>Ga0172367_10007479_pt1 | contig 12497 bp, 8 predicted proteins | sample Lak10m_FD_114542 | JGI IMG/M metagenome (GOLD analysis project Ga0172367, IMG submission 114542) | Freshwater microbial communities from Kabuno Bay, South-Kivu, Congo - kab_022012_10m | ecosystem: Environmental > Aquatic > Freshwater > Lake | place: Democratic Republic of the Congo: South-Kivu...
CTGATCCCGCACCAGGGTCATTAGAATGGCGAAGGTGGTTTCCGCAGTAGCGTGGTCGAGGTTGCCGGTCGGCTCATCGGCGATCAGCAGGTGCGGCCGGTTGGCAAGCGCCCGGGCGATCGCGACCCGCTGCTGCTCACCGCCGGAAAGCCGGGCCGGCCGGTGTTCAGCGCGGGCAGCCAGCCCCACCCGGTCGAGCAGCATCCGGGCCCGCTCCCGCGCCGCGGCGCGCGGGCTGCCGCCGATCATCTGCGGCAGAATGATGTTTTCCTCGGCAGTGAACTCTGGCAGCAGATGATGGAACTGATAGACGAAGCCGACCGTCTCCCGCCGCAAGCGCGTTTGCCTTGCATCGTCGAGCGAGCCGGTATCGGTGCCGGCGATGACGACCCGGCCGGCGGTCGGCCGTTCCAGCAGACCTGCTATGTGCAGCAGCGTCGATTTCCCGGCGCCCGAGGGTCCGACCAAGGCGACCAGTTCACCCGGCGCCACCTGCAAGTCGACCCCCCGCAATACCTCAAGCGGCCCGCTGGCTTGGCGGAAGGTATGGCAGACGCCCTCGATTACAATCATGATACGTATCTGCCCAGATAGCTTGGTCTAAGAGCCTGTCCCGAAAGTCCATCCATGATTCCAACCGGCTTCGCCTTGATCTCGATGGCTGGCTCGCCGGATCCCATTGGAATCATGAATATACTTTCGGGACAGGCTCCAAAAGTGATTGAGAAAAAAGGGGGGGCTTGGGGGGCCGGTCAGGCCCCCCAGTTGGGGGCCTTCGGGGGGCGAAAGCCCCCCGATCAATCGCACGCCCAATTTCCGGAGAACTTCTGCCGGGTCTGCCCCCCTCACATCCGCCCAAGCGCGGACTGGATATCCTCAATCAGGTCATCGCAGTCCTCGATCCCGACCGAGAGCCGGACGGTGGTCGGGGTAATGCCGACCCGCATGCGCTCCTCGTCGGTCAGCCGCTGATGGGTGGTGGTGGCCGGATGAGTGATCAGACTCTTGGCGTCGCCAAGATTGTTCGAGATCAGGATCAGCCCGAGGTTATTAAGGAAGGAGAAGGTGTCTTCCTTGGTCCCCTTGATGTCGAAAGCGACCAGCGGGCCGCCGCCGCTCATTTGGCGCTGGGCCAGCGCATAGTGGGGATGACTGGGCAGGCCGGGATAGATCACGCGTGCCACCCGCGGCTGATGCTCGAGGAAAGCGGCAATCCGCCCCGCGCTCTCAACCGCGGCGTTGACCCGCAACTCGAGCGTCTCCAGCCCCTTCAGCGCGAGCCAAGCGTTGAACGGGCTGAGCGCCGGCCCGGTATGGCGCAGAAACGGCAGCAAGAGTTCCCCGAACCGCTGGTCGCACAGCACCAGCCCACCGAGCGTGCGGCCCTGGCCGTCGATGTGCTTGGTGGCCGAGTAGACCACGACATCGGCCCCGAGCGTTAGCGGCTTCTGGAGCACCGGCGTTGCGAAGACATTGTCGACCACCAGCCTAGCCCCGGCCGCCCGCGCCAGCTCGGAAACCGTACGCAGATCGACGATATCGAGACAGGGGTTGGAGGGGGTCTCGACGAACACCACCGTGGTCCGCCGCGACAGCGCACTTTCCCACTGGGCGAGATCGCCGCCGTCGACAAAGATGGTCTCGACCCCGAAGCGCGGCAGCAGGTCCTTCAGAATATAGAGACAGGACCCGAACAGCGCATGCGGGGCAACCACCCGATCGCCCGACTTCAACTGGCACATCAGGGCGGCAAACACCGCCGCCATCCCGCTCGCCGTGGCGAACCCGCATTCGGCGCCTTCATAGGCCGCCATGCGCTGCTCGAACATGCTGACGGTCGGGTTACGGAAGCGCGAATAGACGTAGCGGGCCCGATCGGCCTGGAAGGCGTGCTCGGCCTCCTCGGCGCTGGAGTAGACGAAGCCGGAGGTCTGGAAAATCGCCTCGCAAGTCTCGTCAAACGGGGAACGCTCCGTTCCCGCATGGATCAGCCGGGTCCGGGCGCGACGGGATGGCTGGGGAGACGTGGTATCGGAACCCGTGCTCATGGCCCCTCCGTAATCCCAAGGGATGGTACCGATTGCGACCCCTGCCCGGGCCAGACCGTCCCCGCGCCGTCCCAGGGGACAGCCGGCCGGGCATGCGGGAACGGTGTTGTTACGGTGCCTGCCGGAAACCGTCAAGCAAAATTCGAAGCTTGGCGCAATTGTCATACAGGTTTGGTGGCCTTCGGCACCAGAGGCAATCCATGCGGTGGCTTTTCGGGGACTTCATGGGAACTGAGTATACCAACTAGCATTGTCATTATACCGGCGAACAGAATGGCTGACTCATTGCCCGCGGCGTTGCCGGCTTTTCGCCGGCCGTCGGGGGACGCTGTCCCCCGACACCCCCAGCCAAAGGCCCAAAGGCCTTTGGGAGCCGGTTATAAGGGCAATGGATCGAACAGTAAGCTCGTTGGTATGACGATGAGGAGAGGCTCATCGCACACTGGTATTATGGGGAGGACGAGCCGAACAAAAAAATGGCACCGCCCCCAGGTTGGTTCCCAACCCTGGTTTCGCGCCTCCCCTTCAATCCCACGGCCCGGTCACGCGGCTATCATCACGCGGCCGGCCGAACCGCCATCGGGTCGGGAACATAGCGCAGGTAGGGCTTGGTCGCGCGCCAGCCGGCGGGATACTTGCTCCGGGCTTCGTCATCGCTGATGGATGGAACGATGATCACGTCCTCGCCATGGTGCCACTCGGCCGGCGTCGCCACCTGATAGCGATCAGTCAGTTGCAACGAATCGATCGCCCGCAGCAACTCATCGAAGTTGCGGCCGGTGCTGGCCGGATAGCTGATGATCAGTTTTACCAGCTTGTCCGGACCGATCACGAAGACCGAACGCACGGTCAAGGTATCGCTGGCGTGAGGGTGGATCATGCCGTAAAGGCGGGCCACGGTGCCGTCGAGATCGCCGATCAAAGGGAAGGTTGGCGCCGCCCCTTCGCTTTCCAGGATGTCCCGGCACCAGGCCTTATGATCGCTGACACTGTTCTCGGAAAGACCGATCACCTTCACATTCCGGCGATCAAATTCCGGCTTCATGCGGGCGAGCCTGCCCAGCTCCGTGGTGCACACCGGGGTGAAGTCCTTAGGATGGGAGAACAAGACCACCCAACCGCTCCCCATCCACTCGTGAAACCGGATTCGGCCCTCCGTCGTGTCGGCTTCGAAATCCGGCGCCCGATCGCCAAGCTGTAGGTCCATGCTCAGCACTCCTCTTCCGCTGGCCGTCGGCCGCCAGCAGGCCAAAGTGCTATGGTATCTAAGCTTCCCGGCGGGACTCTCCATGCCGAGGCCGCAACGCCGGTATCCGCTGCGCGATACTGCCCCAACTACGGGGGCAATACGGGGCGGCCGGCGCGCGCACTCAATTATTGCGTTGACGCCTCTTCAATTCTTATGGTATGTCCAATCAATAATGGGATTTGTCATGAATGATCACAGACCTGCCCCCCGCCTCGCTGAGGTTACTGCCGAAGCCGGTGCGATTCTCGTGGCAATCTGGACGGACGGACACACCGATTGCGTCAACCTCTCCGGTTGGCTTGAAACCGGCCCCCCCTATTTCCATCGGCTACGGGATCCCGTCGTCTTTGCTCGCGCGGCAGTGACTGACCACGGACTCACCGTGGAATGGAACGGGGACCCAGATCTGGCCCTCGATACCGTTCATCTGGAGCGGCTGGCCCAAGAGCAGGCCGGGACTGGCGCCAGCCAAGCCGCACGGGCGCGTCGCCCCGATTCTGAGGCGGCAACGGCCTAACCACTTTATTCACTGGTCGGCGCGACAGGGATTGAACCTGTGCCCCCTCTCCTAATCAAGGGTGAGACCACTGGCCGAAAAAAGCTGAAGCAATTGGGCGAGATTCCGGGTGTCGCTCTTGGTCATCACATGAGCCCGGTGGGACTCCGCGGTGCGCTGGCTGATCCCCAGCATCCAGGCGATTTCCTTGTTCTGGTGCCCTTTGAGCATCAACTTCATGACCTCCCTTTCGCGGGAGGTCAGTTTGGAAAATCTGGCCGCCGCCGCGTCACGTGCAGCCGCGACCGTCGCGCGTTCCATCAGGTAGGCCCGACCACGCTCAAGCGCGGTGCGCAGCGCGTCGCGGCCGAAAGGCTTTTCGAGAAAGTCGATTGCGCCCAACCGCATGGCCTCCACGACCGCCGGAATACTCCCGCGGCCCGACATCAGGATGACCGCAAACTTCTCCGATTGTTGGTGGATCGCCTCATGGAGTTCCAGCCCGCTCATTTCCGGCAGGAAAAGGTCCAGCAACAGGCACCCGCCGTCGACCCCCGCGCAGACGGCGAGAAAATCGTCGGCACAGGAGAAGGTCTCGGCACGCCAGCCATCCAGGCCAACCAGTTCGGCGAGCGCGTCGCAGACCAGCGGCTCGTCATCAACGATATAAACGGTGCGAACGGCGCCGGCGGCACACATGCCGCTGTCGAGTCCGGTATCGTCCGGGTTTCGCGTCATGACCGCTTGCGGGGCCTCACTCTGGAGCTGTACCATGGGAGTTTCCCCCTTTTTTTCTTATTTTTGGAAACTACGCCAGGACCGGGCAAGGTTCAACACCGTTTACGACCAAGGTCGGCCCCTTCCCTCCTCCACGTCCCCCGAAACGACGGGGTGGCGCCATCATGACCGCAACCGCAACCGCGGGTCACAAGTCCCCCCATTTTCAATTTGACAGAGCGGTGCCTCATCTGGATGGCATGCCCTTCAGCATCGCCCGGAATGCACCGACCAAACGATCAAGGGTTGATAACATACCAGCGACGCTGCCCGCCAAGTCTACGATAACCAACAACGCTCAACGGGATCAGTGGTGGGACGGTTCACGAAACGGCGAGGTTACTTGTTTTGGTTTCTTGCTCACCGCTACGATCATACCACTGACCCCATCAAGCCATCTTCCTCCCTGATCTCATTTGTTTTTATCTAAGAGCGACCAACTCCGATTCCTGCCCGTCCCCTGGAGCTTCCTCCCGGCCGCCACCCTCAATACAGCCACCGTCCCAGGCCATATACGGGTACTTATACGGTGAGCAGGCACTTCTTTCAGGCGTCGGCCGACGACAGTCCCATGGATCGACCCAACCCATTGCAGAACAATGAAAAGCGATAATACAAGTGATTCCGAAGACAATTCAGATGAGATCACAGACCGGCGCTGACAAACGCGCCCCATGCCCCGACCACAGCAGACACAAAGACGCTCTGAGCATACAATTTCCAAGACAAAGGCACCTCTTGCCTGCGCGAACATGCGACCGTGTTGGTACCAACCTCATCGCGCCAAGAGGTCCGGACCCCCAAATACCGCCCGTGGTCTATTTCTCGATATTGAACCACTGCACGAATTGTCGGGAGGCGCGCGCTCTGCCCCCCTCCGGTGCCCCCATCCGACACGTTAAAAAAAGCCTGGATACGATTTCCGTGGACCAAAAAAAGTGAGAGACTCGGAGGAGTCTGATCAAAAACCCCCGGTCAACCGCGCAGATGAATCCTCGATTTCCGGATCCGATCTGGCATGATGGCGACCGCCCTGCCCCCTGCCGCCGCGTTCCACAATGACCGAGACGCCTCCTAGCAAGCATACGGCGCTGCGGTGTCTGGCCGCGGTTGCGCGCCACCATGGCATTGATCTCGATGTCGAGCACTTGGCCCATGAGTATGGGCTGCCGGATACCGAGGTCGATACCGAGGTCTTGATGCGCGTCGCCCACGACAACGGCCTGCGCTGCCGCAAACGCCATCTCGCCTGGGAGGCCCTCTCCGGCCTTGGCGACTCTTTCCCGCTGATCGCCCGGCTTGCCAACGGCAATAGTGTCGTTTTCGCCGGTTTCCGGGGGGGGGAGGCGGGCGCGGCGGAAGTGGTGGTCCTGGATCCGCTGGCAACTAGCCCCAACTTCCTGTTCATCACCCGCGACCGCCTGGAGCGGCTGTGGACCGGCGAGACCATTCTGGTTCATCGCGCCTACAACCTCGGCGACGAGAACCGCCCGTTCGGGCTCCTGTGGTTTGTGCCGGAACTCATCCGCAACCGGGGCGATTTCACCGCGGTGGCGGTGGCGGCCCTGCTGCTGGCCGCCATCGGCTTGATCACGCCTATCTTCTTCCAACTCGTGATCGACAAAGTGCTGGTCCACAACAGCGAGGCGACGTTGCGGGTGCTCGGGCTGGGAGTCGTCCTGGCCATTTTGTTCGAGGCCGCGTTCAAGAGCCTGCGGGGCCTGATCCTGCTCGGCGTCACCAACCGCATCGACATGCGGCTCACACGGCGCACGTTTTCGCACCTGATGCAGCTCCCGCTGCTCTTTTTTGAAACAAGCGCCACCGGCGTGCTGACCAAGCACATGCAGCAGACCGAGAAAATCCGCGCCTTCCTGACCGGCCGGGTGCTTTCCACCCTGCTCGACAGCGTGACCCTGGTGTTCTTCCTGCCGGTCCTGCTCTCCTACAGCCTGGTCATGGGCGGCTTGGTCTTCCTGTTTGCCGCGGGCATCGCGCTCACCTTCGTCGCCATCCTGCCCATCTATCGCCAGCAACTCCTGGCCCTCTACGATGCCGAGGGCCGGCGCCAGGCGATGCTGGTCGAAACCATCCAGGGCATGCGCACGGTCAAGGCCCTGGCGCTCGAGGCACGCAAGCGTCAGCACTGGAACGACCAATCGGCCAACGCCATCCTGCGGCTCAACCGGGTCGGCCGGACCACGGTGGTAGCCGACGCCATTGTCGGCTTCCTGCAACAGCTCGGGACGGTGGCGATCGTCTGGGTCGGTGCCGAGCTGGTCTTTGCCGGCCGGCTCACGGTGGGCGAGCTGGTAGCGATCCAGATGCTCGCGGGCCGGGTCAGCGCTCCCCTGGTCCAGATGGTGTCCCTGGTCAACGAGTTTCAGGAAATCCGCCTCAGCCTGCGCATGCTGGGCGAGGTCATGAGCCGCCGGCCGGAACGCGTCTCCGGAACCGGACTCCAGCCACGCCTGTCCGGAGCGGTAGTCTTCGAAAACGTGTCCTTCTCCTACCCCGACTCCAACGCACCGGCGCTGCAAGGGGTGTCGTTTACCATTCCGGCCGGCAGCTTGGTCGGCGTGGTCGGGCGCAGCGGCTGCGGCAAGTCAACCCTCCTGCGGCTGCTTCAGGGCCTGCACCTGCCCCAGGCTGGCCTGATCAAGTTCGACGGCTATGAGCTGCGTGAGATCGACCTCCAGCACCTGCGCCGCAGCGTCGGCGTGGTCATTCAGGAAAGTTTCCTCTTCAACGACACCGTACGCAACAACATCGCCATCACCCGCCCGGAGTGCGAATTCGCAGAGGTGGTGGCCGCCGCACGCGCTGCCGGTGCCGACGAATTCATCCAGCGCCTGCCCCATGGCTACGACACCGTGCTGGAGGAAAACGCCGCCAACCTCTCCGGCGGCCAGAAGCAACGCCTCTCCATCGCCCGCTCGCTGCTGCTCAACCCGCGCATCCTGCTGTTCGACGAGGCCACCAGCGCCCTCGATCCCGAGAGCGAGGCAATCATTAACCAAAACCTCGACCAGATCCGCCGCGGCAAAACACTGATGATTGTCACCCACCGCCTGTCCACCATCGCCCGCGCCGACCTGATTCTGGTGCTCGACGGCGGCCACATCCACGCCTGCGGTACCCATAGCGAGCTCGTCCGCATGAACGAACTTTACCGCCACCTCTGGCGCGAACAAACCCGGCATCTCACGCCGGACAGTATCCGCAGCCTTGATTGGTGAATAATACCGGTTTCCAAAGGCCGACTGGCCTTTGGCTGGGGGTGTCGGGGGACGGCGTCCCCTGACGGCCGGCGCCAGCCGGCAACGCCACAGACGCGGGGCAAGATTTCGGGGGACTTTGTCCCCCGATCCCCCGATCAAGGGCCTGCCCGGCCCTTGAAACCCGGGTTTTTCGCGACGTTACGGGTATCCGGCAGCGGCGAGTTTGCGGACGTCCTCGATCACGCGGGCGACGACGCCGGACCACTGGGTCCCGGGCTGCTCCTGCCGATACAGGCGAAGGCTGGGATACCAGGGGCTATCGGGACGATCGAGCATCCAGGGGAAATGCGGCGCAAACGGAACCACCGCCCACACCGGCACCCCCATTGCCCCAGCCAGATGCAGCGGCGCGGTGCAGGACGTGATCAGCAAGTCCAGATGCGCCAGAATCCCGGCGGTGTCGGCAAAGTCGCACACCTCGGCGCCAAGGTCGAGAACACGAGCCGGCAACGGGTTGACCGCCAGATCGTCGCGCCCGGGTCCCACCTGGAGCCCAACGAAATCAATGCCCGGCTCCAACAACAGCGGCGCCATCGCAGCCAGACGCGGTGAGCGGAGGCGATCCCCCTTTTGGGCCGGATTGCCGGCCCACACCACGCCCACCCGCAGACGCTTCTTCTCGCCAAGCCGCGCGCCCCAGCGCGTGATCTCACCCGGGTCAGCCTTCAGGTAAGGAATACCGGCCGGGATGCTCTCCAGCCGGGTGCCGAACAAACCAGGCAGGCTGAGCAGCGGGCAGTGGAGATCAAACAGCGGCAGCGGCGGCGTAAACACATCGACCACCGTCACGCCCTCAAACTGCCCGAGCAGCCGCATCACCGGCGGATGCACCGCCAACACCACCCGGCCGCCGCGGGCAACCACCGTCGGCAAATAACGCACGTACTGAAGCGCATCGCCGATCCCCTGTTCGGCATAAATCAACAGCGTCTTGCCGCAGAAATCACCCCCGTCCCAGCGCGGCTGCGTAAAGCTCCCGTGAAGGTTCTGCAACCAGCCATATTCCTTGAGCTTCCAGCGCCACTCATAATGGCGCCAGCCCGCCTCCAAGTCACCCGACAGCAACAAGCACTGGGCGACACCAAAATGGGCCTCGGCGTAGTCCGGCTGCACGGCGATCGCCTGCCGGCAGGCCGCAATCGCTTCCCCCGCCCGGTTCAGCGCCCGCAAACCGACGGCCATATTGTAATGAGCCATCGCCAGGGCAGGGCTGATGGCCACCGCCTGCCGGCAGACGGCAATCGCCTCCTCCACCCGGTCCTGCTCCAGCCGCGCGGCGCCAAGCGTCGCATAGGCCCAGTCGAAATCCGGCTTAAGCGCAATCGCCTGCCGACAAGCCGCCTCCGCCTCGCCGAACCGGCCCAACACCTTCAACGCCGCGCCAAGGTTGCAGTGCGCCAGCGCGAAGTCCGGCTTGATCGTGATCGCCTGCCGGTAACCGGCAACCGCCTCCTCGGTCCGGCCCAGATCCAGCAACAACGAGCCGAGATTGGTATGCGCCTCCGCGTAGTCGTGACGCATCGCAATCGCACGCCGGTACAACCCCTCGGCTTCCGCAACCTGCCGGCGTCGATGGCAAATGACGCCAATCTTATAGCAGGCCTCGGCGTGCGTGGGTTGGATGGCGAGAATCGCCCGATAAAGCGCCTCGGCCTCCGCCGTCCGCTCCAGCCGCTGACGATCAACCGCCTCGGTGAACATCCGGTCGACCAGCGACGGCGTCATGGGGGGAGGGCCTTCAGAGAAGGGAAGGGAAGGGAAGGGAAGAGAAGGGGGGGAGGGAGGAATATCGGGGGGCTTTGCCCCCCGAACCCCCTATCAAGGGCCTGCCCGGCCCTTGAAACCCGGGTTTTTCGGGGACTCTAGTTATGAGAGGCAGTCAGCCAGTCGCCGATCAGGCGGCGGGCAACCGAGAAGGGCTGCGGCAGGCGCGTGACACTGGCATCGTCAATGCCAGCCACCTCTTCCCGCGTATACCAAGCAGCCTCCTCCAACTCGCCCGAGGCAAGGCTGATGTCGGTGGTGACCGCACGCGCGATGAAGCCCAGCATCAACGAAGCGGGAAACGGCCACGGCTGTGATGAGTGGTAGCGAATGTCCGTCACCCTGACACCGGCTTCCTCCCACACCTCGCGGGCCACCGCGTCCTCCAGGCTCTCGCCCGGCTCAACGAATCCAGCCAGAACCGAGACCAGCCCCTCGGCAAACCGGACCGCGCGGCCAAGCAAAACGCGCCCTCCCTCCCCGTCGTGAACCAGCATGATCACGGCAGGATCGGTGCGGGGGAAATGCTCGGCATCGCATCCGGTCCCCGTACAGCGGCGGACATGGCCGCCATCGCAAGCGCGGGTCGGGCTGCCGCAGCGGCAGCAGAAGCGATGCGTCTGATGCCACTGCATCATGCCGTGGGTGTAAGCGGCAAGATGGGCGTCCCCGGGCGGCAGCAACGCCGCAAGCCGGCGCAGAGTTTCAAAAGCCCCGATACCGCTCAACACCGGCAGACTCTCCGGCTGGTCAAGCGCGGAGACATCGAGCGCGAACAACGGCGTCCCTTCCAGCAGACCGAGAAACACGCTCCCGTACTCGTCGGCCGCATCGAGCCAGCCATCCAGATTGACAACCGGAGCAAGCGCGATGGTGCCGTCGTCGGCATCGGCCAGCGCCAAACGCCCGCGCCACCACGGCAACAGCAGGGCGGCCGGATCACGCCGACAGGCGGTCATGAACGCCTCGTCGCGACGCCGCGGCGCCGCACGGTCAAAGCCGGCTTCGGACTCCGGAACGGAAAACACATTGGCCGCCCGGTGAACGTTTACCATCGCGGTGCTCCTCCCCCTTGACGAATTCGGGACGCCTCTCGGCGACCCGTCCGGCACCGGGAATCATAGCCGAAACCAATGGGGGGAGCCACCGCGGCGCAAGCAAGGAAGGCTGCCCTCCCCGCCTCGAATCAGCCATTTCCGCTCAGAGCCTGTCCCGAAAGTATATTCATGATTCCAATGGCATCCGGCGAGCCATCCATCGAGATCAAGGCCCGCCGCCCGTAGCTGCGCTACGGGCAAGGGGCTTGATCCGATGGATGGCCGCCGGGGCCAAGGCGAAGCCGGTTGGAATCATGGATAGACTTTCGGGACAGGCTCTCAGGCTGGTGGCCTGCGTCGCCTGAAACGACGGGTATGCCGCAGAGTCTTTTTTTTGACGCGACGAAGACAAACAGCGCGAGGCCGGGGACAGACAGACAAGCTGTTTGTCTTCGTCAGAAGCCGGAGGTACGAGAATTGACACAAAGATCGTAGACGCGGCTCCCAGCGGCGTGAAGCGGCCAGAGGCCGCTTCTACATTGACGCGCGTATTGCCGGAAGTGTCCTAAGCTCCGCCCCGCTCCTGATGCTGGCGCGACAACTCGGCCACCTTGCCCTGAAGTTCATCGAGCTGCCGCTTCAACTCGTCGATCGCGCGGTCCTTCTCGGCCTCGCGCGGGGTGGTCTTGGCGGCGGTCGGGGGCGCGGTCAGGCCGGGGACCCCCATACCTGTCGTCCCACCGGTGATGTCGGGCGGGAACCACGGGAATTCGCCGCCACCAAAGGGCGTAAACATGCGCATGGTCCGCTCGAGCATCGCCAAGTTGTGCTTGCTCATTTCCTCAAACCCGCCAAACGGAAACATGCCGCCAAACGTGGTTTGGAAATATTCGCGCATCCGCTCTTGGTTGCGGGAGAAAACCTGCATGCTGTATTCCAGATACGACGGCACCATCCACTGCATGCTGTCGCCGTAAAGGCCGATCAATTGGCGCAAGAAACTGATCGGCAGCAGGTTCTGCCCCTTGTTCTCTTCCTCGACGATAATCTGGGTCAGGACCGCGCGCGTGATGTCCTCGCCGGTCTTGGCATCGTAAACGACAAAGTCCACCCCTTCCTTCACCATCTGACTCAGATGGTCTAAGGTCACATAGCTGCTGGTGGCCGTGTTATAAAGTCGCCGATTGGCGTACTTTTTGATGGTAATTACCACAGACTTGCGATCCTCAGTCTCGGCCATCGGAGCTGCTTTCGTTTGACGACTGGTCGGATCGCCGGGGCTTCCGACGAATCCAACGAGAATTCAAGGGCCGTGCACCGCGAGGTGCACCGGACACGAAAAGGAAGTCACCCCCTCCTGCGCGCCCCGGCGGGAGCGCCCCGGCAGGAGCGCCGTCGGTGACGCAAAGAAATCTAAACCAGTGACTGCACCATTCCTACAACTAGATCATTGCCAGGGTCGGGCGCAAGGGGTGCGGGCCGGCCACAGCCGCGATTTTTTACGACAAGCGGGGACGGGCCGGGCTGGTTGGGCGTGCGGCGCAGCATCTATAGTGGCGGCCATGGATGAGCGAAAAAACCACCTGGGGGACCAGGAGTCACGGACGGGTCCGGACGCGACTCGGGATGACGGCCCTGCCGGCGCGCGATCCGAAGGCGAGGAGCCGGACGATGCGGTGCCGACCCTGGACGAGCTTGCCCGCCGGTACCTGGAGCTCTGGCAGGACCAGTGGGCGGCCCTGGCCAGCGATCCGACAACGGTCGACAGTCTGGCCCGGATGTTCCAGATCATGGGGCAGGGGATGGCGGCTTTTTTGCCTTGGGCCGGCCTCGGCGGCGGCTTGC
>Ga0172367_10007481_pt1 | contig 12492 bp, 9 predicted proteins | sample Lak10m_FD_114542 | JGI IMG/M metagenome (GOLD analysis project Ga0172367, IMG submission 114542) | Freshwater microbial communities from Kabuno Bay, South-Kivu, Congo - kab_022012_10m | ecosystem: Environmental > Aquatic > Freshwater > Lake | place: Democratic Republic of the Congo: South-Kivu...
AAAATAGATACCTTCTCTTCCGGGGTGTAATTGTAACGTTGCTTTCGCATGGACTTTCCTCCGTTTATGATGGTTTATCACAAACGAACCAAAAGTCCTATTCACGCTGAACCAAAACACAACGAACACACGTATTGCCAAAAGTTGGTAGCCCTTAAAGCTTGCACTTGACACCCTGATGATTTCTTTCTGGTTTTTTCTGATTTCAGCAAGAGTTATCTCACTCATGGCCGCCTCCTGCAAACACCAGAGATTTACGTGGTCGGCCTCGCTTTACACCAGGTGCAACTGAAATCGGTTTGTACTGTTCTAAAGCCAGTGCATCACACCAGGCATCGACAGCCTCTTCATCCCATACAACCGAATTGGCCCCTAGGTTGATCGGCTTTGGGAAACCTCTGTCTCGCATGTCGCGATGAATACTCGTTCTTGATCTGCCGCCCAATTTTTCGGACAACGCTGGAAACTTCAGAAATTTTCTAGCCATTATGAGACTCCTTAAAATGGAATCCATTTGCGCAAATGGTGATATGCACGGTATTACATGACATTTCGTTAGTGAATGTATGAACCGCAGCCCGTAAATACAGGTACAAAAAAAACCGCCCTTGTAGGGGGCGGTCGAGTTAGGATTTGTTAGGTCTGAAAATGTTTATTTAAGACATGGTCTGCAATATCCTATTCCTCAAGTCATTGCTGACGCAGCCAATATATTTCAAAAAATCTCGTTTCAATATTTCCGAAGGTTGGTAAATGGTATCAGGTATCGCAATACCGTGCTCGTCGAGCATTGGAGACCCGTCTTCATTCAACCATTTTTTGAGCTGTCCGTTTTCCTCTAGCCACTCTTCATAGGTCTTCAATTTTCCGCCACGATCCGCATATTGAATAACCGTATCTACTGATACCGGGAAACTGAATATGCTTGCACCATCGCCTGAATCAATATGAGCCCGTTCTTCCATCAGTTCAAATGTCAGTTCAATAGCAATCGTCCTGTTAATACCAAAATGCCACATAAGGTTGTATGCTTCGTCAATTATCCTATCGGCGCTAATTTTAAAGCTGTTAAACTCTTTCTTGTGTGATTTACTTATCTTGGCACAATTATCCAGGCTCGTTCGTGCATTGTCTTCCAGGATCAAATTCGAGTAGAACACCTCAAACATATCGGCAATGGGCTGAACCATCCAGACTGGGAACGATACAGTGTCAGAGGGCGTATCTCTGCCCGTTGTAATATCGGCAAACCGTCGAAAAAATGCCTCCATGACATAAAGAGGATTACGTGATTCTTCATACAATGAACGGAACCGTTCATCTTGTTTAGAATAAACCACATCATCAAGAGGCAGGGGGGGATTGAATACAACAATAGGTGACTGGTATTCCGGGTGTTTTTTGAATTTTATGGTCAATGCATCCTCACTTTAACAAACGTAGTTACGCTTACCAAATGCCCAACTGACCTTTAACTCGCCCAATAAACTTTTCAAGTTCACTGAGTATCTCTAATGCTTTCTCCTGTGAGCCAGAAAAGAAGCCTGCTTTAAGAGGTCCCCAATTCTGTCCGGCCTGTTCGATCTCTTTCCGAAATAGATCAAGCAATTCACGCCGACGCCACACAAAAGAACCCATAGGTGCCCAGAAACCATTATACGAATCATGAACTTTCAGATCACCGTATATCATGGCCTGGAAAAATTCATACCTATCAAAATTAACGGAAAGCTCATCCTCATCTCTGAAAATATTCCGGAATGGGTTTCGCATTGATTCTTCAAGATAATCCGAAATCGGGAAATGATGTTTTTCCATATCAGGCAGCCACTTCCAACAACTTTGTGCAAAAGCCGCCTTTTCGTGAAGAATCAGCAGCAAGGAAGACTCAGGATCATGTTTTCTTGGTCTAGCTTTCGTATCGATCAACAAGCGACGAAGAACATCATATGCCCCATTTGAATAGGCCGCGACTCCAGCAGCGCATAAAACGCGGAGGAGTGGATATCTAGCTACATGCTCCCATGTTGGATAAAACGTGCCTGATGGCTCTGGAATAATCGCTATCCGGGAAATTGCTTTTACAAATTCTTTGCTTTGCTCATCGTTCGCCCAATGACACCCGACAACCATAACATGCTCAAGAATACTGGTGGCTTGATTGGCTAACTGGATTCTTCTTGTGAACTCTTCCTGAGTCGGTTGAGTTGAATAATCCAGAAAATCTGGCGATTCAAGCCGCGCTCTTGCCTCATCTGCAATAGGCAAAATGAAATCGTGCAGAAGCATCGCGTGAGAAGGCTCTGTAATTAATTTTTTAAGCTGCAGTATGGCTGAAGAGCTATCTGGTAAAGTAACCGCTGCAACACTTGCCTCTTCCTGGACAACGCCAACCGTTGGAGTAGTTTGTTGATTGTCGCCCATAACAACAATGCCACTGCCATCAGCTTCAAACGGATTTTTGCCAATTGGCGGTTTTTCTGGATCTGGGGCATGATGAATTTCGCGGATCAATGCATCCAACATACTGGGATATTTTGAATCATCCTCAAAGTCTATATAAAGGCGGTAGCCGAGGAAGGTTGGTACAGCTGGCTTCCCAGCATTTCTTACAATCGGAATAAACTTCTTTGTACCCAAGTTATCAATCAACTCTGCTGTAACAATCATCTTTTCATAGCCAACACCACCCTGACCATTATTTGCCCGCTGAACATATCCTTCAGTGCAAACAACGACTACACGTTCTGCAGAGGTAAGGCCTTGTTCCATGAATACTGCTATGTCGTCACCTGGGCTCAAATTCCACTGATCGACAACAGCATCCACTCCGTTCCGACGGAGATCACTTGCCAATTTCAACACCCACTGCTTGTGCTCTGGAGTGTCATGAGAATAAGAAATAAATACTTGTGGCGGTGTGCTCATGCAGCCTCCTGAATTACAGGTTCCAACGTATCACGCAGCACCGCTTCCAGCAGGCGTCGGCTGTCGGTTTCGGTGGTGGTCAGGTTCGCTTCCAGTTGATCACACAGCGCCATTAATTCATTAACCTTGGCAACAATGCGGTGTTGTTCGGCGAGGGGGGGAAGGGGAATTGGAAATTCACGGGCATTTGTAAGGCTAATATTTGGTTGTGCCGTAACCACCTGCGAGGATGTCATAAATTGAATTGCCGTTGGGCTGTTTAGATAATGGAGCAAAAATGACGTAGATTGAATTGAATCGGGATTAACAAGACGGATCAATGCGACTGCTTGATTGATATTTGCAGCATCAAGCAGGTCATAGACAGCAGTGCGTCCAATTGAAGCACCGACAAGATTCATAAGAATATCACCGTACTGGAGGATAGAGCGTGGTTCGATTTCGTTGAATTTTTTCTCCACGTATTTGGGTTCGTCAAGTTTCCTGAGACAGTAGTTACCAACATTTTCACTTGTAACAAATAAGACACCGTCTTCCTTTGATGAATATGAGATACCCTGCCATTTCGGTGAAGAGCCTTTGGTTATCAGTTGCGTTAATTCGCCAAGAGGAATCCAACTCCAACTCGAAGGGATACCAAAAGGAACATCATCCGCCATGATAGCGTTTATCGGCTTCTCCTTCTTTATCTTCCCTTCCTTCACCAGCTTTTCCTTCTCCACCTGTATCCGCTTCAACAACTCCGCCGCCGGTTCATCACTCGGGTCTTGCTCCACAAGCTTTCCACGCACAGCCAGGTTGAGGATGGTCTGACGCAGTTGTTTGATGTGTTCGGTGCGAGCGGTCAGGCGCGGGAGATGATTAAGGTGGAAGCGGGTCGCGTCTTTGGCATCATCTGCTGTTGTGGTGCTGATTCGGTTCAGGCTGGATGCCACCAGCCGGTCGCGCCGGGTTTCACGCTCATTCCGCGACACTTCCAGTTGATCGCACAGCGCCATCAGTTCATCGACCTTGGCGACGATGCGGTGCTGCTCGGCGATGGGAGGTAAAGCAAAAGGTGAAGATACAATCTTGACCTTTGAAATGTTTGGTTGTGCTCCACCCTCGCTCTGTCCCTGGAAATCATCTCTTCGTGACAGCAAAAAGAGATAAAGATACTTGTTAAATACCCCGCTGAAAGGTGTGCAACCACAAACAGCCTGGTTGGTCACAGCAGTCTCAGCCAAGATAGCAAGCTTCCCTATCGTTGCCCCGTACATAGCAATTAGCACATCACCTGGTCTATTTAGCCGGAATGAGCATTTTTCCAGGGCAAAGTTAGTTACTCTTTCATCCGAACCACAAAGTGACAATGAGTCGCCCAATTCACCGCTTTTAAGCCACGTAATATCATTTCCATAATATTCGCTATTACCTCGCGGCGGAGTGCTACCAGACCCCCAATCTCCAACTTCGCCAAGACGACTCCATATCCAACTACCTGGTAGTTGAAATGGATGGAACTCAGCCACAATTGTAGGTAACAGGGTCGTCTTTTTTATCTTCCCTTCCTTAATCAACCGGGTCTTCTCGACCTGAATCCGCTTCAACAGCTCCGACGCAGGTTCATCACCGGGGTTTTGCTCGACCAGTTTTCCACGCACAGCCAGATCAAGGATAAACCGCCGAAGGCGCGGGATAGCGTCTGGCGCCTCGCTGATACGGTTGAAGTGTTTTAACAGCAGTTCCCGGTTCATGGCATACCCCCAGCGAGAATAAGCTGTTGCCACATAGGGCGTGTCTGCCAGTCAGATGGGAATCCCATGTCTTTGATCAATGCCGGATCAAGAGCCTGCATCAGTTTCAACAGACGCAGCGGCCAATGTGTGGCCGGTTCTATGACCTGCATCAGGTGGATTAATAGCACTAGAGAGTTATAGAGCTTGCGCTCCCTGCCGGAGCCATGCAGTGGATCATTGCAGAAGTTATCCCATAGATAGGCCGGTTTCTTGCGGGGTAATTGGAAGGTTACGGCAAATTTACGGTTCCAGAGACGGCTATGGTGTGCGGCGGTATTGCGCAGAACACTGAGGTGGTGGAAGAGAGAACAGAAGGTCTTTTCGTCCAGCTGGTAGGTGTTGGCAATAGTCTGCCGGATGTGTGGCGAAACAAGCTGACTGACCAGATTGGATATGGTGCCGAATGACGCCACTTCAATCGCCACCCAGACGGGCGGCCACGGCATACCCAGCGTGCTTTGATGGTGGATGATGAAATCTTCCCGGCTGCGCTTCATTTCATCATCCAGATTGGTGATAGCGCGGGCATGAAGCACCGAATTCTTGAAGTTCTGGCTGTCAAGGTAGGCCAATGGGTCGAGCTGATGACCTGTTTCATAGGCCCAGCGGGAACGCACGGAAATTTCAACCCGCTTGCACGCCTCCAACACCAGTTGGCGCAGGGTACGGTCAAAGCAGTACAGATCCCATATCTGCTGAAAGGTTATCCCAGGTTTGAATTGATCCGGATTACCAGTGACGGTGAAGGGGAAGCGATAGGCAGACAGACGGTAATAGTTGTGGTGTTCCAGACAGTGGATAGCAAAAGGCTCGTCGGCAACATGCAAACCACGATCTTTGAAGATATTCAGTTGTTCCTGGTAGGTTTTGGCGGGTTTACTCATAGTCCCCCCGCAAGCTGCAAGGGGCCAGAAACGAGAAACCCCCCTGGTGCGCATTGTTAAGAGGCGTGGGGGGTATTGTTGAGTTGATACTGCCACCCACCCGGCTTTTCGTCAAGAAAATTCTCATCGCAGCAGTGCCTCCGCCAGAATATTCTTGAGTTGATCCCGCAAGGTCGTTGTCTGCTGTTCGCTTGCTTCCAGCAATTTCAGCAGCTCTTCCGGATCACCATGGTCATCTGCCACCGTATGCGGATTCTTGAAGTCAAGGTTGTAGCCACGGGCCTTGATCTCGTCGATGGTGACTTTCCAGGCCTGCTCGGTTTCCTGACGGTTTTCCCGTTCTGCCCCACCCCACCATTCGACGCAACCATTCAGGTGCTCCACCTTGATCGGCCGGGTCATGGAGTAAGCTTTTTGCCCTGCTGGCACATGATGCTCATAGAACCAGACGTCCTGGGTCGATTCACCTTTCTCAAAGAACAGCAGATTGGTGCCGATGCTGGCGTAGGGCTTAAAGACGCTGTTGGGGAGGCGGACAATCGTGTGCAGATTGCACTCTGCCAGCAAATGTTCCTTAAGACGGGTCTTGACCCCTTCGCCGAACAGGGAGCCATCCGGCAAAACGATAGCAGCGCGTCCACCCGGCTTGAGTAGGCGAATGAACAGTGCCAGAAACAGGTCGGCAGTTTCCTTGGTGCGGAAGTGGGCCGGAAAGTTGGATTCGATGCCATCTTCTTCACGTCCGCCAAATGGTGGATTGGTAAGGATGATGTCAACACGGTCTTTCTGCTCGTAGCTAATGTAGGGGCGCGCCAGAGTGTTGTCATGACGGACAAAGCTCGGGTCTTCAATGCCATGTAGTAGCATGTTGGTGACGCAGAGCATGTGCGGCAACTGTTTCTTTTCCACGGCACGCAGTCCGGATTGCAACGCCTGTTCGTCTTCCACCTTCTTCACATAGCGGTCGCGCATGTGGCGGATGGCGCAGGTGAGAAATCCGCCGGTACCGCAGGAAGGGTCAAACAGGATCTGACCCGGCTTGGGGTCGACCCTATCCACCATGAAGGCGGTGACAGCGCGGGGGGTATAATACTCACCGGCATTGCCGGCGCTTTGAAGATCATTCAGCAGTTGCTCGTAGATGTCGCCGAAGTGCTTGCGCTCGGCCAGATCGTTGAAGTCCACGCCGCTGATCTTGTTGACCACCTGGCGCAGCAGTTGTCCGGACTTCATGTAGTTGTAGGCATCCTCGAAGACGCTCTTGACGACGCGGGCACGGTTGGCATTGTTGCCGACAGCAGGCAGTTCCTTGAGTGCTGGAAAAAGCTCCTCATTGATGAAGGCCATCAGGTTGTCGCCGGTGATTCCTTCCGGATCTGCCGCCCAAGTGCGCCACTGAAATTTTTCCGGTATGGGCGACTGGTAGTTGTCCTGCATGACTTCCAGTTGTTGGTCCTGATCGTCGATGATCTTGAGGAAGAACATCCAGCAAAGCTGGGAGAGACGCTGGGCATCGCCATCAACGCCAACGTCCTGGCGCATAATGTCTTGAATGGATTTTACAGTGTTGCGTGCGGACATAAAGTTTTATCCTTGCAGTTTAATGCTGACTTTACGCCAACAGTAATAACATTCTATAACTCTCTTAATTGCTCGTCGACACTATTAACGAAATTATCAATATGAGCCAAGGCGTCATCAACAATAGCTTGATTTAATTCCACAGGCAGGCCTACTTTGTCTTTCCCGTTTCGGTGCACCAGATCATGCCGCATTTTTACTACCTTCATCACGTTTCCAAACGATTGAAATTTTATACCCAATGCAGCATCATATATTTTTGCAACCTTTGGTATGTTGTGGTAGATGATTTCCAATAAAGCATCACGCGCTATATTAGCAATGTTCGCATGTATAGAAAATACATCGCTTATTGAAACCATTTTTTCTTTGAAGTCCTTATTATTTTCTATAAACCTCTGAAGATATGTATTGTTTCCAATTACTGTCGTTGCTAAAGCATCGCAGAGATATGTCTCCAAACTAGTTACCGCTCCGACAATAACCTGTCTGAACACAAGAGTCTTTAGACTAATATCCTCTGTTCCGATCTTCTCAAGCCTCCTATAGAGAACCATTGACTCACTAAATGTACTATAATATTCAGTGTTTGAACTTATTGCGTCAAATTCATAGTCATCCATTTCACTTTCATAAGTGTTATAAATAATTTCTAAATCTGTATCTTCTGGAAGCCCATCAATATTAATCCATCCATCACTAAAGGATACACCGACTTCGATTTCATATTCTTGACCGCATGACTCACAAATAGCAAAGCCTTCTTCGATGTTAACGCTATCGCTAGAGCGTTCGGCAGAAAAATTCGGTGATGGGACAAAAATTTCTTCAGAATCAACTTGTAAACTACAATTACTGCAATCAAAAGAGATCGTGATTGATTTGGTATCAAATGGGGAAAATTCTTGGTAGGCCATATTCAACCTCATATTTTTTGTCAACCAAGATGGTCAACCGTACAATGCTTCCTGCATTTCGTGAACAGCTTCCTCAAACTTGGCTTTAGTGCCGAATTGTTTGATAAGCTGCAGCGGTGTCCCCATGGCGTTGAAGGGAGGTATCTCCAGCACCCGCACATTATCCAGTCCGCCAACAACACCTTCATCCTGATACTTGGCAAGCAGGGCTTCCAACACAGCACGGGCCTGTTCACCATACTTGGTGAAAATGTCGCGCTTCTTAACGTTGTTGACCCGTTCACGCCGCGTAAGCGGCAGCTGATCGAAGGCTATATGGCATATCAGATCAAAGGGATCGAGGTCTTTGCCTACTTCTTCCAGGAGAGGATCAAGCAGCAGTCCCTCTTCTGCAAGTTCCTGAATAATGGCTTCCTTATGTTCGGCAGTTTTCCAGCGGCGCAGGAACTGGTCGAGGCTGGCGTATTGTGCCCGTATTGTTTTGCGAGAATAATCCCGTAACGATTCAGTGATCAGCTTGCCGTATTCATCAAGATACTCAACCCGCTCCATTACTACAGAAACCGGCTCCCCCTTGATGTAATACTTGGGGTTTGGCGGCGGTTGCAGAGGCGGCAACGGTCCAGGCGGTGGCGGATCTACCAGTATGGTTTCATCGTCCCCCGGCTCTAGCGGGATCGGTTCTTCAACGTCAATAATCGGTGGCTCATCCGGCGGTGTAACCGGATCATCTTCGCCCGGCTCGTAAATCTGTATCGGTTCGCCATCAAAATCAGGATCGGCAAAGTGGGCTGTAGCTTTACGGAAGTCCACCAGGGAGAAGTAATATTTTTTGGTATCCTCATGCACCCGTGTACCGCGACCGACAATCTGCTTAAACTCGGTCATGGAACCAACGGTACGGTCAAGCACGATCAGGCGACACGTCTGGGCATCAACTCCAGTTGATAACAGGCGTGAGGTGGTAACTATAACCGGATATGTTGATTCCGGATCGATAAAGTTGCCAAGCTGTGCCTGTCCGGCGGCATCGTCACCGGTGATGCGCATGACGTAGCGCTCGTTCTTCAACACCAGATCCTGATTCTCTACAATAAGAGCCTGCCGCAATAGTGAAGCATGTTCAGTATCGACACAGAACACGATGGTCTTCTGGAAACGATCACCACTTTGTTTCAGATAATCTGAAATCCACTTGGCAACCCGCTGGGTGCGGCTGTCAATTACAATACTGCGGTCGAAGTCCTTGACGTTGTAGATGCGGTCATCGATTACCAGCCCCTGTTTGTCAACTTCTCCCTGTTTAGGGCGGTACCCTTCAACGTCAATATCAAGATGCACTTTGATTACTTTGTACGGTGCAAGGAAACCATCACTGATTCCCTGTTTAAGTGAGTAGCTATATACCGGTTGACCAAAGTAGTTGATGTTGGAAATGTATTCCGTTTCCTTTGGTGTGGCAGTTAAGCCAATCTGGGTGGCGCTTTTGAAATGTTCCAGGATCTCACGCCAAGCAGAATCTTCTGCCGCGCTGCCCCGGTGACATTCGTCAATGATGATCAGGTCAAAGAAGTCGGCGGACAATTCCTTATAGAGCTTCTGGCGATCCTCTGGACCGGTGAGCGCCTGATACAGCCCGAGGTATATTTCATATGATGTATCGATGCGGCGTTTACTATCTACGGCGGTGGTTATCTGCTCAATAGCGCCATCGGCACGCTCAATGGTCTTGGCGCCGGTGCTGAGTTTAGCCATGGTTGCGCCGAAGGGGCGGAAGTCATTGACCATAGTTTGATCGACCAGAACGTTCCGATCCGCCAGAAACAGGACACGCTTCTGTTTGCCGGCCTTCCAGTCTGACTTCCATAGGCGCCAGATAATTTGAAAAGCGGTGTAGGTTTTGCCGGTGCCGGTAGCCATAACCAGCAGCACACGGTCCTGCCCTTTTGCGATGGCTTCCACGGAAGCATTCACTGCATTGCGCTGATAGTAGCGCGGTTCCTTGCCGCTGCCGTCATCGTAATACGGCTGCAGGACGATCCTTTCTTCTGCGGGCGTAAGACCTTTCCACTCACGATACTTTGCCCACAGTGTTTCGGGACTGGGAAATTGATCCATACCAAGGTTAACTTCACCCGTCGCAATCAGCCCGGTCTTATCATGGAACACAAAGCCCTTGCCGTTACTGGAAAAGACAAACGGGACGTGCAGGGTTTTGGCATAGTCGAGTGCCTGTTGCATACCGTGGCCGGCGCTAAAGGTGCTCTTTTTGGCTTCGATTATGGCAATAGGGAAGTGTTGATAATAGAGAACGAAGTCGGCTTTCTTGGCTTTGCCCCGGCTGACCAGCTTGCCACGTACAATGATTCGGCCACTGGTAAAGGAGATCTGACGTCGAATTTGAGTGATTTCATCCCAGCCAGAATTTATAAGAGCTGGTGTTATGTATTTAACACTGATGTCATCTTCGCTGAGATTGTGCATGGGTAGCCTGTTAACACCGATGAAATAGCATGAAAGAGTTAAAAAGATGTCACACAATAGAGGGCCGGTGTCAACGGGAAAGTTATATTTGCATTTATTAAAAGGTTAGCAAAATCATGCAGCTTTTCGCTTGATTGGTATGACATTACATTCACTGCCTTTGATAATGCTGTTCAGTTTACGTTCCCACGCTTCAAGAGCTTGCTGTTTCTCTTTATCATAACGGTTTAGGTTATATGTACGGATTATACCTTGCTTCACATGATTCAACACCGCGTCAATGACTTCATCCATGAATCCCAATTGCGAAATGAATGTTGCCGCAGTACGTCGAAGGTCGTGAGGAGTGAACTCGGCAACACCTAATAAGTTTTCGGTTACAGGCTCCCCTTTTTCAGTAAAAACCGGTTTTCCTTTCAAAATTACTGGTGAGGCAAGGTTACGGTAAATCACCTTTGCTGCTGCCTGTCTCCACAAAGGCTGTATCTTTCTTGTTATTTCTCCCGTTTCAGTAGTTACTTTCCCTTTAGGGTTTGGTGACTGGAATATGAAACCCTTTGGCTTTAACTTCCCTGATTTTTCATCCAATACCTTCAACGGTCCGATAAGCTCAAGAGACATATCAGTCAGATAAACCCGGTGCGATTTCTTATTTTTCGATCTTTCAACTGGTATTGTCCACCATCTGCCTGATTCATCAATTTCATCGGTGTGAATACCAAGTACTTCACCAGGACGTTGCCCTGTAACCAATATCAATTTAATTGCTCGCCTGACTCCATCTGATGAATGACATGTATCCAGATTGTTCCAAAATGCTTTGATTTCAGACTCACTTAAAACCCTATCGCCATGCCTTATAGGTGCAGGCATTTTAACACCGTCACATGGTGAATGCTCAAGGATGTCACGCTCTACTGCAAATCGGAACATTTTGCGGATAATCTTAAAATTATTGTTAGCAGAACCAGGTGATCCACGGTCAACAATTGATTCCAAAAGAAGAACAACGTCACGCTTTCTTATATCAACGGCTTTTCTGTTTCCCCATGCTACAAGAGCATCCTTATTAAGAATACGTTCATCATCCTTCCATGTTTTTTTAGAAGACTTCGCATGTTTAGTTATGTATTCTGTAATAAGTTTGGAAACAGTTGGTGCTAAACGGTGTTCTTCTCTTGCCAACCGCTCTGCATTGAGTTTTTTGTCGCGCTCTTCCTGGGGGTCTCGCGGATTAAGTCGATCGTGTAATATTGAGTATGCCGCAGCATGTTTTGAGGATGCATCAGCAAGGCTCGTGGCAGGGTAACTCCCAAGATTCATCTGCCGACGCTTTCCATCAAATGTGTAAATGAATATCCATATTTTGTGACCAGAGGGAAGCACTCGCACTCCAAATCCTTTACTCTCACGCACTTGATACATTTTTTCTTTTGGTTTAAGATTTGATATATACTTATCGGTAAATTTCAAGACATTCCCCCTGACAGAGGTTACACGGCTTCGTGTAACCTCACATGTAACCTTTAAATATATGGCTTCAGATAAAATACCATGAAACGTCACGAAACATAAATATCGATAATATTCTTGATTGTCAATAAGTTAACTATGGTTTTTCCAGTAAATAAAAATGCAGTGAAATGCTATGTACTTGCTACTGACCAAAGCTCCGAAGCCTGGGGTCGTGCGTTCGAATCGCATACCGCCCACCAAAATTACTGCAGGAGTTGCGCCCAGGGTGTAGCTCCTTTTTTCATCTCTGCTTTTCAATATATGCCGTTCCCCGATACACCAGATAACCATAAAAACGAGGAAAATAATGCGCTTTGGTCTCTGCTGCCTATTTCTCAACGAACCGATTTCATTCCGCACTACAACGGCAACAGCCATCTTAAAACTTCCGCGTGACAAGCAACT
>Ga0172367_10007482_pt1 | contig 12490 bp, 9 predicted proteins | sample Lak10m_FD_114542 | JGI IMG/M metagenome (GOLD analysis project Ga0172367, IMG submission 114542) | Freshwater microbial communities from Kabuno Bay, South-Kivu, Congo - kab_022012_10m | ecosystem: Environmental > Aquatic > Freshwater > Lake | place: Democratic Republic of the Congo: South-Kivu...
ATCAACTGAACCATGGTAACAATAGTTAAAAACCAGGATTTTTGGGCGCCCCGTGATCATGCGCGCCATACGCAAAGCAAAACGGTTGGCATCTGTCGCAGTTAATGCAAATTGCCAAAAAGGCAGCCCAAAACGACGCTGAAGTTCTTCTCCTACAGCGATGACTTCTTCAAAAGGCAACATCAAGGATGTACCCTTGTCAATTTGATTTTTCACTGCCCGTACGGTTGGTACGGGCGCATGACCTGTCATTGCGCCTGTATCCCCAAGGCAAAAATCAACATAATTATGCCCGTCAACATCGGTAAAATGCGCTCCTTTAGCCTCCTTGACAAATACCGGAAACGATCCAGCCCACCGGATCATCCACAGCATCGGCACACCACCATGTAGTGACTTACGAGCACGCAAGTAAAGTTGAAATGACTTCGGGTGCGTCTCGTGAAAAAGTTGTTCTTCCAACCGAATAAGCCGTTCTAAGCGGGACCGGTCTAGTTGTCGCATATTTTCCCAATCGTTGGTTTACTTGATCACTTCGCGCAGCGCCTGGCTGAAAATATTTAAGCCAGTATTAATTTGTTCCGCACTGACGTTCAAGGGCGGAATCCAGCGAATCGTGTTGTCATAAGTTCCACAAGTAAGCAGCAGCAATCCTTTTTCCTCGACTGCGTGTACGACTGCTTTTACAGTAGTTTTGTCTGGTTTTCCTCTTGAGTCCACAAATTCTGAGCCGATCATCAATCCCAGGCCACGGACATCTCCAATATTTGGAAATTCTTCCTGGAGTTTGCGTAAACCTGTTTGAAGCTGGCCGCCACGCTCTGTAGCATTTTCCAACATTTTTTCATCACGCATGGCGCGCACAGTTGCTACAGCGGCAGCCATGGCAACAGCATTACCACCATAGGTTCCGCCATGTGAACCAGTAGGCCATTTTTTCATTAGATCAAGTCGACTGAAGACACCCGATAACGGGAGACCAGATGCGATCCCCTTGGCAACAGTCATGATATCGGGAACAACGCCAAAATGTTCCTGGGCGAACCATCTTCCAGTCCGGCCAAAACCACTTTGGACCTCATCAAATATCAATAGGATTCCATTTTTATTGCATATTTCTCTTACGCCCTTCAAGAAAGATGCAGGTGGAACAACGTATCCACCTTCGCCAAGAACGGGCTCAATCAGGATAGCCGCCACGTCTGCTGGTGAGATTTGCGAAACCAGTAATTCTTCCAATGCTGCCAGAGCATACTGGCTGGCTTTTTCCTCACTCATACCGAGGCGAAAGGCATAAGGATACGGAGACACATACACACCAGAAGGTAATAATTGTGATACGCCCTTATAACCTGTCTTGGATGTGGTCAAAGCCATTGTTGCAGAAGTTCGGCCATGGAAAGAACCAGTAAATACAATTACCGCTTGTTTTCCCGAAGCTGCCCGGGCGAGTTTGATCGCACCCTCCACCGCCTCTGCCCCAGAATTGCTAAAAAAGAAACCGTCAATTTCAGAAGGAACGATCTTCCGCATTTCATCAATCAACTGCAGCATGGGCTGGTGAACTGCGATATTTATTTGAGAATGTAAAAACAGACCAGCCTGCTCACGAACCGCGGCTACCACCTTGGGATGGCAGTGACCTGTATTGGTGACTCCAATTCCACAGGTGAAATCCAAGTATTGCCTTCCATCAGTGGCATAAATATAAGAACCTTCAGCCCGCACAGCCTCAATTGGAAAAATGCGCGACCAAACAGGAGACATATGTGAAAAATTTTTTTCGTATAAATTAGTTGTCATGGTTACTCCAAATGAAAAAAACGAATCCGCCCCCATTTGTTAAATAAAACAACAATTCAAGCAGGAGGGACGAGTGAGAACAATGAATAAATTATAGTAATTCGGCGGCCCAATCCAAATCTAATTGGTGGAGGGTGGAGCTGGTCGGATCGCCATTATTAGACCAGCCGGCGATCTTGTAATACTCGTCAGTAGCGCTTTCAATTTCATCGTGAGATAGTGCAATCCCTGCCGTTGGACCTTCACCTTGGAGAGATTTGAAAAACTTCTTCGGAAGTTTATCATCCTTACGATCCAGGCCTTCGCGACTGTTAAATGTCCGCATCAGATTGAGACGACGAGCGCCAACTTTCATTAATTCATCAACCGTAACATCCCATCCCGTAACTGCGGAAACAAGATTGGCAGCATCCTGCGGTCCATAGAGAGTCCAGCTCGGGCTCCAAACAAATTGACATAATTCCACGCTGTCCAGCATTGAGTAAAACAATTCTGTCAAATAAGCGAACTTGACTTTTTCCTTTCCCAACGACATAGGCGGCAGACGTTCTTCCATGCCCAGTTCAGCCAAACGACTCATATAGAGATCAGAAGCAATCCCATCCTCGATCATCCAATCATGCTCGCTGGATTGGTGATCTGCGCCAAATGGATTGACCGCATAGATCAGGCCCAAGGAGCGTTTTGCTTGCGGCATATGGGCTGGGGCTTCCGCACCCTTTACAGTCGTCAAACAATCATCCGCCCCATTTGCCCACACAGCCGCTGCCCTTTGCGAACCTTGCCCTAACAATTTACCAAGTGGAGTTGAGGCATTGACAATCTGGTTTAATACATCCAACATCGCATCCGCATCGCCAAATTTAAGCTCAATACCACCTGTCTGCTCCTTAGTAATGATCCCCTTCTCAAAGCATTCCATCCCAAAAGCGATAGTTGCGCCAGCTGCAATCGTGTCAACCGCATGTTGGTTGCAAATCTGGTTTGCCAATGAGATTGCAGCCAGGTCATTCACGCCACAGTATGAACCAAAGGTGCCGATTGTTTCATACTCCGGTCCACCATATTTTGCATCAACATTATATTTACCTTCGAGTTCCACCACCCGCTTGCAGCGAACAATACAAGAGAAGCACGTATCTCTACCCTGTTTATCCTGCTTTCCATCCGCCACACCACGTAAGAAGACATCGTAAAGTTTCTCACCACTAATTTCTTCTGCAAACTCAAATGAGGATTCAGAATAATTCTTAGTAGGTAGAGTCCCCATGGAATTCTGAGGTAAAACTACACCTGCTGTGCCATACTTCGCCAGGCCAGCCATATCAGCGTTTTCCAACAGTTGCTTTGGACCTTCGCGGTTGATCCTTATTAACCTCTTCGGGTCAGCCACCACGGGCTTATTCTTCCCCCGGACAACCACAGCTTTGAGATTTTTAGAAGCCATCACCAGCCCCATGCCAGTGCGACCATTATTACGGTTCGACATACTTAACAAGCTGGAATAGAGGACACCTTTTTCCGCTGCAGGGCCGTGCTGCAGAATCTGAATCTTATTATCGCCCAATTCCCTTTCCAATTCTTCGTCAACTTCGCCAGTCAGCTTACCTGCAAGATGAGCAGCATCCTTCAATTCTGCATTTCCATCTTTGATCCACAAATAAACAGGCTTTGGTGATTTCCCTGTTATCACGATACCGTCAAAACCAGCAAACTTAAGTTCTGCTGGGAAAAACCCCCCACCTTGAGAGTCTCCAATACCACCAGAAATAGGTGATTTAGCATTTGCGTTAATGCGGCTTTGTCCAGAAATTGGGGCCCCAGTCGTAACCCCTGTCATCAAGGTGAGGACATTATCCGCCCCAAGCGCATCCGCATTCTTAGGCATTTTTTTCAAAATATAATAAAGCCCCATGGCAGAACCGCCCATGTATCTGCGGTAGAATGATTCGGGAGGATTCTCCACAGTCAATTTTGAGTGAGTCAGATCCACATGCAGAATGCTTCCAATATATCCGTTTGGCATCGCTTCCTCCTGAAAAAATTTTGATCAATTATAAAGTCGCAGCGGGTAATTAGCAAATTGAAAAGACCGAAAACGACATAAAAAGATTTTTTAATTGAATCTTTCAAACAAAGATTGCCTCACCACTGTTTGATTTTGTGATGAGGCAATAGTGAGAAAAGGTTAAACCTGTCAGTTTGCAGATATGAAAGGATTCACATCCGGCACACCTTTCTTAAAATATTTTTTGATTGGAAAATATAAAAGCGCCCCAAGCAACATAAACCCAAGCGCGAACCCAATTGAGGACCAACCTTCTTCGAGAAATTGGCTGACAATTGCCACCAATATGATCAATGAAGGCCCTAAGGTTGTGAGTACCAAACCTATCCACCCACCAGGGACACGATCCCTGGGTACGTCTGGTAATTTAAACCGAAACACCCATAATGCCGCAAATTCAGCCAGAATCACGATTAATTGCAGAAACACATCTGCTACGACCAAAAGGGAAAAATCAAACGCAGCAAAGAACCAGTAGATAAATCCTGTCGCGATTATGGCAATATACGGTGTGCCGAACTTTGGATGTACCTTAACGAACCAACGAGGAAACATGCCATCTTCAGCAAGCGCGAATGGTATACGTGTCCCCCCCAGGCTGTTACCAGTAAACAAACCAATCATGCTCAGAATCGCGGCAAAAGTCAACCACCCTCCAAGTAGAACCCCAAAACCAGGCCCTGAAAAAACAGTACCAACCGCCTGCCCAATATTTGGGAATTCCCATCCAGTAGGACTGGTTGGATCGGCACCCCAATCCTGGATTTGTGTTTCAGTAATACCATAATCATTGGCCAGATCTACACCGATACCCGCATCTGAGGTTGATTCCGTGCCCCACAAAAGATAACTTCCGTTTTCGCCACCACCGCCATATAATCCGCCAAAAGTTGGAATCGCATAGGTAAACACTACGCTAATCAGCACAATCGTTAAAGCCAATGGATATGTCTTCTTGGGGTTGACAATTTCGTCACCAGCAGCAGTCGGTAATTCCCAGCCCATGTAATTCCACATGACAATAAACAGACCGGTGCTTAACGCGCCACCCAGCGATTCGGCAGAAAGCGGTTCCCCGCCTGGAAGAAATGGCAGATCAATTGTCATACCGGCCACGACCCAATTATAGATTCCGATGAAACCCATCACAAACAAAGGAATGATGAGCAACACACCTAATCCATTGGTAAACCATCCAGAAACTTCGGCTCCTCGAATTTGCATATAACTGATCGACCAAATAATCAATCCAGAAATGACTATCTGCCAGACCGAGTTCCCAAAAAGTGTCGGGCCATCTGCCAACCATGGGAAAAAGAAACTCAAGTAATAATATGCAAGGACAGGATAGATTGCTACGTCAAGCCAGGAAACAATCCAATTATTCCAGCCCGCCATGAATCCAGTGAAGGACCCGAACGCTTGTTTGACCCAGTGGTAATAGCCACCTTCAGCCGGCATCAAGGTAGTTAATTCACGTACCATTAAGACATTTGGCAGGCTGAAAACTAGAGGGGTTAGGATAATCATTAACATGGCTAAACCTGGACCGGAATAACCAATCAATCCTTCAATCCCAAATGTTCCGCCAGACACGGTGAAATAAATCAAACCCGCTAAAGGCAATAATGTCAATTCGCGCTTTAGTTTGGAAGCCTCGCGTGAAATGGATGTTGTTTGCATGTGATATCTCTTTTTCTTTGTGATGATCCACTTCGAATATAATGAAAAGGAGGCAAGTGCAATATCCCTCGCCTCCTCAAATTTCTACATTTCCTTAATACCATAGGGGAAGTCATAATCAGCCATCTTCTCCATAAACGGTTCAGGAGCAAAAGCCTCTGGCCCTAAGACACCCACACCCTTCCAAACCTTGTGCTCCAATAAATCCATGCCGATCACGGCGTTAAATGCCGTCTGAGCCACTACCGACTGGCAGTTCCAGCGCTGCATGCATTCCTCATTATCTGCAACCTGGTATAGATACACCTGGCGTGGTTTTCCATCCTTAATCCCTTTGACCCATGTGCCAGCGCAAGTTTTTCCGAACATTCGATCCCCAAGATGCGCGGGGTCCGGTAGGCAGGCTGCCACTACATCTCGCGGTGCCACCTGCACACCTTTTACTTTTATTTTTTCTTTGTTATCAAGGCCAAGCATATGAAGAGTTTTGAGTACACTAATAAATTGGTCTCCCAAACCATACTTGAAAGTAACCCGTTTTGTCTTGACCCATCTTGGCACCAACAAGACTTCTTCATGTTCAACGTTTACAACCTCAATCTTGCCAATACCTTCCGGAAATTCAAATACCTCCGGTTCTGAAAAAGGAGCAGTTGTAAACCAGCCTTTTCCCTTTTCCCAGATCACTGGCGGGTTCAGACACTCTTCGATTGTTGTCCAGATTGAGAAATTCGGGGCGAACTCGTAACCTCGTATCTCGATATTGGCGCCATCTCGAATACCCACTTCTTCTATTTCATCGAATAAGTGCAATTCGGCATACCTTGCAAAAACATCCGCCATACCTGGTTCCACACCCAAACCGACCAATGCCAGGAGTCCCTTCTCGGCCCATTGATTGGCCCTCTCAAATTGGTAATCACCCAATTTAATACCCGGAAGCTCAAATGGTTTTTCAGGGTGAGGCTCAGAAAGTGTCATCGCCATGTCCATATAATTTGCCCCAACATTAAAAGCAGCATCAAAAATGGGAACATTGAACACAGGATCACAGGCATTCATGATCAAATCGACCTGATATTTTTTTGCCAGCGCTTCGATCAGCTCTTGCTTGCTGGCATCAATCCATTCAGCCGGAAAACGGGATACATCTCCCAGTTTTCCCTGTACTTCCTTGGCTCGTTCAAGGTTGTAATCTGCCAACACCATCAATTCCAACCAGGGACGTGGTTTCGCAATAGCCGCAATTGCCTCACCAACTCCACCGACTCCAACGAGCAAAACCTTCATGATTTCATCTCCATTCTTGAAAAAATGATTAAATGGTTCCTAAAAAAAACACGCACAGGTTATTTGTGCGTGTCGGGGTTCTAAAAATAAACTTCTTTTTCAATCTTTAAGTGCACAAAAGATTCAGACTCTCGCACACCATCGACGAGGTATAATTTTTCAGTCAAAAAACGCAATAAGTCAGCATGATCACGGCAAACAACCTCTGCAATAATATCAAATCGCCCGCTGACAACGATAAGATAAATAACCTGGTCCAACTCCGCAACTTGCCTGGCGACTTCAAGCATTTTGTTACCTTCGGTACGGATACCGATCATCGCCATCGTTGTATATCCTAATCGCAGAGGATTGGTTATTGCAACAACCTTCATTAAGCCTAATTCGACCAGGCGGTTATAGCGGACACGAATCATACCTGGGGAAACATTCAACTGGTGTGCAATTTGAGCAAAGGCTACACGCCCATCCTGCCGCATTGCTTCGATAATATAACGATCTGTATCATCCAAAGCATCCACTGCCGTATTACGAAAAGTGTTTTCCATGCCTTCATTCTATAACGATACGACATTATTGTCAATAAATTTTTGATTATTATTTATTATTTCAATAGTTCTATTAACTTTTCATCATTTCATTATTGCTTCGGATATACCCCAATATTTAGACCAACGTTCTAAAAAGGACAGCCACCTTACAGTGACTGTCCTTTTAAACCTGGTCTCTTGATTTTATTGCCCGCCTTTTACTTCTGTCCAAATCTGATCATAAAGCGGAAGGGCATCACCCACATCTTTGACACGATGGCCCTTCGCGAGTACATCAGATGGAACGTTAGTTATATTGGAATCCATATAGGCTTTGTATAATTCAGTTTGGTTGGTTTTAGCATAATCCAAGGCAGCTGAATTAGGATTAGTGTACGGGAAATCACGCAACATCAACCAGAATATATCACCCTGCAAGGTATAGTTCAACCAGGCATAAACGGCATCCAGGTGTGGCGCGCCTGAAGGAATAGCCCAGTTGTCCTGCCACAACATACCACCTTCCGTTGGGTAAACAAAGGTAATTGCCGCATTTTCCTGGTGTGCCAGAAAGGCCTCACCCGTCCAGGTCATACCTAAATCCACATCCCCTGCGATAAGCGCAGTCTTGGGCGAATCACTATCAAAGAGTTTGATATTTGGAACAAGTTTCGCAAGCTTGTCCTTGGCTTGTGCCAACTGAGCAGGATCAGTTGTATTTGGATCAAATCCTAAAGTCAAGAGAGTCAACCCGATTATGACGCGCGAATCATCCAGGAAGACCATCTTACCGGCGTATTCATCCTTCCAGAGGTCCTCCCAACTGACTGGGGCATTCTTCACTTTATCAGCGTTATAGACAATCGCATCCACACCGGCCTGATAGGGTAATGTATATTGATTACCTGGGTCGAATTCCAGATTCAAGTAGTTTTTGTCTAGATTCTTCATGTTTGGAACTTTAGCCTGGTCGATTTTCTGTAACAATCCCTTTTTTACCATGAGTGAAACAATATAATCGGTAGGCTGAACGAGGTCGTAATTTGTTCCACCCGCAGATATTTTTGCATACATTTCTTCGTTACTGGAATACTCATCGCGGTTGACTTTAATATTGTAAATTTTTTCAAAACATTCGGTCATATCCGTTGGAATATACTCAGTCCAAACAAACAAATTTATTTCCTTAGACTGCACATCCAGTTTGGGGTTAGCCTCCGGGCAAATAAATCCAGAAGAAGAAGTAACCTTCTCTGCGCCACCACCGCTAACCGGAGCCTTGGTAGGTTCAATTGCAGCAGGTTGGGTTGCCGCAGCTCCGCCACCGCAGCTAGCCAAACCCAGGCTGAAGATCACCAAAATTACCATACCTTTCCAAATCAATGACTTATTCATCCGTTCCTCCTTTTTTATAACAATTATTGTCCATTTTCCGCTGAAAATGACCGGCTGAACTCCAGATCAAAGCGCTAATTGCTTTCCAGAGCAATTATTACTCCTTCGCTTCTCGGTTCTGCAACCACTGCAGCAATATTACCGCTGTGAAAACGATTAATATCCACACTGTGGACAACGCGTTCACTTGCGGGGTGATGATTCTCCGTAATAACCCATAAACATAAATCGGAAGGGTGGTCGAACCGGGACCGTTGGTAAAGAATGTAATCACAAAATCATCCAGTGAAAGAGTAAAGGCCATTAATGCGCCAGAAAGCACTCCTGGAAGCAGCATCGGTAAAGTAACGCGCCAAAATGTGATCAATTCGTTTGCCCCCAAGTCCATTGCCGCTTCCTCGAAGGACTGATCAAAACCCTGCAACCTAGCTCGTACGACAAGGGTAACAAATGGAACGCTGAAAGTGATATGAGAGACGATCACCGTTCCCAATCCCAAAGCGAGACGCATATCCCCACTTAAACCAAGCGAATTGTTGAGGAAAGTAAATACCTGGCTGAACAATGTCAAAATACCGATGCCCATCACAATCTCAGGAATAACGATGGGTATGTATAAAGCTAATTCCGAAAAACCTTTCAGTTTAAAGTTGTAGCGCTGCAATGCGAGCGCCGCCATCGTTCCAATCACAGTTGCGCTGATAGTCGATATAAAGGCAATTGTCAGTGTATTCTTCGCTGCATTCATTACTTCGCCATTTTTAGCTAATTCACAGAACCAATGAAATGGCCCACATGGGCTTTGTACTACATTTCCACTTACTAATTTTGTATCGCCAAATTGAGTGATGAAACCTTCAAAAACAACATTGGTCTTTGATGAGTTGAAAGAGTAAGTAATCAACACAAGTATCGGTGCATATAAGAAAAAATAAACCAACAAAGTCATAACCAACACAAATGGGGCACGGCGATTGGGGTTCATGCGACAATAATCTCCTCGCCAAACCCGAATTTGCGCGTATAGAAATAAGTGACCACTAGCGTCATCACCATCAAGATCAATGAAGCCGCGCTACCGAAAGTAGGATCGCGCGCATCGAGGAACTGGCGCTGGATCAAATTACCTACCAGGATCACCTGGCGACCTCCCAATATATCAGAGACGATAAAAGTTCCCATCACAGGAATAAATACGAGGATCGTTCCGGCTACAACACCTGGCAAGGAGAGTGGCAAGGTTACCCGGAAAAAGGTGCGGAAGGCATCGGCTCCCAAATCCGCGGCAGCCTCATACAATGAATTATCAATTTTCTCCAAAGAGGTATAGATAGGTAATATCATGAATGGTAGAAATTCATATACCATCCCTACCAAAACGGCACCCGGAGTGTAGAGCATTTCCAATGGGGTGAAAGGTATATGCAAAAGACCTGCGATTGACCCCAAAACCCCATTCAAGACACCTTGTGTACGTAAGATCATCATCCAGGCATAAACACGGATAACGAAGTTTGTCCACAACGGCACAAGCACCATAAAAAGAAAAGTGTTCCTGTGTTTCGATGGAGCACGAGCGATGAAATATGACAACGGATAAGCTAACAGGATCACAAGAATTGTGGTTTCAAAGGCCAGGCTCAAAGAACGCAATAAAATATTGACATAAAGAGGGTCAAAGCAGGCAGAAGCACCGTTTTCACAACTAGTTGAAAAACCTCCCAGACGTAAATAATTATCCAATGTAAAAGTGTAGATTACACCACCATCTGCATTACGCCTGCCAAAACTGATAATAGTGGTGAGAAGCAAAGGAATAATTAACAAACCAACCATAAAAAGCAAAGTTGGTGCAACCAACAAGGTACCCTGAAGAGACTTACTCTCCCGAAATTTTCGCAGCATGACTTCCACCTATTCCGCTGGTAAAACCAACGCGTTATCAGGAAAAATGGATAACCAGGCTTTCTGTTCACCCTGGTGGTAAGCGCGCGGATCCAACGTTGATATATGGTTTTGTTCCCAAACCTTGAGCTTAACATCTTTGGCTAAAACCTCAAGACGAGTATCAGAACCAATATATGCTGAGTTGGTTACCTTGACTTCAAGACAATTCTGACTGAGAGCAGGTTGCTCAGAAAGGCGCATTTTCTCCGGGCGGATAGAAATCACTATCTTATCCCCAGGTGAGAATTTACTCTGGCTCATGCCATGGATTTCCATTCCAAGCCGCGGCACAAAAGAGATTGTATTTTCCCCGTCACAGCTCCGGACTTCCCCTTCGAGGAAATTTGAATCACCAATAAAGTCTGCCACAAATTTACAGTTCGGCCGCTCATAGATCTCTACCGGGGCGCCAACCTGCATTACTTTGCCGTGACTCATGACTGCAATCCTATCTGACATGGTCAGGGCCTCTTCCTGGTCATGGGTGACGAAAACAAAAGTGATACCTACTTCACGCTGAAGAGATTTGAGCTCCAATTGCATCTCTTTGCGAAGTTTCAAATCCAGAGCACCAAGCGGCTCATCCAACAACAAAACAGAAGGCAATTTTACAAGCGCTCGAGCCAGTGCCACACGCTGCTGTTGCCCACCGGAAAGCTGTTTTGGAGAGCGCTTTTCCATTCCATTTAACTTCACCATTTCAAGCGCTTTACCGACGCGCTTGTCAATTTCATTTTTCGGCGTTTTTTCCATTTCAAGACCGAAAGCTACATTTTGATAAACGTTCATATGTTGAAAAAGGGCATAGCTCTGGAATACAGTATTCACAGGACGTTGAAATGGCGGTTTGTGCCCTTGGGGTTCGCCTTCAATATAGACCTCACCTTGCGTCGGCCATTCAAACCCAGCCATCATTCGCAAAGAGGTAGTCTTTCCACAGCCGGATGAACCAAGCAAGGAAAAGAATTCTCCATTTTTGATTTGCATATCAACATGATCGACTGCGTTTACAAAACCACCTTCCGGAGTTTGAAACGTTTTTACTACATCACGCATCTCAACAGCAAAACCGCTCATGCACAGTTCTCCTCATTACTGTTTTTGAACAAACCCATACAAGCAAAGAAATTGTTTGCAAGTAGGGAAAATACTATCTTGTGGCGCGACTTCACTTTCGCAGGCATCACCGCAGAGAGACAGCAGAGATTTATCAATTCCTAAATGGCCTTCGCTACCTCTGCGACAGAATCGAAGAGTCGATTCAATCCCTCATCAATTTCATTATATGAAATGATGAGCGGAGGTTCGATTCGAATGGTCTGAGCGCTTGTTAAAGTACCTGCGACCAGCACACCTCTTTTGAACATTTCTGCAGCTACTTTATAACCCAGTTCGGGTGTCTGGAAGTGTTGCCCAATCAGCAAACCCTTACCTGTAATTGACTTGTAAACAGCGGGATATTTGGCCACCAACGTTTCAAGTCGTTTAAAAATATAATCACCTTTTTCAGCTGCTAAACGAGGTAAATCATCCCGCAGTGTAACACTTATCGCTGCAATAGCGGCAGAACAAGCCAACGCACCACCTCCCGTGGTAGTCGTGTGCATAAAGGGGTTGGGATACATCATCGGTTTGAAAATTTCTTCAGTGGTACATACCGCGCTGACAGGCATCACACCCCCCCCGAGAGCTTTGGCAACAGTGAGAATGTCTGGAACAATATCCCAATGATCCAAGCCCCAGAGTTTCCCGGTCCGCCCGAGGCCGGTCTGGA
>Ga0172367_10007483_pt1 | contig 12489 bp, 11 predicted proteins | sample Lak10m_FD_114542 | JGI IMG/M metagenome (GOLD analysis project Ga0172367, IMG submission 114542) | Freshwater microbial communities from Kabuno Bay, South-Kivu, Congo - kab_022012_10m | ecosystem: Environmental > Aquatic > Freshwater > Lake | place: Democratic Republic of the Congo: South-Kivu...
CAATAGATCTTGTTAAAAAAATTTTATATTTAAAAAATAATCCAGAAATTGTTAAACAGGTAAATCAAAGCAATAGAGGAAAAACCTATTTACATAATTTTTTTAATAAAAAAATTCTACTTGAGAAGTTAGAACAATATTTTGACGAAGCTTACAATTCTTTTGAAAAAGTTTTAATAATCAAAGACGCTTCACAAGTGCCATATGATAAAAATTTTATACTCTCAGGTTTAAATTTGGCGTTTTTAGGATATCTTAGTTCTAGAAAAATAAAATTGAGTAGTTCTTTAATAACTTGGCCTGACGGTATATTTAAAAATAGGTTCTATGGAAAAGATATTTCTAAAGTCTCAGGCTTAAACCTAATAAATAACCTAAAAATTCCAAATAAAATTAAGAATATTTATATTCTTGGACTTTTAAGTAAAAATTCCTACCAATTTTTAAAAAAAAAATTTTTAAACCAAGAAGTAATTCACATTGATCTACCTTTTGGACCAATTGAAAGTATTTACAAACAATGCCCTGTTAATTTCACTGAGGAAGATTTACTTATCAGCACACTTCCTACTCCAAAGCAAGAACAGTTAGCAGAATTAATAGAAAAAAATAATAAATATTATAAAATTATTTGCATCGGAGGCGCTATATCCGTGGCATCCGGTGATGAGAAGGTTATTCCAAAATTATTTGATAAATTTAATATAGAATTTATATGGAGACTTAGAACAGACACCAAAAGAAGAATTTTAAGACTTGTATATACCTTTTGTTTTTATATTTATGGCGAAATAACATTCCGTTTTAACAAAATAAAATTTAGAAAATTATCTTGAAAGAAATTAACGCAGTAGTGTGGGCAAGTGATTTCTCCCCAAACCGTGGAGAGGGAATTTTGGCCAATAGTTTTTTCAAAGAATTTATAAAATTTCATAACAATGAAAAAATAATTATTAAAACTTTTGAACAAAAAATAGTTTATTTTAAAAAAAATTTTAAACCTTTAAAAATTATTGAAAAAAATAATTTTTTTCATAAATATATAGGTCCTGTATATGGAGCTATATACTTACTACTAAATCGTAAAAAAAAAATTGCATACCTTAATTATTTGCCTTTATGGAATTTTTTAATTTTTTTAATACTACCGAGCAAGACCGTTCTCGGCCCCATAACAGGTGGTGCTGAATTTTCACACGAAAATAATTTTAGTACTTATTTACGAAGGTATATTTTTCCTTTGTTATATAAAATAAGTTTAGCAATTATTAATATAAAATTTAAAAAAGTTATCTTTTCTACTAATTTATTAGAATGTTATTTGAGCAATAGTCAAAAAAAAAGATTTTTATTTAATTACATTTATTTAAATTTTATTAATCATAATAATATAAAAAAAGATAAAAAACATTTTGACTTAATATTCTATAACAGAAAAAATTTAACAAAAAAAAATTTTTTAATAAAAAAATTAATTTTTAAACTGCCATCAGAAATAAAAATTTGCGTTATTGGAGAATTAATTTTAAAAAATAATGTAAAAAATTATGGTTTTGTAGATAAAAAAAAAGCAATTAAATTAATAAAAAAAAGCAAATTAGCTTTTGCGAGTAGTGAAAATATTTTATCTTTGTTTGTTGTAGATGCGTATAATTGCAAGGCAGGAATAATTTTTGATAAAAACATGAAGAATTTTAATACAATCATCAGTAAAAAAATATTTTTGCCTGTAGATTTGACTGATTTAGATAAAGGAGTAGAGGAGATAAAAAAATATATTATAAATTTCAAATTCACTATTGATACTAATTTTCAAAAATTTTTAAGAGGAAAAAAACAAGAAATTAATTCTTATTTAAAAGAGTATTTTTCTTTGCTCTAATAAGTATTTTTTAAGTAGATAGGAAATAATAAAATAAAATTTTTAGGCTGTTATTAAAATATAATTATATGATTAATTTTATTTTAATTAATGTAATATAATCCATTAATACAAAAAATAAATTAACAAATCATTTTTTGAGCTATATTTTTCATTTATGAATTTTATTAAAATATTTGGTAATATTTATTTTTATGAAAAAATTATTTATCTATTAATTCCTATTTTTGTATTAAGTTTGGTATCAGGGCCCTTTTTGCCAGATGTATTTGTCTCTGTAATTGCTGTTTCGTTTCTTTATTTTTTCATTAAAAATTTTAAGTTATTTATTAGAAATAGAATAGTAAAATTTTTTTTTATATTTTATTTATATATTGTTTGTACATCTTTTTTTTCAGAGGCACCTTTAGAATCTTTAAAAACTTCAATTTTTTACATTAGATTTTTAATTTTTGTAATTGCAATAAATATTCTTTTTAACAAACTTAAATTTAAATTTATTTTTTTTTATGCGTTCATTTTTTTATACACCTCTCTTTTTCTTGACTCTATTTTTCAAATTTACTTTGGTTATAATATTTTTGGTTTAATTAAAGATACTGACAGAGTTAGTAGCTTTTTTGGAAAAGAATTAATATTAGGAAGTTTTGTTTCAAAGACTATACCAATAGTTTTATATCTTTTGTTTTCCCTTAAAATTAAAAAAAATTTTTTTTTATATTTATATATAATTTTTATTTCTTTTTTTTAGTTCTAGTTAGTTCAGAAAGAACTTCTTTATTTGTTTATTTGATTATTATTTTGTTTTCATTATATTTCCTAAAAAAAAAAGAAATTTTATTAACCTTTTTTATCTGTTTTTTTTCAATATTCCTTTCATTTCTATTTTACGCTAAGACATTTGATAGATTGTATTTACTCACTTATAACCAGATATTAAGTACAAATAAATTTTTTTTATTTAGTTACAGACATCAATTACATTATTTATCAGCAATTAAAATGTTTCAGGATCATAAATTTTTTGGATCCGGTGTTAAATCTTTTAGATATCTTTGTTCAGATGAAAAATATTCCTTAAGAGAAGAAATTTATAAAGACAATGTAATTTATGCCAAAGATAACGGTCAAATTATCTATTTACATGATCCAAAATCGAATCAAATTGCTTATTTAATTATTAATGATGACATGAAGACTGACAGCATTTTTCAAAATATTTTATTTCAGAAATTCAATTCAAATTATTATTATTATTTAGAAAGTTTAGATAAAAATCACATTGACAATGTTGTTTATCGACATTCTCTTCAGGGGGCGTTTAAAATATATGTTAAAGATGGACAGCAAATAAAGAAGGGTCAACCTATATATAGCTGGTACGCATATGAAAATGGCTGCAATACACATCCTCACAATTTTTATATTCAGTTTTTAGCAGAATTGGGTGCAATTGGTTTGTTATTTTTATTTTTATTTTATTATTATGTTTCTTCAATGCTCTTTAAATTTTTTTTTATTTTAAAAAAAAATATTGATCCGAAATTTATTTTATATGCTGGTTATATTGCAACATTGTTTCCATTAATACCGAGTGGAAATTTTTTTAATAATTATCTTTCATTGTTATTAATTTTACCATTATGCTTTTTTAAATTATGTCCAAAGAAGTAATTATACTCATTTTATTAATTGGTAATTTAATAATTGTCTGTAATTTAAAAAAAATCTCTAAGATTTTAAATATATATGACACTCCAGATGGAGTTAGAAAATTTCATATTATTACAACTCCGCTATTAGGTGGAATTATTTTTTTATTTTCAATTTTATTTTTATTATTATTACAATTCTTTTTAACAGAAAATATTTTCTTTGAATTAACATCAATAAATAAAAAAGAATTTTTAAATCTTTTTGTTTTATTATTATTTGTTTTTTTAATTGGTTTTTTCGATGATAAATTTGGAATAAGTGCAAATAAAAAATTATTTTTTTTAAGTTTCTTGATATTTGCGTATCTAAAAATTGAACCTAATTTAGTAATTTATAATTTAAATTTTTCATTATTTAAATATTCACTTAATCTTGGCGGATATTCTTTGTTATTCACTACAATATGTTTTTTACTATTTATAAATGCTTTCAATATGTTTGACGGTATAGATTTGCAAAGTGGACTTTATTCTTTGTTTATAATTACAATGTTATTTATATTAAATAAGTATTTATTTATTTACCTATATTTTAGTGTTCAAATTATTTTTTTCCTTATTTTAAATTTTAAAAAAAAAACGTTCATGGGTGATTCTGGTACACTTCTTTTATCTACATTGATTTCTTTCTTCATTATTAAAACTTATAAAACACAAAATTCCCTTTACGCTGATGATATATTTTTATTGATGCTTATACCGGGAATTGATTTGTTAAGATTGGCAATTTTTAGAATCTTAAAAAAAAAACATCCATTCAAAGCAGACAATGAGCATCTTCATCATTATCTATCATCAAAATTTAGTTTGATTAAGACGACGACAATAATACAGTCACTAATAATAGTACCTGCACTAGTGGGAATTTATTTTAAGATTTCGTACTTAGCGATAATATTGTCTTTAATAATTTACTTTTCTTTAATAAGAAAATTTAAATTTAAGAATTAGTTATTTTTAAGTAATTTATCGTTTAGATATTTAACTATAAATATCAAAAAAAATCCTGAACCATGAAATATTACTCTATCTAATGTCAGGGGCATTAGTTCTTTGATATTCATGGTTGTTTGAAAATATATACAATAGATTAAACCTATGTAGATTATAAAAAAAATATTTTCTTTGTTAAAAAATTTTTTTTTTTCTATTAGCCTTAGTGTTAGAAATAAAATTATAATCATCCAGATTGGATACTTAATTATTGCTTTAATAATTTCCAGACTTATCAGGTAAAAAGTATTAAAAAATATTTTATAATCTAAATATTTCAGCAATTCAGAATTTAATATTGGTTCATTAAATGAGAAGTTGCCATGATAATAAGATTTAAGTTTTATAGAAATAAAAACGATTGCTACCATTAACATAATATAAGATAATTTTATAATATTTCTTTTGTGATAAAAAAAACTAAATATTATCGTTAGTATAACAATATAGAATAATCCCTCTTGTTTTACCCAAAACATTAAATAACTCGATAGAAATAACAGAAAAACAATTAGTAGAGACTTTGATTTTGTTTCATCTTTAAAATTGAATATTAGAGAAAAACTATAGAATAAATAGAATAAAAAGTATTCTTGGTATCCTGAGATTAAGAAGCTATCAAATATAAGAACTAGTAGAATAAAGGTTATAAATAACCTTGTATTAAAAGTTATTTTTTTTGATAATTTTTCCGAGGCAGAAAAAATTGTAATAGTAAAAATAAAGATATAAAATATTCTTCCATAGTATTCTAGTCGAAGTGGGTTTATAGACCAAAAAATATTCCAAATGTAAGGACCAAGATGAGGGTAATAAGCTAAAGGAAGATCTTTTAATTCCTGATAAGTACCATTTTGAAAATAATTAGATGCTTTGTAATACCAATGTGCAATCCCATCCCAACCTAGTTTTGGATCGGAGGCAATTTGTAAAGATATACCCAATAAACAAAATATAAAAAATATAAAGTATTTTTTATCGTTATTATTATTAAAATATTTAAAATATTTTTCACGATTGTAAATTACAAATAAAGTTTTAATAATTATTAGCGTGTAGAATATAATATTTATCTGTATTTTAATAAAAGAAGTTAATAAAAAAATAAATGAATAAATTATAAAATTAAAAATATAAATATCATAAATTGAAATATTATTATCATTAAAATATTTCTCTAGAAAATTTTTATTTAGAGGAAATAAAAAAAAAATTAAAAAAGAAAAAATTTGTAAAAATAAATATAATATTTCTATCATGTTTTTTTTAGAAGATAACAATTATTATTTTTGCTATCTATTATTAGAAAACCTTGTTTTTTAAAATAATCCAGATTGTTATTTTTTGCATTAATTATAATAATATATTTTGAGTTAGAGTTTTTTTTTATATCGTAAAAATAACCATAAACTGGAGGATAAATATTAGAGAAATTTTTAACTTCAGGATTGTCAAGTATTTTGTGCTTTTGAATTACATATTTAATAAAACCATAACCTTCGCGATCGCAGTAGCCTGAAGATTTTATCATTCTTTCAGTGTAATTATTTTTATAAACAATAAAAATATTTAAGAAAAAGCTTAGATAGTGAAGGACAAATAAGATAAACAAAATAAAAAAAAGATTTTTATTTATTTTAACTAACATTTTAGCATGAGCAAAATTAGTTTTATAATACCAGTATATAATGAAATAAAAACAGTTAAACAAGCTATAACTCAAATTGTAGATTTAAATTATGAGAATAAAGAAATTATTATAATCGATAATGGGTCTTCAGATGGAAGCGTCGAAATAATAAAACTTTTTTCTTTTTTGGATAATGTAAAAATTATTTTAAAAAATAAAAATACAGGATACGGAAGTTCTATAAAAGAAGCTATTAATGCTTCCAGCGGGGATTATGCATATATTCAGTATGCGGATTTAGAATATGATCATTTTTCTTATTTAAAAATGTTAGAATTAACTTTAGAGAAAAATTTTGATGTAGTTTTTGGTTCAAGACTTAAAGCATGCAGCTGGAATATAAAAGAATTAATAAAATTAATTATAAAAAAACCTTCTTACTTAGCTACTATTATCTGCACATATTTAATAAATATTTTTTATAAAAAAAACTTTAACGACATTATCGGTACCAAATTTTATAAAATTAGTAGTTTAAAAAAAATTGAAATATATTCAAGTGGTCAGGGGTATGATTTTGAATTAGTTAGCAAACTTTGTAAAAATAATTTTAAAATTGGAGAAATTTTTGTTAATTATATTCCAAGAAAAAATTCTAATGAGAAAAAAATTAAATTTTACCACATGTTTGTGGCTTTATATCAAATCTTAAAAGTTAAAATTTTAGATTAAATATTTCATTAATATATTATTAAATTTATTGCATATTTAATTTTGATCTTAAGATTTTAATTTTTTTAATAAAATTTAATATAAAATAAGGTGTTATAAATATTATTATTATTGAAATAATTATATCAAATTTTTTTGGTATTAACTTCAGATTATTCAAAACTGTTTGCAATGTTTTTAATCTATTATTTAAATAAAAATTTAATAAAATATGTGATATAATATTTTTGTAAAAAACTTTGCGAAAACAATTATTGTAATCTTCTTTTTTGTATATTTTTTTTAAAGGTATTAAATATCCTTTAAACTCATTATCTAATCTTTTTAGAGCAAAATGCGCATTGACATTATCAAGATTTCCAACGCGGTAAATAACTAGTTTGTTATTTAAATATTTCCAATTATTAGTTTTAAAAATTATTTTATAAATAACATTAAGATATGAATATGCAGTATTATGATATTCATTTTTATGAAAATTTTTTAATTCATTTCTATAATGTTTAACAGAGGTGATTTGAGTACTATTCATTCCTAATTCAGTTATTTTTCTTTTAATATTTAAATTTTCTAAAAAAAATTTTTTTTTATTATAAGGGTATATTTTTTTATTTAATTTTAAATTAGGTATTGATTTATTTGCTAAAGTAATACCAGATATATTGCTGTTTTTTTTAAGTAGTTTATTTATTATATTTATAGAATTATTAACGATTCTATCATCATCACTAATCCACCAAAAATATTTAGTTTTAACTTTTTTTGTATATTTTTTTAATTTTTCTGCTATTGAAAGTTCTTTTTTTTCTATATAAAGTTTATAATTATTTTCTTTAGCTATTTTTCTAATAATTATTAAATTACTAATTTTTTCTTGATAGGAAACTATAATTATTGGAATATTTAATTTATTATTATTTCTATTAATATCATTAATTAACTCTATGAATTGCTTCAGTCTTTTAGATGTAAATATTATAATTGTTAACATAAAGCACTTCATTATAGATGTTTGTTATTATAGTATATTTCTGAAATGAAATTAATTATTTTAGCTGGCGGAAGAGGAACAAGAATAAGCGAAGAGTCAATTACAAAACCTAAGCCATTGATCGAAATCGGAGGTATGCCAATCATTTGGCATATCATGAAAATTTATTCTAATTATGGTATTAAAGATTTTGTAGTTTGTTGCGGATATAAAGGGTATTTAATTAAAGAGTATTTTTCTAACTTTTTTCTACACTCATCTGATGTCACGATTAATTTAAAAAAAAATAGCATTAAAGTACATAAGAAAAATAGTGAAGATTGGGATATTACATTAATAAATACTGGCGAAAATACTCAAACAGGTGGAAGAATTTTAAAAGCACAAAATTATGTTGATAAAGATTTTCGTCTTACTTATGGAGATGGATTAGCAAACATAAACATTAAAAAGTTAATTAGTTTTCACAAAAAACACGGAAAAGCAGCAACTATGACAACAGTGCAACCTTTAGGAAGATTTGGGGCCGTTGAAATAGACTCAATGAATAATGTTAATAGATTTACTGAAAAACCAAAAGGAGATGGGCAGTGGGTTAATGGTGGCTTTTTTGTTTTATCTAAAAAAATATTTAAATATATCAAGAATGATAATACCATTTGGGAAAAAGAGCCTCTTGAAAAATTATCTAGAGACAAAGAACTAAAATCATTCAAGCATAGTGATTTTTGGAAACCAATGGATACATTAAGAGATAAGGATTTTTTAGAAGATTTGTGGCTTTCAGGTAAAGCACCATGGAAGTCCTGGTAAATGTTTTATTCTTCAGGAAAAAAATTTTGGAATAATAAAGAAGTATTTATAACTGGTCACACAGGTTTTAAAGGGTCTTGGTTATCTTTATTGCTCTACCAATTAGGTGCAAAAGTTACAGGCTATTCATTGCCATTAGACTCAAAAAAAATCATTTTTAATCAAATTAGAATTAAAAAAGGAATAATAAGAAAAAGTTATTATGGAGACATCAGAGATAAAAAGAAATTATTATTTGCTTTTAAAAAATCTAAACCAGATATTATATTTCATTTAGCAGCTCAACCAATCGTTTTAGATTCTTATAAAAATTCAGTGGAAACCTTTGAAACAAATTTTAATGGAACTTTGAATATTTTAGAAGTAATAAAAAAATTTAAGATCAAATCTTCAGTTATTGTAACTACTGATAAAGTTTATAAAAATAATAATAAAAATGTTGCTTTTAAAGAAGAATCCCCTTTGGGAGGAGAAGATCCTTATAGCGCATCAAAATCTGCCACTGAAATTTTAGTTGATAGTTATAATAAGTCTTTTTTTCATAATAAATTATTTGTTGCAACTGTTAGAGCTGGAAATGTTGTGGGTGGCGGTGACAGATCTAATAATAGAATAATATCTGATTTTTTTAGATCATTTTATAAAAAAAAAAAACTAATTGTTCGCTCCCCAAGCTCAATAAGACCTTGGCAATTTGTTCTTGAACCTTTAATTGGTTATTTGACAGTAGCAGAGGCAAACTATAAAAAAAAACTTCCTAAAATATCTCGTTGTTGGAATTTTTCTCCTCAAAATCAGAAAGTTTATAATGTTAGATTTATAATTGAAGCTCTTAGAAAAGAATTTGAAGTTAATGTAGTATATTTAAAAATTATCAATAAAATTGAAAAAACTTTTTTAAAGTTATCTAGTTTGAAAGCTAGAAAGTATATAAATTGGAAGCCATATTATAATATTGAAAAAACAATTAATGAGATAATTAGCTGGGAAAAGAATTATAAAGAAAATAATAAAATAATAAATTTTTGTATTTTTCAGATAAAATCATACTTAAGAATTATTAAATGGATATAAAAAATAATATTAAAGAATTTGTTAAAAATAATTACCAAAAAGAAAATTATAAAAATTTTACACCCGGTAAAGATTTTGTACCTGTGTCAGGAAAAGTTTTAGATAATGAAGAAATAGAATATATAATTGAGTCGGCATTAGATGGATGGTTAACAACAGGAAGATTCAATAAAAATTTTGAAATTGATTTAGCTAATTTTTTAAAAGTAAAACTTTTATTAACTGTAAACTCAGGGTCATCAGCAAATCTAGTTGCTATCTCAAGCCTGACCTCATCTAAACTTGGAGATAGGAGAATTCTGTCTGGCGATGAAGTTATTACTGCAGCTGCTGGTTTTCCTACTACGATAAATCCTATTATACAAAATGGGGCAATTCCAGTCTTTGTAGATTCTAAATTACCAAATTGTAATATTGATGAAGATTTAATTGAAAGCGCAATTACAAAAAAAACCAAAGCTATAATGGCAGCGCATACGCTAGGAAATCCATTTAATTTAAAAAAAATATTAGATATTTGTAAAAAGAATAATCTTTGGTTAATAGAAGATAACTGTGACGCTTTAGGATCTACTTACGAGGGTAAAAAAACTGGAACTTTTGGCGATATAGGAACTTTAAGTTTTTATCCAGCACATCATATAACAATGGGTGAAGGGGGTGCCGTTTTTACCAATAATTTAAGAATTAAAAATATTGTTCAATCATTTAGAGATTGGGGTAGAGACTGTTATTGTGATACAGGCAAAGACAATACCTGTGGAAAAAGATTTGAATGGAAAATTGGAGACTTGCCCCAGGGTTATGATCACAAAAATATTTACGCTCATATGGGTTACAATCTTAAAATTACTGATATGCAAGCTGCCTGTGGATTAGCCCAGCTTAAAAAAATTAATTTTTTTATTCAAAAAAGAAAAGAAAATTACAAATATCTATACACCATCTTCCAAGATTTTAACGAATTTCTGGACATTGCAGAAGCAACAGAAAATTCGGATCCTTCATGGTTTGGATTCTTAATGACATTAAAAAATAATATAAGCTTTTCCAGAGATGATTTGTGTAGATTTTTAAATGATCACAAGATTGGGACACGATTATTATTTGCTGGAAATGTAATTAAACAGCCGTATATGAAAGATAAAGTTTATAAAATACACGGCACTTTGATTAATGCAGACAAAATAATGAGAGACACTTTTTGGATAGGATTATATCCCGGATTAAGTAAAGAGCACTTTGATTATTGTTATGAAATATTTAAAAAATTCTTTAAGAAATAAATGTATTTAAAAATCTCCAGACAAATAAGAAAAACTCTTTTACAAATAACCTATTTAAAAAAGACAGGCCATATTGCAAGTAATTTATCGATTATAGATATATTAGTAGTTTTATATAAAGATTTTGTAAAAAAAAAAAACAATAGTCAATTTATATTAAGCAAAGGGCATGCCTGCCTTTCAGTTTATTGTGTCCTGTCTTATTTTAAATATTTTTCTAAATCTTTACTTAATACTTTTGGCGATAATAATAGTAAATTAATGTGTCACATCAGCCATAGAGTTCCAGGCGTAAGTATTTCCACGGGGTCATTGGGGCATGGATTGCCTATTGCAGCTGGAAAAGCTTTTGTAAATAAAAATTTAAAAGTATTTGTATTACTAAGTGACGGGGAGTTAAACGAAGGATCTAATTGGGAAGCGCTAATGTTTATTTCTCATCATAATTTAAAAAATATTAAAATAATTATAGACTCAAATAAGATTCAAAGCATTGATTATACTAAAAATGTAATAAAAATGGATCCATTAGATAAAAAATTTAAGTCTTTTGGATTTTTTGTATCATCTATAGACGGGCATAATCATAAACAAATCTTCAATACTTTAAAAAGAAAATCTTCTAGGCCACAAATTATTATTGCTAATACTGCAAAAGGAAAAGGTGTGAGTTTTATGGAAAATTCTGTTTTATGGCATTACCGACCACCCAACAATGAAGATTTAAAGCAAGCATTAAAAGAAATATGAGAAAACTTTTCATAGATATTTTATGTGAAAAAGTAAAAAAATATAAAAAAACTTTTTTTATTGTTGGTGACTTAGGTTTTAATGTTATTGAACCATTTCAGAAAAAATTTCCTAAAAATTTTTTAAATGCTGGCATCGCAGAGCAAAATATGGCTGGAATTGCTGCAGGTATGTCGTCTCAAGGATATAAAGTTTTTATTTATTCAATAGCAAATTTCCCCACTTTTAGATGCGCAGAACAAATTCGTAACGATATCGATTATCATAATTTGGACGTTACCATTGTAACCGTTGGCTCGGGAGTTTCTTATGGTAATCAAGGTTATACTCATCACGCACTACAAGATTATGCCTTAATGAGAAGTTTTCCCAATACCAAAATTATCTCTCCTGGCGACAATAATGAATTAAGTAAAGTTATGAATTATATTTTTAAAAATAAAGGACCAAAATATTTAAGATTAGAAAAAGATACAGTCTCCAAAAATATTAGTTCTATTTCTAAAAACATTTATGATGGACAGTGGAGATTATTAAAAAAAGGATCCATTAATAAAGCAATAGTATCGACAGGATCTTGTATTCACAAATCTTTTGAAATAATTAAAAATAAAAATTTTAAA
>Ga0172367_10007485_pt1 | contig 12488 bp, 11 predicted proteins | sample Lak10m_FD_114542 | JGI IMG/M metagenome (GOLD analysis project Ga0172367, IMG submission 114542) | Freshwater microbial communities from Kabuno Bay, South-Kivu, Congo - kab_022012_10m | ecosystem: Environmental > Aquatic > Freshwater > Lake | place: Democratic Republic of the Congo: South-Kivu...
ACTTTCTTTTGCTTGGCCAAAAGAAAGTATCCAAAGAAAAGGCCACCCACATCCCGCTGATTCCTGCGCTTCTCGCTTTTGTCGAGGGTTTTCCGAAGGGGCTTCCCAGCCCCTACGTAAAACGCGCGGCATCCCTGCCGCGCCCCTGCGGGCAATTCTCGACAAAAGCTGCGATGCTCGGGCGGGATGTAAGGGATTAAAAACCCTGCCTTCGGCAAATGGTTCGCTTCGCGGCTTTTTTGACAAAATCCTCTGCTAACACAGATACAAACTGACCTGCTGACCAGCCAACAAAAACTGCTTCCCCTCTGCACGCCAGCCAACAATTCAGCCCCGCCAACCCCAAGCAATTCTCCTCGGCGCAGAACAGCACTATCGGCTAGCCATGCAATGCGGAACCACAACGCCGACAGGTATCGCAGATACCATAACCGATCTGAAAATCTCGCCCACAACTGGCGGCCGTAAAATCCAAAATGTAGGTTGGGTTAGCGTAGCGTAAGCCAACAAAATCAAACTGTTGGTCTTCATGGCATTCAGCCCAAACTACCTTTTACGACAGCCTCCTACGCTCGATTGCGCCACCGATGGCATAGCTCTTGCGAAGTAACGGTTCCAGCATTCAACTGGAGGTCGATTGCCAGCCTGAGTTTTGAGCCACGGTTTACAAGCTGACCACCTAATCATTCAAGGAGCTAACATGCAAAAATTGATTTACGCGGCGGCCGGCGTTTCGGCGGCATGGTTGATAAGCGGATGCTCACTGCATCAAGACAGCCTCAAACTGGCCAGCGAAGCTGCCGGCGCCCGGCTCAAGTCCATCGAGTTTTCCGGCAGCGGCCAGTGGTATCAATTCGGCCAGGCGCCAAACCCCGATCTCCCCTGGCCGCCGTTTACGGTCAAAGCCTATACTGCAGACATCAATTTCGATACCGCCAGCGCCAGGGTGCAAATCAGCCGCAGTCAGGTTATCGAACCGGGACGTAACCGGCCGGCGCCTGTGGAACAGAAAGTCGATCAGTATGTGAATGGCGCAACGGCTTGGAATCTGGCGACCACCAACAACACGCCAACGGTGACGGCGCAACCGACAGCAGTCGAAGAGCGCGCTGCGGAAATTTGGGCCACACCGCAAGGCTTCTTGCAAGCGGCGCTGACGCATCAGGCGCAAAGCAAAGCCGTGGGCGACGCGACCGAAGTCTCCTTCAACCTGGATGGCAAACATCGTTTCGTCGGCACGTTGAACGCCAAACATCAATTAACCAAAGTACAAACCTGGATCGATAACCCGGTGCTGGGCGACACCTTGGTGGAAAGCCAATACAGCGATTACCGCGACTTTGGTGGCGTGCAGTTCCCGGCTCACATCGTGCGCCAGCAGGGCGGTTTTCCGGTGCTGGACATCACGGTCTCCAGCGTCAAAGCCAACCCCGCGGTCGAGTTTGCCGTACCTGCGGAAGCCAGCAAGAAAACCCCGGTCACCGTTGCCTGTAACAAACTGGCCGACGGCGTGTTTTACCTGACCGGTGGCAGCCATCACAGCGTGGCCGTCGAGCAAAAAGACCACATCGTGCTGATCGAAGCGCCATTGAACGAAGAACGTTCGCTGGCGTTGATCGCAAAACTAAAGGAAGTCGTCCCCAACAAGCCGATTAAATATCTGGTCAACACCCACGCTCATTTCGACCATTCCGGCGGTTTACGCACCTTCGTCGCGGCCGGCGCTAGCATCGTCACTCATCAGCCGAACCAGGACTACTACCAAAAAATCTGGCAAAACCCGCATTCGATCAATCCCGACAACCTGGAAAACGCCAAGCAAGCCGCCAAATTCGAAAGCTTTAGCGGCAAACACGTTTTATCCGACGGCCAGCGCAATATCGAAATTCACTCTATAGCCGGCAACAGCCATAACGACGCCTTCGTACTGGTCTATCTACCTAAAGAGAAAATCCTGGTCGAAGCCGATGCCTATACCCCGCCAGCAGCCAATGCTCCGGCACCGACCAGCGTCAATCCGTACTCGCTGAATCTATATGAAAACATTCAAAAACTGAAACTGGATGTCGGCCAGATTGCGGCGCTGCACGGTCCGCGGGTGGCAACCATAGGCGATTTGCGCGATGTCATCGGCATCAAGCGTGCCGCGAAATAAGCCGCTATTAACCCGGCCTTTAAATACCGTTCGCCCTGAGTTTGTCTAAGGGCGAATCACATCAACCTGCCAGCCACACCCGCAGGCTGATTTCTCGATTCGGCATACCCATATCTGATCTTATCGTTTTAAGTGAAACAGGCATTTGCGTATGCTGTAGGCGATGGATCATTTTGCCAAGGATGGCGCAAGCCGAAATGGACGGCGTCGAGACCAAACGCCACGCCGTCTGACACCCGTTTTACAACATTATGAATACACCCAGCGTTTCGCACCTAACCTCCGCCCGCATTCCCACCGCTTACGGCGACTTTCAGCTCTGCTATTTCAGCAATAACCAGGACAACAAAGAACATCTGGCCTTCGTGATGGGCGACGTCGCCAGCCACGGCGACGTGCTGGTCCGCATCCATTCGGAGTGTTTTACCGGCGACGTGCTGGGTTCCAGACGCTGCGACTGCGGCGAACAACTGGATCGCTCATTGCAGCTGATTGCCCAACAAGGCGCCGGCGTTCTGGTCTATCTGCGCCAGGAAGGGCGCGGGATCGGTTTGCTGCAAAAACTGCGCGCCTATAACCTGCAGGACCAAGGTTACGATACCGTCGATGCCAATTTAATGCTCGGCCATGGCGCCGACGAACGCGATTATTCGCTGGCAGCGCGAATATTGGAAAATCTCGGCGTCGGCTCGGTACGGCTGATGACCAACAATCCACAAAAAATCAGCGCACTGCAGGCCGAAGGCATTCTGATCAACGCACGGTTTCCGTTGGAAGCCCCGGTGCATGCCGACAATGCCGGCTACCTGCTGACCAAGGTGCAGCGCATGGACCATCTGCTACAACTGCAAGCCTTTGCCGCCACGCCAAACCCCGGAACCGCTCATGTGCTTGAACCAGCAGATTGAGCAGTGGCTGAACACCCATAACAGCGCCGCGGAAAGGGCTCGACGGCCTTTCGTCACGCTGTGCTACGCGCAAAGCTGGGACGGCAGCATCACCACCCGCGCCGGAGAAACACTGGGCTTGAGCGGCAGCGAATCGCTGCGGCTGACCCATCAATTGCGCAGTCTGCACGATGGCATTCTGGTCGGCATCGGCACGGTATTGACCGACGATCCGCAATTGACCGTGCGCGAATGGCCGGGCAACAATCCACAACCCATCGTGCTGGACAGCCAGTTACGCATGCCGCCGACGGCGCGGCTTTGCCAACGTGACGACAAACACTGCTGGGTATTGACGCGGTTGCCGGACGCTAACGAGTTCGACGGCAAGGCCGAGATCATCACCCTGGAAGGCGACGGTAATGGCCGCATCGATTTGCCGGCAGCGCTGGCGCTGTTATGGCAAAAAGGCATCAAACGCTTGATGGTGGAAGGCGGTAGCGAAGTCATCACCGCCTTCCTGAAAGCCCAACTGGCCGATGCGCTGGTGCTGACCATCGCGCCGACGCTGGTCGGCGGCTACAAAGGCGTCGGCAATCTCGACATCGGCTGTAAAAGTCAATTGCCGCAAATCCGCCCGCTGCATTCGCAAATGCTCGGCGAGGATTTGATCATGTGGGGCAATCTGCATTACCGGGAACCGGCATTAGCGTGACCAGCCACCAACTCTGGTTTAGCCGGCCCTACCAAACCGAAATCCGCCAGCAGCCACTTGAGCCGCTCGAGGCGGGGCAGTTATTGGTCAAAAGCCAATGCTCCGCCATCAGTGCCGGCACCGAAATGCTGGTCTACCGCGGACAATTGCCTAGCGATATGGCCCTGGATGCCACACTGGAATCGCTGCAACGGCAAGCGACCTATCCCCTGCCCTACGGCTACGCCTGCGTCGGCCGTGTCGAACAACTCGGCGCAGCGGTCGACCCTGTTTGGCTGCATCGACGGGTATTTTCGTTTCAACCGCACACCAGCCACTTCGTCGCCACTGCCGAACAACTGATCGTGTTGCCGGACGACATAGCAGCGGAAGCAGCGGTGTTTCTGGCCAACATGGAGACAGCGGTAAACCTGGTACTGGACGGCAATCCGGCGCTGGGCGAACGTGTGGTAGTGTTCGGGCAAGGCATCGTCGGCCTGCTGCTGTCCAGCGTGCTGGCGCAATTTCCGCTAGCGGCGCTTTATGCTGTAGACGGCATCGCCGAGCGCCGTTTGCGAGCCGTGCAAGCCGGCGTTCATCATGCCGTTGATCCGCAGTCAGCAGCGGACATCGCCGATTTGCAACAACGCCTGCATTTGCCGATAGAGCTGTCGGCAACCGCCAATGCCGGCGCCGACCTGATCTACGAAGTCAGCGGCGCAACGGCTGCGTTGAATACCGCCATAGATTTATGCAGTTATTCCGGGCGCATCGTCATCGGCAGCTGGTACGGCAACAAGACCGCCAGCCTCCAGCTTGGCGGCGCCGTGCACCGCAACCGCATTCAATTCATCAGCAGCCAGGTCAGCAGCATTGCTCCGCCATTGAGCGGTCGCTGGGACAAACAGCGCCGCTTCCAGACCGCCTGGGAGATGATCCGGCAAGTGCAGCCGCAGCAATGGATCAGCCACCGAATCCCAATCGATCAAGCCGGCAACATTTATCAACTATTGGACCAACAGCCGGAACAAGTTTTACAAGCCGTTTTTATTTATTAAGCATAAGGATCAATCGTGTACACCGTAGCCGTCAGCCGCGACTTCATCGCCAACCACTTTTTGATAGGCGGCGATTGGGGCAGCGAAAACCTGCCTCACGCCCATCATTACATCGCCGAAGTCAGTATCGAAGCCGAGCAACTCGACCAGCACGGCTATCTGGTCGACATCGTCGCCATCGAAGCCGCGCTGGACGGCATCGTCGCCACTTTCCGCGATCAACTGCTCAACGACCAAGCGGAGTTTGCCGGACTCAACCCCAGCATCGAACATTTCAGCCGCATCATTTGCGAGAAATTACTGGCTGCCATCAACCCACCCGGCACAGGTACGTTGCGAGTCAAACTCTGGGAAAACGCCACTTGCTGGGCCGCCTACCGCACAGCTTTTTAAGTCACAAAAGCCATGCGCATCGGCCTGCTGATTTACGGCGACATAAACAGCATCAGCGGCGGTTATCTGTACAACCGCAAACTGGTCGAGTATCTGCGCCGCCAGGGCGATCAGGTCGAAATCATCAGCCTGCCGCCGCGCGGCTATTGGCCTAGCCTGGGCGATAATTTCGGCCCATCAGTCTGGCAAGCCATCGCCGCCGCCAAGCTCGACCTATTGATCGAGGACGCCATGGTGCATCCCTCCGTGCTGCTGCTGAACCGGCGCATTAGACGGGAGTTGAAGCTTCCCATCATCGGCCTGGTGCATCTGCTGAACAGTTTCGATCGCCAACCCTGGCACAGCGCCTGGTTTAAGCGCGCCGTCGAAGCTTATTATCTAAAATCGCTGACAGGGATCATTGCCAACAGCCAAACCACGTTGGCGCAGCTACGACAACTGCTCGTCAACCGCCTGCCGCCTTATTGCATCGCGCTGCCGGCCGCAGATCATTTCGACGCCGTCGATATTACGCCGACGGCACTGCAACAGCGATCTCTGGCGCCAGGGCCGTTGAAAATCCTGGTGGTGGGCAATGTCATTCGCCGCAAAGGTTTGCATGTGCTGCTCCGCGCCCTCGCCCTGCTACCTGCCGAGAACATTCGCGTCACCGTGGCCGGCAGGCTGGACATGGAGCCGGACTATGTCTCAGAGCTTCGCCTGCTGATCCGCGCGTTGCGGTTGAAGGCTGACATTGAGTTCCAAGGCGCGCTACAGGGACCGGCGTTAGCAAAACTCTACCGGCAACACCAGCTGATGGTTTTGCCGTCCGCTTATGAGAGCTATGGCATCGTCTACCTGGAAGCCCAACAATTCGGCCTGCCGGCAATCGGCACTACCGCCGGCGCGGCGCATGAAATCATCAGTCATGGGGAGAATGGTTATTTGATAACGCCTGAAAACCATCGGCAGTTAGCCGGCTACCTGCAGCTCTTGCAGGATGATCGCCAGATGTTACATCAGCTGAGCCGGAATGCCTTGACGACTTATGCTCGCCATCCCAAATGGGAGGATAGTTGCGAGATTATTCGGCGATTTTTGGATAGTAGAATTGCTGATTAAGCCATCTTGATACTGGTTCCCAAACTCCAGTTTGGGAACCACGGCTTGAAAGCTCCAGCTTACTTTGAGTTGATCGGGAAGCTGGAGCTTCCAAGACCGGGTAACCAAGCAGGAGCTTGGTTACCAGACTAAAAACTTAATCCGCCGCGAAGCAATAGAAATACCCCGCACCACCGGTGCTAACCAGATTTTCCTGGCTGCAGCCTTTGCTGTCGTGAGTCGAGTTCCAGGATACGTTGCCGCCGGTGGCGCCGCGGTTGGAGCGGTCGGAATGACCGACGCGGACAGTGCCTTCGCCGCTGCTGGTGTAGTTTTTACAAGTATGGTCGGCGGCATCGGTATAGGCTCTGCCGTCCGGTTTGGAGCCGGTAATCACGTCGTGTTGGTTGGGCGTTGCACCCACGCCGTTGATTTGGGCGCCCTTTTCGGTCAGGTTGGTGGTGCGGTGGACGTTGTTGCCGAGTTGGCCCAGCTCCACGGTGTCGCCGTGTAAATGCGCGACGTCGTTGGCGACGATCGCACCGTTGGCATTGGCCCATGGCCCTTTGCCGATACGGTCGCGGGCGTTGACCGGTGGATTGAGTCCGTCAGACTGGGTGCTCAGGTAAGCTCTCCAGGTGCGGTGACCGGCGCCGACTTCAGTTGCCAGTTTCTGGCAGTGCGCATCGGCACCGGCCAGACCGCCGAGATCGGCGCCTTTGCCGAGGCCGGTGCTGGTAACAAAAAAGCCCAGCGGCGGTTTGGGAGCCTCGGCAGGCGCTTGTTGCGCGTAAGCGGCATGGGTGCCCAAAATCACCAGGCCGGCAACAAAACTAGTTTTTTTCATGCATTTTCTCTTCTGTAGTTTTAGACAAGACGGATTTCTCTATCAGCAATCCAACCTCAGTAAGAGCATTTACCGTGCCGGATGAATTTCCCTGAAATCAGTGAGTTTGACCCCGGTATCTGCTGTTATTCAGGCAAAAATTGCTGCCCGCCTGCCCCGGCGGCAACACATCGCTAGTTTGTCTTCCGCTGCATCCACCGCAAACAGCCTAACCCTGCCAATAACACCACTGTGTCGCGCAAGCGCATCAACGCCATCAAGCCCACGGCCGATTCCGCCGGCAAGCCAAGCAAGGCAAAGGACCAAAACAACGACGCTTCCAGACTGCCGATGGCGCTCGGCAACGGCAATAGAAACGCCAAACGCATGGCAACCAGGATGACGATGAAGTCGGTAAGACTCGGCACCAAACCCACATAGTTCAGCAGCAACCATAGCTCAGCCAGCAATCCACCCCAACCCAATAGCGACAGCACAAACGCCTTGATTAGCCTCGGTTTATGGCCGGCGATGGCCGTTTGCAAATCATCGCCCAGCCGCTGCCAGTGGCTTTCGAGATGCTCTAAACGCGGGTGCTGCCGCCATTTCATAGCAATTTTGTTCAAACAGCCTAAAACCCGGGCCGGCTGTTTGAGTATCAGGTAACCAAGACCGGTAAGTGCCAGTAACGACAACACCAGCAGCGGCAACATGTTCTGCCAATGACCGGCGGCGGCCGGCGACATCATCAGCAACAGCACCGCCAGCAGCAAGACGCCGAAGTTGATCCACAGCTCGTAGAAACGATCCAGCCCCAGCGCCAGCAAGGCGCTATGCATAGGCAAGGCGCAGCGCCGGTATAAGTAGAAAATCTGCAACGGCTCGCCGCCAAATTGTGGTCCGGGTGTGATGAAACTAACGGTTTGCCCGGCTTGGCGAATGGCAAGCAAGTCGCCAAAACCGACCGGCAAACCCAGCGCCCGCGTCAGCGTTTGCCAGCGTTGCGCCGCCAGCAGAATGATAGCCAGATTGACGACCAGCCAAACCAGGACTTGTTCGGACGATAGCTGGCCGACACTGTGCAGCATACCGGCCAACGGCAACTGGCTCAGCACATAGCCAACCAAACTCGCAGCCGCCAACCATAGCAGCAGCGGCGCGGCTTTCGACCTGTTCATCAGGCGCCGTCGTAGCGGGCCAGCCATTCGTCGCCCCAATGCCAGAGACTGAAATGGCCGCTGCCTAGCAATAGAATCCAGCTCAGCGTGAAAACCAGCGCGGCGACTTCGATGCTCAACACACCACCGGCAGTTTGCCAACCCAAGCAGACCAGCAACAGCAGCGATGCGAAACGTGCGGCGAAGCCTAACGCAATGCAAGCGGCGCCGATTACTACCGGCAACAACATCCAACCGGCTTGCCCACCGTCAACTTGCGTTGCCAGCAGAGACAGCAAGGCCAACGCCAACACTCGCAAACCCGGCTGCAGATAGCGACTGCTCATGAGCGGCAATTGGGAGGCAGCCTGCGCCGAAACCTGACCGCACACCACCAGCCAGTCGACGATGAAACCAAACAGCACCGGCAGCATGAAGGCGACACCGGCAGTGGTGGTCAATGCCGGATTCAGCAGCGGCCAAAGCGCCGTGGCGAAAAAGCCCATCTGAAAGCCGGCCAAGGTACGGCGCAAGGGATTCTGCGGCGTCGGCAGAATTGGCAACCCCCGGTTGCGCCGCGCTTGCAGGCCCCATCGATAGAAATAATAAGCGACGCTCAACAGCAAATACGACGGATGCAATTTGTCCCAGCTAATCGCCAGCAGCGGCGCAATCAGCAAGCCCAGGGCATCGAACGTGATGTCCAGTTCATTGCCCAGCAAACTGACTTGGCGGCTACGCCGCGCTACGAAGCCATCGACGCGGTCAAGTAGCGCCGCCAGCGTATAAAACAATGCCGGCAACCACGGGTCGTCGAGCGGCATGAATAGAAAACCGCCGGTCAATGCGATCAAGCCGCCGCGCAAGATCGTCAGCCGATTGCCCCAACCCAGGCGGCAATAGAGTGGCGCGGCTTCGTCGGCACGATTCAACGGCAAGCGCCGGCTGACCACGACACAGACATAAAGCCATAACAATCCGGCCTGCAACAGCCATTGGCCGCTGTGAAGCCAGTCGCGGGTAAATAGCTGGCTTATCAGCAGTAAAGCCGCACCCGCTGCGGCCAGCGAATGCATTTCGCGTTTCAACGCGGTTTGGGTAAAGTCTTGGTTTTCCGGCATATCCGTCGAAGGTAAAATCACTCATCGCTAAATACAAGCATGAGTCGTGCCGGTTATCAATCGGCTGCAATTTTGGCGCCGATCTTGCTGCAATATTGGATTTAACCAGTTCGTCCATGCCATCACCGATTAACCTCGCAAGCCGCTGCTTACCGACAGCACAAATCATCCGCACCATCGCCGCCGCCGTTTTTGTACTGTTGGCGTTGATCACCCCCAACCGCATCAGCGCGATAACACCGCTCGCATTTGCCGTTTTGCCGCTTGAGCTGATGCTGCTTGGATTGCTATTACTGATGCCTGTACAGGCTATCCGCATCGCCGCCGCCGGCCTGTTGGCAACCGGCATCATCGTTAAAGCCGCCGACATGGCCACCTACCAAGCGTTCGGCAGACAGGTCAATCCGCTGCTGGATGCCCGCTTTCCCGCCGACGGCCTGCAACTGCTGCAAGGCGCTATTGGCCAGATCGGCGCGCTGTTCGCTGCTGGTGTGTTGCTGGCGCTGTTGACCGGCATTTTTTGGCTGTCGTATGCGCTGCTGGGCACACTGCAAAACCAGCTACGGCGTTCGACCAACGTCAGCGCTATCAGCCTGCTAACCGGACTCGGCATCTGGACTGCCGCGGCATTGGCCGGTTGGCCGGGCGCAAGCAAACCATTTTACGAGCTACTTTATAACCACCTGGAAAACATCCGCAGCAGCGCCGCCGATCTGGAAGCCTTCAACAGCAACGTCGATAGCGATCCCTATGCCGCGGTCGCCAGCGAGGCCTTATTCGCCAAGCTGAAGGGTAAGGACGTACTGGTGATATTCGTCGAATCTTACGGCCGCACGGCACTCGACAACGCCGAATACTCGGCCCAGATTCGCCCGCTGTTACAACGCAGCAGCGACGAGCTGTCGGCGCAAGGCTTGTTTGCCCGTAGCGCCTATCTGACTTCGCCGACCTATGGCGGCATCAGCTGGCTGGCCCACGGCACCTTGCTTTCCGGGCTGTGGATCGATAGCCAGATTCGTTACGACCGGCTGGTGATGAGCAAGCGTCCGTCGCTAAACCGGCTGTTTCAACGTGCCGGCTGGCGAACCGTGGCGGTGCAGCCGGCGCATACCCTGCCCTGGCCGCAAGGCGAATATTTTGGCTATGACAAAATCTACGCCGCGCAAGATCTCGGTTATCAAGGCCAGCCGTTCAACTGGATCACCATGCCGGATCAATACACGCTGTCGGCCTTGCAGAGACTGGAACGCAAACCGGGCCAGCGTCAACCGGTGATGGCCGAGATAGCCCTGATCTCGTCGCATGCGCCGTGGACGCCGTTGCCGCAGTTGGTAGATTGGAATCAGGTCGGCGACGGCAGCATTTTCAATCAAGCCAGAGCCGGCGAAACGCCGGAAGCAGTCTGGCAAAATCGCCAGCAGATCCGCGAGCAATATCGAAAATCCATCGAATACGCGCTGGCCAACATCGTTTCCTACGCCATTCGTTATGGCGGCGATAACTTGGTGATGCTGGTGCTGGGCGACCACCAACCGGCGCCGTTTGTCAGCGACGAGTCGCAAAGCCATGACGTACCGGTACACTTGATCAGCCGCGATGCCCAGGTCATGCAAGCGATACAGGACTGGCACTGGAGCAAAGGACTGCTACCCGGCGACGACGCGCCGGCTTGGGGAATGGATCAAGTGCGCGACCGTTTGATTGCCAGTTTTTCCAGTCAACCCTAAAGCTTCTGCCGCCAGCCAATTCTAAAGACCGGCCATTTAGCCATAGCCGATCAAACGCTGAACGTGTAATCGGCTCTTCAGCCACCTGAACAACAACCGAGCTCAAATTTTCCCAGTCTAAACATCAACATCAATTGCTGAGCGCCTGCTGCTTGGCCAGCAGTACCATCGGCGCAAGCCTTCGCTTTTTATCGCCCCCAATCGTAGAGCGGCCGACAGAAGATATAAAAATGGCTTCAAAAACAGCAGATTAGAAAAGCATCCTGCTTGAAACCAGCATGTCCCACTCTGCTTGTCACATTCAGGCCCGGATTTTGCTGTTTCATGCCTAATACGCGGATTGCCGGCAACGGTTTCCGCCGCGGAATTTTTCAAACAACCACAGGATCATTGCAATGAAAACCAGCAGTAAAGCGATACTCGGCGTATGCACAAGCAGCTTATTGCTGCTGACCAGCCTGAATTGCCAAGCCCACCATGCCTTCTCAGCGGAGTTCGATGCCGAACAACCCATCGAGATCAAAGGCGTGGTCACCAAGCTTGAATTGGTGAATCCGCACAGCTGGCTGTATCTGGACGTCAAGCAAGCCGACGGCAACGCCAAAAACTGGGGCTTCGAATTTGGCGCCCCATTCAGCCTGAAACAAAAAGGCATCACCAAAGCCAGCTTACCAGTTGGCAGCGAAGTCAGCATTCAGGGCTATCGCGCCAAGAATGGCAAGGAGTTTGGCTATGCGGTCACCACCGTGCTATCCGACGGTCGCAGCGTAAAAACCGGCGGCGCGCAGGATGCGCCGGATGCTCAAGCCAAAGAAGCTGGCGCAGCGTCGCAATAATGCGTAACCGAATTCAATGCAGTCGAGGAAATCAGGGGTTGAACAAATCGTTCGGATCACTGTTTGTCAACAAGGAGAATTCTTTTGAACCCGCATAGTCATTCAGCTCAACGTCTGACCATACCCATCCGTTTAGTGCAGCGTAATCGGCGTTCGGCGAAAATATCCGTCCCGCTGACCGCTAACAGCAGCACTTGCTTGCAATCGCTTGCCTTGGTTGCCGGCGGTATTTTGTTGTTATTGCTGTCTGTTGGCGAGAGTTACGCCGCTGGGCCCAAAATCCCCAGACTCAACGGCAAACCCGACTTTTCCGGCATCTGGCAAACCACCAGCGCCGCCGATTACGACTTGGAACCGCATGCCAATCGCAAGGACGCACCACCCAGCGCCGGTATCGTCGAAGGCCATTATTTGCCCTATCTGCCCAATGCATTGGAACAGAAACAGAAAAACTTCGCCGCCCGCGACAGCGCCGACCCCGCCTTGAAAGGCTATACCTTGGGCGTGCCGCGCGGCATCTATTACCCCGAGCCATTCCAGATTTTTCAGCGCAA
>Ga0172367_10007486_pt1 | contig 12488 bp, 10 predicted proteins | sample Lak10m_FD_114542 | JGI IMG/M metagenome (GOLD analysis project Ga0172367, IMG submission 114542) | Freshwater microbial communities from Kabuno Bay, South-Kivu, Congo - kab_022012_10m | ecosystem: Environmental > Aquatic > Freshwater > Lake | place: Democratic Republic of the Congo: South-Kivu...
ATCAATGGCATTAACATCAGTCAATTGCAGCCGCAATGTGTTCTCATCCATTTGGTGATTTTTCCCGATAGCAACCAGTACTTCAATATCACCGATATTCAAACCGTCTTCAAAATAAGCTTGATAAATTTCTTCCACAATATTGTTTCTGATTTTTACTGGGGCGATGGCAATTAGTTGGTGAGAAAGCTGAGTATTAACAGCCAAACTGATTTTGTCGAAATTGAGCTTAACTCCAGCTAGCTCACCCACCTGTCGCACATGAGCGAACATTTGTTGCAGTTCTGCTATACTCAACCCTTTTCGTTTTTGCATGAAGCTGATATATTCATATCCCTCTGGAGGGACAGCGTGATAAAGTATAAAAGGATGCCAGCGAATATTAACTGTTTCTCCTTTCCATTGTGCTAGTGCATCAAAGAGGTGCTTTTTCCCAATTCTGCACCAGGGACAAACAGTATCGTGAAAGATGTCAATCAGCATAATTTTTGTTAATTAAAACTAGGTATTGCTAATTGAAAACATGAGTTTTGAGGATATAGAGGCACAGAGAGTCATATATTTTGTAGTTAAGAGCAACGCTGCTATTTTTTCTTTCTGTTCCTTGGGGTTCGTTTTAAAAAAGACAGTGAACCGTATGAAAGACTATAGACTTTGTGTAGCGGCTTGATGATCCTGGGAAGAAGAACTATGTAAAGACTTTACTAAATAGTTGTTTTTTACACCCATAAATTCTTGAGCATTTTCAAATTCTTGGATTAATGCAGTTCGGTCTTTTTTGGCTACGAGCATTGCCAAGCGGTTGTAGGTATTAGCTAAAGCCTGAATTGCCTGACATCGCTCTTCTGTGGCGAGGATGATATCAACGCATAAATTAGGATTTTGGGCGAACAAATGCTTAACAATTTGAATTTCTTGACGATAGCTAGGTGTTGACATAGATAAACTATGTTCTATATCAATGTTGGCTTGTGTCAAGAAAACACCAAGACTAAATCGACAAAAGTGCTGAGTTGCTTGAACAATGACCATCATTTGGTCATGTTCCTCAGCAGTGCAGGTGATGAGTTCTCCGCCCTGATTTTGAATTAAATCTAATAACCATTGAAATGAATTATCATTCCTACCTGGACATACCACCACTTTTTGTCCCCAGAATGATTTAATATTTGGCCCAAACATGGGATGTAGTCCCATTACTGGGCCTGAATGGTATTCGAGCATTGCTTGAGTAGACTGAGTTTTGATGCTCGTTACATCACACAAGGCTGTAGTTGGAGAAAGGTATTCAGCCGCACGCTTAATAACCTCAACAGTTCGTTGAATGGGAACACTGACTAAGACTAATTCTGCCTGACTTAATAATTGGTCTGCATGTATCCAATCTTCTTGTTCGAGAATACTAACGTTGTGACCTACAGCCGAAAGTCGCTCTCTAAATAATCTTCCCATTCTGCCAAGTCCACCGATAATAGTAATATTTCGGGTTTTGGCATGGTTTACTGATGTTTGGTTGCCTTGTTTAAGCTGATCTGGGGTCATATGCCTAATCTTTGGTTGTACCAATGAAAATTTTCTGGTCAGTAATCATCTGATCTGGATATGAACTTCCAACTTTCCATTTGCAAAAGTGATTTTTTAGAATTCAATTTTGGTATGATATCCAAAGTTGACTTTCGCTTTGATGTTACATCAAAAAATAAATTTTCATAGGAATATAGAGCTTGGTCAAAGGAGTAATTTTCTAGGGCAAACTTTCTGCCTTTTAATCCTAATTGCGCTGCTAAAGTTGGATTTTTGTATAACTTATGCACTGCATCTGCCAAAGCATCAGGTGATTCTGGGTCTACAACTAAGCCACCCCCACTGAGTTGAATTGCTTGAGCAGCAGTGCCATTTTTGGGGACTGAACCTACTATTGGGCGGCCACTGGCTAATAGCAATGGTATTTTTGAAGGCATATTAAATGAAGTTACATTGCGCTTTTGTACGATTAACCCGACATCTGCTGCTGCTAACATTTGCGGTAGTTGTTCTCGTGGTTGTAATGGTAGTAGCAAGACGTTATCCGCACCACAACTTAAACAATATTGTTGCAATCTTTGCAATGCTTTTGCTTCACCGACGATAACAAAGACAATTTCTGTGATTTGACCCAAGCGAACTGCTGTTTCTATTACTGTTTCTAGTCCTTGGGTCAGTGCAATGTTGCCTGAATAAAGCACAACAAATTTACCATCTAGTTGATGATCTGATTTCCAGTGGCTATTTTTCTTTTTTAAAGGACGAATAAAGTTTACGTTGACCCAATTGGGAATGCAAATTATTTTTTGATTCGGCACTCCTTTGTTAAGTAAATTTTCTCTGAAACCTTCACTAATGACGCTAATTGTGTGTGCATTGCCATAGGCAAATTTTTCTAGGGCTGCTAGCCCTTGGATGATGAACTTATTTTTTATCAACCCAATGCCTATGGCAGCTTCTGGAAGAATATCTTGTAAATTTAGCACTACCGGGCAATTATATAGCCAACCAAGGAAGCTTGCAGGTAAAGATATTAGGAGCGGCGGAACTGTTAAGAGAATTATATCTGGTCGCTTACCTTTGAGAGCTTGTGGCAAGCTCGTGAAGACAAAGCTTAACTCTAGCAGTAACCGATCTAAAACATTAGGTTTGGATTTAATTCGTAAATAACTGCGTTGAATGATAACACCATTTTTTTCTTCGCTTAAGTAAAATTTACCTTGATATCCATCGTAAATTTTACGCTGAGGATAATTGGGCATTCCTGTAATTACCCGGACTTCATGACCTTGCTTTACCAATCCTTCTGCTAGTTCAGTCATTAAGGGTGCAATTCCTATGGGCTCTGGATAATAGTTGTAGGAATAAATCAAAATGTGCATAACATGTTAATACCTTGTAGGTGATGTAATAATGTCATCTGTGTAAAAATAGCTAATATATACCAGTCAAAATTATTAATTTTTCAGGAAAGAATACTCTATGGTCTAAATGTAATTGGTGTTTCGGTCAAAGTTTAAATCTTTGTTGAGTTTTAACTTGTTTAAGTTACTGCAAAAATTTGTCCTAGTTTGATGGAAATTAGCAGCAGGCTCAGGACTAATAAGCCAAATGGCCAACCTGCAAAACCCGCAACCATACTAGTATCTAAAATAATGATTGAGAGGATGCCAGATTTAACAGCGAAGCGGATCTGTTCTGGGGTAGGTTTGCCTAGGGCTTTGATGAAAGGTAATAACACCTTAATTGTGAAAAATATCAGAAATGGTAATGCTGTCAAAAGTTGATAGTTTGTTAACAGTCCTAGCCCCAACAGTGCCGATATGACTATCACAATTAGTAATAGCGCTATTATTCCGGTACTCAGCTTGATTCCATGTACTTCGCCTCGACTGAGGAGAGTGATAGCAGTAATGTAAACTATGGGAATCAAAGCTAAAAACCAATATTCTCTTACCATTGCAGGTAAGACACTCACGCCCAACAATAAGTTACCTCCACGACAAATCCCCATATTTATAGGGCCGAAAATAGGATGGTGCTTTGCGAAAGCATCATAAAATAAGGCCGCCAGAGCAATACTAAGAGCTAGAATGGCGCTCAAGGAAGTTACTTGAGAAGCTGCTACTACACCTGTACTCAACAGCAAACTTCCTAGTAAGGTTCCTCCTCTACGAGATGCTCTACCACTGGGAATAGGCCGCTCTGGTCGTTCTTGAGCGTCTATTTCAGCATCAAACACATCATTAAATACAATACCACCGCCATATAAACCCGTGCTGGCCAGTAGCAACCATCCTAGGGGAATGAGATTAATTTCCCATGCTGTGGCTTGATCAGTGATAACAATATATCCTGAAGCCGCGAAGCCAGCTAGGATATCTGCCCAGGCGGTGACAATATTAGCCGGACGCATTAATTGGAGATATGCCCAAAAGGGATGAGAAGTTAAGATAACTGTGTTCATGTTGGCAATTCTTAATAGCAACGGGAGGCTAGGGCAAAGTAATTCGTAATTAAAAGGGTTTGATACTGGTGTAGACCTTAAGTTCTAGGAAATCAATACATATTCATGCCTGGATTCTACTACTGGTTCTTGTCCCCGCAGAACAGAATTGTCATTGAACATCTGTCGTTGATCTATGGGTGGGGGATTGAGCCAATCCGATTCTTTGATTTGTCCACTTTGGCTATAGGCTAAAAGGGCATTTTGATAACAGGCTGCTGTGACATCCGCCGGGGAAATTCCCCGTTCTAGCATTAATCGGGCAGTTTTAGGTACAGCTAGAGGATCACTAACTCCCCAATCAGCACTACTGTCTACGATGATGCGATCGCTACCATACCGACGGATAATTTCTACCATGCGAGCATTGCCCATTTTGGTGTGTGGATAAATTGTAAATGCTGCCCAAAAACCCCGTTCTAAAACTTCTTTTACTGTTTCTTCATTATTGTGATCAACAATCACCCGTGATGGATCTAAATTATGTTCAATACAAACATCCATACTGCGACTTGTACCCGCTTTTTTGTCGCGGTGGGGTGTATGAATCATGACTAACATATCAAGTTCTTTAGCTAGTTCAAGCTGGAGCCGAAAGTATTTGTCTTCAGCTGGAGTCATGTCATCGTAGCCAATTTCACCCATGGCAACTACACCTTCTTTACAAGCATACAGAGGCAATAGTTCCATTACTTGTTCTGCCAAGGATTCGTTATTGGCTTCCTTAGAGTTTAATCCCATTGTGCAGTAATGCTTGATGCCAAACTGAGAAGCTCGGAATCTTTCCCAACCGACTAAGCTGCTGAAATAATCCTGAAACGAACCAATGTTGGTGCGGGGTTGTCCCAACCAAAAAGCTGGTTCAATGACTGCAACTATACCTGACTCGCGCATTCTTTGATAATCGTCTGTTGTGCGCGAACTCATGTGAATGTGGGGGTCAATAAACATGATTTTATTAGTGTTAATACTGCTAAATATGGGTGAGCGCGTTGAACTTATTACTCAAGACTTAGTAATTAAATGATGGGACAATGGCTTGGGGTCTATGTCCTCAGCAAATTCCTCTACTAATTGCCAAAGTTCCGGGGGAACTGCACGGTTAGCGCTGTAGCGTTCGTGGGCGTAGTTAATTAGCATTTTGGCTAGGTCACGGTTAGTACGAACATCAAGACCGTGAATTAAATGTAGAGGTTTGCTGAGAAACAAAGCTTTCAATACCATTTGATTCCATGCCAAAGTATCAAAATACTGGGCGGGGTAGGGATTTCGTAAGGCGATGGCATCGAAAACTGCAATTATATTGCTGCGAACTCCTTGAGCTGCGCGTTTTTGCAGATGTTTTGGATAAGGGAGCAGAGGTAAAGCTTGATACAGTGTTACTAATTCTCCTCCGTCGGCAGTTGTGAATATTTGTTCTAGGGCCCGTAAATATTTTTCTGGATCATTTTGTGGGAGAGCTAACACTAATAATGTGCGAGCAGCTTGATCAACATGCCAATGAGCGGGAGACCAACCGTCTTCCATGATTGAGGCAGCTTTTAAGTCTTTTGGGGAAAGATCGAGATGCTGTTTACCTGTATAACGGGGTACGGTGCTGAAAGCTGTAAAAAACTCGCGACCAAGCTCACCAGATCTAATTTGCTCTCTTTTTTGATCTAGCCACGTCAGAGTTTTTTGATTAACTTTGAGTGAAACCCAGTAACGTAATAAGCTAGTAATACTGGTTTGCTTCAAATAAATTACAGCAGACATAATGACTATTTGAATGTTGCAAAGTTATGAAAGAGAAGTTATTTTTAGTTTCTCCCTAAACTGATGAGCATTTTTTCCTTTCTCTTTTTCTGCAACTTGACAACACCAGCCCCAATACCCAATATTCCCAGACTTAATATTGAAGTAGGCTCAGGTACTTTGGCAGATTGTTCTACTGATAAGACTTGAATCCTACCTTGGAAGAAATCCCCCACATAGACTGTGCCATTGTCATAGTGCAAGCCAGCAGCCCAGTTAAACTTGCCTGGTGTGAGGTCAATGGGGTCACCATAGGGAGTTGTTCCCCCTAAAGCAGCAGGTGTAGGTGGTGGTACAATTTGACCAGATGAATTGCGAGTGGGTTCACCAAAAGAAGTTAAGAAGTTACCGTTTTGATCGAACACTTGAACTCGGCTGTTTTGAGAATCTGCAACATAAATGTTTTCGTATTCGTCTACATCAATGCCGATTGGCTCTTTAAATTGTCCAGGTTCAGATCCCGTGATACCAAAGGCGAATAGAAATTCACCATTGGGGTCAAGAACCTGAACTCGTCCGTTGTACTGGTCGTTGATGTAAATTTTGCCAGTGTTGTCGGAAATAATTAAACCGCCTGGGCCTAAAAATTCACCAGGTCCACTTCCAGGACTGCCAATAGTTTTAATTTGTTCACCTTCTGGATTGTATACTTTGATAATGTCAGCACTAAAGTCAGAGACATATAAATTACCAGCAGCATCGAAATCCATGCCTCCGGGGCCAAAGAATAATCTATTTTCTACAGGCCCACTAAAGGAAGCATAGGATGTCTTATAGTTACCTTCAGCATCGAATACGTTAATTCGGCTGTTGAAAACATCACCTACATGGAGATCACCTGTGAGCGGATTGAATCTGAGGTCTGCTGGCTCGTCGAATTGTCCAGGGCCCGAGCCAGTGCTGCCAATGCTTTTAATATAGTTGCCTTGGCTATCGAACACATCAACACTGTCGATACCCCGACCATTGCTAACAAAGATATTCTGAGTTGAGTCTTGTACTCCTATACCTTGGGGAACAGCAAGGGTTCCTGGAACACCTGGATAATCACCATCGGTAAAGGTGGCTGGTCTACCAATGCTGGTTTCGTATTTTAAACTTAAAGCTTTGGCTTCGTTAACTAATGCCAGTGTTATCAATCCAGCGCTAGCAAATGCGATTGAAAGTTTTTTAATTAATGCCATGTGAGATCAGCTCCTGGTAAATGGTTAGGGAAAGAATTAAAGGACAAGGGGAAATGACCGATGATTAATGACTAAATTTGCCTTTGCGCTTTGCTAGAGCAGTTTTGCTGAGTACTGCTGTGGCTATGAGAGCTAGGGTAGTTGTCGGTTCGGGAACTTTCTTGGCACTGGCACTGAGATCAATTTTGACTAGTTGTCCTGATCCTGAGAGTCTGGAATTGTTGGAAGCATATAAATTGCCATCAGGGCCAAAAGCTAAACCAGAAGCTAGTTCTAGTCCATCACCATTCCAGATAGTTGTGCGCGTGCCATCAGGAGCTAATTTGATCAAAGAACCACTGACATCACCGATGATGTTACCGCCCTGTTCAATAGCTTTCCATTCTGACTGATCAATGTGTTGCAATGCATACAAATTTCCTTCAGGATCGTATGCTACGCCAGTCAGTTGTGTAAAACCATCTGCAATGGTTTCTATTGATAAATCATGAGGGTTAACTTTATGGATGCGTGCTTCGCCTTCTGGATAGGGAAAATAAGTAAATTCGCTGACTGTTAAGCTACCATCAGGAGCAACTGTAATACCTGTGGGTACTGATTGGTTCGATACGGGAAGACCATTGGATGCAGTTGTAAAACCTGAGGGTAATGGTGCTCCTCCTGTTGGATCTACTATTCCTTCAGGAAGAGTTGGGAACTCAAGTTGATCTGGTGATGTGAATTGATCTGGAAATTTGGCTACATCCTTAATACCACTGCCATCAAGTGCTACGGCATATATTGTGTTTCCGCCCCCATCAACAACGTAAGCTGTATCATTCTGAATTGTAAAGGCATAAGGGTTACTAATTACATCACTGCCATCCGGATTGTTTTGAAGTTCATACTCTGCAAAGTCGGCAATACTTGTGAGGGAATTACTTTCTAAATCTACTTTATATAAGTGTCCTAGTAATGGTGCCTTTAATGGATCTTCTCGGGTGTTTGGATTCCCTGCATAGCCATACAAAAGATAAGCGTTACCTTGGGAATCAAATTTAAAGTCGGCAGGACCTGCAGCTTGTTCTCCGTAAGGCGTTAGTGCTAAAGATGTGAGATTTGGGATTACAGTTTCTTTTGTCCCGTCTGGGTTAATTTTGAGAAGGGAAGCAGTCTCACCAGAACATAAAGGTATATATTGGGCGCTGGGTGATGGTACACATCTTCCGTCTTTTCCATCCCCCCCGGAACCACTCTCTGTTAAATAAATACTGCCGTCAGGAGCAAAGTCAAAATTCCGTGGATTATTAAGACCGTCGGCAACTACCGATAAACTTGCGGCTGATGCTGCTTTGGTACTAGCTGCACTAGCAATACAAACAGTCAAAACAGTGATAGCAAATGACTTGAGTTTCATACTTTTAGAGATTCAGAGTTGGTAATTGGTACAAATTTTGATGACAAGGAATCCATCACCCCAGAGGTCTTCAGGATCAACACTGAATATTGATTTGAAACTTTTTACCTGAGATGAAGGCTTTATCTATGGGGGATTTGGATCTGCGACTCTTTCGCAACCAAATCATGCCTAAAGCGCTAAAGCTCAATAGACCTAATGCAGAATTAGGTTCAGGAATAGACTGGGTGTTTTCAATGCGGATAATTTGTCCTTCTCCCGGGCGATCGCCTCGGTTGGCAATGTAAATAGCACCATCGGGGCCAATGGTTAAGCCAATGGGGGATTCTAATCCATTGCCACTGAGAATAGTTGTGCGAGTGCCATCAGGAGCTATTTTGATTAAAGAACCGTCTAGATTGTCTTTCCAGCCTGACTCATTAGCATACTGCAAGGCGTATAAATTACCTGCAACATCAAATTCCAAATCTATTAGTTGGGTAAAACCATCTGCATAGGTTGTTGGTATACCGTCATTACCGACTCGATAGATTTTTGCTCCATTTTGTGGAAAAGGAAAACCAGTATATTCACTGATATAGTAGGCTCCATCTAAACCTTTGGCAACACCTGTTGGTACTGATTGAATAGTAAGCTGTAATGGTGGCGCTTCAGTTTGAGATGGTACTTGTTCTGGTTCATTGGATGGGGTATTGGAGGGTGGGAAAACTGGGTCAGTTAATGTTTTTGGCGGAAATACTGCAATTGCTTGCAAATCAGATCCATCAGTATTTACACTTAATAAAGTGTTGGCGGCTGAATCAACTGTAATTATTTGATCACCATCTATTAACAATTTTAAGGGGTTGCTATTGAGATCATCGCCGTCAGAATTGTGAATTAGTTCATAGTTGGATATATCTGCAATACTCTTCCATGAATTGGTATCAGAATCAAAAGTGATGATTGTTCCTAGGCCAGTTTCACCCAAGCCATGGCGAAAACTGGGATTACCCCCATACCCCAGTAACACATAAGGCTGACCTGTGGCATCAAATTGAATATCCCGGGGTCCAGCGGCTCTTTTGCCACTTGGTAGTGCTAAGGAAGGTAGTTCTGTCAGCACGGGCTGAATTTGACCGTTGTGAATGACGCTAACTACTCCACTAGTGCCGTAGCACAAGGAATCGCCTTCGCCGCTTGGTGGTGGAACGCAAGCGCGATTTCCGCCTGTGCCACTTTCTGTGATGTAGAGTTTACCGTCATTGCTAAAGCTGAGACCACCTGGATTGTTTAGCTCGTCGGCAATTACTGTAAAAGAGGCGGCCTCTGCTGTTTTTATTCCCGAAAAAGCAGCAACATAAAAGCAGAGAAAGTTAATAGTAAGTTGCTTGATTTTCATCTATTGCAGGTGTTGATATTTCAAGACTTCTTGGTATAAAATCCTAATTTTTTTGGCAAAAGCATATTGAGTTTTACTAGATTTAATTACCTAATAATTCATCAATGTTACTGTTGGTTTTCAGAGAATCAGGTTAGATAATGCAAGAATTAATTAACCACAAATAAACACAGATGAACATTAGGAAACGCCATGATATTTTTTAGCGACTGGTAACTAGTGAATTTTGTTTTTTTGGTATATAGCTCATTCCCAAATCAAAGGATTTAAGATTTCCAGCTTTGGCTTCTAACATCCTTTTGATGTTCATGCCCTCAGCACCAAAGTCTTCAATTTGCAGTTTTCCGTGAGCGAGAAGTTGATCTGTTTTCCAAAATGTAATTTGATGCAAGATGAACCCCGAAGCTTCAGGATCAGCGAAGGCATAAGCTGTGGGTATAAGTAAGGCAACAGAACGTTGATAAAATCCGTAGTATGGGTAAAAATATTCTTGTTCCAGCAAGTGGTATTTGCTTAAATTATGTAATCGCAGAGAAATTTTTAGTTTTTGGTCATATTCATCTGTGAACTCACCTGACTGGGAATTAATTTCACCAGATGGTCTTACTAGGTGTGCCCACTCATCCATATTTTGCAGGTTTGACAAATAGTTTATTCCCACGTCAATTGGAGCATCAATATAGATGGTGTCAGTATCTATAAAATAGCGACCTTTAGCTGCTGTACTGCGACCTGCTCGGCGTTCTAAATTGGCTTTGAGAGAACGAGCTTCGGAAGTATGTACAGTGTGAATTCCCTGCATAATCATGGGAGTTTGCCGTTTGGGATCCACAAAGCTCAACCAATGGAAGTACACACCTTTTTCGTCGGTTTCTGGATCAATGTAGTTTGGTGGAAACAGTAAAACAGGATACACTTGGAAGTATTGATTGTGCTCAAATCCGCAGTGCCATTCGATGCCATAAAAAAGCTCATTTTCTAACTTTTTCACATGATAGTAGAGATTTTTTTGATAACCAGATGCGGTTCCCAGCCATGTATCTTCATCAATTTGTTCTATCATCCGGCTAAAAAGCGTCCAATGGTCTAAGTTTTTTAGACTGCAAAGATACTCAAAGGCACTTTCTGGTGAAGTAGCAATATAAGTTGATGTAGCAAATGAGTTTTTCTCCATAAATCACTCCTGAAATTAATAGTTATAAATTAGGCAGCAATTTCGTTAATCTTGGTTTTCTTGGCATTAATGATGCGGTTTTCTGCTAATTGCTTAGAAGCATCATTGGTGGTGATATTTTGCTGTTTAGCAATTTTAAAAATTTCTATGAGGGTGTCATAGATGTTATGCACTTGTTGGAAAGCTTTTGCTTCGTTATAGCCAATCATTTCGTTGTAAACGTTGATCAGACCTCCGGCATTAATCACATAATCAGGGCAATATGTAATGCCTTTTTGGGTGAGCATTTGGCCATGTATTTGCTCATCTGCTAATTGATTATTGGCAGCGCCAGCAATAATTTGTGCTTTGAGAAGAGGAATTGTCTCATGATTGAGGATTCCTCCTAAAGCACAAGGGGAAAAGATATCAACATCAAGAGAGTAAATTTCTTTAGGGTTGACAACTGTTGCACCAAAAAGTTGCTTAACTTCTTCTAATTTACCTGGGTCTACATCAGTGACATACAGTTTTATTCCATGCTCATGTAAGTGACGGCAGAGATTCTTCCCCACGTTTCCTAAGCCTTGCACCGCAACTTTTAGTCCCTGAAGTTCCTGGCTTTGCCAATGAGATTTTACAGCAGCCTTAATGCCTAAAAACACTCCTAGGGCTGTGATGGGAGCGGGACCGCCGGATTTTTCTGAGACTCCAACGACATATTTAGTTTCTTTACGGATTGAGCGCACATCTTCGGGAGTAAGATTGACATCTTGTCCTGTGATAAAACGTCCATTTAAGCCCTCAACAAAACCTCCATAAGCTCTGAAAAGTTCATCTGTTTTCTGGTCAGGATTAGCAATAATAACTGCTTTTCCTCCCCCAGCGGGAATGTTGGCACAGGCAGCTTTATAGGTCATGCCGCGACTGAGACGCAGGGCGTCTTTTACAGCAGCTTCTTCACTTGCATAAGGAAAGAGTCTTGTGGCTCCCATTGCTGGACCTAAGTTGGTATTATGGATGGCAATAATTGCCTTAATATCAGGATTTTTTCCATGACAGAAGAGAATTTGTTCATGACCCATTTCTCTGACAGTTTCAAATAGCAACATTTGGGTTTGTGAATGTGTGTGTGTTGTAGATGAGTTGAAGGACTGAAATGGCAAGGGAAAGCTTAAAGTGATGGAAATGATGCTGGTTTAGCTGCACCGTTAATGAGATGGGATTTAACTCCTTGTGCGGCCAAGCTTTTATTTCGTCCACCAGAGGGTGCTGGTTGATCAGCGTCAATGACAACATCAACGAGAAAAGGAACTTTTGAGGCGATGGCTTGCTCTAATGCTGCTTCAAGGTCTGACTCTCGCACGACTCCCATGGCTTCTGCTCCCATACCGCGAGTAATCATGGCAAAGTTGGTTTCGGGCATCTCTGCATCTCCACCCTGTAACCCCAACATTTTCATGCCTTGATGGCACATATTGTAACGGGCATCGTTGAGTACAATCCACACTGCGGGGATGTTATATTTAACGGCTGTGCTAATTTCGTTG
>Ga0172367_10007487_pt1 | contig 12486 bp, 6 predicted proteins | sample Lak10m_FD_114542 | JGI IMG/M metagenome (GOLD analysis project Ga0172367, IMG submission 114542) | Freshwater microbial communities from Kabuno Bay, South-Kivu, Congo - kab_022012_10m | ecosystem: Environmental > Aquatic > Freshwater > Lake | place: Democratic Republic of the Congo: South-Kivu...
CGGAATCGGCTGTTTGGTGACGTCGATGCCGGCAAAGATGCGCGAGGTTTCGGCGATACCCGGCAGGCGTTCGTGAATGATGGCCGGATCGAGATGTTCCAGATGCAGCAGCGCGTGGTCTTTGTTCGGCCCAACGCCGCGGCCGGCATTGACTTCCATGGTGATCGCCCGGCTGACGACATCGCGTGAGGCCAGGTCTTTGGCATTCGGCGCATAGTTGGGCATGAAGCGTTCGCCTTCGGAGTTGGTCAGATAACCGCCCTCGCCTCTGGCCCCTTCGGTGATCAAACAGCCGGAGCCGTAGATGCCGGTGGGATGGAATTGCACGAACTCCATGTCCTGCAGCGCCAAACCGGCGCGCAAGGCCATGCCGTTGCCATCGCCGGTGACGGTATGCGCCGAGGTGCAGGAAAAGAACGCCCTGCCATAGCCGCCGGTGGCCAGCACGGTTTGATGGCCACGGAACAGATGGATCGTGCCGTCATCCAGGCACCAGGCCAGCACGCCTTTGCATTCGCCCTCCTGCATGATCAAGTCCAGCGCGATGTATTCGACGAAGAATTCGGCCTTGTGCTTCAAGGCTTGCTGATACAGGGTGTGCAGAATGGCGTGGCCGGTGACGTCGGCGGCGGCGCAAGTGCGTTGCGCCATGCCCTTGCCATACTCCGTGGTCATGCCGCCGAAGGCGCGTTGGTAGATTTTGCCGTCCGCCGTGCGCGAGAACGGCACACCGTAATGTTCGAGCTCGATGACAGCCGGAATCGCTTCACGGCACATGTATTCAATGGCATCCTGGTCGCCCAGCCAATCCGAACCCTTAACGGTGTCGTACATATGAAAGCGCCAGTCATCTTCGCCCATGTTGCCCAAGGCTGCGCTGATACCGCCCTGTGCCGCCACGGTGTGGCTACGAGTGGGAAAAACCTTGCTGATGCAGGCGGTCTTCAAGCCCTTTTCCACCATGCCGAAGGTCGCTCGCAAACCGGCTCCGCCGGCACCAACCACCACGACATCGTGCTGGTGTTCAATGATGTTATATGCTGAAGCCATGTTTATTTGCCGAAAAAGATGATGATCAACGCGAACAAAGCCGCGACTCCCACTAGTAGAAATATCAGATTGGTGGCACGAATAGCCAGATGTCTGACCGGAATGGTAGAAACGTAATCCTCGATCACCACCTGCACACCCAATGCAGCGTGATAAATCACCGCCACCGTCCAAGCCGCAATGGCCAACAGATTGAGCGGCGAACTCAACCAGCCAACGGTCTCGGCATACGGGGCGCCGAGCGCCTTATTCAGAAACACGATCAACCAGATCGACAACGGCACCAGCGCTGCGGCGCTGACCCGTTGATACCACCAGTGTGCAACCGGGTTGTTGACCGAAAAATAATCGGCAGCCTTTTCCAGCAATGCTTTGTAGTCCATGCTCAACCTCAGGCAAAAAGAAAGCAAATTAGCGTCAGACCGGCGGAAGCGGCCAATTCGTACACGGCAAATTTATCCAGCGTCGCCCGCTCGAAAGTTTTGCCGGTATCCCAAATCAAATGGCGAATGCCGTGGCACAGGTGAAACAGCAGTGCATAAATGAAACCCCAATACACCAACTTGAACAGCCAGAACGACATAAAACCGTGCATGGCGTTGTAGCTGCTTTCGCCGGCGACAATGGCGAACAACACGTAAACAAACAACAGCAAGCCCATGGATAGCATCACCCCGGTCATGCGGTGGGTAATGGAGACGAGACCGGTCAAAGGTAAACGATAGACTTGCAAATGCGGTGAAAGCGGTCGATGGGATGACATGATCTTGCCTTGGCTAAGTTGAAATGCTGGGTTAAAAATCGATGCAACGCCCCTTGCGCTCCCAATCGCCGAAGCGGGTGGGTTCGGGGCCTTTGGGGCCGTTGAATTCGGGAGTTTTTTGCTCGCCTTCTGCGCGGGGCGGCAGTTGGGCTGGTTCTGGATGAGCTGGGGATGTGGCGACAACTTCGGCCGCGTGCCGCGGTGGGTTGGTGATTGCGCTATTTGGCATACTGAATGGCTATCAAGGCCTTGGGTTGTCCGGTCAGCTGTTGGGAGCAATATAACCCATATTCAGCAGGCATTGGTTGTTTTTTGGGCCGCCTGCGGCTTAAAGCCGACACGCGTCCAATACCGAAAACCCTTTCGGTAGCGTTGTCGGCATCGTGCCGCCCCATGGTTCATGACCGCCTTAGCGATCACCGTAACTGGGTCTGCAGTGTTTATTACCATCGCAAACCATGGTCTTTTTCCAGCCCTTGCTGGCTTTAGCTGGCTCATCACTAGGCTCGGCAATGCCCTCTATTGCCGGCACCTCGGCCATAAACGCCGGCGGTGGCATCTGCACGGGCAAATCCTTCTCCAAAGTTTCGACTTGCTCGACATCGTGAGAGGCAATCAGCGTCAGCGTGTCCTTGTTTTGAGTCATTTGAAAATATTTCAGCGTATTCATGCCGATCAAGACTTCGTCTAAATACGGATTGATCAGGGCTTGCAAATTGTTCAGTTCGGCATTGCCCAGCTTCAAGGTCGACAGCCGAGTCAAATGACTGGTCACTTTACCTCCAGCAGTGCTGTTCTGCACTTGCCGACCGACCGGCAAACCGGCATTGGCAGCCATCGCCTCGGGTATCACCGTCTGCGTCGCACCAGTATCGATCAGAAACGGCATTTGCACGTCGTTGACCAAGACCTGACCGCGGAAATGGCCACTGCGATCGGCTTTGATGATCAGACCGCCTGGAATCAGATCGACCTCTTGGCTAGTATCGTTTTCGGCCTTGCTCTGTTCCAACGCCTGCGCCTGTTGGTTCTGGGCAAATTGCGCCCTGCGTTGCAGTTTATCGCTGCCGACCCAGAACAACACCAGCACCAACAGCAACAACAACCAACGCTTGCCGGAGCCGTCGCGTTCGGCACGCTTGGCGAAACTGTGATGCTTGTAGAACTTCCTGTCCGGCTGACGAGTCTTGGTCTGAAAGTAATCGCGGTCCTCCATCCCCATACATCCTCCTACGCTGATTTTGCTGATGAAATGGCGATAACTGTAGCCCCAGGTGTCTAAACATTCAACGTTTGGGCCCAATGCCATCGACCGGCCATGAGTAGGCATTTAATCAAAGGCTCATCCCGGAGCGGATTTTTGCTAATCCGCATTAGCTGTTTGGTGCAATAGCAACTATTGCTCAATCGATATGTCCATCTATGGCATTTTGCCGACACCTATGGCCTAATAGGCCTACTCAGTCGCTTTTTTACCGACCTACCGTAATCCTTGGCGGTGCCCGCTAAAAGGAAATTTTGCCGTGATTCCAACATTTTATCGTTGATAAAAACCATGAATTCAATTGACATTTTTCCCTGGAATGAACACTTCAATACCGGTGTTCCGAAAATCGATGAACAGCATAAGCGGCTGGTACAATTTATTAATTTGTTGGCCGGCCAGATCGCTTTTCAGTCCGATATTCCAGCACTGAATGTCATTTTCGATCAATTGACCGACTACGCTGCCTACCACTTTCAGACAGAAGAGAGCATTTGGCATGAGTATTTCCCGGAAGACAACCTGGAGTCCGAACACAAACAAACCCACGCCGACTTCATAAAGACTGTTCTACAACTTAGGAATCAAGCTAACAGTAAGCCTAAAGTCGACATCATTGCCAGTGTTCTGACATTCCTTACTCGCTGGTTGGCTGGCCACATTCTTGAAGAGGATCGCCACCTAGCCATGGTGGTACTGGCTATGCAAACGGGGATGCCGCTGGAAGCGGCCAAACAGCACGCCAGCCAGCAATTAAACGGATCAACGAAAGTTCTGCTCGAAATCATTCTGACCATTTATGAAAGCCTGTCGGCCAACGCCTTTCAGCGAGTCTTCGCCCAAGCGGTAATCGATGCAGAAACCAATGGCATAGCGGTTTGCCATAGCATCGACGAAGCACCCTATGTCCGTTTTACTGTCTGGAACCGCAGCATGGAAACCCTCACGGGTTTTAGCCTAGAGGAGATCAATCGCCACGGCTGGTACCAAACGGTGTATCGGGATCCCGAAGCGCAACAGCGTTCAAAACAGCATCTGGAGCGTACACGTCATGGCGAGCATCTTTTGGGTGGCGAATGGGTCATTACCCGCAAAGACGGCGAGCAACGCATCGTCCAAATCCATACAGCGATCTGTGCTTACGATGCTGATGGCATCCATGTGTTGGGGGTCATGCACGACGCCACCGAAAGCAAACAGCTGGAAATTGCCTTGCATGATTCCAATCAAGAATTGCAATCGCTACTCAACTCGATGGCCGAAGGCGCTTATGGTGTCGACACCAATGGCTATTGCAAGTTTGTGAATCGGTCATTTTTGCGAATATTGGGCTATGACCATGAAGATGAAATCATCGGCAAACATATTCATGAACTGATCCACCATTCGCATGATGACGGCAGCCCTTACTCCGCTGAGGAATGCCTGATGTATACCGCCTACCGTCGCAATGAGGAGATTCACGCCAGCGATGAAGTCCTATGGCGCAAGGACGGTACGCCGGTTCCAGTGGAACTTTGGTCGCAACCCATCATTACCCATGGCGTTGTGACCGGGGCCATTGCCACTTTTATTGACATAACCGACCGCAAGAAAGCCGAGGAAGTTCGCCACTCGGCGGCTCAATACGCCCGTAGCTTGATCGAAGCCAGCCTGGATCCGCTGGTAACCATCAGTGCGGAAGGCAAGATTACCGACGTCAACACCTCCACTGAGGCAGTCACCGGCGTAGGCAGAGAAGGCTTGATCGGCAGTGATTTTGCCGATTATTTCACCGATCCCGACCAAGCCCAGGCCGGCTATCAGTTAGTGTTCTCGGAAGGCTTCGTCACCGATTATCCTCTCGCTATTCGCCATAAGTCGGGAAAAATCACCGACGTACTTTACAACGCCTCTGTGTATCGGGATGCGAATGGCAAGGTGCTTGGCGCTTTTGCTGCGGCACGGGATATTACCGAAAGCAAAAAGGCCGAAGAAATTCGTCAATCGGCCGCTCAATACGCCCGTAGTTTGATCGAAGCCAGCCTGGATCCGCTGGTAAGCATCAGTGCGGAAGGCAAGATTACCGACGTCAACACCGCCACCGAGGCAGTCACCGGCATAGGCAGAGAAGGCTTGATCGGCAGTGATTTTGCCGATTATTTTACCGATCCTCAGCAGGCCAGGGCCGGCTATCAGTTGGTGTTTTCGCAAGGCTTCGTTACCGATTACCCGCTGGCCATCCGCCATCGTTCGGGCAAAATCACCGAGGTGCTCTACAACGCTTCGCTATACCGGGATGTCGACGGCAAAGTGCTGGGCGTATTTGCCGCCGCACGCGACATCACCGAATTTAAACAGATAGAAGCGCAATTAATGGCTAGCGAATCCCGCTTGCGCTGCATCATCGACAGCGAACCCGAATGCATCAAAATCGTCGACGCCAACGGCCAGTTGTTGCAGATGAACGCCGCCGGCCTGGCGATGATTGAAGCCGACAGCCTCGAACAAGTCGCTGGCCAGCGCGTGATCAATCTGATCGCGCCCGAATATCGCGATGCATATATCGACTTGCACCGCCGGGTACTGGCCGGCGAAGCCATGCAATTAGAATATGAAGTGATTGGGCTCAAAGGCGGCCGGCGTTGGCTGGAGACACACGCCGTACCGATGACGGATGCCAACGGCAGCATCGTGCATCTGGCCGTGACCCGGGACATTAGCGCTCGCAAGCAGGCCGAACAAGACATGCACATCGCGGCGATCGTCTTCGAATCCCAGGAAGGCATGATGGTCACCGATATTCATAACAACATCCTGCGAGTCAATCAGGCTTTCACCGAAATCACCGGTTACACGGCGGATGAGGTAATCGGGCAAAACCCCAATATCCTCAGCTCAGACCGTCACGACCCGAATTTTTATGCGGCGATGTGGGACAGCGTCAACGCTAACGCCCGTTGGGAAGGCGAGATCTGGAATCAGCGCAAAAACGGCGAAATCTATCCGCAATACCTCACCATCACGGCGGTAAAGGGGCAAACCGGCAAGGTAACGAACTACGTCGGCACGCTGACCGACATCACCCACAGAAAAGCCGCGGCAGAAGAAATCGAACATCTGGCCTTCTTCGATCCGCTGACCAATTTACCCAACCGGCGGCTGCTTCAGGACCGCTTGAAACCGGCCCTGGCCGCCAGCCAGCGTAGCGGCCGTAAAGGCGCCTTATTATTTATCGACCTGGACAACTTTAAGGCGCTGAACGACACCTTGGGTCACGATATGGGCGACTTACTATTACAGCAAGTCGCCGAACGCCTGGTCGGCTGCGTCCGCGAAGAGGATACCGTCGCCCGGCTGGGCGGCGATGAATTCGTGATCATGCTGGAATATTTGAGCGAACGCAGCGCAGAAGCGGCGACGCAAACCAAAACCGTCGGCAACAAAATCCTCGCCGTCATCAACCAGCCGTTTCAACTGAAAAACCACGAATATAGCTGCACGCCCAGCATCGGTGCCACCTTGTTCAATGGTCATGAAAAAACCGTCGAAGAGTTGCTCAAGCATGCCGACATCGCCATGTACGAAGCCAAGACTTCGGGCCGTAATGCCCTGCGCTTCTTCGATCCTAAAATGCAGGAAATTGTCGCTGCCAGAGTGGCGCTGGAAGAAGAACTACGCCTGGCGCTCAGGGACCGGCAGTTTGTCCTCTACTACCAAGTTCAAGTCAAAAGCTCCGGCTTCCCCTTCGGCGCCGAGGCCTTGATTCGCTGGTCGCATCCTGAATTAGGGCCCATCCCGCCTTCCGATTTCATTCCGGTAGCGGAAGAAACCGGTTTGATTTTGATCATCGGCCATTGGGTACTGGAAACCGCTTGCCGCCAGCTTAAAGCCTGGCAACAAACGCCGAGCACCCGCAATCTCGTGCTCTCGGTCAATGTCAGCGGCAAACAATTCTTCCAGCCCGACTTCGTCGATCAAGTCGTGGCCTGCATCCAGCGTTACGGCGTAGACCCGACATTGCTGAAACTGGAATTGACTGAAAGCATTTTGTTGGAAGACATCGAGGAAACCATTGCCATCATGGAAGCCTTGGTTAAATTCGGCGTGCAGTTTTCGCTGGACGACTTCGGCACCGGTTATTCGTCGTTGCAATATCTGAAGAAACTGCCGCTGAGCCAGCTCAAGATCGATCAATCTTTCGTTCGCGACATCGCCAACGACAATAGCGACCGAACCATTGTTCGCACCATCATCGCGATGGCCAACACGCTGAATCTAAGCGTCATCGCCGAAGGCGTCGAAACCGAGGAACAGCAGCAGATCTTGCAAGCCAACGGCTGCGAGACCTGCCAGGGTTATTTATTCAGCAAGCCCTTACCGATTGAACAGTTTGACCACTATCTGAAGCAAACCGAATTGTGACGGGCTGTTGTCGTCGCTGACGGCAACCGCCAACAATCAACTGCTCGGCACGCCCGGTTGCCCAACTCACCGGCAAAAAAAACCGCCGCCCACGATGGGCGACGGTTTATTGAACTTAATGCTGCTTGATCAGCACAGTCTAGCGCTGATCCGCAACACAAGCCCCCGACTAATGTGAATGAGCACCATCGACCGGCGCACCATTCACAATTTCCTTAGGATGAGGCGGCGGATTCAGTTTGGCAGCACCTGTTGGAACACCAGTAAAGCTGACCTTCAGGTTGTGGCACAAATCGCAGCCGATGATTTGGTCTTTCACCACTTTGATTTCCTTGCCTTTGGCCGTCATCAACGTACGATCCACCAAGGAACGCGACAAGCGCGTGCCTTTATGATCGGCGCCATGGCAGGCCGCACATTGGTCTTCACCATCCGGTCCCGGTTTCTTGGCCATATCGTTATGCCAACCGCCGTTTTGAGCGAGATTGTGCTTACCTTTACCAGTGCTGGCGGCGGCCCCGTCGGCATGTAGATACCAATATTGGTCGCCAACCGGGTGCATGCCGTGCGGACCGGCCAAGAAGGCGTTGCCGCTCGTGGTAGGCGCAACCACAGTTCCCTGACGGTAGCCCTGGGCAACGCTCTTGGGACTGTCGTTAGGCTTGTCTTTATTGATACCGTCAGTTGCTACCAAACCGGTTTTGAAATCGTCCTTGATATGGCAAGTCGAACATTCGGCGATATTACCGTCGTAACCCTGTAATTGCTGCGAGGTGGTGTTGTCGTTGGCATTAGGATCCTTATTCGGCCACAAACCGTGCGAGCCGCCGTGGCAGGTCGAACAGTACAGCTTGGTGACGCCTGAGGTGCCATGGACATCGGTGCTCTTACGATACAAGGTTTCCGAAACCGGACGCGCCACAAACATGGTGTTTTTATTGGCATCGGCGGATTTTTCCTGCATGTTTTCCACCGTCGGCATCACCGCAAAACGCGCATTGACCGGGAAGATGGTCGCCGCAGCTTTGTCGCCGTCTTTCCAGCCTTGCTTCAAGGCCCCGGCGCTAAAGTAATGACTCAAGCCGGCCTCGCCGTCTTTGTCCAGATTGGCATCGCCGACATGGCAAGAACCGCAGTCTGGCTCATCTATCCACTGCCGACGGAAATCCACCGCGGAAATGGTATTCGGGTCATCCGTACCCATGGCACCGCCGAAGGTGCGGTTAAAGTTATAGCTCTCATGGCCATAAACCTGACCGACCGCCAGCATGTCGCCATGGCAACTGTCGCACTTCATACCGGCAGCATGGTGGACGTCGCGATAGCTTTTTTCGGTCTTACCGGTGTGGCAGGTCAGACAGTTTTTCTCCATCGGCACATTTTCGCCAACCGGCAACATTTCCTCGCCCAAGGGGTGTTTGGGAAATTGCACCGGATCCCAGTTGTTGCGTTCGTAGAAGTTAGACTTTGGCTTCGTCAGATTACCGTTGGCGTCCCTGTCGATAAACATGCCTTCATCATCCATGTGCACGGAATCCCAACCACGGCCGCCATACATCATCGGGTGACCGCGTTCGTCGCGGATCAACTCGCCTTTTTTATGCGCTAAGTGATCGGGGGCTTCGGCGGCCGTAACGTCACGGGCGTAAACCTGCATCTTGGCGTGGAAAGCGTGTTCGGTACGGGCGTATTGCGACAAGGTCGTTACCTTGCTGAGCCCTGCGGCACCGGTATCGTACTTCAAGGTGCTGGTGTGATGTGATGCGCACATGCTGACGGCATTGCGACCCGTGGCAAATTGATCATCGACATATTCGGTAAAGACGTCGTCACGGGCATTGTTATAGTTGATCGGCGTCATGTAGTCGTGCATCAACATGTTGTTCCAGCGCGCCGCCTTTTCGCGGTTCTGCCAGGTGTCTTCGCCATAGGCGGAGGCATCCTTGAATTTCAAACGGATTTGCAGTTTCCAGGTCGGGTCTTTATCCGGGTTGGTAGGACTGGTGGTGCCGTCCGGTTTCAACCAACGCGATTCCGCCACCCGGTCGGTACGTACGCCATTGGCGTCGTAGTTAAGGGTGATGTTTGGCGCTACCATTGATTTGCCATCCAATACAAAGGTGCTGCCGACAAAGGTTTGATGAACAGCCGGACCGTAGCCCAAGGTTGGAATAGTGGCTGGTGTAGTCGGGGTGCTACCATCAAGTGTGCGTGTAAAAGCAGCAACCGGATTGGCTTTTACCTCTTCGGTGGTGACCGGCATGGTTGCGGGGTATCCGCTTGGCATCGGAAACGCGCCCTTACCGGTTGCCGGTCCGGGTGTGCCGTCGGGGTTGACCAATTCGTTGATGGTAACCGGCGTCCGCCATACCGTATCGTCAGCACCTTTACCGCCTTTATAGTGGCAAGACACGCAACCGGTTTCGGACGCCGTGGTGTAAACCGCATCGGTGGCGGCGACGGTTTCGCCGGCTTCCTTGGCTTCAACCCGCAACAGCGGATAGGGATTGGTCCTGCCCTGATCGTCGATTGGCGTCAGCGGGATGTTTTGGGCGACGAAGGCCTGTTGCTCGGAAACGTAATCGAACTTTTGCGCGTCGTTGTTCTGATAAGGGGCATCTATCCCAGGCATCGCCCGGACACCGGCCGCCAGATCAGAGTTGCCTCTGATACCTTGATCAGGCTTGACCATCGGCAAGGGTGTCGCAGCCGTGATGGTATTTTGTACATCGGCCTGAGACAGGCCTTTTTCGACGCCTTTCACTGGATCGATTTTTGTGGCATTAGGTTGATGCACCTTGTCCCACAGCTCGGTCTTAGCAATCAGTGCATTGCCGTAAGCATGATCGTCGTTATAAACCGTTTTGGCAGTCGAACTGGTTGCCGGATCGAAATTGGCACCGGCGCCATCGCTAAACAGGTTCTGACTGGTCGAGTTGATCGAATCGACCGTGCCAGGGGCCTTGACCGGGTCCTTGGGGTTGATCGCGGCCGAATAAACAACGTCGACGTCTTGAGGCCCAAGAATTGCCGGTTTGTGCTCGACCTTGCGGATGATCTGCGCATTCATGGCGTTATAAGGATAGAGCGCGTTATACGGGATGTTGATTTGGCTACCGCCCTCCATGCCCATTTCTTCAAACGGAAACACCACCAGCGCTTGGTCGTCGTTACCGCCGTTGGCAGTCGGCATGCCGGCGCCTTTGGCTGGCCTAGGTGCTGCTTCCGCAACCGGCGCATTCGGATTGCTACCGCTTGGCGGCGCGACCGAGACGGTAACGGCATCGCTACATTGTTGAGGATTGCCGGTTTTGTCGGTAAGGGTTCCGGTCATAGTGACCAGATACAAGCCCTGGGCAGAAAAGCTATGGCTGACGGTACTTTGTCCGCTGGACGAAGTCGCATCGCCGAAATCCCAGCTAACTTGCAAGGGGCTGCCTTTTTGTTCCTTGAAATTGGCTTGAAAAGACTGGTTGATGCCGATTTCAGTCGCCCGGTTGCCACCATTAATGCTGCACACCGGTTTGGTCTTGCAGCTTTTATCCGCTCCGCCAACCGCTATCACGCTCTTAAAGTCGCCAGACTGCAATTCCAAGGCACATGGCAAGGTATCCAGGTCGGTCACGAATCTGAAGGCGGATTTGGCGTCGGTTTGACCGGCAAACACCAAGCGATGATCGGCAACATCATAAACATTGATCAGGGATTTTGGCGCTATCCCGGTGGTTTTCCCGGTGATAACCAGTTTTTGCAATTTTTTGTCTTGTCCCGCTTTGGCACTGATCGGCGTTGCTCCATAGGCATCTTGTAGCGATGCTGCCAGAACAGTCGACATCATGACTGCCAGCGCGGAAAAACCTAACGAGTGTTTGCGGTAGCGATCTTTTGATGCACGCATGAATACTCTCCATATAAATTGAAATTCAACCCAGGTGATCCACGAATAGCGGTTAACGGTACTCTGCGTAAACGACGTCGCGAGCTAACGCACTATCCGTCAAGCTGCTGCAAGCCGGTTGAGCTTGATCAGCTTGATAAGCTAAGTTGTCCGGGGTTATTGCGCATGCCTGAAGCAAACTAACAAACCAGCCAATTCAATGAATTAAAGAAATCTCGTTTGTTATTTTTTCCAGGCAGCGATTCGAACTGTCGAATTAAACCCGGGGGGAGATTAAGCAAAATACAGACCACATTTAAGTTTGATTAATTTCAATAACTTGGAGAAAAACCTATCTCAGCAGAAGAAAATACCTATGTCATATCACCTATTTTTATAGGGTATTTCACACAGTTGGCGATCGGCCATTGGCTGGCATGAATAGCGAGCAATGTCTACGCCAAATTTAGCGCCTCTGACTGACTTCCAGATCAATACATTCACGGTTCTTGCTATTAAAAAAACGGGTAAACAGAGGCGCCTTGACCAACCGAAGCCGGCCGAGGACGCCACTTATTTAATGCGTTCAGGTAGCCAGCTCATGCCCGATAAGCAATCGCTCTTGCCAAACCTTACAAAACGCCAAAAAGTAATTATTACCCTCAGACTAATACCGTCACTTTTGCCGTTGTTTGCTAAACTTGACCGACAAGCAGCATCATAAAGTTCGAATGTTCTAAAAGTAACCATTCAACTTTCCTTCTTCGCTTTGTCATCGGAGGTAGAGTTATGACAACGATGCAATCAAGCACAGACATGGGTGCTGCCAATAGCCGGATAAACCGCGCCCTAGATATTCTGCTAATCAAGATCGGCAGCCGGGCTTTCGGCTTACCTCTGTCGAAAGTCAATCACATTTGCCAGATACCTTCGGACTTCAATAGCTACGGCGACCAAGTGGATAGTCACTTTGTGTTCCAGGGTAAGCCCTTTCCGTATTTTTCGTTGTGGAATATATTGGGACTGAAGTCCGAGTACCTAGAATACGAGGAAATGCACCCCATGCTGACTCAGCGCAGGCAGGATCACCTGGATTGGATGAATGCGCTGGAAGACACTATCTTAAAC
>Ga0172367_10007489_pt1 | contig 12483 bp, 6 predicted proteins | sample Lak10m_FD_114542 | JGI IMG/M metagenome (GOLD analysis project Ga0172367, IMG submission 114542) | Freshwater microbial communities from Kabuno Bay, South-Kivu, Congo - kab_022012_10m | ecosystem: Environmental > Aquatic > Freshwater > Lake | place: Democratic Republic of the Congo: South-Kivu...
ACCGTGTCCGGGGTCAGGATCGAGGCGGATGAGCATGGGTTGAAGCGTCATGCGGCATACTTAGCCCCACCTCCACCTGATGCGAAAGCAGAGAGACGTCCGGAGACGTCCGTGCTGATCCGCGGCGTGACCTCGGAAAACCACCCACGTCCAACGCCTACCCCTCGGACCCCAGCGTTCACGCCGCTTCAACGTCCTCCAACCCACCGCGTCCACCGCATCGAAACACCCTCAAACCTCCCACACCAAGGCGCCATAAATGCCGCGCGCCCTTGCCTCCCGTTGCTAGCCCCGAGCCTCCAGCCCCCCAATTTGTTTCACCACGAAAACCTCGAAAACACACGAAAAGGAACCGAACCCAGCCACAACCACCCCACCCCGCCCTCCCCTTCCCCTTTCGTGAACATTCGTGCATTTCGTGGTTAAACACTCCCCCTCCCCGCCCCAAGCCACCCCAAGCCCCAACGCCCCGTATGGAGTTCCGCCTTCAGGCGGTCAGGAAGTCCTCATGCCTCCTCGCATCTCCCCCTCCCCCGAGCCTCCAGCCCTCCAATTTTTTTAACCACGAAATTCTCGAAAATACACGAAAAGGAACCGAACCCAGCCACGACCACCCCGCCCTCCCCTTCCCCTTTCGTGAACATTCGTGACTTTCGTGGTTAAACACTCCCCTCTCCCCTCCGTTCCTCTCCGCGCCTCTGGCCCTTTGCGCCTTCGCGTTAAATCTCTTCCAGATTGTTAAGCCTAAGCCAGCACGGCTCGGACGACCTCGCCCCGGACGTCGGTCAGGCGGATGTCGCGGCCGCCGAATCGATAAGTCAGCTTCTCGTGATTCAACCCAAGCAGGTGAAGAATGGTGGCGTGCAGATCGTGCATCTCTAGTTTGTTGACAGTCGACTTATAGCCCCAGTCGTCGGTTTCACCATACGTCATTCCGCCGCGCACGCCTCCGCCCGCCATCCACACGCTAAATCCATACTCGTTATGATCCCGTCCATCTCCGCCTTGGGCAAACGGAGTACGCCCAAACTCGCCAGCCCACAGAATCAAGGTCTCATCAAGCAGCCCGCGTTGTTTCAGATCCAGAATCAATGCCGCAATGGGTTGGTCGATCGCGCGCGCGTTGTCGCCGTGGTTTTTCGTCAATCCTCCATGAGCATCCCAACGGGCATAACCGTCCACCATCGGAATCGTGAGCTCAATAAAGCGCACGCCGCGCTCGACCATGCGTCGCGCTAGCAAACACTCGCGCGCGTAGGTCCGCGTGTGCTCGTACGGGGCGTCCAGGCCATAGAGTTTCTTGGTCGATTCGCTTTCGTGGCCCAGGTCCATCAGCTCGGGTATTGCGACCTGCATACGTGCCGCCAATTCGTAGTTCGCGATTGCCGACTCCAAGGCGTCCGCACCGCCTGAGCTCTCCAGGCTGGCTCGGTTCAATCGCCCCACCAACCGACGCTTCGCCTCCTGCAAGCTCGCGTTCTTCTCAGTCGGCACCACGTTCGCCAACGGCGTGCCCACCGCATGCAGCAACGAGCCTTGATACGTAGCCGGCAAAAACCCGCTCCCAAAGTTGTCCAACCCTCCCGAAGGAATCTGTCCCCCGTTGAGCACCACATAGCCGGGAAGATCGTGGTTCAGACTCCCCAGCCCATATGTCACCCACGCCCCCATGCTCGGTCGACCCTGCAATCCCAGCCCGCTATGCAAGAAGTAGTTCGCGCTGGTGTGCTCGGGGAAGGTCGAGGTCATCGACCGAATCACGCACAGCTCATCCGCTTGCTGCGCCACGTGCGGAAAAAGATCGCTGATCCAGGTACCGCATTGCCCGCGCTGACGAAACGTCCAAGGCGACTTCAACACCTGACCAATGTTCTCAAACTGGGTCTTCTCCAACTTGCCGATCGCCTTGCGAGGATCCTGACCATGGTACCTCGCGAGCATCGGTTTGTAGTCGAAGCTATCGACCTGTGAGACGGCGCCTTCCATGAAGAGAAAGATCACACCGCGTGCCCGACCTCGTCTGTGGGCCGGCTTGGGCTCGAGCGGTCGTCGCGGTCCCGCCGTTGCCGCGCTCGCCTGCTCAGTCTCGCGACCCAAGAGACCCGCCAGCGCCAAGGCACCAAAGCCTCCCGAGGCCCGCCGTAACAGATCCCGTCGACTCATCCATCCCCCTGAGCTCACTCGCCCACATCGATCGTCGTTCATAACCACGTCCTTCTGCTCATGCCCACGTCCCCATCTTCTCGAGTCACTTCACGTAAATGAAATCGTTCGCGTTCAACAAGGCATGGCAAAGCTCCGTCCATACCTCCACGGCATCCGCCGAACCGCCCTCGTAAAACCGTGCAAACTCAGCCCTCGCGACGAGGCATTGCCGAAGTTCCTCCGACGACGGCTCGCGGCCATACCCCGTCTCAAATAGCCACCGCACCCGAGCCGCTGCATCCAGGCCAGGGATCGAACGGATCAAACGTTCCGCCCACACCTTCGCCTGCTGATGGAACAGTGGGTCATTCATCAGCGCCAGGGATTGTGCCGGCACGTTTGTCACGTTCCGCTTCCCGACCGTGCTAAACGGGGTCGGCACATCGAAGGTCTGCATCAGCGTCGGAATGAAGTTGCGACGAATGCCCGTGTAGATGCTGCGACGCCCCTCTCCATCCAACGGTCCGCTTTTATCAGGACGCCCACGACCGATAAGGAACTCGTTCAGGTGCACCGGCACAGGCGGCCCATACACCGCCGGGTTCAATCGACCGGACACCGCCAAGACCGTATCACGAATCACCTCGCCCTCCAACCGGCGCACCCGCATGCGATGGAGCAGTTGATTTGTCGGATCCAACTCCTCGGCCCTCGCATCCGTCGTCTCACTGCTCATCGCGAAGGTCCGCGATAACACCAATCGCTTGATCAGCCGTTTCATCGACCACCGGTCCCGATACACGAACTGCCACGCCAGATGGTCCAACAACTCGGGATGGCTCGGGGGTTCACCCAACGCACCAAAGTTGTCCACGGTCGAGACCAGCCCTCGCCCGTAAAGGTGGTGCCACACCCGATTGACCACCGTTCGTGACACCATAGGATTCTCAGGATGCACCACCAACTCCGCCAGCTCCAGACGCCCGCTCGATGTCGACGTCGTGATGGGCCGATTCAGACCCAGAGCCGTCGGCAGGCTGCGTTGAGAGATCTCTCCCGGTTTAGAGGGTTTGCCACGCACCAGGATGTGTTCATCCACCCCCGTGCCATCGAACCACGCCACAGCCGTGCGTGACTCCCATCGCACTTTCTTGGCCAAACGAGCCTCCATCGACACCACCTCGCTCAATCGTTCCTTGGCTTCGCCGTGCCACGCGCCTCCGAAAAGCTCGACGTTTTCAAACACCCAGTTTGCGAGCGTCGTCTGGAGCGAGGCATCAGGCTGTGCGGATAGCCGCCGGTTGGCTAACGCAGCAACCGCCTTCTCCACCGCGTGCTGGAACCCTTGTCCAAACGCAGCAGGCCGATCTGCGGGTTCCCCGGGCTCAAACCAAGTCGCCGGTTCCCAAGTGGGCACGCGCTCCGATTCCACCACCTTCAAGACCTCAAGGTCCGCGTCGCCGTCTGGACCAAACTCCACATGCACGCGGTGTCCTGCATACGCCGTCAGATCGTGACTCACCCAACGTGGCGCATTTCCCGGGCCGCTGTCGAAACGGCGCACGAGTTGACCGTGCAACGGGCCTTCCACCATCAAATGCGAGTCCACCGCCGCATACACCCGCGTCCTACCCCGAATGAGGTAATGAAGCGATCCATGGGCAAGGGTGATAGTCGGGGTACGGATCATCTGCCCAGCCCGACTGGTCGCCGCCAACTGGCCCGAGTCGTTCTCGTTGCCCGCAGCCGTTCTTAAAGGCACCCAAAACCGATCCCGCCGCGCCGCGCCATAGGTCATCAGCCGAATCGTCGGTTGTTCGATCGTTCCACCCACCACCCAATCCCCGGGCACTCGGGGCCGCGCTCCAAAGGCTTCACCATCCGCCTTCCAAGGGCTCACACCAGGCTTTGTGTAGTCTGCAATGACGCGGGCCGCTGGGTCAGGGTTCGAACGAACCGGGGCTGACAGGCCCGCGACCGACCGTGCGAACGCGTGCAAGGGGTTCATTCGATTGGTTTGCGCATGACGCAAATGCAACACCCAGGCGTTGATCCGTGCCACATCCAAAACCAGGTGCGGTGCCGGTCCATCGGTGATCTGCGCCGCAAGCCGACCCGCTTTCATCACCTCACACGCAGCCTTCAAATAGGTCGAGATCTCTCCCACTTCACGCCGACGCGACCCCACCACCGCTCTCAACAGACGCGGTTCCATCCGTCGACGTTCTTCGTCGAGTTCGCGCGCCATCGTGCGGTTGTTCTCCATCGCCTCAAATCGCACCTGTCGAAAACTCGAACCCAGCATGAACCCACTGAGGGCGTAGTAATCGCGCGCCTCGATCGGATCGAACTTGTGATCATGGCAACGAGCGCAAGAGACCGTGAGCCCTAGGAACGTCTTGCTCATCACATCCACCTTGTTGTCGATGCGCTCGCACTCATCCTGTCGAATGTCCACGGGCGAATGCACCTCTTCGCCCAAAAACGCCCACCCGGTCGCCAACACAGATTCATTGATATCCGTGCCAGCCCGGAGTCGAGGTCGGGGCATCAGATCACCCGCAAGGTGTTCCTTCACGAATTGGTCATACGGCACATCCTCGTTAAAAGCCCGGATCAGGTAGTCTCGATAATGCCACGCATTGGCGATGATGTAGTCGCTCTCGTGCCCACGCGATTCGGCATAGCGCATCAAGTCCATCCAATGCCTCGCCCATCGCTCCCCAAAGTGCGGCGAGGCTAACAGCCGATCCACCACCCGCTCACGAGCCCGAGGCTCTCGATCCACAAGGTAATCCCGCATCTCCTCCAGGCTCGGGGGTAGGCCGATGAGTGCAAAATAAACCCGCCGCAACCAGGTCCGATCATCCGCATCCACCGATGGCTTCAAACCCGCGTGTTCAAGACGGCTCAAAACAAAACGATCCTCAGCCGTCAGCGGCCAGCGGGCCTGCTGAACCGATGGAACCCTCTGCGGCTTGGGAGCCTTCCACAGCCACGCCTGTTTGAGTTTTCGCTCCTCCAGATCAAAGTCCTCCGCAGCCCGCGTCGACAGCATCGTCATCGCGCAACAGGCCATCCCAAGCCAGAGGAAAATCCGGTGACGTTTCATGTCGTGCGTCGCAGTTGACAAGAACACCCCAAAAGCCTCCTGCTCTGTTCGAGCTCTGTAGTCATGGTCATGCCCCCATTCAACGCGGCATCCCTCCCACCGTCAACCGTTCCATCCCCATCAGACCCATCATTCTCCCGCCGAGACGCCGCGACGCAGACAGTTCAAATCCAAACCCCAACCTCTGCGCCTCTGCGTCTCTGCGCGAAAAACCTCCCCCTCTCGCGTTAACCATTCACCTCCAGGACCGCGGCGTTCACGCCGCTTCACCGTCCTCCAACCCAACGCGTCCACCCTCTCCAAACACCCTCGAACCTAGCACACCGAAGCGGCATGAATGCCGCGCTCCACCAGCTCGCACATCCAACTCTTCACCCCTATAACACCCCACCCAACGAACAAACCCCTCAGCTCCGCTCTGCGCCTCCCCCTCTCCGCGCCTTCGCGTTAAACAATCCCCCTTCCCCTTTCGTGAACCTTCGTGACTTTCGTGGTTAAACAATCCCTCTCCCCGCCCCAAGCCACCCCAAGCCCCAACGCCCCGTATGGAGTTCCGCCTTCAGGCGGTCAGGAGGCTCACACGCCTCCCCGCCTTCCCCCTGCGCCCCACCCTACCCCGCGCCTCCAGCCTCCCAATCTCTTAAACCACGGATTCCTCGGATCTACTCGGATAAGAACGGCCCACCCACCACCACCTCCCCCCTTCCCATCCGTGAACATCCGTGACATCCGTGGTTAAACACTCCCCCTTCCCCTTTCGTGAACTTTCGTGACTTTCGTGGTTAAACAATCCCTCTCCCTGTTAAAACTCCCCTCGCATCCCCCCCCGGCACCGATTTTGATTTGCTCAGATCCACTCAAGCCGCCACGCTTGCCCCATGCACACCTCCCGTCTCTGGTCTCGCACTGCCGCACTGTGGCTCGGCACCACGCTGCTTCTCGCTTCGCCCCTTACTCCGCACTCCCAAACGCCCTCCGCACACCATTCCACACCCCTTTCGGTCGCGTCGCCCAAGAGCGTCGGCATCGCCCCTGCCCGTTTGGCCCGGGTTGACGCCATGCTCGAAGAAGCCATCCAGCAAAACAAGGTGCCCGGCATCGTGGCGCTTGTCGCCCGCAAGGGAAAGATTGTCTTCCACAAGGCCTATGGCTCCGCCGACCCCCAAGCCCACCGCGCGCAGAAGCCTGATGACATTTTCCGCATCGCCTCGCAGTCCAAAGCCATCACCTCCACCGCCGTGATGATGCTCTGGGAACAAGGTAAATTCCAACTCGACGACCCCATCTCGCGTTACATCCCCGAGTTCAAAAACCCCCAGGTGTTAAAAACCTACAACGACGCCGACAACACCTACACCACCGACCCCGCCAAATCCGAGATCACCATTCGCCATCTCCTCACCCACACCTCGGGCCTGGGATACGGCGTCATCGACGGCGACGAACGCTTCCGCAAGCTCTACAAGAACGCAGGAGTCACCGACCTTTTCACCACCGAACCCGTGCGCATCGGCGACAGCGTCAAGAAGCTTGCGAAACTCCCCCTCCACCACCATCCCGGTGAGAAATTCACCTACAGCGAGGGCTTGGATGTGCTCGGCTACCTCATTGAAGTCGTTTCGGGCAAAACCTTCGAAGCCTTCCTCCACGATCACTTATTCGCCCCACTCGGGATGCAGGACTCCGGCTTCTACCTGCCCGACCAAAAGGCCTCACGCCTTGTGCCGGTCCTCAAACCGCAGGACAGCCAATGGGTCCATTATCCGGTGACTTTCTACGATCCCGATTATCCCGTCAAAGGTGCCAAAACCTTCTTCTCAGGTGGAGCCGGGCTTTCCAGCACCGCCCGCGACTACGCCACGTTCCTCCAGATGTATCTCAATGGCGGGGAGCTCAATGGACAACGTCTTCTCAGCCGAACGACCGTCGAGACCATCCTGGCGAATCACTCCGGCGATCTCATGTCCGGAGGCAAGAAGGGCGACAGTTATCATTCGCTAGCCTTCGGTGTTCTCACCCAGCAAGGGCATGACAAAGGCGGCAAGGGGAGCGTCGGCACTTTCGAATGGGGCGGCTACTTCAACACCCAATACTTCGCCGATCCCAAAGAGCAGATCATTGGCATCCTGATGAAGCAAACCCAGGGCTCCAACAACGACAACACTTCAAACCTCTTCCGCCAGCTCGTGTTCCAATCGATTGATGATTGAATCGGGCGGCTCACCGCTTCAAATACTTCACGACCGCCTCCGTTCTCGAGGTGACCTGAAGTCGGTCGTAGATACGCCGGAGATGGGTATGAACAGTCTCCACGGAGATGCCCAATGTGGCCGCGATCTCCTTGTAGCGGTAGCCCTGCGATAAAAGCCCAAGGATCTCCTCCTCGCGCTCGGTGAGGTGTTGCTTCGAGCGTGCCGGTTTCTCCGCCGGACCAAAGCGCTGAACCACCATGCGGGCAATCTGCGGGGACATCGGCGAACCGCCCTGATGCACCTCTTGAATCGCCTCCAGAATCTTCGCCGGCGGAGTGCGCTTCAGCAAATACCCACTCGCCCCAGCGCTCAACGACTCAAACAGCTCCTCGCTGTCGTCGAAAACCGTTAGCATCACCACCTGCACTTCGGGCGATCTCACCTTCAGCTGCCGAACGCATTCAATGCCCGATTGCTTCGGCAGGTGGATATCCATCAGCACCACCTGCGGCGACGCCGATGGAAGTCCCTCCAACGCTTCCTCAGTGCTTCCATACGCGCCGCAGAGGGTGAATCCCGGCGTGCCTCGGATGAGCAAGGCCAGGCTTTGCCGAATGTCGGCATCGTCTTCCACAATCGCTACTCGTAATGTCATGCACGTCTTTCCTAACCCCTACGCCCATCGTGTGAGTTCCTAGTCGTCAACGTCACCCTTCGTCGTCGGTCGACCCAGTCTAGGCCACCCCAACCCGGCGCTTCAACCTTTCCTCGAACCCACTCCTCGAGGGCGCAACGGCACCGCCAAACTGACGACGAGCCCTCCCGTCTCGGGCCGCTCGAACGTCACGGTCCCACCCATGTCCTTCGCTCGCTGCCGCATGTTCGAGAGCCCGTTGCCAGGCTTACCGCCTCCCTCAGTTGCGAGCCCCACTCCATTGTCCGAAACCATCACCCGGAACGAGTCCGGACTCGGATGCAGCCGCAACCACACCTCCGTCGCCTCGCTGTGTTTCACAATGTTGTTCATCGCCTCCTTCACCAACAGAAACACATTGTGCCGCGTCTCCGCGCTCAGGAGCACCTCCGGCGGGTGTCGTGGAAGATCGAATCGCAACCGGATCGATGTCGGTTCAAAATACTCCGTCGCATATTGGCACAGGTAACTCACAAGGTTCGCCAGCGTATCGTTCGAAGGCTTCACCGCCCAAACCATCTCGTTCAACGATTGCGCCGCCTCTCGCGACATCCGCGCCACAGCCTGCAAGTGTTCACCCGATTTCACCGCGTCCCCGGCAGCACGCTCCGCCAGTTCCCCAAAAAACGCGATCTTGGTCAGTCGCGCCCCCAAATCATCGTGCATGTCGCGAGCAATCCGGTTGCGCTCGCGCTCCACCGCCGCAACCTGCTCGAGCCGAACCAACTCTCGACGAATCCGTCTCAGCGCCACCCAGCGCGCCACAAACGCCACCAGCCCAATGCCCAACCCAAACGCTACCACCACAAAGGTCCGCGTCTGCCAAAGCTGCGGCAAAACCCGAATTCCAAGCCGTGTGCCCGTCGGATTCCAAACCCCATCGCTATTCGCCGCTGTCACCACAAACGAATACGCCCCCGGCGGCAATCGTTCAAAACTCACTTTCCGCGCCCCAACCGATTCACTCCATCGCTCATGCAACCCAATCATCCGATGCCGAAACCGGACCTTGTCCGGAACCGTGAAGCTCAGCCCCGCATACTGCACTTCCACCCGCTGCACCCCGGCGGGGACCTCAACCGACAGCTCGCCCCCGCTCCCCAGGTTGACCGGTTCCCCATCCAAAAGCACATGTTCAATCAACACGGGCGGCGGGTTCGTGTTGATCACCAACTGAGCCGGATCCACCATCACCACCCCTTTCAACGTCGCGAACCACATCTTCCCATCTCGCGTTTTCGCAATCTTCGGGTGCGTGTAAGTGGTGCACTCACGGGTCAACATTCCGTCGTTCTTGTCAAATAACGCGCCCGCGAAAAACTCCCGCTGCCCGTCCGCCACCGCGTCCAGATCCGCCTTCATGATCCGCGCAATGCCCTCCCCCGTGGCCAACCACAAATACCCCAGCCCGTCCTCCGCAATGCCGCGGATCGACCGCGGGATCAACCCCTGCGCCACTCCAATCGCCGAAACCCGATCCTTCTTCAATCTCGCCAATCCGTCGTCCGTCCCAATCCACAACGCGCCCGTCGAATCCAAATGCAACGCGTTCACGCGTGGATCCGGCAGTCCATCCGAAACGCCAATCCTTCGAACTCGTCCCGTGCCGTCCTCATGGTAGAACAGTCCCTCCCCTTCGCTTCCCAACCACATCCCTCCTCCAGGGGTCGGCGCAAAGCACGTAATCGATTTCTCAACCGGCACCCCGTCGGTCACGAACTCGTAGCGGTCCCCCACCGACCGCACCAACTTCCGCGCCCCAACCCAAACCGTACCCTTCGCATCCTCGGCGATGGCGCGGATCGATTCCATCATCCCGACCCCGATCAACTGGTTGCCCTTCGTACGGAAGATGCCGTCCCCCATCAAGCTGCCGGCCCAAATGTTCGTGCGCGAATCCACAAACACCGACCACGCATACCCCGGCCACTTCCACGGCCAAGCTGTTTGTCGGAACGTTCCGTCCGCCAACTCGAAGACCCCACCCCCATGCGAAGCGACCAACACCCCCTCCTTGGGTGAGGCCGCCACCGAATACACGATTTCCGATTGCAACCCAGCCTCTCGACCGTAATGAAACAATCCACGGGGACGAATCTGGTTCACCCCACCTCCATCGGTGCCCACCCAGATGTTACCCTCCCGATCCTCAAACACCGCCCGTACCATGTCCGAACTCAAACCATCCTTCACCGTGATTCGCTCGTAGCTGCCGTCGGGTGCCACGCGACGAAGGCCCTCGCCGTTCGACCCCAGCCACAGCCACCCCTTCGTGTCGCACTGAATGACCCACGCCGCTCCTCCCGAACCCCAAACGAAGGGCGACGGCTCCGAGATCCGACCGTCCGGCGTCATCACCGCTTGGATTGCATTCCGATCACGCTCCCCCACAATCCATATCGTCCCGTCGGGCCTCAGCTGCGTTCCTGTAATCCAAAAGCTATCCAACCGAGCGGCGTCCTGCGCCGGGATAAATCTCTTATTCCGGATGACTCCAATTCCCCTAGGTTCACGGAAGAAGCACCATAAATCCCCAGCCTTATTCTCCGTCAGCGCGATCAATCGACTCTTGGGCAACCCCTGTATGTCCTCCACAAATGTCGCCTTCCCATCCTTCCATCGGCACAAGCCCAAATGCGTCCCCAGGATGAGTTCACCGTCGAGCGTCTCCCCAAAACCGGTAATCCCGTTGCGTTGTCCATCCCGGCCCGGTAAGGCCACTGGCTCAAAGCGCTCGTTCACAAAGCGCGCCAATGATGCATCCATATGCGCCGTCCACAACGTCCCACTTCGATCCGAATACAATCCAAGCACCGCACGGTTCAGTGCGGGCGATGTCGCCCCCGGTTCATACAGTCGAAAGGTCTCCCCATTGTAGCGGACCAAGCCTCTCCAGGTCCCAAACCAAAGATACCCATCTCGGGTTTGATATATCGCCGTCGCTGAATCCTGTGGATAGCCATCGTCCGATTGCCAACGCCGAATCAGATACTTCTGGCTCGAGTCGCGCGGGGCCTCGGTCGGAAGCGTCGCTCCCCACGTCGAAAGCATCCCGACGAGGACACACAAGAAGGCACACAACCAGCCCCCCGCGCGGTTCATTCGATCATCCAATTCGATCATCGACCAAAGTCTATCCCTCGCCTTCGCCCTCGCACAAGCACCCCCTCACCAAACACCTCCGCTACTCCCTGCAACCTGCCCCTCTCCACGCCTCCGCGCGAGAACATCCGGGAAAGCTTCGCGTCTCGCAGTGGGGGGCGCGAGCGTGCCTCGCGCAGAGACGCTGGGATCGCAGAGAGAGAAGTAATTTCTTTTACTCCGCATCTCTGCGGCTCAGCGCGAGGATATTCGGGAAGGCTTGGTGTCTCTCTCCGCGCGATACAATCTTCCCGAGCCTCCATCCCATTTCCACATTGCCCTGCTTTTAGGGGTCCGTGCATTCTCAACCCATGACACGCGCATCGACCTCTCCCAAGGCACGGCTCGCCAAGCCCGTTCTCACCGCCACGCTCGCCGCTCTGGCTCTCTTCCAAACCGGTTGCTCCACGTTCAACCGAGATTGGAACCAAGCTCGAAAACATCCCGCACAAGGGATCGAGGGAGCCTGGGACGGTCAATGGATCAGCGATGTCAACGGGCACAATGGCCGCCTGCGATGTCTCATCGAACGTCCCGACGGACAAGGTTACGTCGCCCGCTACCGCGCCAATTACTGGGGCATCCTGCGCTTCGGCTATTCCGTCCCGCTCGAAGTGCAGCCTCAATCCACCAACGGCTCCTGGTCCTTCCAAGGCGAAGCGAATCTCGGCAAACTCGCCGGCGGGGTCTACCGCTACGAAGGCTCCGCTTCGACCAACCAATTCCAGTCCTCCTACCACAGCAAATACGATCACGGGCAGTTCCAACTCCACCGACCCTCGATCGCTCCCTAGTCGGCTCCACCCCTCCACTCGCCCCGACCTTGACCATGATTCGCTGAAGTGAAAAGTCGGAGAGCAGCCCGCTCTGCGTCTCCAAGCCGCCCAAAAGCCCCGTACGGAGTTCCGCGTTCACGCGGTCCGGAAAAGCTCTGCGTCCTCCGCTCCGTCCAGCCTGTCTTTACAAAAAACAAAAGGGACCTGGCTCACGCCAAGTCCCTTCTCGCTCACACGCCTCCACCGGCGTGTGCTGATAGTTCAGGTCCGTTCCCTCCGATCACAACCGCAACCGATAGAACTTCCCAGCGGCCGACGGTGTCACCACCTGGAGGCTGGTCGTCGCACCCGCGACGTCGGTCCAAGGGCCCTTGACCGTGTCGGCCGATTGCAACGTGCCCGCACCCGTCCAGGAGATGGAGA
>Ga0172367_10007490_pt1 | contig 12481 bp, 12 predicted proteins | sample Lak10m_FD_114542 | JGI IMG/M metagenome (GOLD analysis project Ga0172367, IMG submission 114542) | Freshwater microbial communities from Kabuno Bay, South-Kivu, Congo - kab_022012_10m | ecosystem: Environmental > Aquatic > Freshwater > Lake | place: Democratic Republic of the Congo: South-Kivu...
CGAAGTCAGCGTCTGCACATGCGGCAGACGGGCCAGGTGATACACGTACCGCGTCTCGCAGCTCTCTGCGTCGGTGGTGGCGATACGCCGCAGGTAGTCGGGCTGACCCCTGCTCCGCATCACCTCCACCACGTCGTCGATGGCCTGCACGGCCGACTCGAACGCGGTCATCGACGAACGGGTCACCTCCGACAGCGTGACCCACACGAGCGGTTCGTACGACCGCCCGATGGCGCGCCGATCGACCAGCGCCGCATACCCCTGGATCACCCCGTTGGCCTCGAGCTGGCGCACACGGCGCAGACAGGGCGACGGGCTGAGGCCGACGCGCTCGGCGAGCTCGAGGTTCGTGAGACGACCGAACTGCTGCAATTGGTCGATGATGGCGCGATCGATGGCATCCATGACGGATGATGCTACGCCGACGACATCTCGCGGCGATCTTCGCCACCATCTGCGCCCACCGAACCGCCATACTTGCCGATCATGGAACCACAGTTCGCCGTCGTCTGGCCGAAGTCGCCGCGTGGGGTGCAACGCCGACGCCCCGCCACGCGCCTCGCCACGCTCGGCGGCGCACGCATCGGGTTCGTGTGGGACTACATGTTCCGTGGCGAAGAGATCTTCCCGGTCATCGCCGCCGAACTCACCGCCCGTTTCCCCGGACTCGAGGTGGTCGGCTACGACACGTTCGGCAACATCCACGGGCCCGACGAGGCGTCCCTCGTCGAGGCGATGCCCGGCACGCTCGACGAACACTCCATCGATGCGGTGGTGGTCGGCAACGGCTGTTGAGGCAGCTGTACGCCCGCCGTGTTGCGGGCATCCGTCGCTGCAGAAGCCGCCGGGGTGCCGTCGGTGTCGTTGGTGTGCGAAGGCTTCGAACGCCAGGCCTCGGCCACCGCGCGAGGGCTCGGATTCGACGGGCTGCCGTTGGCCGTGCTGCGCGGCCACGTCGACGCGCAGACCACCGCCGAGATGGTGGCCGCGGTGATCGAGCACACGGTGCCGCAGGTGATCGCCGGGCTGACCACCCCCATCCCCGACGCGAGCGAACACGACGACGAGCCGAGCGCACTCGACGTGGCCGTGCGCGGCTCGCTCGACGAGGTGCAGCGCGAGTTCGTGCAGCGCGGCTGGACCGACGGTCATCCCGTGGTGCCGCCCACCCGCGACCGGGTCGAGGCGTTCATCGCCCCGTCGGGGCACGACCCCTGGCGCATCCTCGGGACGGCCCGCCCATCGGGCCGCGACATCACCGTGTGGAGCGTGGCGGTGAACGGCGTCATGGCCGGCTGCCGTCCCGACGACCTCCCTGTCCTTCTCGCGATCGCCGAGGTCTTCGCCGACCCCGAGTACGGCGTGGAGCACTCGGGCAACACCACCGGCGCCGACACACTCGTCGTGCTGAACGGTCCGGTGGTGGGTGACCTCGGCTTCAATCACGGCCCCGGCGCGCTCCGCGAGGGCGCGGCCCCGAACACCTCGGTCGGTCGATGGGTGCGGTTGTTCCAGCGCAACGTGTGCGGCTTCACCGCCGACGAGCACGACAAGGGCACGTTCGGCAACAGCACCCGCGTGGTGCTGGCCGAGGACGAAGCCGCACTCGCCGAGATCGGCTGGCCGAACGTCGCCACCGACCTCGGCGGCACGCCCGGAGGCGATGCGGTGAGCGTCGTGCGCATCAACGGCGGGCTCATCGTCGGCAGCGTCTTCGGCGCCACGCCCGACGAGGTGCTCCCCTACCTGGCCGACGGCCTGGTGCGTGTGACCGGGTGGGAACTCACCCACGTGTACGGGCTCGGCCAGGGCCACTACCGCCCGCTGCTCGTGCTGTCGCCACTGCTGGCCCGGGTGTTCGCGCGAGCCGGCTGGTCGAAGGCCGACGTACGCGACGGGTTGTTCCGGCACGCACGCATCACGGCACAGCGCTTCGAGCAGTACATCGGCGAGTGGTCGAACCTCACCGCAGGACGGCGCACATTGGTCGACCTCGCCGAGGCCGGCCTGGTGCCACCCGTGTTCGCCGAGAGCGCCGATCCGGCGCGCCTCGTCCCCATCGTCACCTCGCCCGACCACTTCGTCGTCGCCGTGGCGGGCGACCCGAACCGAGCGAACGCGTACGTGATGAGCAACGACGGCCAGCACGGGTGGTGGACCACCGCATCGGTCGATCGCGGCTACTCGACCGATCTGATGTGCAGCATCGACAACCGCGACGCCTGCGGCTGAGGCCGGTGCTCAACCGCTGGTGCGGCCGCTGGCGATGCTGCACACCACTTCGCGGTGCAGGCACAGACGCACCTCGCGCTCGAGACGCTCCTGATCCCAGCCGTTCATGAAGTCGGCGTGACCGGTGCGGAGCCCCCCACTGGCGAGTATCAACCCCGCAGTGCTGCCCGAGTGCGGGTACTCCACGCTGAACTGCAGCTGCGGCACGGGCACCGGATGGCTCTCGGGGCACACACCCTTCGAGCTGTACGCGACGTGTGCCTTGTGGTTGTCGCTGTCGAGGTGCACGCCGTCCCAGCAGTCGGGGAACGTGACGAGCAGGCGGAGGTTGCGCGTCTCACCGCACTCGGGCGGCACCGCCTCGCGGGTGATGCCGGTGCCGCACGACCACGCCACGATCGACACCGGTTGCTCCGACTCGGCGCCCGCGTTGCCGGCGATCATCACCAGCCCCTCGGGGAACGCCTGCACGATGGTGGGATCGACGTCGACGCCAGGCCGGTAGTACGCAACGCTCTTCACCGGTTCGAGCATCTCGCCGTCGCGCAGCAGCGCCGGCGCCCAGTACGCCGCCTTGTCGAGCTGCTGGTCGCAGGTGGTGCCGTGTTCGGCGAGGGACTCGACGGTGGTGTCGGCGTCGACGCCGTCGTTGCCGAAGAACACGTGCAGGTGGCTCGCACCGGGCTCTCCCGGATACACGATGGGATCGTCCATCGCCGAATGGCTGAACCCGCACTCCACCACGAACTGCGGGATCGCACCCTGCGGTCCCGCGATGGGCCGGTCGGGCTGACCGAGCGACGTGGCGTCGGTGTGGACGTGGTGGTGTTCGGTGTCGGCGCTCGCCGCGTCGTCACCCGAGCTGCTGCACGCAGCGAGCGACGCGACCAGCACCGCGACCAACGCGGTTCGACGCATGCCGACCGATCAGGACGACTTGGCCGGCACGTAGATGGCCGCCACGTCGACCGCGTACGGCACATCGGTGGCCGGCTTGGCCGGTGCGGTGTCGGCGTCGGGCATGTTCTCCTGCGGCTCGAGGTCGGGCAGCGGGGCGGTCTTCCAGTCGACCGACGGCGGCGCGGTCTCCACGTCGACCAGCCACTGCACGATCTCGTACGCACCGAGGGTCCAGTCGCCGGTGCCGGTGCCGTCGCACGGGGCGAGCGTCTGCAGGTCGGTGGGGCTGGTGGTCTCGGCGGTGTTGCCGCTGAAGCAGTTGCCGAGGGTGGAGAGGTCGCTGCCGGCCGACGCCACCATCAGGTCGAACAGGCGGTTGCCACCCACCACGTTGCCGATGATGCGGTTCTGCTGCGCGTCCCACAGGATGGGGCCGCCCGGGTCCTCCGGCAGCTCCTTCTTCTGGTCGACGCACGGGGTGTCCCACTCGTCCTCGGTGGGCACGGCGTCGTTCGGGTCGTCCTCGAGGAACGGCACCGTGGCGATGCCGGTCTTGTCGTGGTCGTAGACCAGGTTCCGTTCGATGTCGTTGCGCACACCGCCCGCGACGAGGATGCCGTTGCCCATCGCCAGGATGGCGACATCGATGGCCGGCGTGTCGGGCTGGTTGTTCGAGTACACCTCGTTGCCCACGATGGTGGTCTCGCGCTCGGGGTAGCACAGCTCGTAGCTGCCGCTGTTGGGCACGATGCCGGCGCGGTTGAAGCGGAACACCGAGTTGACGATGAGCAGGTTGCCGCCCGAGTTCGTGCCCGAGTAGCCGAGGCCGTTGTGCTCGCTCACGGTGGCGTCGATGACGGCGTTGCACGGGTAGCACTCGCCGATGTACACACCTGCGTCGGGGCTGCCCGCGGCGTAGATGTGCTCGAGTTGGCCGTTCATGCTGTCGAACGCGTACACGCCGTAGTCGCCGGTGCGATAGGCGGTGAGGTACGAGCCGCGGTAGCCCTCCACGCCGGTCCAGAAGAACCCGTTGTGGGTGTAGTTCATCGCGGTCATGTTCTCCACCGTCACGCCATCGGCACCGAGAATGCGGATGCCGTTCTCGAGCTCGAAGTTGCCGTCGAGCACCACGGTGTTGCGGTCGAGACCGCGGATGGTGAGCTCGTCGGTCTCGACCTGCACGGCCTCCTGGTAGGTACCCGGCTTCACCAGGATGAGGTCGCCCGGCACCGCCGCATCGACCGCCTCCTGGATTGTGGCGAAGTCGTCGGGCACGGTGATGGTGCCGTCGGACGCCGCCGTCGTGGTCTCCGGGGCCGACGTGGTGTCGGCGCCGGCGGTGGTCTCGGCGGCCGGAGCGGTGGTGGACGCCGAATCCTCCGAGCCACCACACGCCACGAGGACGAGCGCGGTGGCCACGAGGCCGGCGAGCAGACGACGATGCATGTGAGTGTTCCTTTGTTGCGCGGTGCGATGGTTCACGGGGCGGTGACGACGATGGTGCCGAACATCCCGGCGGTGGCGGTGCCGTGGATGCTGCAGTAGTAGACGTAGGTGCCGGGCGTGTCGAACACGTACGAGTACGTGTCCTCGGGCAGGAAGTCGGCCTCGAGCGCACCCCACGTGGTGGCCTTCGGATCGCCTTCCGGCAGCACGTTGTGCGGGTTGCGGCCGTTGTTGGTGAACACGACCTCCGTGCCGGCGACGATCTCGAGCGGCTGCGGGAGGAAGTTGTTGTCGATGGCCAGCACATCGGCCGTCTCACCGTTGGCGGGGAAGGTCTCCTCGCCGTCGGGCTGCGTGTCGGCCACGGTGGTCGACGCCGACAGGCTGTCGTCACCGTCGGCGCCGCAGGCCGACACGCCGGTCAGGAGCGCCATGAACGCGGCAATGATCACGACCTTCGATGTCCGCACGGATGATCCTCCCCCGAGGCGCCGCCCTGTTGGGTACGGGCGACGAGGGGACTCTAGTGTGCGACAGGTGACGGCCGACGAAACGGTGGAACCCGAGCCCACCCCCAACAGCACCGCGCGCAGCGGTCCGATCTGGATCGTGCTGTTCGTGGCACTCGTGGTGTGCACCAACGTCGCCGCCGCCACCTGGGCCAGCCTCGACGACGAGCACCCGCTGCAGTTGCTGATGCTGTCGTCGCGCAACCGCTACCTGGTGCTCACCGTGCCATCGGTGTCGTCGCCGCTCGCGTGGGCGTTGGTCGGCGCGCTGCGGCTGGCACTCGCCGCAGTGGTGTGTCACATGATCGGTCGCGTGTACGGCGACCGGGCATTGCGCTGGTTCTGGCGGTTCCTCGGCATGCCGCAGGAGCAGGTGGCGAAGTTCGAGCAGCAGATCGCGAAGGCCGAGTGGTTCGTGGTGCCGTTCTTCGTCGGCAGCAACATCGTGTGGGCGCTCACCGGCGCGGCAGGCACCGCATGGCGACGCCTCGCCCCGATGTTCGCCATCGGCGTCACCATCCGCCTCGCGCTGCTGTGGTGGCTCTCGAAGGCATTCGAGGAGGAGTTGCGCAGCGTCATCGACTGGACGAACCGCTACCAGCTCTGGATCATCATCGCCTCGGTGGCCATCGTGGTGCTCGTCAACGTGCGCAACTTCCGCAACGGACGGTGACGCGCACCCCTGCGGGGACTGCTAGACACTCCCTCCATGGCACAGACTGCACTTGGTGGTAACCCCGTCAACACCGTCGGCGATCTCCCCGCGGTGGGCGCTCCGACCCCGTCGTTCACCCTCGCGAAGGGCGACCTCTCCGACCTCACGCCGGCCGACCTCGAGGGCAAGCGCGTCGTGCTCAACATCTTCCCCAGCATCGACACCCCCACCTGCGCCACGAGCGTGCGCCGCTTCAACGAGATCGCGTCGAGCCTCGACAACACCGTGGTGGTGTGCGTGGCCGCCGACCTGCCGTTCGCAATGGGTCGCTTCTGCGGCGCCGAGGGCCTCAGCAACGTGGTCACGGCCAGCACGTTCCGCAGCGACTTCGGCGATGCGTACGGCGTGAAGCTGGCCGACGGCAAACTCGCCGGCCTGATGGCCCGCTCGGTCGTGGTGCTCGACGAGCACGGCACGGTCATCCACAGCCAGCTCGTGCCCGAGATCGCGCAGGAGCCCGACTACGACGCCGCCATCGCCACCCTCTCCTGACCGCGAACTTATGTTCGCGGGGCTGAGGGTCAGATGCCGAGCAGTGGGTCGAGGCCGAGCGTGAGGCCAGGGTGCTCGTGCACCGTCTTGCACGCCAGCACCACACCGGGCATGAAGCTCACCCTGTCGTAGCTGTCCTGGCGGAGCACCAGGGTCTGTCCCTCGGCGCCGAGGATCACTTCCTGATGCGCGACCATGCCGCGCATCCGCACGGCGTGCACGCGGATGCCCGCTGGGCCTTCACCGCCGCGGGCACCCGGGTACACCTCGTGCTGGGTGGGGTCGGCAGCCCACTCGGCGGACGCGGCGGCCATCCGCTGTGCGGTGACCACTGCCGTGCCCGACGGGGCATCGATCTTGCGGTCGTGGTGGAGCTCGATGATCTCGGCGGTGTCGAAGAACGGTGCGGCCAGCTCGGCGAACCGCATCATCAGCACCGCGCTGATGGCGAAGTTCGCCGCGATGAGGCAGTTGCTGCCGCTGAACTCGCTGCGGAACGCGGTCAGGTCGTCGTCGGTGAAACCGGTGGTGCCCACCACGGCGTGCATGCCGTGCATCGCCAACCACGGCAACGTCACCCGCGCCGCCGACGCCACGGTGAAGTCGACCACCACCTGGCAGTCGGCATCGGCGAGGGCGCGCAACTCGGCCGCGATGGTGACGCCGTGCACGTCGCGACCGGCGGCGTGCGGGTCGACCGCCGCCACCAGGACCAGCGCGGGATCGGCAGCCACCGCATCGCACACCGTGGCACCCATCCGGCCGCCGGCACCCACCACACCCACTCTGATGACGCTCATGGCAGTGACGGTAGTCCCTGGTCGTACCGGGGCACCGATGGGATAGAACAGGAGCATGAGCAGCTTCTTCGACAAGGCCAAGGACAAGGCCACCCAGCTGGCCAGTCAGGCGAAGGACAAGGTCGACGAGACGCAGAACAAGCGCAAGGCCGACGACCTCCTCGACGACATCGGCCGCATCGTCTACCGGCAGCGCACCACCGGGGTCACCGAGCCCGGTGACGACGCCGCCATCGATGCCCTGGTGGCCGACCTGACGGCGCTGGCCGATCTCGGCACCGACATCCTCGGCACGAAGCCCGCTGCACCGGCCGCCACGCCGGCGAGCAACCTGCCGCCGCCGCCCGCTCCCGGCGGCACCCCGATGCCCGCACCCGCACCTGCCGCGACGCCATTGCCCGAGCCGGGCAACGGCTGAGCCCTCACAGCCCGATCAGTCGGGGCCGACGGTGACGACGATCGGTTCGGACGCGAGCACCTCGGCGATCACGTCGCGCACGGCGTCGTGGTCGACGGCAGCCCACCGTGCGACCTGGTCGTCGATGTCGCGCACCGTGCCGGTGGTGATGAGCTGTCCGGCGGTACGGGCCATGCGTGCACCCGTGTCCTCGAGGCCCAGCTCGAACGCGCCGGTGAGATAGCCCTTCGCCACGTCGAGCTCGTCGTCGGTGATGCCGTCGACGATGAGCTTGTCGATCTCGGCCCGCAGCAGCGACTGCACCTCCGCAGCGTGTTCGGGCTGCGTGCCGGCATACATCTGGAACACGCCGGCGTCGGCGTAGGCCGAGACACCCGAGTACACCGCGTACGCCAGGCCTCGACGCTCACGGATCTCCTCGAACAGTCGGCTCGACAGCCCACCGCCGAGCACGTGGTTCACCACGTCGAGCGCTTCGCGGCGCGGGTCGAGCCGGGCGAGCGAGCGGCCGCCCATCACGATGTGCACCTGTTCGGTGTCGTCGGGGACGGCCTCGCCGACGCCGATGCCGCCGGGCGCTTCGCGGACCGGGCGATCGCCACCGATGGCCACACCGGCGAACGCCGTCTCGACGAGCCGGAGCAGCTCGTCGTGCTCGAGTGGGCCGACGGCGGTGACCACCATGTTGCCGGCGCGGTAGTGCTGCCCGAAGAAGCCGCGCACGTCGTCGGGGGTGATGGCCTGTACGTGTGCACGGTCGCCACCGGGATCGCGGCCGAGTGCGTGCCCCTCGAACACGCGGGAGGCGAACGTGCGGTGCGCCACGTCGTCGGGCGCGTCGTCGTCCATGGCCAGCTCCTCGAGGATGACCTGGCGTTCGGCATGCACGTCGTCGTCGCGCAGCGCCGGCCGGGTGAGCACGTCGCCGAGCAACTCGATGCCGAACTCGGCGTGGCGCGCCGGCAGACGGCAGTAGTACGCCGTGTACTCCTTCGACGTGAACGCGTTGAAGTCGCCACCGCGGCGGTCGACCCCGCGTGACAGCTCCTGTGCGGAGCGCGTATCGGTGCCCTTGAACAGCAGGTGCTCGAGGAAGTGGCTGACGCCGCTCACCGCATCGGGCTCGTCGCGCGAGCCCACGCCCACCCAGACACCGGTGGCCACCGACAGCGTGCCGGGCACGCGTTCGGTGGCCACCGTGAGGCCTGAGCTCAGTTGGGTGATCCGAAGATCGGTCATGCGGTTCCGAGGACCGGTTCGGTCACGAGTGCCGGATCAGCGGTGACGACGACGGCCGCCGCGATCGCCACCGCGATCGCCACGATCGCCACCGGCGTTGCCGCCGCTCTCGCCACCGGGGCCGAGGTCGCCCAGCTCGCCGGCGAGCTCGGCGTCGAACGCGTCGTCGAAGCTGACGGCAACGGCACCGTCGACCGGCGGGGCGCTCTCGCGCGGCGCACGGTCACGGTCACGGTCACGGTCGCGACCACCACGGTCGCGGTCACGGCCGCCACGGTCACCACGGTCGCCACGGTCGGACGACGAAGCAGCACCCTCGGGGATCACGGGGTCCCAGCTCTCACCGGGGGTGAGGCTGACCTTGCCCTTCTCGTCGATCTCCTCGACGATGACCTCGATCTCCTGACCGAGCGTGAGCACGTCCTCGACGTTGTTGATGCGCTTGCCCTTGCCGAGCTTGCTGATGTGCACCAGACCGTCGCGGCCGGGGAGGATGTTGACGAACGCACCGAACTTGGTGATGTTCACCACGCGGCCCGGGTAGCTCTTGCCGAGCTCGGCCATGGGCGGCGACACGATGGCCTGGATACGGGCCTTGGCCTCCTCCATCCGCCACGCCTCGACAGCGCCGATGGTGACGATGCCCTGGGCGCCGTCGTCGTCGACGGCGATGTCGGCGCCGGTCTCCTGGACGATGGTGTTGATGACCTTGCCCTTCGGCCCGATGACCTCACCGATCTTGTCCATCGGGATGGTGATGGTGATGATCTTCGGCGCCGTGGCAGCCACCTCGTCGCGGGGAGCGGCGAGGCAGGCGTTCATGTTGTCGAGGATCTGGGTACGGGCTTCCTTCGCCTGGTCGAGCGCAGCGGCCAGCACGTCGGCAGGGATGCCGTCGATCTTGGTGTCGAGCTGCAGGGCGGTGATGGCGTCGGAGGTACCGGCCACCTTGAAGTCCATGTCGCCGAACGCATCCTCGGCGCCGAGGATGTCGGTGAGCGTGGTGTACTTGCCCTCGGCGTACACGAGGCCCATGGCGATGCCGGCCACGGCCGCACGCACCGGCACGCCGGCGTCCATGAGGGCCAACGAACCCGAGCACACCGAGGCCATCGAGGTGCTGCCGTTGGAGGCGAGCACTTCGGCCACGAGGCGGAGCGTGTAGTTGAACTTCTCGCGGTCGGGCAGCACCGGCAGCAGCGCACGGGCGGCGAGCGCGCCGTGGCCGATCTCGCGACGCTTCGGCGAACCGACGCGGCCCGTCTCACCGTTGGCCCACGGGGCCATGTTGTAGTGGAACAGGAAGTACTTGTTGGTCTCCGGGCCGAGCGTGTCGAGCAGCTGGTTCATGCGCGGCATGGCCATGGTGAGGACGTTCATCACCTGGGTCTCGCCACGCTGGAACAGGCCGGTGCCGTGTGCGGTGGGCAGCACGCCCACTTCGCTGCTCAGCGGGCGCAGGTCGCGGGGACCGCGACCGTCGATGCGGAGGCCCTCGTCGACGATGCGCTTGCGGACGAGCTTCTTGGTGAGGCTGCGCACGGCTTCCTTCACCTCACGCTCACGACCTGCGAACTCGGCACCTTCGCCGCAGAGGGTGGCCACCGCATGGGCGGCCACGGCGTCGGTGGCGGCGTTGCGCTCGGCCTTGCCGGCGATGGCGACGGCCTTCGACAGCTCGGGGGTGGCGATGGGCTCGACCGCGGCGAACACCTCGGGGGCGTAGTCGACGCTGACGCTGTACTCCATCGGCACGATGGGGCCCTTCGCTGCCACGACGGCGGCGACGAGCTGCTGCTGGAGGGCGATGCTCTCCTTGATCCAGGTCTTGCTGGCCTCGAGGCCGGCCGCGAGGGCCGCTTCATCGACCTTCGGGGCGCCCTCGGCGTAGTAGTCGAAGCTCTTGGTGGTGCCACCGGCCTCGACCATCATGATGGCGACGTCGCCGTTGTCGAGCTGGCGACCGGCCACGACGAGCTCGAACGTGCTGTTCTGGCCCTCTTCGTAGCTGGGGTGCGGGGTCCACTCGCCGGCCTGGCTGTACGCCACGCGCACGGCGCCGATGGGACCGTCGAACGGGATGCCACTGAGCATCAACGATGCCGAGGCGGCGTTGATCGACAGCACGTCGTGCGGGTTCGCCATGTCGGCGCCGATGATGGTGAGGACGACCTGCACCTCGTTGCGGAAGCCATCAGGGAACGCCGGACGGAGCGGGCGGTCGGTGAGACGGCAGGTGAGGATGGCGTCCTCGGTGGGTCGGCCCTCACGACGGAAGAACGAGCCCGGGATCTTGCCCGCGGCGTACGCACGCTCTTCCACGTCGATGGTGAGGGGGAAGAAGTCGGCGCCGGGCCGTGCTTCCTTGGCTGCGTTGGCCGTGGCCAGCACCGTGGTGCCGCCGAGGGACGCCACGACGGCGCCCATGCTCTGCTGGGCCAGCTTCCCGGTCTCGAAGGACAGGGTCTTGTCGGTTCCCGACACGGGACTCGACACTCGGATGGCTTCCGCCATGACGAGCTCCTTTCACGCCGCGCGCATCCACGCCCGGCACTTGGAGCGGAGGTCGGTTCCCAGTCGTCAACACCGAACGGCGGCCCCGGAGGATCTGCACGGAGGGTTCGGTGCTCGCGACTGACAACCGATCCAGATGTTCCGCTCGGTTGATTTGTCCTGGACAGACTACCAGGCGATCCGTGCCGGAACGCGGCACGGGCCGGTCCCTCGGACCGGCCCGTGCTCGTGGTTCGGAGTGCTCAGCGGCGCAGGCCGTTGGCGGCGACGATGGCGCGGTAGCGCTCGACGTCGATGTTCTTCACGTAATCGAGCATGCGACGACGGCGACCGACGAGCTTCAGCAGGCCACGACGGCTGTGGTGGTCCTTGGCGTGGGTCTTGAAGTGCTCGGTGAGGTGGTTGATGCGTGCGGTGAGCAGCGCGATCTGCACCTCGGGCGAACCGGTGTCGGTGTCGCTGAGCTTGTGCGCGTCGATGGTCTCGTGCTTCGGAGCGAGGGCCATTGCCTTCCCTTTCGGACGGAGGTCGCATCCGGCGATCTGCCGCATGCATCCGACGGAGGTGAGGCCCCGTTGGACGTCGAACAGACTAGCGGGCCGGTGGACCGTACACTCACCTGCGATGAGCAGGATCGTCGTGCGCGACCTCACCAAGGTGTACGGCGATCTCGAGGTGCTCAGCCCGTTGTCGCTCGACATCGCCGAGGGCAGCTTCGTCAGCATCATCGGGCCGTCGGGATGCGGCAAGACCACGTTGATGCGCATCGTCGCCGGCCTCGAGCCCGCCACGTCGGGCATGGTCGAGCTCAGCGGTGGCACGCCCGCCGAGGCCCGACGCCAGAAACGGGTGGCCGTGGTGCCGCAGCAACCCGGCCTGTTGCCGTGGCGCACGGTGGAGGCGAACGCCCGCCTGCTCCTCGACGTGCACACTGCCGCCAACCCCAGCGACGCGGCCGACCCCACCGAACTGCTGCGCGAGGTCGGCCTGGGCGACTTCCTGCATGCGCACCCCCACGAGCTGTCGGGCGGGATGCAGCAGCGTGTCGCGCTGGTGCGGGCGCTGTCGTTGCACGCACCGCTCATCGTGATGGACGAACCGTTCGCCGCGCTCGACGAGATCACCCGTGCCGAGATGCGACTGTTGTTGGCGCGTATGGTGGAAGGCCGCGGTGCCACCGTGCTGTTCATCACGCACAGCATCTCCGAGGCCG
>Ga0172367_10007492_pt1 | contig 12478 bp, 7 predicted proteins | sample Lak10m_FD_114542 | JGI IMG/M metagenome (GOLD analysis project Ga0172367, IMG submission 114542) | Freshwater microbial communities from Kabuno Bay, South-Kivu, Congo - kab_022012_10m | ecosystem: Environmental > Aquatic > Freshwater > Lake | place: Democratic Republic of the Congo: South-Kivu...
CGCAGTGTTCTGCGGCAGTCTTCCAACCGCCCGAGGTCGGCCGCGAGCGCGGTCGCGATCGTCACGAACTCCTGTTCGTTGCGCGCGCACAGATCACCAAGACCGACCCGGCTCAAATGGCTGTAGCTGAGCCGGCCATGCAGGCCGTCGCCGATCAGGGTTACCACCGGCACGCCCATCCACATCGCGTCCTGGGTGGTCCGGCCGCCGGTAAAGGGCGTCGTGTCCAGGACGATATCAACCTGGTTGTGCGCCTCCAAATGGTCCCGGAAGTGCTCGATCCAGGGGGTGGTGGCGATGCGGTCGGCGGCGATCCCGTGGCGGGCAAACTCGGTGTGCAGGTTGGTTGCCATGTCGGGCAAATGCATCGCCATGCCCTTGATCAGGAGGCGGGAGCCCGGAACCTGCCGCAGCACCCGGGCCCAGAGGGCGATGGTCGGTTCGTTGATCTTGATCGGGTTGTTGAAGCTGCCGAAGGTGATGCCGCCGGTGCGGCGCGCGGGCGGCCGGGGGGCAATCGGCGCCTGGGTCTCGTATTCGGTCACCTGAAAGCCGCTCTCGAGCTCGATCACCCGCTCGGTCGCATGCGCCTGCATGCGCCCGCCGTCATTGAGCCAGCGGTCGCCGATGATGTAGTCAAAGCTCCGCATGCCGGTGGTCGGCGACTGGCAAAGATAGAGCACCTGAATCGGTGCCGGCCGGCGGGCGCAGACCAGGATGCGGTTGGCGGCGAAATGGCCCATGGTGTGGACCAGAATGTCGATGCCGTCGGCGCGGATGCGCTCGGCCGCCTGATCGTCGGTCAACTCGTGGATGAAGGTGAGGGCGTCGGCCATGCCCTTCATCTGCGTGGTCACCTCGTCCGGCTGCGAAACCTCGGCATAAAGGTGAATCCGGAACTGGTCGCGATGATGCAGCCGCAGCAGCGGCAGCATTTCCTGGCGGGAGACATGATACCGGAAGCCCGAGGAGAGGTAGCCGATCTTGAGCACGCGGTCGCGCGCTTGGGCGCGGTCGGACGCAGGTAGGTGCGGGTGGGGGACGCACCTGGCTTCCAACGGCGGTTCCCACTGGCGGCCGAACTTGACGTGCTCGTCAAACACCTGCCGGGCGGAATGGGACGGGCTGTAGAGGATGGTGCCGAGATAATTGGAGTGGGGGGCGCACTCGTCCGGATTTGTCCGGCGGGCAAGTCCAAGTTCCTTAAGGGCCCGCGCCATGTTGCGCTTGGCGAGGTATTGGACCCCGAGAAAGCTGTGCAGATGTCCGGCCTTGGGGTCGATCGCCAGCGCCCGCTCGAGATTCGCGATTGCTTCGTTGACGAACCCGCCGGCGGCAAACAGGGCCGCCAGGTTGGCATGCGCGAGAACAAAGTCGGGCTTGAGAATCAACGCTTGGCGGAAGCTTTGCAGCGCGTCCTCAAACCGCTTGGCGGTGGCGAGAAAGACGCCCCGCTTGTCGAACAGCGCCGCCCCAGTGGGGTCAAGAGTCACCGCCTGATCCATGCACGCGATGGCGCCATCGAGATCATCCTGAAGGGCCAGCAAGCCGCCCAGGTGGTCGTAGGCGGTGACCAGGGTTGGTTCTTCCTTGATCAGGACGCGCAGGCCGGCAATTGCCTCGTCAAGGCGTCCGGCCCGCCGCAGCGGGTCGGCGATGTTGAGGCGAGCCGCCAGATAGGTGGGGTTGCCGGCCAGCACCGCCTGGAAGATGCCGATCGCCTCTTCAAAGTGCCCCTTCCGGGTCAGCAGGACGGCAAGGTCATGCGCCATTCTGGAGTCGCCCGGGCGCAATTCGACCGCGCGCCGGAACGATGCGATCGCGGCATCGTTCTGCCCCTGGACCTGCAATACCGCGCCCAGCGCATAGTGGGCGTCGGCGAGCCCAGGATCACAGCCGATCGCCGCCCGGTAGGACGCCTCTGCCTCCGGAAGGCGTCCGAGTTCGCCGAGAGCCAACCCCATCAGCCAATGGACCCGGGCGGTGCCCTGGCCTCTTTTCAGCACCGGTGCCAGGCGGCTGATCACCGCCGCCGGCTGCCCCTGGGCGATCAACCCTTCCGCCAATATGGTCAGCAGGCCGTCATGATTCGGGTGGCGCTTCAACTCGCTCTCGCACAGCGCGGCGAGCTCGGTCAGGTTGCTCTGTTGAAGCAACAGCTTGGCCAGCAAGAGCGCAGCCTCGGGGCGGTCGGGCGCCAGCAGGCGGCCGCGCCGGCCGGCAATGAGCGCGTCGGCGATCTGGCCGCGGTCCGCACACGCGCGGCCTTCCGCCAGGTACTGCTCGGCCAGCGCCGGCCGATCCGCAAGCTGCCAAGCCCGTCGCTCCAGGATCAAGGGCTGGTTGCGACCGAGCCAACGCATGATGGCGTTGGTGATCTTGAGCCGCCCCAGCTTCGGCTCCAGGGTGATCGCGGCCCGGAAGGCCTGCACGGCCTCCGGCAGGCGACGCCGGACTTGATGAACGGTGGCGAGATTGTAGTGGGCGTCAGCCAGCTTGGGGTCTATCTCGGCCGCGCGCCGGAAGGCCGCGGCCGCCTGGTCGGCCTGGCCGATATGCCAGTGAACCAGGCCAAGGTCCAGGAGAATGCCGGGGTTGTTCGGGTGCTCCCGAATGACGCGGCCAAGCTGGTCAATCGATTCTGCGAAGTTGCCTTCGTGAAAGGCGATGAAGGCGCGCGCGTGCATGGCCTGGGCGTTGCTCGGCCGGGGCGAAACCTCGCGCAAGGGGGGAATGTGCGAGGGCGGGGAACCGGTCTTGGAGCCAGCAGCTTTGCGAACCTTGCGCTTCATAAGTTAGCCTGCACGGGGTCAATAACGAGACTATGACTGCGACGCATATTGCGTCCGGGATGCGCGTCCTGCGTCGTCGGTCGCACTGCCGCTACCCACGCACGACAACGCCACCGAAGCAAATCCTGCCTGCCTCGGTGGGCTGCCGAGCGTGGCGCGCATATCTCAGGGACCGGTTATCCCGGCGTCCTCCTGGCTTTACGCGCAACTCGTAACCGTGCTGGTGCCGTTGACGTAGTTGAGGATGTTGGCCTTGCCATCCCAACCGGTGGTCGAGAGCTGGGAGTAGTTCCAGAAAACCGTGAAACCGGATCCCGCCCCGGCGGTATCGAGCGATGTGGCCCTCAGGCAGAATGCCAGTACGGACTGGGAGGCGACCGTTGAACATGCGGCGGACACGACGGCGTATGAAAACTTCGTGTCACTTGGAGGAGACCAGTAGCCGGCCAAAACAACCGCAATTTCAGATGTAGTGTTCTTTCCGTTCAACTCCGACGCGGCCCTTACGGCGCCGCGGATGGAAGCATACGCCGACATGGCGTGATCAAGGGCGCCAAGCACGGTGGTCGGGTCGGTGGTTTCCGCCTTGCGCACGAACCTTGTCAGTGCCGGAATGCCGATTGACGCAAGGATCGCGATGATCGTGACAACGACCATTAACTCGATCAATGTAAAACCGCGCTGTCGGTCCAGCCAGTTTTCGGAATGGGAAATTTTGGGTACGGTGGTGCTGGTCATCTCGTGAGTTCTCCTAAATAAAGACGACGTGACTGCCCCATGATTGGGGGGCTATCCTCATGAGGATATCTCTCGCGGCTTTGCCGCATCATTTTTTCTGGCGTTCCGGAGTGTCCCGAGCATGGCTTGCGTTCCCGCACAGCCATACAAGGCGTCAGCCTCTGGTCGACTCTGTCCCACAATACCGATATACGGCAGCGAGCTCAATACCGGCGTTGCGTGCGTTGGCTGGAAGGAGCTGCGCCGGTCATGGCGGTGTCTTTTATGTTTGGCGGGTCGCCGTGGTGGCCGCGGCGCCGACGTGGTATCCCACCGGAGCGCTGAATGCTTATAGCGGCAGTGTCGGGAATCGCCGTATGAAAATCAGTGGCGCGACAAATTGGACCTTGGCCCGGCAGGCGTCCGGGCGCTCGCGGGTTCGATGTATCGTCCGGGGGACCCGCGCCGAAGTCTGAATGAGGGGGAAAAAAAATGGGATGGCGCCGTTGGTTTGTCACGGCGGTTGAAGCGGTTCGGCTCCGGCGGCCGGGGAAGGCGCGGGCGGCGGAACCAGCGGTTGGCTGCCTGCACCATGGGCTCTCGCCCGACGTGATGCTGATGATCGCCCGGCAGCACTTGCAGGCCCTTGGGACCGGGGACATGCACCGCGTTGGCGAGGCATGGCGCTTGTGTCAGGAGGTGCTGGCGCATGATCCCGCGCATACCGAGGCGCTCCGGATCGCGGGTTTCATCGCCCTTACGGCCAGGGAGCCCGATGTCGCGGAACGAATGTTTCGCGCGGCGCTTGAGCACGATCCATGCAACGGCCACGTGTACTACGGCCTCGCCGTGGCGATGATGGAGGCCGGTCGGCTGGCGGAGGGTCTTGAGGCGCTGCGCCAAGCGGTGGCCTGCGCGCCGGACAACTCGAGTTACCACAGTGCGTTGTTAACATATGAGCTTTATGCCCAGAATTATGACCACGATGCGTTTTACGCCTCAGTGGATGCCTGGCGGAAGCGCCACGGCCGGTCCCGGGCGCTGGTGGATCCCGGACGTGATCCCGATCCGGACCGGCTGCTGCGCATTGGCCTGTGCGCCCCCAATTTCGGCGGCGGCGCGGGATTGATGACACAGATCGGCCCCTTGTTGGAGCATTACGATCGTGATCAATTTGCTGTTTATGCCTATACCTACCGTCCGATGTCCGGACTTGAGATCGATCGTATCGGGGCCCTCGCAAGGGACTGGCGCTGTCTGGAGGGCGTGGGCGATCAGGCCGCGGCGCGCATGATTCGTGACGACGAGATCGATATTTTGGTGTGCTTGCTCAATCATACCGGAGATGAGAGCATGACGATGTACACATATCGTCCGGCTCCGATTCTGGTGAGTTTTCACGGACTACAGAGCACCGGTGTCGAAGCGATGGACTATTGGCTGACCGATCGGGTGCTGCACCCGGCGGACACCCGCGAGCGCTTCGGGGAAACGCTGGCCTTTCTGCCCCATTTTTTCAATTTCTCGGTACTCCGCGATGCCCCGGACCCGGGCGAGCCGCCGGCACTGACGGGAGGGGGCATCACCTTCGGGTGTTTCAAGATCGGGCTTTGCATTAATGACCGGGTTGCGGCGGCCTGGGCTAGGGTTCTGTCCGCGGTTCCCGGCTCCCGTCTGCTGCTTAAGTCGCGCGGGCTCGGCTATGGCCAGACGGCCGGCACAACGGCGGTGCTGGCGACACTGACCCGGAACGGAGTCGACCCCGAGCGGGTGAGGCTGGCCCCGCCGGCCGACACTTTCGAAGGCCACCTCGCCGCGTACCGGCAGGTTGATGTTTATCTTGACACTTTTCCCTATTGCGGCTGCCTGACCGTGTTCGATGCGCTGACCATGGGAGTGCCGGTGGTTACGCTCTCAGGTGACCGCTGCATTGGGCGGATGGCGCAGTCGCTCCTGCACAGCGCCGGCCTGGAGGAATGGGTGGCGGACGATGTCGACGGCTATGTTGCCCGGGCGGTCGCGCTGGCTGGCGATATCGACGGGCTTGCAACCATTCGGGCCGGGTTGCGCGACCGGGTGGCCGCCTCGCCGCTTTGTGACGGGCCGGCTTACGCGCGCGGTTTCGAGGCGGCGCTTCGTGACATGTGGCGCCGCTGGTGCCGGGAGCAGGCGCAGATGACAGCCGCGGGCGACGTATAGAAATCTGGGAGACGAAGGGCGGCGGCCAGCGCGTCTCGGCGCGCTTTGGCGAGTTCGAAGCGGAAAGGGGAGGTGTTGCAACCATGGATCTCGGCTGGTTGGAGACATTTGCTGTTTTTTCGGGCGCGCTGACCGCTTTCGTGTGGGCGCGGGACGTCGAGCGGCGGCCGGTGGACTTGACCCGGCCGCGCATGATTCCAACGCTGCCGATTATGGCGCTTAGTGTGATTATAGCGATGCTGATGCTCGCGCATTTCATCACGCTGGTGACCGGGCAGCCGTTCACCGGCGGCACCGGGTTCAGATCATGACGTCCCTTACTTTTTTTTCCTGGCCATCCCTGCCGGCACCGCTGGTTGTGGTCGCCCTCGGGTTATTCGGGGTGGTGATCGGCAGTTTTCTTAATGTCGTGATTCACCGTCTTCCGATCATGCTGGGGCTGACGCAGGGGGGCCTGGGGCGACTCGGGGACGAGGTGCGACTCGGGGACGAGGTGCGACTCGAGGACGAGGTGCGACTCGAGGACGGCGGGGCGGCGGAACGGTACGATCTCGTCCTGCCGCCGTCGGCGTGCCCGCATTGCGGCCATCGGCTGCGCTGGTACGAGAACGTTCCGATCATAAGCTGGCTGGCGTTGCGCGGGCGCTGCTCGGCTTGCCGCGCGTCGATCGGTGCGCGCTATCTGCTGGTCGAGTGCCTGGCCGGCGTGCTGCCGGTGCTGGTCGCCTGGCCGCATTTGGTCGGCGGCCTGGCCGGTGGTCTGGTCCGGCCGGCCGAGTCGCTCGAACTTGCCGCGTTGGCGCTCTTCACCTGGGGCGCGATCGCGATTGCGGTCATCGACTGGAGGCACTCGGTCATACCGGACCGGCTGAGTCTGCCCCTGCTCTGGGGGGGGCTGCTGGCCGCGGCGGCCGGCGTCGGGGTGAGCGCGGGCGACTCGATCGTGGGCGCAGCGATCGGCTTTGCCATTTTTTTCGGAGTCGCCCTGGTTGGGGAGCGAGTCGCCGGTCGGCCGGCGCTTGGACAGGGTGATGTCAAGCTCCTGGCCGCGATCGGCGCTTGGGTGGGCCCCTGGCTGCTGCCCGACGTGCTGGTGCTGGGCTGCGGGGCCGGTAGTGCATACGGATTGATCATGATTGCCGGGGGCTGGCGGCGGCGGACGGAGCCGATACCGTTCGGTCCGTTCCTGCTGGTCGGTGCGCTTGCTGTGCTGATACGTGGGCGACATCAGGTGCCATTGTTGTTTTAGGCTTGGCGTGATGAGCGTCCTGATGCCTTCGGCCGATGTGCGGCATGATTACGCGGCCCGGGTTCCCGCTATAGCGCTTGACGTTCGCGCGGGCGCCAAGCTAATCACTCGGACGCCACTCTCTGCCGGTAAAAGTGCGTGGGTTTCAGGAACTTTCCGCTTTCCTCATGACAGGGCAGGGCGCGAGGGGGCGAGCACCGGCTATTTGGCGCCGAGGCCGTGTCGCAGATTGATGATTGGGGGATGCCGCTCTTGGGGGTGTGGGCACTGTGCCACACCTTGAGTGGGTGTTCCCGGGCCATCCCTTGAGCTGTGTTCCGCTCGGCCGGATGTGTGTGATAGAGACAAAATGCTTGAGAAGCACGCTTTGGGTTGGTTGACGAGTCGGGCCTGAGAAGGGGGAAGATGACGTGAAGAAGCGATCCGCCACAGGAATGGTGGTTGGCCTGCTGCTCGTGGTCGGGGCGCTGGCTTTGCCGATGGTGGCACGGGCGGCCGAGAATTTCCTCGGCCTTAGCTCGTACAACCGGAGCGCGTTTGACGAGGACATCCGGGTTTCTCTTCGCAACATCGTCAGCCAGGGGGGCTTTCAGGTCAATTTCCGGCCCGGCGTCTCCGGTACGGTCACAACAGACTTTCAGAACTTCCCGCTCCAGGGTGCCTTCAACAAGCTGATTGAAGAGAACGGCCTCTCTTACGAGGTCAATCTCGAGACCAAGACGGTGACCATCTCGCCCAAGGGTCAGGTGGTCGGCCAGTTCGTGACCCTGAAGCGTGTTGACCGGACCCGGATTGAGGCAGCGCGGAGCAAGTTCGGCCTTGGCGGCGAATTGACCTTCGATGACAAGAGCCCGGTCGTGCAGGTGCGCGGTGAGCCGGAGCAGGTGAGGCGCTTGGTCGAACTGATCGGCCAGCTTGAGAAGGCGGAGGACGAGCGTCGGAAGGCGGAGGACGAGGACGCGCGGGCGCGGGTCCAGATCGGCAGCGATGCGGCTAAGTCCGAGCTTGCGGCGGCCGAGGCACGGCTGAAGGCCGAGCAGGCGGATGTGCTCAAGCTGAACCGGATCGAGATCGAGAATGTCGATGTCAAGGTCATCCCGCTGCGCTACGCCAGTGTCGGACCGGTCAAGATCAAGTTCCAGGGTGAGGACGTCACTGTCCCCGGTTTGATCGACTCGCTGAAGGCGCTGCTCGGAATCAACGATACGCAGCAGGCCGCTCAGGATATCCCCCAGACCCGGCTGATCAATCCGCCCAGCATGGTCCCCGGCGAGGGGGGGGACTTCGGCAACCGTGCCTCCGCTCAAGTCCAGATCAACCAGCCGTCCGTGGTCTATCGGCGGGAGATGAACCCGTTCAAGGGCAACATTTCGGCCGACACCCGGACCAACTCGGTGGTGGTGCGTGGCACCCCGCGTGAGATCGCCCAGGTCGAGAGTCTTGTCGGCAAGCTCGACAAGCCGCTCGAGCAGATCGAAATCGAGGTGATGATCGTCAACGCCCAGAAGGGCTTGAGCGCGGCGCTCGGTCTGCGGTGGGGTGGCGAGGGGCTGGCCGCGGATTCGCGCGGCGCTCAGATCGGCGGTGCGTTTGTGGGCGGGGGCGCGGATGCTGGGGGGGCGCTTGACACGACGTCACTCGGCGGCCGGCCGAACTCGACGCAGTCGGTCATTAATCCTTTGGCGCTATTGCCCACATCTGCCGGCGGATCAATGGCCAGCTTTATCTTCCGCGGTACCCGGCACGCGATTACCGCCCAGCTCGATGCACTGTCCCAGGACCTGAAGGCGGAGATTATGACATCGCCCCGGGTGGTGACCCTGGATAATTTGGCGGCCAAGATTACCGATGATCGCACTGCTTTCGTGCCAACTGTTGCCGGCGCGAATTCGTCGGGCGCGTTTCTCCAGATCAGCGCCGGGCTGACCATCAAGATCACCCCTTCGGTGCTGCGCCGGGATGATATCGGCGAAGACAACATGGTGCGGCTGGTGATTGAGGCCGAAAACACCAGCATTGATTTTAATGTGGGTGGTTCAGCCTCCAAGCGCGGCAATCAGGTTCAGCCTCAGGTGGTGGTTCCCGACAACTCCACATTCATCATGGGCGGCCTGCTGTCGGACACCCGCTCCGAGGGATCCGAGGGCGTGCCCGGGCTACAGGATATCCCGCTGCTGGGTGAGCTGTTCAAGAGCCGGAGCTCGTCTCACGCGCTGCAGGAGGTGCTTTTCTTCATCACCCCGCGGATCGTGCCCCGTGCCGACCTGTACGTCCGGGATGTCGCCCAGAAGCGCTATCTTCAGTCGCAGCGGTCCGAGATCCAGCGGATTGGGCAGGATGTCCGCGCCAACAGCCGGATGCTCGAGCTGAATACGCGCGCTCTGGAGGAAGACGAGTGAGGCGGTCTCCTGCGGGGCCCTGGTAGCGGGGCCCCCAGGGCAGCGAGGGACTTGGGGAGCACGTCTTGCGTTTCGGGGTCTCTCGGCCTTACCCCCTAGTGCCCACCTGGGGTGGTGGTGCGCTTCGGCAAGGTCGGGGGCTTCGGGCAGCGCGCACCAGTCCGGCACGGTGCTATAGGATAGGCTGTAAGCGGTGAGCGGGGAGCGGTGGCATGTTTCTGCGGGTATGGACATCGCTTAACTGGGTGATCGGCGTGCTGACGCTGGGGGTGGCGGCCCTCTACCCGCTCTATGTCGATGCCGTCAACGGACAGGCGCGTCGGGTGGCGGAGGAGACCGCCCAGCGGATTGCTCACGCCGAACGTGCGGTGTTTGAAAGCCGGGGGCGGCACAGCCTCAGTTATTATCGGGCCGCCGAGACGGCGAAGCTCCAAGCGGAGCTGCGCCTCGATCCGCCGATCGATACCGCCGCCGATTTTACCTGGGATGTCTATGGCGAGGAGGGGGCGGCGCTGGTGATCCGGGCGGTGACGTCGCCTGCGGCTTTAAGAACGGGACGGCTGCCGCCCATGATGTATGTCATCAAGGCCCCCCGGGTCGATGATTTGCCGGGCCATGAGGAGACCTTGAGTGGCGGTCGCTGGGAGCCGCTATCGGGTTCCAAGGCCGGGCTTTATGGTGTGGTCGGGCGTCTGACGGGCGGGAGATGATCCCGTTGGTTTTGGGTGTTGGTAGTTCCCCACCGGCCGGGGGCCGACCCGCTATGTATGAAACGGCGGCTTACTGAATTCTAAAGCGAAGCCTTCGGCGGGTAGTTTCTTTCTAGGGGCGCTGGTTGGGCTCTTCGCTTGCCGAGCGGCGCTGCGGTGTGCCGGCGACACCGGCGACACCGGCGACGCGGTGAGTCGTGCTGCTGCGCGAAGGGGTGCTGCGCGAGGGGAGGTCGGCGAGACTGCGCACGCGCCGAGGTCTTCTGGGGGGGGCCTTCGCCCTATGGGTGAATTGGATTAGGTCGCTTGCGGAGCGCGCGTCGCGTTCGGTTGCGCGCTTTGGTTTGGCGACGTGCAAAGTTAAATGCGGCAGCGTTGAAGCGGCCTCTGGCCGCCTCATGCGGTTGGAAGCCGCGTCTACGCTGCTTCATGCGGCTGGAAGCCGGCTCGACATTGGGCGGCAGGAGTGGATGGCCCGACCGGTGGCCGGCGGGTGGCGATCAGGAGACAAGATATGCGGGCGTCGTTGGTTACGGCTGTTCTGGTTGGCTCTCTTGTTGCTTCCGGGTGCGCGGAGCTCGCCGGTCCCGGGGGTGGCGGCGACGTGACGCAGGCGCAGGGCGGGCCGGTGGCGACCAGCCGTCCGGGCGGGGCGCAGGCACTGGTCCTGAGCCGTCCGGACTGGCGGGTTGGGGACGAGTGGCAGTACAGTGATGGCTACGCGCTGCGGGTTACGCAGGCGGGGGGGCGTATGACCCGCTTCGACCGTCTGGACGCGCCCGGGCGTTGGTTCACGCGCAATGGGTTTTTCACCGAGGAGGCGCAGTCCTCGGTCAAGCGTCAGGTGGTGTTCCGTTCGGAGGACCCGGAGCGGTTCTACACGGCGCCGCTCGGGACGCCGGTGGTGTTTGTGCGCGAGTACCTGAGGGACAAGCAGTTGGTGCGCCACCAGACCTCATGGGTGGTGGAGAGCCGGGACACGATTACGGTCCCCGCGGGCACCTTTGATACCCTGGTGCTGGTGATGCGCACGCGCAGCCTGACCGGCAATTGGGTTGGCTACGAGCGTTGGTGGTATGCGCCGTCGATCCGCAACTACGTCCGGATGGAGTATCGGTACGGCGAAGCGCCGGAGGGTGCCCGGGTGCTGACTAAGTATAGCTTGGCGCCGTAGTAGCGCTTTCGCGGGGCGGCAGCTGGGGCGCTTTAAGTTTGATCCATTGCCCTTATAACCGGTTTCCAAAGGCCCTTCGGCCTTTGGCTGGGGGTGTCGGGGGACGGCGTCCCCTGACGGCCGGCGAGTAGCCGGCAACGCCAAGAGGCAACGGATCATACATTGCGCGCGCTGGTCTTATCTCGGTCGCTGGTCGCGCCCGGAATATCTCGTTGCTTGTGAGTCGTGGTTTTCAGGTGGGGGCGGTTGTGGCTTATCCCGGCGGCGACGCGGCAGGGGTGGAGGGCGGCGCCCCCGCCCGCTATACGGACTGGAAGGTGCTCGGCAAAGGCGGCACCGCGATCGTGTATCGGGCCTTTGACAACAGCCTTGGCTGCGACGTCGCGATCAAGATTTTGAAGCCCGAGATTTTGCAGAGCGCTGCAAACCGGGAAGTGATGCTGAAGAGCGTCAGCAACGAGGTGTTGATATCCCGTCGGCTTCGGCACCAGTACATCTGTGCGATCCATGATCTTTATAACGGGCCCCAGGGGTTCGGCACGGTCATGGATCTGATTGAGGGCGGGGAGCTGCGGGACTGGATGAACCAGCACCTGGAGGACCGCTTGCAGACCGCGCCGCAGCGGCTGGATTTGTTGTGGCGGCTGGCGGAGGCCCTCGCTTATGCACATACGCTGATTGTTCATCGGGACTTGAAGCCGCAGAATATCTTCCTGCGTAGTGGTGATATTACCAAGCCGATTATCATGGACTTTGGATTTTCCGTGATTGGTGAGAAGACGTCGGCCGATACCACCACCGCATACACGCCTAAGTATATGGCGCCAGAGCAGTTTGAGACGCCGGACAAGGTGGATCGGCGGGCGGATTTGTGGGCGCTTGGCATCATGGCTTACGAGCTGTTTGCCGGGCACGTCCCGCCTCATTCCTTGAAGGACATCATCCGGACCGGGCGGGTGCCGCGGATTCCGCTCGACAGCGTACCACCGCCGAGCAACTTTAACGCCGCGGTTCGGCCCGCGCTCGACCGGTTGATTCTTCAACTGACCGCGTATGAGCCGGAGCGGCGCATCCAGGCGGCTGAGGATCTGGCGGTGGCGCTGCGGCGTCCGGAGGCCATGCTGTACGCCCCCGAGGAGCTTGAGGGCGACGTTGGCTTCTCGATCCGGTCGTTGCGTGCGGTGGAGATACCCGGCGGGTCATACTATCTGGGCGGGCGGGCGGGGCACAAGGCGACC
>Ga0172367_10007493_pt1 | contig 12478 bp, 7 predicted proteins | sample Lak10m_FD_114542 | JGI IMG/M metagenome (GOLD analysis project Ga0172367, IMG submission 114542) | Freshwater microbial communities from Kabuno Bay, South-Kivu, Congo - kab_022012_10m | ecosystem: Environmental > Aquatic > Freshwater > Lake | place: Democratic Republic of the Congo: South-Kivu...
CCTATCACAAGCACATATTATTCTTATAGCACATATGCTTTACCATTTAAACAAATTATTGCTGATAGTTCAATTAGTGGCGCTAATATAATGTCTGGAGTATATGTTAATAACTCATTTACTCCTATTAATTCTAGTAATTTAAAAGGAATTAATCATTATCGCGGCCAAGTATATTTTAGTGGTATTGCTGCTGGTACAGTAAGTGGCAACTATGCTGTTAAAGATTTTAATATATATTTAACCAATAAGCCAGAAGGAGAGATATTATTTGAGACCCAATATAAGGTAAGACCAAAGGTTAGTCAAAATCTAACTGGTTTAGCTGACGATACAGAGACAATTCCATCAATATTCGTTAAATATAATGGCGGAACAAATGAGCCTTTTGCTTTTGGAGGCGTTAAAGACTCTATATTAAATGTAAGAGCTATAATTGTAGCTGATAATCTATTTAACCTAGATGCAGCTTGCTCTATATTAAGAGATACCAGTAATACCTTTGTATATACAATTAATTCCAGTGAATTAGGCATGGATAATCTAGGCAATTTTACAGGCGGATATTATAACTATAATAATATAGTTAATAGCAAATCAAACAGCACAGATAGGCTATATATTGATGAAGTTAGGGTTAGTAAAGTACCAAATTTAGGTTTTAATGGCACTAATTTTAAAAATGTATTATATCCAGCTTTTGTTGACTTTACTCTTAAAAAGGTAAGAACAATTTAAATTAATAAGTTCTCAAGACCTTTAATTTAATGTAATTTAGTATGAATTTATAGGAGAAAAAAATTATGGGCAATGTAACATACTATCCAGCACAAAAATTACTAGTAACAGGAGCAGAAATTAATCTTGTTCAAAGCGCAGACGTAGATTTCAGTATTAGTCGTCAAGACATTTACGAATTCGGTAATCTATACGCAGTAGACAACATTCAAGTTGAACCACCAACTGCTACTTTGAATTTTTCTTATATTCTAGCTACTGGAATTAATAATCACATTCTACTCGGTTTAAATGATCTAGATACTTTACTAGCTGACGTAGCTGGAAAACAATATACTCTAACTGGCGCTGGTCTTCTAACTATCCCAAGTGGAGTTATTAGTTCTTATGCTGTAGAAGGTTCATTAGGAAATGTTCCAACCGTAACAGTAAGTGTTCAAGCCCTTGACGCAACCTATAGTGCTGGTAATCCAACTTATCCAGCTGGTTCAATCAATGAACTAAATGTAGTTCGTCCAGATCAAATCACTATTAATCTTGGCGGAACAGCTTATGAATGCAGATCCTTCTCATTCACTCTTGATATTCCACGCGAATATGTTAACAAGCTAGGACAACTAACTCCTATCGCTAACATTCTAACTGGTCCTCCAAAGGTAACAGTAGAAGCAGAAGTTATTTTAAGAGATAATGCAAATCCAAAATTCGCAAATGATGCATCTAATAACGTAAACATCGCTTGCGGAACTTTGAACTTTGCAGTTTCTGGAGCTAAACTTGCTAACTTTACTTCTAACACTTCACTAGACGATATTCAAATCGCCTCAGTAACATTAGAAGCACCAGTTAAGTCTGCTTCACAAATTACAATCTCTGCTTAAGGTTTAATATTATTATAATAAACTAGACTTTCCGTTTAGTTTATTATATAATATTTTAAAGGTTAAAGGTGTATGTCAAAGGAAAGAGATTATCTATCATTTCAGATACGTAGAAAAGTAACTAACTTATTTAAGAATTTCTTTATTATTCTAGAGGATTTATCTAAAGAGAATCCTTCTATATCCCAAGAAAAATACAATCAACTTCGCAAAAGAGTTCTTGATTATGGTAATGATACCATAAGAGAATTAGAAGAAGATCTCAAGCAATTCAAGATAAATCTATGAAAAAGAGAATCTTTAATTTTCCAGCCCAATCTATTATAGAAGCAAACCTCAATTTGCAAACTATACAAAGAACTTTATCTCAAGAATATAAAATATATAGTCCAAAACTAGAAACTTTAGTTAGTGATAGATTTATATCTATGTATAAAAATTGGGACGAAAGAAGAAAAGAAAACTTCGTTAAAACCATTGCTGGTAAATTAAACTTTAAAAAAGTAAAAATTTTTTTTGATGATAAAACAGGAGAAACACAATGAACAAATATCTATATACATTCACAGAATTAGAAACAGTCGAAGTTGAAAAAATAGAGGAATCTACTAATGAAAATAATGAATTAGTTAAAACTATTAAAAAAGTAAAAGAAGAAAAGCCAATTGAATTTGCCATTAAAAAACCAACTAGATCAATGCTTGATGATGCAGAACTTTTTTATGGAGTTAAATTAGCAGAGTCTATTAAGGCTGGGATGTTGACAAGAACCCTAATGGTCAAGAAGTACGATAAAGATGGCGGTATTTTTACAGAAGGAGAAGTTGAAAAAATTAAAATTCTTTTAGATGAGTTGGCTAGTCTTCAAGTACAGTATCAAGTTTATTTAACTAAAGAAGAAAAAAAAGAAGAATTAACTGAAGAAGATAAAACAAACAAGAAGAATCTAGAAACTCAGCTAGGTAATTTAAAAATAGAATTAATTGAATTAGAAAATACAAAAAATAATATTTTTGAACAAACCGCAGAAAACAGAGCAAAAAACAAAACTATGATGTGGTGGGTTCTTCATATGTCATATAAAAAACAAGGAGAAAACTATGTTTCTTTGTTTGGTGATGGAACATATGATCAAAGGCTCAAAAAATATGATGAAATTGAAGAGGAAAATGACGCTTTCCTTAACAGAGTTTTAATAAAATTTGCTTATTTTATTAGTTTTTGGTATGGTGGAAAAGCTGTAAACCCAGAAGATTTTAAAGCTATCGAAGACTATATCAAAGACCAAGGTAATTTAACTTGATTAATATTGAAGAAAAAAAATTAAAACTTTTATTCTTTGAAATTTGTAATCGTTATTCTAAAGTCTTAGATAAAGACGATTTTATTTATATTAAGCATTATGGAGAATTTGATTCTGGTGAATTTGAAGAATATTTTTTTGAATATTACAATAAAGCAATAAAAAATGGTTTGCCAAATTATATAGAAAAAGAAAAATTCTTAATATCAGAGAACTATTGGACAGAAGATCAAGAAAAAGAATTAAAATATAAAAAAGAAAAATTAGCTAAATTAGAAAAATCTCATAAGGATTTATTTCTAAAGTCTCAGATTGATAAATCAAAACAAGAGATCAATCAATTAAAGAAAGATGTCAATACTCTTTCTAATGATAAGAAGCAATTAATGGGTATTTATGCAGAGTCGTATGCTCAAGGCAAGGTTGATTTTATATATATATTAAATTCTTTTTACAAAGATAAAGGATTCAAAACCAAGTTGTTAGATATTGAAAATTATGATATTGATGAAAATGCATACTATAAATACATAATACTGCATAATAAAGCAATAGAAAAATTTAATATAGATAATATTAAGCAATTATCATTATCTTATCCATTTCAAAATATGCTAAATGCTTGTGATGCAAATTGTTATTATCTTTTTAATAAAGCAGTCTATGATTTAAGCTATTACCAAAGTAGTATATATAGTTATGGTAAATTTTTTCATACAGTATTAGGTTTACCAGAAGCAAAAAAGCTAGATTCTGAAACTAAGAAAAATCCAGATAAATTAATAGAATGGTATAATGCTTTTGTTAATTTTAAAAGCAAAAATCCAAAGTCTAGTGGTAAAGGTATGAGTTTTGTTATGGGTGCAAATAAAGAAGATATGGAATATTTAAAGCAAGACGTTAAAAGTGATATGAATGATATAGCAAAAGCAAAAGGAGGAACATTGGGCATCGCTGATCTAGCAAAATTATCAAAAATCTAATTTTATAAGTGTAATAATATCATAGGAAAAGGTCAAAGGATACATGAGCGATATTATCTTATCGGTAGATGGAGATTTAAGACCGTTAGAGTCTAAATTAAATAGAATATCGTCTAAAAATATAAGTTTAAATTTAAGAGATAGTTTATCTCAGCCTCTTGGAAGAATTACTGGCAAAGTATCTGAATTTGAAAAATCATTAGAAGCATCTAACGCACGAGTTTTAGCATTCGGAGCTTCGGCAGGAGCAGTATACGCTGTTCAAAGAGCCTTTTCTGATATAGTCAAATCTACAATTGAAGTAGAAAAAAGTCTTACTGATATTAATGTAGTTTTAAATGCTTCAACAAAAGATCTTGGAAAATTTGGTAAAGAATTATTTAGTATAGCAAAAAATACTGGACAAGGATTTGATCAAGTAGCAAAAGCAGCAACAGAATTTGCTCGTCAAGGTCTTGGCGTAGCAGAAACTTTAAAAAGAACAAATGATGCGCTTATATTAAGTCGTCTTTCTGGTTTAGATGCAGCTAGAAGTGTAGAGACTTTAACTGCGGCAGTAAATTCATTCGCTAGAGCAGGTTTAACTTCTACTCAAATTATTAATAAACTAGCAAATGTTGACGCTGCGTTTGCAGTTAGCACAGCAGATCTTGCAGAAGCTATTAGTCGAGTTGGTAGTACCGCTCAAGACGTTGGTGTTGATTTTGATCAATTAATTGCTATTGTTACAGCCGCACAACAAACAACAGCAAGAGGTGGCGCTGTAATTGGTAACTCTTTTAAAACTATTTTTACTCGTTTACAAAGAACAGATACACTAGATGAATTAGAAAATCTTGGAATTGCAGTTAGAGATCTACAAGGAAATACATTACCAGCAGTTCAAATTCTTAAAAATCTTTCTGATGTATTTTATACATTAAGTGATTCTCAAAGAGCTTCTGCTGCAGAAACAGTTGGCGGCGTTTTCCAGATCAATATTCTAAGAGCAGCTCTATCAGATTTAAGTAAAGAGTATAGTATTTATAATGGAGCACTAAATATAGCAAGAGCTTCCACGGATCAAGCCATTCAAAGAAACGAAGCTTTAAATCAAACTTTAGCAGCTCTAACAAATAAAACTTTTGTTAATCTGAAAGAAGCCGCTGCAAGAATTGGAGAAATAACTATTGCTCCAACTCTTAAAACTGGATTAGGTGGGCTTAATGCAATCCTTGGAGAGTTCAATAAACCAGAAGAAGCTCAAGGTATTGGAACAAAAATTGCAACTGGGCTACTAAAAGGAATTGGTAGTTATCTAGGTGGTCCAGGGCTTGCAATCATTGGTGTTGCATTTATTAAAATTTTTGGTGGATTAACTAAGTTTAGTGCAGAAGCATTAAAAAGTCTTATTGGTATTGCTAGTAGTGCAGATAAAATAGCAGCAGCTCAAGCAAGAGTTAATGCAATTTTAGCTCAAAATCCTGGACTTATTCAAGCAGTTATATCAAAAGATGCTTCACTTCTTCAAATTGAAAATCAAATTTTAAAAATTATACAACAACAAAATGCTGCAAGAGCTGTTGGTGCAACAATATCAGCAAGAGCTGCACCATTGGTAGCTGCTGTTCCAACTCCAAAAGTAAAAACAAAATCTGCAGGATATATCCCAAATTTTGTATCTCCAACAATGCAAGAAAAAATTGGAGCATTTGCTGGCGGGTATACTCCTGGCGCAGTCAAGAAGATGGGAGGAATGTATTATAATACAGCAGAGAGCGTTGTTCAATTTCCTGGTGCAGATGGTCCAGCAATCATGCCACCACAAAATAGTCTTGCTGGAGAAAATTATAGAAGTTCATTTAAAAAACAAGTAGGTTTTGATCCATATGCTTATCGTGGTTATGTCCCAAATTTTGCAGATAAAGAAAGGAAAAAATACACAAAGATTGTTGATACTGGAAGACAAAATAAAGTTGGAATGATTTTTCCATACAAAACTAATAAAGCTGTAGATGCTTTTGGTTATGCTAAATATGGAGATTATAAAATTAAAGTAGGATTTCCAATGTCTGGATATAATCCAGCAAATATTAGAAAACCAGCAGACATAGATTTAATAAAACAACTTGGAGATAACATCATAACATTTACAAATGAGTTTGCTAAAAAATTATTTCAGGGTAGTGGACAAATGCCACAAATTACAAACATTAGTCAATTATCAAACGCTGGATCATTTGGTAGTATTGCTGGAGCAGTATTTGAATCGGCAGTAGGCCTTGCTACAAGCAATTTAAACGAAGGAAGAGGACAAAATGCTCCAATAGATTTTTCTGCCCCAAGTCTTGAATTAAGAAAACTATTTAATATGGGAGTAGATAGAGCTGCTACATTTGAAGCTAAAGTAAATCCAAAACCAGATCAAAGAGATAGTGTAGCCCAAAAAATATTAAATTTAGGATATATAGGAGCAAAAACAAAAGAAATTTTGGGAGAAGGTTATACAAAAGAATTAAAAGATAGAAAATTAAAAGAAAAAGAACTTGCCGCAAGAAAAGCTGCAGAAAAAGGAATACTATTGACAAAAGGGAAAATAAGTTCCGCAAGAAGGACTAGATCTTTTGGTTATATACCTAATTTTGCAGCACTACAAGATGCTATTGCTCGCGAACAAGCTGCTGGCGTTAATCCTAATTTAATTCGAGTTGGCACAAATTCTAGTTTAATGTCTAGAAATAATCCTCTTGGTCTTGGTGTTTATAACACAAGAGATGAGCCAGCTGGATTACAGCAAGGAGTTAATCGTTATAGTGGAGTAATACCAAATTATGCATCAAAAGCTTTTGATCCAGCATATAGAGCTAAAGTAACAGGAGCTGGGAATGTAGATAAAACAACTATTAACAATATAAACCTCGCTGGGAAAGCTGCTGGCAATTTTGCTGATAAAATTAATGAAAATCAAGGTAAATTAGTAGCTCTTGGTGTTGGTTTATCTCTTTTACAAGGTCAATTATCTCAATTCGGAGACGCAAACAATAAATTTATTCAAGGCTTAAATCAAATGACAATAGCTGCTAGTAGTGTTACCACAGCATTTGGAGCTTTTGGAGGTGGACCAAAAGGATATGCAGCAGCTGGAACTATGTTAGCAATACAAGGCGCGGCTGGACTATCAGCTAATGCAAATAAACCATTAAATGCAGAGATAGAAGCATTAAATAAACGAATGGAAAAAGCAAAAGAAAGCTCTTCGCAATTAGAGGCCTCTATTAGTAAACTAACTCCAACTCTAAATGATTATGCTGCAGAATTAGAAAAAGCAGACCCAGATCCAGAAGCAATTGCTAAATTTAAAAAAGCAATCCTTGAAGGAATGTCAGATTTAGGTCCAGAATTACAAAAAATGATTATAGAAAATATAAGTTCTCCACAAGATGTAATGGGAGGATTATCAAAAGAACAAAGAAAAAAATCCGTAGAACAGACACAAATTGGATTAGGTCAATTAGTTAAATCAGAAGAAGCTCGATCAAGAGCAAATATGGGTTGGAAAGGTCAAGCTGGTCAAATGCTTATGGGAACAGGAGTGCCTTTACTTGCTCAATATGGTCAAAGTCTAGTTGCGGGTGAGAAGAAACCAATGTTTCAAAGTGAAGAATCTATTAGTGCTGCAGCTGGAGCAATAATTGCTCCTCTTCGTCAAACTCCAGAAGATTTATTATTGCTTGCAGATACTTTAGCTACTACTTCTGGCTCTACAGCTGAACTTATGGCCTCTTTAGAGGCTTTAACTATTGGAGCAGGTGGGAGTACAGAAGAATTAGTTCTACTTAAAAATGCATTAGCTACAAATCCAGATGCTGCTCAAAAACTTACCGATGAATTAAAAAACATGGCAAAGGGATTACTGGAAGCACAAGCTGCTGCGGCTGCAGCTGGAAAACAACAAGAACCTAAAGCTCCTGGTTATAAAGGAATTAGTAAATTATATGGTAGAGAAATGTATACTGGAGGAGAAACTCCTACTGATAGACTTAATCAACAATTACAAAAAGTTGCAATTATGAGAAAGAAAATAAAAGGTAAAGAAAATAATCCAATATTAGGACGTATTTTAAGAAAAGAAGAAGGAGAAGCAGCTCTTAGATACAAAGAAGCTGGTCAAGAATCTCCAGAAGAATTTAGAAAGTCTTTAGATATTTCTTATGGAGAACAAGTACAAAGAAGAGAAAAGCAACAAGCCGATTTAGAAAAAATTGCTGGAGTAGATTCTGGCGCAGCAGAAAGAGTAAAAACAACAGATTATACAGCTTTAGGAGTAACTGGTGGTGCTGAATTATATGGTGAAGCTGGAAAAGATCTCCCTTCCAGAAATAAAATGACTAATGAAGTTCCTGTTATTCCAGAAACAGATGAGCAAAGAAAAAATAGAGAACTTGAGGCCGCCTCTAGAAAAGCTACAAAAGATTTAGAAACAGCCTCTGGTAAACCTGTGACCGCAGATCTTATAAAACCAACAATAGATGAGCAGATGCCAATACCACCAATGAGTTTTGAAAATATAGCAAATTCTGCAATGCTTTTAGGTGGAACAGCTCTTGCTCTTCCAGCTGTAGCTCGTGGAGTTAGCACAGTTGCTGGAGGTGCGGCTAATGTAGGAAAAAATGTTATTGGAGGTGCGGCTAATGTAGGAAAAAATGTTATTGGAGGTGCGGCTCGTGGAGTTAGCACAGTTGCTGGAGGAGCAAGTAATTTATTTACAGCTGGAAGAGTTGGATTAAACTCAGCAGCAGCAGCTAACGGCTTCAATATACCAGCAGCACAAGCTTTTGGAATGTCTCCACTTGTTACAACTGCGCTGGGAGTTAGTGCATTTGCTGGCGGTGCAGCACTTGGTTATACAGCTGGAGAAGCTTTTGATCCAGGAGCAGAAAAACGCACAGCTATGCTTGAATCAATTCCTGGAGTCCAAGATGGGTTTAAATTATTATCTTCTAGTTTACCTTCTTGGTTAGGAGGCGGAGGAGGAGAAGAACTTAGTCCAGAAGAACAAGCTGCAAATATGAAAAAATTTGAAGAATTAAAAGCAAGAGCCCTTGAAAAACAACAAGCTGTTGAACAAGCCCCAAAAGCAGAAGCTCCACAAACTCAAGTAGAAGAAGCAGCAAAAACTGCAAAAGCAGAGCAAGCAGAGCCAACTCAAGTTAATAACAATATTTCTGTATCTCCAAATATAAATATAGCTCAAAAAGAAGCTTTAGATAAAGCCGAACTACAAAAAATGATTGAAGAAGAAGTAAAAAAATTCGGTGAAGCAATCTTCAAGATTGCAGAGGACAAGGCGAAAGCAAGGGAAAAGGGCGTTGTTAATCCACCTCAAAGGTTGAGTTTAACAGCGTAATAAAATATGGCAAATCCATCATTTAACATATCTTTAGATTATCCTCAAGTCACAAGCGCCACAAAAAGAATAGAAAAAAGTCAATCTAATATCCTTTTAAGAATTGTACAAGAAATAACTGTTAAAGGAAAACTATTAGAATTAAATAATCAAAGCGGTTATGGTGACATCTGGGCGCAGATTGCAGCAATTAAAGATAATAAAAGCGCCAAAAACTGTACATTAAATTTTCGTGGATTAGTTGCTTATAATAGAGCAAGAATAACAGATATTAGTTTTGATAATACGAATAATCAAGACGTTAAAACTAAAGATTTTTCTATTAGTTTTGAAGTTTATGAATCTATCGATGCTTCATTATTAACAACTTATGGTGTTCAATTATCAGATTTAAAAGACATTTCAGATCTTAAAATCTCTCAAGCCAAAGAAGAAAATTTAGAAGGAAAAACATTAACCACATCTATCAGTATCACTTTTGCAGAGAATGCAAATAGTTTCAATTTGAGTCGTGCACAAACAATTGCAAAGGCAATATTGAGCGCAACCAACCTATTATCAGTATCATCTTTTAGAACTACAGCATCTAATATATATGATGAAAAAACAGGAACATATAGTTTTGTAGAAACAAAAAATGAATTTAGAGGAAGTAGCGGAGGATTTGCGGTTCTAAGATCAACTAATTATAGTATACAAACAAATGGTTCAGTTGTTGTTTCTGAAAATGGTCAAATTAAAATAGAAAAAAATGATAATTTTACAATAGCAGAAATATATAATAAGGCAATAACTGAGGCTTCTGAAGCTAAATCTAGGTGCCAAACTTTTGTTTCAGCCTATTATACTTTGGCTTATGGATTTACTCCAGCTGGATATAAAACTTCTTTTGAAGAAACTACAAGACAAATCTCTGTTGATGAAGCTTCTGGTACGGCTCAATATAGCGTATCAATAACCAATGAACCAGAATATATTGGACCTGTAAGAGTAGAAATTGTAGATACAACTGAAAATCTTATAAAAGAAAAAGCAAAAAGAAAAATATTACGTGGAACCATAACAGGAATAAAACTTCCTACAGATAAAGAAGTTAATCCAACTTCAAATAAAAAATTAGCCGCAGCTAAGGGTTATTTTGATTTAAATTATAAACAAGAGTTTATTAAAGCTAAGACTATCACTCCAATTACTCCAAAAATAGGAGACTATAAAACGTATATAACAAACGGAGATATCACTTATAATATAAGTGAAGGTTCAATAAATTTTAGTTTAACATACGAAGATCGTCCAGAGTATAATGTTTCAGATGCAAATTTAATTTATGGTTCAGCAGAGATTACTAGTCAATCTCCAGTTCATTTAGGAAATCAATTTCTTATTATAGGCGGATTAACTCCTGGAGAAGAATTAATACAAGAGAGTAATCAATCTAAACCAGTAGAGATTAATCTTAGAGTTGAAGCTTTATTTAAAGATTCTAAAACTATTAAAAATTATATATCAACTTTTAAAAATTTAATTCAACAAAATTATCAAGATGGTATATTAACAGCTCTTAGTATCTCAACTAATTTAATAGGAAAAACTTTTCAAGGATCGGCTACTTGGTTAAAATTTGGAGATTATAGAGAAAGAATTGATACAGCCGTAAAAGTTACTAATCCAACAGAGATAAGTTTATGAGTAATATAACTTTACCTTATGCTTTTTTAGAAGGTTCAAGTTTAACTGGTCAAAAAATAACAGCTTTTGCTACAAAAAGAATAGAACCAATCTTTGATGGTCCAAATCATTACGCTAATAGAGTTATATTTAATATCCAAGGCGAGTACTTACCACAAGGTATTGGAGGATCAATTCCAACAGTATTATCTCCTATTGATATTGCTGGATTTTTAAATAGTTTTACATCTTTCACAAATAATAATTGTACATTAACAGATATTAATTTACAAGAATCAAATTGGGTTGGACATGTTCCATATGAAGTAAACTGTGAATGTTATAGTTTCGTGGATGATAATCTAAATAAAACAATAAGTGCAAGTAATGAAATAAATGTAGCTGAAAATATAGATGGAACAATAACAATTAGTAGAAATATAAATGTTGGAGCAGTATCTATCAATGGCTCGGATGCAGTTCAAGATGCAAAAACATTTGCTCAATTACTTAGCGGTCAAACAACCAATTGGAGATTAAACTTTTCTACAAGTAATAAAAGTCAAAATTTTTCAAATGTAGTTCTTAATAATTCTTCAGAAACAGCAGATATCTTTAATGGCACATATTCAATACAGCAAAATTTTACAGCTAATTTACTTAGCAAAGATCTTTCTAAAAAAGGTATTGTTAAAAATTCTATAGAAATTCAATCAGGCATAGATGGATTAGCTACAATAAATAAAAGATCCACAGTAGTAGGAGGATTAAATACAACTGAAAATGATTTAAAAGCTATAGCGCAGACTAATTCTTTTGCAATTCCTGGTGATTTTTCAATATTTTCAAACACATCAAGTTATGATGATGTTTCAAAAACTTTAGAAATAAATACTGTTTTTTCTAACGATAAAACAATAACAACTAATGGCAATAAAGTAACAAATAGTCTTAGCTTTAATTATGACTTTTTTAATAGTACTTATAGTGCTAATTTCAATTCAGAAGTAAGACCTGCAACAGTAGTTAAATCAAGTCCTACTGTAAAAACTGATCTTTCTAAAAATATATCATCTCAATTAAAAACTTATGATCCGTTAGGTAATACTCTTATATTAGAATCTTCAGCAGAAGGTACTGGTATAGCTACTCAACTAGCAAATTATACTGAATCATATATTCTAAGTCCATCAATAATTGGAGGACCAAATGGAATTCAATTTTATGATTTATCTCTTAATGTAGATTATCAACCAGGATATCCTCAAAATACATTTAGTCCAATATTGAGTGGAAAAGGTCAATATTATTTAGAAAACTTAGATGTTATTAACAATTCTGTTCTTAATATCAGTATAAATGGAAAATATGTTACTGCCCCACCAGATAAAAAATTATTTGAAGATGCTGCAAAAAGTGGTGATTTAGTATCTTTATCTAAAACTTTAATATTGAAAGATGAGATAGGAATTAACTATAATAATAAGACATTTAATTATGTTCAACAAAAAGTAGGAAA
>Ga0172367_10007494_pt1 | contig 12478 bp, 5 predicted proteins | sample Lak10m_FD_114542 | JGI IMG/M metagenome (GOLD analysis project Ga0172367, IMG submission 114542) | Freshwater microbial communities from Kabuno Bay, South-Kivu, Congo - kab_022012_10m | ecosystem: Environmental > Aquatic > Freshwater > Lake | place: Democratic Republic of the Congo: South-Kivu...
GAAGGTAAATGGGATGAAATAACCTTAATGTCTAGAGGTTTAATAACTGATAATGATGGTAATATTATTGTTAAACCTATGGATAAATTCTTTAATTATGAGGAAGTTAATTCTAATGGATATAATATACCTCTAACTGATGAATATGTTTACATACAAGACAAATTAGATGGTTCAATGTTAATATTATTTTATTATGAACCAACTAATGAATGGGTAACAGCAACTAGAGGTTCTTTCATTTCTGAACAAGCTATTGAAGGTATGAATATCTTAAATAGTAAATATAAGTTAGATACATTTGAAAAATCTGTTGCTTATATTGGTGAGGTTATTTATCCACAAAATAGAATTGTAGTTGATTATAAAGATTTAAGTACTATTGTGTTCATTACTGCTGTCCCAAATAAGTTATATACTTGGGATAATAATGATGAATTACATTTTACTAGAGCAAGAGACTACTTTAGATATTCTGGTATTAATAATAAAGATATTGTAAAAACCAAACAACACTTTAATTTCAGTGAAGAACTATTTAAAGAACTTAAAGAATTAAATACCAAAAATAAAGAAGGATTTGTACTTAGGTTTCACCCATCAAATTTTAGATGTAAAATTAAGTTTGAAGAATATATTAGATTGCATAAAATAATGACAAATATATCAACAACATCAGTATGGGAAGTTTTATCAAAAGGCGATAATATAGAAAATATTATAAAAGATGTCCCTGATGAATTTTATAATAAAATTAAAAGTTATGTTAAAGAATTAAATTATTTTTATTATGTTATTTCTGAAGAAGCTGGCAAATTATTCGATTATAATATGTACGGAAAATATAATGATGAAGAACCAATAACCGATAAAAAAGAATTTGCTTTATGGGTACAAAAACAAAAGAAACATTTACAACCAATATTATATAAAATGTTCGATAAAAAAGATTATTCTAGTTATATTTGGAAATTAATTAAACCTACATTTAAAAAATTATGAAAAAAGTTATACTCAGCCGAGGGCTACCAGCATCTGGTAAAACTACATGGGCTAAAGAAATGTTAGCTAAAAACCCTAATTCATATAAAAGGATTAATAATGATGATTTAAGAAAAATGTTTGATAATAGCATTCATTCTAAAGATATGGAAAAGTTTATTAAAAAAGCCGTAGATAGTTTAGTATTATTAGCTTTAGAAGAAGGTAAACATGTAATATTAGATAATACTCATTTATCTGATAAATCTGTTAATAGAATTAAAGAATTGGTTAAAGGTAAAGCTGAAGTGATTATTGAAGATAAGTTCTTAAAAGTACCTTTAGAAACATGTATCAAAAACGATTTAAAAAGATTAGATTCTGTAGGTAAAGATGTTATAGTTAGAATGTACGAACAACATATTAAGAAAACTAATGTTATTGAACAAGATAATAAATTACCCAAAGCTATTATAGTTGATATTGACGGTACATTAGCACATATGAAGAATCGTTCACCATTCGATTGGAATAAAGTTGATAAAGATGAATGTGATGAAACAATTAAAGGGATTGTTAATATATATGATAACTACGGGATTGTTATTGTTATGTCTGGTCGAGATAGTGTTTGTAGAGATTTAACAATTAAATGGTTAAATGATAATAATATTGTGTGGGATAAACTATTTATGCGTAAAGAAGGTGACATGAGAAAAGACTCTATAGTTAAAAAAGAATTATTTGATAACCATATAAGGGATAAATATTATATTGAATATGTACTAGATGACAGAAATAGTGTGTGTGATATGTGGCGAGACATGGGGCTAAAATGTTTGCAAGTCGCACCTGGTAATTTTTAATAACAAAATCCCCTTTAATCAAGGGGATTCATTTTAACCAGCGGTTTGTTCATTATCTGTAACATCAAATAAGAATTCAATATATTCCAAACTACCAAAAGGTTTTATATAAATTTTACCACTTAAAGTATAAGAATCCATAGTTTTGGTTAATTCATCCAATTCTATTGTATAACTATCAATAGCACCTTTATTTTTCAAATCCTTTAATAAATCATCCAAGTCTATTTGTACCTTACTTTTTGTTTTATTATCGTTTGAGTCAAATAAATCTTTTTTTAATTTATTTATTACTAGAGTTCTTAGATATAATAATAATCTTCTAATACTAATTCTACTCCTAGATTTTGACATATACAATTCTTCAGTACCTAATGATTGAGGCATTATATTTCTTTCAGTATATATATTTTGAAGAGTTTTATTTCCCCATAAATAAACACCTTTATCATTACCAGTAGGTATTGTATATATTGGGTTTATTCTATTAGCATATAATAGATTCATTTCTTCTTTTGTTAAGAAATTAGTTAATACATTGTTTGTGTTATAAATTATACCATTATTAACAACAGTAATTTTATCACCTCTATCTATATCTCTAACTTCAATAGTTTCATTAGATAATCCCAAATCACCATATTGTGTTCCAGAAACAACTCTGAATAAATAACCAGCTTCAGCCATTAATCTAACAACTTCACCAGTTGGCGGCATAAATATATTTGTATCATAAACACCACGTATCCATGGCCAATACACAGCAGCATACGTTGTATCAAATTCGTTATTTATCGTGTCTATGACATCATCTACCAATAATCTATCATTACCATTATCTGTATCAGGAAGTGTCGGCAAATACAAGAAATCAGGTCTTTTATCTTCAATTAAATCTATGGTGTATTCAACTAGGTTTGTGTTTTTAAATAAATCTATACCTGGTGTGGCAAACAAATTAATCGGCGTTTCATCAGGATTTCTATAAGTAGCAATACCATCCAAAAAAGCATAATAATCTGACGTTATAGCGTACTTTGAATTGTTTGAAGAGTATTTATTAAAATTACCATAATTATATCCCAAATCACCTAAATTCTTACCATATTGATAAACATCACCAAAAGTTCTTTCATCTCTATATATATCCCAACCATCATAACCACCATATAATACAAATGTGAATTTTCTATCTTTTTTATTATAATAATTATTTGTAGATGTCAAGGTTATTACGTCTTCACTATCAAAAGCTTCAACACCAGTATCAAACTTAATTACAGGTACATAATATTCGTTATTACCTTTATAAAACTTAAAATTATCAACTGTTGCTGAATTTGCATTAACATCAAGATGAAACCCATTTGTTAATCCAGTCCAATACACTTCATCATATTGATAAGTTGCACCAATATGTTTAAACATATCCAAATCCAACGTTTCGATTTTATCACCATATAAAACATCTGAATATTTACAGAAACCCAATGATACTTTATCTTTATCATCATCAGTTAAAACATTCTTATTATTTGTTTTATACTGTGTTTTATATTTAATAAATGGATTCTTAGCAACACCACTAACTGTGTCAGTATAATCTTTAATTGGATAACCTAAAAAACCAGCTGGTACTGAATTATTAAAATCATAATCATCACTTAATTCTATGGTAATAAAACTAGATTGTTGAGGATAATCCCCATTAAGAGTTCCAATCATCTTTCCTATAAAGTTAGCTGATGAAGGATTCATCGAACAACCAACATGATTTTCAATAAACTGAAATGAATCATCCGAGTTATTTATATCTCTAACTACTAAATCAAACGTAAATTCTTTTAAATCTATATTTGTTATTGTTATTTTAATTTGATTATTTCCAGACTCACCATCAGTTAATGATAAACATCTAAACAACCTAAATATATTGCTACCAAATATTTGTGATACAATCCATGGACTTTCAGGTTTCTTATATCTCTGTTTATAATTGCTAAATTTATCTCCATACTCAACCAAAGAATATTTAATATTTTTAACCTTACCCTCTTTAATTAAACTATTTAAAGTATTGGGATAAAATTCACTAACAAATATAGGGGTTTTATTTTCTCCTTTAGGATTATTACCAAAAACATTAACAATATCCATAATATCAAACGCAGAACTATTATAATCTGTAATATTAGATAAAACACCATTCGTTTTACCAGTTATACTTATATCATCATCTATCGTATTTAATGGTGATATAAGATTACTATTAAACCCAATAGTAGATGTACCACCAGATATTTCAAAATTTAAAATCTCATCAGCATAAGCACCCTTACTTCTTAAAATAGCAACAACCGTATCCTCAACATCATCATATATCTTAGCACTAATAGTACTAACATAACCACTAAATACACCAGTAGTACCAGTACTAATATCATACTCCCTATCCACCATAGTAACAGTTGATAAAGTAACACCAGTTTTAATAATTAAATCTTCAGAAGTTAATACATTAATACTTTTTATTGTACTATTTAAATTATTTAATAATATTGTACCCAAAATTCTTACAAAATTCTTTGTCTCAATACTACCATCAAAAGAACCGTTAGAAATCAAAGATTGTACATCCGAATTATCAGATGAAAACGACTGTAATTTATTATCTGAATCATAAACCAAAGTAAATAATGATGGCTCATTAACCGTACTTCCAGTTGTTAATGTACTTTCATCCACATTAGCCTTTAATGTAATAGCCCATGCCTTACCAGCATTATATCCACTTAAACCTAATACCCTTGTTACAAACAATTGATTAGATGACTCCAAATATCTTCTAGCAATATAAGATAATTCATATCTTAAATTATTATTTTCATATAATTCATTATTGTTATTATCACCAAATACAGATAAAAAAACATCTGTAGCTGTAAAATCATTACCTTTACTATCCGTATAATTGGTTATAAATATCGGTTGAAATGCTGGACCTTTAACCGTTTCACCAACCAACCCTAATAAAGATATGTCTAAATTATATAACGGTTTATTAAATTCATTTATTTTTGCAAATTTATCTGAATAATAAAAACCACCACTCACATATAACTCACCCCTATTAAAATATCTATCCATATGATTACGTTTATATATAAATATTAAACATAGTATATTTATTTATTATTTAATGAAAAATTGCTATATTTGCAAAATGAATAGATTCATAGAAAAAGCAAATAAAATACATAATAATAAATACGATTATTCTTTGGTTGAATATATTAATAACAAAACCAAAGTGAAAATCATATGTCCAATTCATGGTGAATTTGAACAAACACCTGATAAACACACAAACGCAAAACAAGGTTGTCCAAAATGTTCAAAAAGTTATAAGGTAAGTTTAACTGAATTTATAACAAAATCAAATGAAATTCATAATAATAAATATGATTATTCATTGGTTAAGTTTAATAAATTAACAGATAAAATTGAAATCATATGTCCAGAACATGGTTTATTCACACAAGCAGCATACGCACATAAAGATGGTTCAGGATGTCCAAAATGTGTTGGTAAAGATAAAGATTTAAATGAAATAATAGATGAATTAAGTAAAGTTCATGATAACAAATACGATTATTCATTGGTTAATTATGTTAATGAAAGAACCAAGATTAAAATAATATGTTCAGAACATGGTATTTTTGAACAAACATACAACACACATAAAAAAGGACATGGTTGCCCAAAATGTGTCGGAAGACATAGAACCGAAGAAGAGTTATTATTAAAATTTAATGAAATTCATAATAATAAATATACTTACAATCCCATAAATAATACAAAAATAAATGAATATGTTGAAATAATATGCCCACTACATGGGTTATTTAATCAACAAATAAATTCACATTTAAGTGGTTCAGGTTGTCCAAAATGTAAAGGTTTATCAATATCAGAAAAAAAGTTAAAAACTATTGATGATTTTATAAGTGAAGCGAATTTAATACATAATAATAAATACGATTATTCAAAATCTGAATATATTTTAGCTAAAGAATATATGATAATCACATGTCCAGAACATGGTGATTTTAAACAAACACCTGACTCTCATCTACAAGGTAATGGTTGTCCAAAATGTGGTTTAAAATACGATAAATCTGAAGGTGAATTAAAAGATTATATTAAAAGTTTAAATATTGATTTAATAGAAAATTCAAAAACTATTATATCACCTCTTGAACTCGATATATATGTTGAATCTAGAAAGATAGCCTTTGAATTTGATGGTCTATATTGGCATTCTGAATTACATAAACCATCAAACTACCATTTAAATAAAACTGAATTATGTGAAGCAAAAGGAATTAAATTAATTCACGTATTTGAAGATGAATGGATGTTTAAAAAAGATATTGTTAAAAGCAGAATTAAGAATTTATTTGGTTTAAATGAAATTAAGATATACGCTAGGAAATGTGAAATAAAACTAGTTAATAAAGATATTAAAAAAACATTTTTAGATAATAACCATATACAAGGTACTGTAGCATCTACCATTAATATAGGTTTATATTATAATAATGAATTGGTTTCATTAATGACATTTGGAAAAGGAAGAATAGCTATGGGTGGTAGTTCAGATGAATGGGAGCTCGTTAGATTCTGTAATAAACTAAATACAAATGTAATTGGTGGTGCTAGCAAACTATTAAAATATTTTATTAAAACATATAAACCAAATGTGATAATAAGTTACGCTGACAGAAGATGGAGCCAAGGTGGTTTATATGATAAATTAGGATTTGAAAAGACAAATGTAACACAACCAAATTATTGGTATATCGTAAACTTAAAAAGAAAACATAGGTTTGGTTTTAGAAAATCTATACTAGTTAAAGAAGGTTACGATAAAGATAAAACCGAACACCAAATAATGTTAGATAGAAAAATACATAGAATATACGATTGCGGAAACATAACTTATAAACTAAAAAACCCAGACTATTAATCTGGGTTTTTATTTTATCGGTTAATTTTAATATTAAACATTATCAAAACTAGCACCAGTATTCATAACATTAAATTCTAAGATGATAAACTCTAGAGCTCTAGTCGGTTTTAGGTAAATCTTACCTACTAATTCACCTCTATCGATTGATTCTGGAGTATCTTCCAGAACAACTTTAAAGTCTGTTAAACCTCTATCAGTTCTAATATTATCTAATATTGGGTTAACTAGAGTTAAGAATTGACTTCTAACAGCAGCATCATTTTGTTCGAATAGTAATCTGATTGAAACAGCAGAGATAAGTTTTCTAGCTTGTAATAACAAACGTCTAACGTTAATTCTATTAAGTGCTGTATCAGCAACTTGTAAGTTTTTATTACCCCAAATTTTAACACCATCAGTAGCGAAAGTTGTTACTGGGTTAATTCTTCCTTCATAAAGAATATCTCTATCTTCTTGAGTTAATTTTGTTCTTGCTTTAATACAATCAACATTACCTCTTTCAATACCAGCCACTGCGAACCATGGGAATTTAATTTTATCAGTATAAGCGATATTTCTAACAACATCTCTTGTAGGTGGAACCCACATATAAACATTATTATAAGTATCATTAATTTGAATCCAAGGCCAGTATGTAGCAGTATAGTTGCTATCGTAACCTAAACCATCCAAAGTATCAACAACATCTTCAGCCATTAAAACATCGTTAGATGCGTCAACATCTGGAATTGTTGCAATATATAATGAATCAGCTCTTTCTTGCTCAATCATTTCGATAGTTTCTTCATGTATTGTGGTGTGGTCAAACATATTTATACCTGGTGTTGCAAACACGTTAATATTCACAGCTTCAGGGTTTCTGAAAGACCAAATAGCTTCCATATAAGCGTATAAATCTGAGTTTATACCATTATCACCATTAGATAAAGCGATAGTGCTAAATACACCGTTATTTCTAGCTTTAACACCTTTAGTTCCAGTAGCGGTATAAGTATCTTTATTAGTTCTTTCATTTCTATAGATATCCCATCCATCATAACCACCGAAAGGTACTAAAGTAAATTTACGAGTATATATTTTTTCATAAGAAGTACCAACAACACCAGTTTCAGTTCTAAACTCATCAGCTCCTACTTCAAATTCATAAGAAGGTGTAAAGTAATTTCCACCACCTACAGGTATTTTAACATTATCGATTGTTGCTGTATCAGCATCTTTATCCATATGGAAACCTTTTGTCATACCAGTCCATTGGTCAACTGAAACATCATTAGGAACACCTTTATAAGTGAATAAATCATCTTCTATTGAAGTATTAATACTAGCTGTATCAGAAATACCTAAATAAACTTTTTTAGTTTTATTACCTACTGTAGAACCATAATTTAATTTATAGTTAACGATTGGTGAAACTGCTGTACCTACTGTTGCATCTTCATATTTTCTTAATGGATATCCAGTAAATCCAGCTGGTATTGCTGAAGAAGTATCAGATGTATCATCCATTTCTACCAAGATATAATTAGATTTAGATGGGAAATCACCATTTAATGTACCAATTCTTTTAGCAATATAATTGTTAGAAGTTGGGTCCATAGATAATTTAGAGAATTTCTCAAATACTTGTGGATTGCTATCAGTATCGTAATAATTTCTAACTGTGATATCAAATTCTTTATCATCTAATTTAATATTAGTGAAAGAGATTTTGAATTGTTTGTTAGCTGCATTACCATCAGATATTGTCCATAATCTAAATAATCTTAATAAGTTAGAACCACGTAATTCAGAAACAACCCATGGTGTAACTGCTGGTTGATAAATTTGTTTATATTTAGATAATTGTGAATTATATCTAACCAATGATAAATTAATACCATTTATTTTATTTTCACTATAATATTTATCAAACATTTCTTGGAATATTTCTTCAACAAATAATGCTGTTTTACCATCATTATTAGTCCTACCAAGAACTTTTGTAATATAACTAGGTTTAGTTTTATTAAATGATAAATCATATTTAAACGCTCCAGAAACTAATGAAGAACCAGTTAATACGAAAACACCTTTACCATCTTTTGCTGCATCAGTTTTAGATGTGTCAAAAGAAACTGGATAAGTAATTCCATCAACTTCGTAATTTAAATTTTCATCACCATCATAATATCCTCTACTTCTTAACAAAGCAACTACTTTATCCTCAACATCTGCAAAACTATCAGCAGTATAATATGTTGTTGAACCACTAACGATACCAGTATAATAAGAACCATTTGTAATTTTAGTACCTAAAACTAAATCACCACTTAAACCACTAAAAGTAACTCCATATTTTTTAAATGTTTCTGGAATTGTAATAGTGTTACCAGTAGATAACAACCCTATATCTGTTAAATCAGTAATATCATTTAATAAACCATCATCATATAACGCTTGAAATAATACATCACTACTTGTTAAATTAACTAATGAACCATCAGAAGTATTAGCAGTATAACTGAAAAATGGGTTAACTGTAACTGTAGAACCTGTAACTATCGTAGTATCATCCATTGCAGCATCCAATGTGATAGCCCATGCTTTACCAGCATCATATCCACTTAAACCCAAAACTCTTGTTACAAACAATTGATTAGATTGTTTTAAATATTCATTAGCAACATATGGTAATTCATAATTAGCAAATCCAGTTACTTTATTTTTTGAAGAATTTCTTTCACCGAAGAAATTAACGAACTCTCCCCAATCTTGAACGAAGATTGGTTGAAATGCTGGACCTTTAACCGTCTCACCAACTAATCCTAATGTGGTTACACCTATGGATTTTGTTACGAAAGATAGGTCCTTTTCAGATGTATAAACCCCTGGGCTTACAAATACTTTATTCGACATATTCTTTTTTTTATTTTAAATTATTATTTTATTTATTTTATAATAAATATCCAGCTTTTCTTCAAAAGCATAATATTTTTCATTAAATAGTTGTTTTAATATATATTATTAATATATTTGTCTATCTTTTGTATTAAAAAAAATAATCTAATGAGTAAAACAATAAAGTTCATTAATAAAGCTAAATCAATACATGGTGAACGATATGATTATTCTAATGTTGATTACATAAAGAATGATATTAAGGTAAAGATAATATGTCCCATTCATGGTGAATTTGAACAATCACCTAATAATCATTTAAAAGGTAGTGGTTGTAAAAAATGTGCCAATGAAAATCAAGCAAATAGTGGTGAAGATTTTATTAATAAATCTTTATTAATACATAATAATAAATATGATTATTCATTGGTTGAATATGTTAATACACAAACCAAAGTAAAAATCATATGTCCCATTCATGGTGAATTTGAACAAAAACCAAAAAAACATTTGGTTGGTCAAGGATGTTATTCTTGTGGTATTGAAAAAATTAAAGAAAAGACCATAAAATCTAATGACACATTTATTAATGAAGCAAATTTAATACATAATAATAAATACGATTATTCTTTGGTCGAATATGTTAATTCACACACTAAAACAAATTTTATTTGTATTGAACATGGTATTTTTGAACAAGCACCTTATTCACACTTATCAGGAAAAGGTTGTCCAAAATGTGGTTTAATTTATGATAAATCGGAAGGTGAAGTTAAAGAATTTATTTCCTCATTAAAAATAATATTTGAAGAAAATAATAGGACAATATTAGATGGTAAAGAACTTGATGTATATATTCCTTCTCATAATTTGGCAATTGAATATGATGGTTTATATTGGCATTCTGAACAATATTTAGATAAGGATTATCATTTGACTAAAACTGAATTATGTGAAGCAAAAGGTATTAAATTGATTCATATATTTGAAGATGAATGGATATATAAACAAGATATTGTTAAAAGTAGATTGATGAATCTATTTGGTTTAAGTTCCAATAAAATATATGCTAGAAAATGTGTTATTAAGGAAATATCTTCAAAAGAATCTAAAGAGTTTCTTAATACCAATCATATTCAAGGTGGTGTTAATTCAAAACATAATATTGGATTATATTATAACAATGAATTGGTTTCATTAATGACTTTTGGTAATCTAAGAAAATCATTGGGTAATAAATCAAATGAAAATACATATGAGTTATTAAGATTCTGTAACAAACTAAATACAAATGTAATTGGTGGTGCTGATAAATTATTAAAGTATTTTATTAAGACATATAATCCTAAAGAAATTATAAGTTATGCTGATAGGAGATGGAGTCAAGGTGATTTATATGATAAATTGGGATTTGATTTTGTGCATAATTCAAAACCAAATTATTTTTATATTAATAAAGGTAAACGAGAATATAGATTTAAATATAGAAAAGATGTTCTAGTTAAAGAAGGTTTCGATAAAAACAAAACTGAACATGAGATTATGAAGGAAAGAGGTTTTAATAGAATATATGATTGTGGTAATAAAAAATATGTTTTAAAATTATCCTAATATATTTGCAATAAATTTAAACTTGCTTAAATCTAATGGATTTTTATCTATAATTATTTTAATAGGTTGATTCTTATTTATTAATATTGTATCACCTATTGGTAATGATAAACCGCTAAATACAGATACACCATCAACAAATATTTCTATATTCGATGTTAATTCAATATCCAATATTTCTATTATTTCAATATTATGATATATTCTAAATTCTAATGATGTTTCATCTTTAGGTTTAAAAGCAAACTGATATGTTAATATACCATTATTAATAGTTTGACTAAACGATTTCTTTTGTTTTACAGAATCAACAACCTCAGTTGTAAGCACAGCTCTATTCGGCATAGACACAATCTCAAATTGCTCTTCATCTTGAATATATCCAGCAAGTTTCATTTCAAAAGGTTGAACATAAAATCTTCTGTTTTCAAAATCATCAATATTGCTTTCATCACCAATGCTTTCCAATGTTATTGGCATTGGATGTCCATTTGGTGAAACATAAAATTGTCTTGATTGAAAAGCTTGTTGAACTTTAAAATTTAATTTATTTAAATCTCTCATTCTATTACAAAACAATCTAACCTCATATACAAAATCAACAGAAACTGGTTGAGGTATTTTATAAACATCAACACCTCGTCTACCATTCTTTAATGTGGGTACTTTTATGAAGGTATATGTATTTCGACCTGGTATATTATACAATCCAGACTGATTCGTACCAACCTGTGGATTCGGTTGTCTAACAATCGTAATAAACGGCATTTTAATATTCTTATATTTATCAGAAAATTCCCAAGTTCTGCTAAATTCAGACCAACGCTGTAACGTTAAAAATATAACTGGAACTTTCTCACCATCTATCACAATCGATAAATCTTTATTCACAAATTCAACAAAAGTCTCATCAATATCCTCATAACTAACACCCTTTGGCAAATAAGAACCATTATCGGTTATATCATCCAATATCTCTTGTCTTCTCTCAACACCAACATTCTTTTGAATGAAATTAATTTTTTTTATAAACCCTTTTGGCATGTTATAAAGCTTTAAACTCATTACCATCAACACTAGCACATAAAACAGTTCTATAAGAAGCTTTATA
>Ga0172367_10007500_pt1 | contig 12467 bp, 7 predicted proteins | sample Lak10m_FD_114542 | JGI IMG/M metagenome (GOLD analysis project Ga0172367, IMG submission 114542) | Freshwater microbial communities from Kabuno Bay, South-Kivu, Congo - kab_022012_10m | ecosystem: Environmental > Aquatic > Freshwater > Lake | place: Democratic Republic of the Congo: South-Kivu...
AACTGCGCATCGTCGAAAATGGGCGCATAGCCGAAGCCGGCCGTGACGGCTCCTACCGCTTCCCCGACGTTGTACCGGGCACCTACACGATCGAAGCCCGCTACACCGGTGCCGATCCGGTGCGCACTACCGTCGTCGTGCCCGCCACTGGTGACGTCGATGCCGACATCCGCATCGGTTCGAACGTCGACGCGTCGATCATCGTCGTCGGCCAGGTTGCCAACCAGGCATCGGCCCTGTCGCGCCAGCGCGCCGCCGACGGTGTCGAAAGCGTCCTGACCCGTGATGCCATCGGCCAGTTCCCCGACCAGAATGTCGCCGAATCGCTGCGCCGTCTGCCCGGCGTCAACATCATGAACGACCAGGGCGAAGGCCGCTTCGTCTCGGTCCGCGGCCTCGACCCGGAACTCAATGCCGCGTCGGTCAACGGCGCCCGCCTGCCCGCCCCGGAAAGCGATGTCCGCTCGGTCGCGCTGGACGTCGTGCCTTCGGAACTGATCGAATCGATCGAAGTGAAGAAGTCGCTGACCCCGGACATGGACGCCGACACGATCGGCGCCTCGATCGAGATCAACACCACCAGCGCGTTCGACCGCAAGAAGGATCTCTATTCGGTCAAGCTGGAAGGCAGCTATAACGACTATGCCGACACCGTAACGCCCAAGGGCAGCGTCGATTTCGCCACCCGCCTCAGCGACAATTTCGGCATCTCGGGCGGCTTCAGCTATTACAAGCGCCAGTTCGAAACCGACAACATCGAAACCGGTGGCTGGAAGACGGCGGAAAATGGCGTCGTCTATACCGACGAGCCGGAATATCGCGACTATGACGTGACCCGCAAGCGGATCGGCGCGACGCTGAACATGGACTGGCGTCCGTCCGATACGACCAAGCTCTATGCCCGCGGCATCTACAACCAGTTCGACGATCATGAATATCGTCGCCGCCTGGCCTTCGTCTTTGACGAAGAACCGGCATCGGGCGATGCCGACAGCGCCAACTTCACCGATGAGGATGGCCGCATCGAAGTGCGCCGCGATCTTAAGGATCGTTTCGAGCGTCAGCGCATCAAGTCGTTGGTGCTGGGCGGCACCACCGAAACCGGCCCGTGGAAGCTGACTTATTCGGGCAGCTGGTCGGAATCGACCGAAAAGGAAAAAGGATCGATCGACCCGATCCGCTGGCGTGCCCGCTTCGACGGCGACGGCGTCGATGTCGGTTTCAATTATTCCGATCCGCGCGTCCCGACGTTCGAGGTGACCAGCGGCAACGACCTGTTCACCGATCCGTCGGAATATGGCTTCAATCGCGTCGAACAGACCGCCCTGTCGGACTCGCGCGACCGTGAATATGCATTGAAGGGCGACATTTCGCGCGCCTTCGCCATGGATGGCGGCACCTTCACCGTGCAGGCCGGCATGAAGGCTCGTTTCCGCAAGAAGAGCTATAATTTCAACATGAACTATTATGGCGACGGCGATCTCAGCCTCGCCGATGTTCTGGGCGATTCCACCTATCGCCTGATCGGCATCGATCCGGTGCCGGGCAAGGGCCAAGCGACCGATTATTTCTACAACAATATCGGTGAGTTTGAACTCGACCCCATTGCCTCCGCCTATGAATCGGCCACGGCCGACTACAGCGCCAAGGAAGACATTCTTGCCACCTACATGATGGGTCGCTGGGACAGCGCAACCGTTCGCCTGATTGGTGGCGTTCGCATGGAACAGACCCGGAATGTGCTGCGCGGTAGCCGGACCGAATATCTGTTGGATGAGGAAGAGGAGATCACCGGCGTCAGCGTCACCCCCAACGTCTTCACCAAAAATTATACCAACTGGTTGCCCAGCCTGACCGCACGGTTCGAGCCGAGCCAGGGCTTGGTCTTCCGCGCCGCCGGCTACAAGAGCCTGGTGCGGCCGAAGCTGTCGCAGATGGCGCCGCGCTTCTATGTCGATGAAGATGGTGGCGCGACGTTCGGCAACCCCGATCTCAAGCCGTTCCTCGCCTGGAACCTGGATGCGTCGGCAGAATGGTATTTCAGCAGCAACGGCGCGCTAACCGCCGGCGTTTTCTGGAAGTCGATCAAAGACTATTCGGTCACGCTGCACGACTTTGACGGCGGCGTTTATCAGGGCATTCCCTACAACGAAGCCACCATCTATCAGAATGGTGATACCGCGAAGGTGAAGGGCGTCGAACTGTCGTTCAGCCAGGTGCTGAACTTCCTGCCCGCACCGCTCGATGGTTTCCTGGTGAACCTCAACTACACCTACACCGACGCCAGCGGCAAAATCACCAGCTATGATGATGACGACAATGCCTATCTCCGCGGGATCAGCCTCCCCAACGCATCCAAACACACGCTGAACGCGGTGCTGGGTTATGAGAAGGGGCCGATCTCTTTCCGCGCGGCCGGCACCTATCGCAGCAAATATCTGGACGAGATCGGCGATGCGGCTGACAGCGACCGCTATGTCGACAATCACTTCCAGCTCGACCTGAGCGCGAAGTACAAGATCCTGCCCGGCGTCCGCCTGTTCGCCGACTGGGTCAACGTCAACAACGCCAAATATTTCGCCTATCAGAATTTCGAGGGCAGCAAGCGCCTGCTGCAATATGAGGAATATAACTGGACCGCGAAGTTCGGCGTCACCGCCAGCTTCTGATCCCGTTCGATGTCCCCCGCTTGCCGGTCGCGCCCTTGCGCGGCCGGCAAGTCCCGTTTTCCCGGAAAGGACGCCCATGTCCCGACTGTTCCTGACCATGCTGCTGATGGCGAGCGCCGCGCCGCTCTCCGCCCAGCCGACCGCCAGCCCGCCCGTGCCCCGCTCTGCCGGCACGCCCTATGCGGCGCGCACCCTGCCCGACCGGATCATGCTGACGCCTGCTGCCGATCCGTCGCGCGGCATGGCCGTCGCCTGGCGCACCGATGCCGCCCAGATCGCCAGCGAAGCGCAGATCGCCATCTCCGTCGACGGCCCGACGCTGGAGGAAAAGGCCAGGACCGTGACCGGCCCCGTCGGCACGGCCAAGGACAGCGCCAATGGCCCGGCGCTCTATCACCAGATCCGCTTCGACAATCTGACGCCCGATACCGTCTATGCCTATCGGCTGAAGGGCAGCGCAGGCTGGAGCGAATGGCTGCAATTCCGCACCGCGGCGGCTGAGGCCAGGCCGTTCCGCTTCCTCTATCTGGGCGACATCCAGAACGGCATCCTGACCTATGCCAGCCGCGTCATCCGCCAGGCTTTCCATGCCAATGGCGGGATCGAGCTGGTCGCCCATGCCGGCGACCTTGCCGCGCAGCGCGACGATCTGGATCATGACGACGAATGGGGCGAGTTCAACCAGGCTGGCAGCTATAACTGGTCGATCGTCCCGCAACTGCCCGCGACCGGCAATCATGAATATGTCGATGTGGTGAAGCCCGACGGCAGCGAAAGCCGCAAGCTCGGACCCTATTTCCCGCTGCAGTTTGCGCTGCCCGCCAATGGCGTGCCGGGCCTCAAGACCACCTATTATGTCGATTATCAGGGGGTGCGCTTCATCGTGCTGGATGGCACGTCGGCGATCGACCTTGGCACCATGGCGCAGCAGACCGCATGGCTCGACGCCACCCTGGCGTCCAGCAAGGCGAAATGGAATGTCGTGCTGTTCCACCAGCCCATCTTCACCTGTGCCCGGCCGCAGGACACATCCGAGGTGAAGGCCGCATGGAAGCCGGTGTTCGACAAGCGCAAGGTCGATCTGGTGCTGCAGGGCCATGACCATTGCTACAGCCGCCTGACCTCCGAAGCGGGGCGCGAGGCGTCGGCGCAGGCGCGCAAGAATGGCGCGATCCAGGGGCCGGTCTATCTCGTCTCGGTCACCGGCTCCAAAATGTATGGCCTCAACGACCGTGCCCGCACCCAGCCAGACAAGACGGCGGAAGCGACCGAACTCTATCAAGTCGTGGACGTGGATGGCGATCGCCTGAAATTCCGCACCTATACCGCGTCGGGCAAGCTCTATGACGGTTTCGACCTCACAAAGCGGGCGGACGGCAATCACCTGACCGATACCAGCGAACCCACCATCGCGGTGCGCACCTGTACCGGCACTATCGGCCCCGATGGCGGCACATGCGTCGCGCGCGGCAAATGAGGAATATCGTGATGAAGCCCTTAGCCCTGTCGCTCACCAGCCTGCTCGCGCTGGCCGCCTGCACCACCGCCGAGACGGAAGCGCCGGTCGAAGTGCGCATCGCCAACGCCACGCCGGCCGTGAATGTCACCGCGCGCGGCGAAACCACGCCGGTCGGCACACCCAATGCCGACGCGGCGGATGATCCGGCAATCTGGCGCAATGCCGCCAATCCGGCCGCCAGCCTGATCGTCGGCACCGACAAGAAGGCCGGCCTCTATGTCTATGGCCTGGACGGCAAGACCCGCGATTTCCTGGACGCGGGCCGGGTCAACAATGTCGACCTGCGCGATGGCGTGACGATCAATGGCCAGCCGGGCATCCTGGCGGTCGCGTCGGACCGCAATGATGTGGCGAACGCCAAGCTGGCGCTGTTCCGGCTCGACAGCGTGACAGCGAAACTGACAGCCCTGGGCAAGGTCGATGCCGGCAAGGGCGAGGCCTATGGCATCTGCCTGTACAAGGCGCCGGAGGCGACCTACGCCTTCATCGTGCTGAAAGACGGGACGATCAATCAGGTCGCGATCGATGCATCCGGCGCCACGCCGACCGGCCGGATCGTCCGCAGCATGAAGCTTGGCACCCAATCGGAAGGTTGCGCCGTGGATGACCGCACCGGCATCCTCTATGTCGCGGAGGAAGATGTCGGCCTGTGGCGCTTCGACGCGCGCGCATCTGGCGCCACCACACCCACCAAGATCGCGGCGGCCGACGGCAAGAATCTGGTGATGGATGCCGAAGGCGTCGCCATCGCCCCGATCGGCGAGAAGGACGGCTATGTCCTCGTGTCCAGCCAGGGCGACAATGCCTATGTGGCCTATCGTCTGTCCGACGACGCCTATGTCGGCCGCGTCCGCGTCGTCGATGGCGCCATTGGCGGGTCGGAGGAAACCGACGGCATCGAACTGATGCTGGGCGATTTCGGCCCGGCCTATCCCGGCGGGCTGTTCATTGCGCAGGATGGCCATAACGCGGCGGCGGCGCAGAATTTCAAGCTGGTCGCCTGGGACGATATCGCCAAGGCATTGAATCTGCCGAACTGATCGAAACCGGAAAGGGCGGCCGCGATGCCGCCCTTCCTTATTCTACCGCGCCTGCAAGGCGGCCAGCGCCGCCCGTGTCGACAGGGTCAGCGGCTGCGGCAGCGCATCCAGCGCAAACCAGCCACATGCCGCCAGCGCTTCGGGTTCCATCACCACCGGCTCGCCCTGCGCATCCTCGACCAGATAGACCGGCGCTACCCAATGCGTGCCGCGCTCGGCATCGATCTGATCGGTCAGGCACAGCAAATTCTGCGCCCTGATCGTCAGGCCCAGCTCCTCGAAAATCTCGCGCTCGGCCGCGACGGCCATGGTTTCCAGCAGGTCGACCTTTCCGCCCGGCAGGCCCCAATGCCCCGCTTCCGGCTCCCGCCGTCGCTGCACCAGCAGCAACTTGCCGTCGCGCAGGATCGCCGCGCCGCATCCGACCCGTGGTTCCGTCTGACTCATGCTTTTCCCATTTGGAAAGGGCGGCGGATCGCTCCGCCGCCCCATGCCCTTATTTCTTTGCCGCGAACCAGGCCGCGGTCGGCGCCTTCAGGCGACTGCGCGTCTCGATCCGGGTCTTGATCGCGGCGATCGAGCGGTCGACCACCTTGCGCGATTCCGGTGTCAGATACTGGGTCGCATAGGCGTCCAGCTTGGTCACCATCGCCGGGTCGGCCGATCCGCCGCCCAGACGGGCCAGCGCCTGGCTGCGCGCCGACACGTCGATCAGCGCCTCATATTGCGCCTTGTGCGCCAGCACATAGTCGACCGCCAGCATCGGATGGGCGACGCCCACCTGGCCGATGATCGCCGCGCTGGTGGTCTTGCCCGGCTCGTCGGTCAAAGCGAGATCCAAGGCCTGCTGGCTGAGCTTCTCGTCCTTCGCCTTGCCGAGCAGCGCGTAGAGCGTGCTCTTTTCAAGGTCGCTCTGCGCGCCCTTGGCCATCACGCGCAGCTTGTCCCAGGTCGCCTGGTCGGCATTCTGGGCGATGATGCCCAGCCAGACATTGCGCAGCGGCCCATCGAGCGCGGCCGGGTTGGTCGCCAGCGCGGCGAAGCGGCGGTTGGCCTCGGCCACCACGCCCTTGTCGCCCATGCTGCCCAGCGTCGCGACCAGGCTGGTGCGCAGCACCGGCACCTGCGGCCCTTCGCCGGCCTTGGCATCATAGCCGATGGCCGTCAGCGCCGGGGTCAGCTTGGCCGAGGCATAGGCCGCGACCTTCGCCTGGGCGGCGGCGTCACCCTCCAGCATGTCATAGCTGCTCTTCAAATAGCCGGGCACTTCGGCCAGCACGGCCGGGCTGCCATTGACCGGCACCGCGTCGACCAGATCGAGCGCCAGGCCGATCGGCTGGTATCCACCCAGCGCCAGCTGGAAATTGTCCGCCATCAGGCCGGTCTGGTCCATGCTGGACAGCTGGCTGAAGCCCTTGGCCAGCGCCTGGATATTGGCGGCGGGATAGAGCGAGCGATAATAGCCGGTCTGGCCCGCATTGATGACATAGGCGCCGCAACCCGGCAGCGTGATCTGGCCATTGCCCTGCAGGATCAGACGCTGCGCCTCGCCGCCCTGCACCTGCGCCTTCACCGGCACATTCCATTTGAGCGGCGTCTTGTCCTTGGCGTCGCGGCTATATTCGCCCTGGCTCAGCGTCAGGATGGTGTTGCCGCCCTGGCACTGGGCGCTCTCCACCTTGACCAGCGGGATACCCGGCTGGCTGGTGAAATCATGCGCGATGCTGACCAGCCCCTTGGCGCCCGCGCCCTCGACCGCCTTCCACAGATCGTCGGTGACGGTGTTCCCATAGGCATGTTGCTTCATGTAGGACTGGATGCCCGCCTTCCACGCATCCTCACCGGCATAGCCTTCAAGCATGGTGATGACCGCTTCGCCCTTCTGATAGGTGATGGCGTCGAACGCCTGGTTCACCTGATCGACGGTGGTGATCTGCTGCACGACCGGGTGGGTGGTCTTGAGCGCGTCGAGGCTCATCGCCCGCTCGCGGCCATCGACGCGCGACAGCAGCGCTTCCCATTCCGGGTTCAGCTTGTCGGTGACCTTGGTCGCCATCCAGCTCGCAAAACCTTCGTTCAGCCAGAGATCGTCCCACCAGGCCATGGTGACGAGATCGCCGAACCACTGATGCGCCATTTCATGCGCGGCCACTTCATAGATGGCGCGCTTGGTCTCTTCGGAGGTGAAGCGCGGATCGACCAGCAGGGTGCGCTCGAATGTGAAGATCGCGCCCCAATTCTCCATCGCGCTGAAGAACTGGCTCTGGCCCGGACCCGCGACATTGTCGAGCTTCGGCAGCGGGAAGGGCACGCCGAAATAGTCGTTATAATAGGGCAGGATCGCGGCCGACGCGTCGAGCGCCAGCTGCGCCTTACCGGTATTGCCCCGGCCGGTGATGACGCCGACTTCGGTATTGCCCGCCATCTTGGTCGCGCGGTCCAGTTCGCCCAGGCCAAAGAAGAGCAGGTAGGACGACATTTTGGGGCTGGTGCCGAAGGTCACCAGCTTTTTCCCGCCGCCAATGTCCTTGGTCGCCTTGACCGGCATGTTGCCGACCGCCAGCTGGTCCGCCGGGACCACGGCGGAAAGATCGAACGTCGCCTTGTAGCTCGGCTCGTCGAAGCTCGGCACGAAACGGCGGGCGTCGGGTGCCTCGAACTGGGTGAAGAGCGCGCGCTTCGCGGCGCCTTCATTGTCGGTATAGTCGAGCGCGAACAGGCCGTTCGCCTGTTGGTTGATGATGCCGGCATAGACCATGGTCAGCTTGTAGCTGCCCGGCTGGACCGGCTTGCCGAAGTCGAGGCTGACGGTCTGGGCATCGGCATCGACCTTGGCGGTGCCGGTGATCGCCTTGCCCTTGGCCGGGGTCAGGGTGACGCTTGAGACGGTCAGGTCGGCCGCATTCAGCACCAGCCCCGGCATGGCGGTGGCGACGCTGACGTCGATCGTCACCTTGCCGGTGAATTTCAGGTTCGCCGCATCGGGCGTCACTTCGATCGCATAATGGCTGGGCGCGGCGCCACGGGGCAGCTGGGTGGTGACGCCGGCGGCGGGACCGGCAGGCGCGGTCTGGGCCAGCGCGGGCGCGGCGATCGCCAGCGGCGCGGCCGCCATCAGGAACGGCAGGATTTTCGACAAGGGCATGGGGGAAGGCACTCCGATACGGCTTGGATGGCGCAATGAGACATAGTCACGCGCAACATGCAAACCGGATCGGCCCTTTCCCGCGGGAGGTCAAGTGAACTATCCGCAAGAGAATGTCGTTGGTCGAAGCCTGTTGTGCGTTCGTCCAACAAGATGGCGGGGCAGCGCCCTCCTCCGTTCGCTTCGAGCCCAGTCGAGAAGCGACAAGCGCCTCTGTTTCTCGACAAGCTCGAAACGAACGGCTGTATGGTTCAACCGCGGCCGCGATAGCCCGGCACGTCCTGCGGCGGCAGCCACAGGCCGGCAGGCGGTTCGCCCGACTGCCAGAAGACGTCGATCGGGATGCCGCCGCGCGGATACCAGTAACCGCCGATGCGCAGCCAGATCGGCTGCATTTCGGTGAACAGCCGCTCGCCGATGCCGACGGTGCAATCCTCGTGGAAGCCGGCATGGTTGCGGAAGCTGCCCAGGAACAGCTTGAGCGCCTTGGATTCGACGATCGTCGCGCCGGGCGCATAGTCGATCACCAGATGGGCGAAATCGGGCTGGCCGGTCACCGGGCAGAGCGAGGTGAATTCCGGCGCCGTGAAGCGCACCAGATAGGGCTTGCCCGGACGGGGATTGGGGACATAGTCGAGGACGGCGTCCTCGGGCCGCTGCGGCAGGGTGCTGGCGCGGCCGAGATGGAGCGGGGTATCGGTCATGAGGGCGCATGTAGTCGATTACACGCAATTTGTCATCGGTCCGGCGCGCAAGGCCATCCGTTCATCTGGCGTTCAGCAAAATTTCTGCCTTGGCAGGGCCATGGGGTCTATGCGTCTGTTCCTTTCCGCCCTGCCGCTGCTGGCAGTCACGCCCGCGCTGGCACAGCAAGCCACCGGCAGCGATCCGGTCGTCAATCTGCAGCGCGCCGCGCCGCCGCCGCCGGCCGATGACCCGCGCCGTCAAGGCCCGGAACTCGACGTGTTCCGGGGCACGGCAACGCCGCCCCCGACGCCCACTCCGTCGCTGCCGCCGATCGTCGCGCCCACGGTGACGCCGGCGCCGACCCAGCGCACGCCAGCGACCACGCCTGCCCCCGCACCGCAGCGCCCGACACCGACGCAAGCGCCGACGCGCACCGAAACACCGCGCACGACGCCCGCCCCTACCCCGGCCGAACGCCCGGCCGCGCGCGACGCCACGCCGGCACAGCCCAGCCCGGCGCCCGCTGTGGCGGAACCGGACAATGCCGCCAATGCGGTGGAAACGCCGCCACCGGCCGCCCTGCCCGCGCCCGAGCCGGTCACGGCCGACAACAGCGTCACCACTGCCGAACCCGCGCCGGCAAGCGAAGCGCAGGGGCTGAGCTGGCCCTGGATCGCCGCAGCCATCACCGCGCTGGCGGTGATCGCCGGCTTCCTGCTGATGCGGCGCCGTCGTGCGGCGGCGGACGTCAACGCCGCGCCGGCGAGTGCGCCAGCCCCGGCAGCGCCCCGGCCAGCCCCGGCCCCCGTCGCGCCGCCCCCGCCGGCTCCGGCGCCTGCTCCCGCGCCCATTCCGGCGCCCACGCCAGCCCCTGCCCCCGAACCCGTGGCATCGGCGCCGGCCAGCGACGCCGGCGATCGCCCCTGGATCGACCTCGGCCTCGACATCAGCCTCGCCCGCTCCTCGCTGATCGGTGTGACCATCGGCTACACGCTGCTGCTCCACAATCGCGGCGATCGCCCGGCCCGCGACATCATGGTGCGCGGCATATTGGGCAATGCGGGCGCGCAGCAGGATGCGTTGCTGCGCCATTTCTTCGGTGGCGAGACCGGCATGCCGCTGCATTCGATCGTCTCGATCGCGCCGGGCGAAACCGTGCGCATGACCAACGAGCTGCGCCTGGCTCAGGACGAGATCGTGCCGGTGACGATGGGCGAACGGTCGCTGCTGGTGCCGATCGCCGCCTTCGACGCCCATTATCGCTGGGGCGAGGATGAGGAAGCGCCCGAAGGCACCGGCCGCACCGGTCGCGCCTTCATCGTCGGCCAGGAACAGGAGCCGCCCGCCGAACGCCTGTCGCCCTTCCGCCTCGACCAGGGGCCGCGCCAATATCGCCGGCCGGCCGCCCGCGCCGCCGCCGAAGTGCCGCCGGCCTGAGCATTTCCCTTTCCTGTCCGGCCAGGCGCTCCTAAAGTGCCTGCCGGACAAGGCAAAAGGGGCCGCATGGACATTCTCGTTTCCACCGACTGGCTGGCCGGCGAAATCGGCAAGCCCGATCTCGTCATTCTCGACGCCAGCCTGTTCCTGCCCGGCACGCCGCGCGACCCGCGCGCCGAGTTCGACGCGGCCCATATTCCCGGCGCCGCCTTCATGGACCTGCCGAGCCTCAGCGATCCCGCCGATCCGGTGCCGGGCCAGTTGCCACCCGACGCGCTGATGACGCAGCGCATGCAGGCGCTGGGCGTCAACGCCGACAGCCGCATCGTCATCTATGACAACAGCCCGACCCACAGCGCCGCGCGCGGCTGGTGGATGATGCGCGTCTATGGCCTGGGCGCATCGGCTGCGATCCTGGATGGCGGCCTGCCCAAATGGGTCGCCGAAGGCCGCCAGGTCGACAGCGGCACGCCCGCCATGGCGCCGGGCAACGCCGTCGCCCGGCTCGACCGGACACAGGTGCGTAGCAAGGCGGACATCCTCGCCAATCTCGACAGCGGCACCGCGCAACTGCTCGACGCGCGCGGCGCGGGGCGCTTCACCGGCGCCGAGGCCGAACCGCGACCCGGCATGGCGTCGGGCCATATCCCCGGCAGCCGCAACATCCCCTCCTCCGCCTTCTTCGCCGCCGACAACAGCCTGAAGCAGGGCGAGGAACTGCGCCGCCTGCTGCTCGACGCCGGCACCGATCTCGACCGGCCGATCATCACCACCTGCGGCAGCGGCGTGACCGCGGCGATCATCCTCGCGGCGCTCGAAACGCTCGGGAAGCGCGACGTCAGCCTCTATGACGGCAGCTGGTCGGAATGGGGGTTCGATCCGGCCACGCCCAAGGCGACCGGGCCGGCCGCATGAGCGAGGACAGCAGAAGGCCGCTGACGAAGCTGGCGCAGGCCGGCCGTCGCGCCGACTGGACCGGCATGCCGGGGCAACCCGGTGCGATCGTCAGTCCGGGCGTGTGGCGCGCTTCCACCATCCTCTATGACGATGTCGCCCATCTGCGGAAGGCGGCGGGCAGCAGCACGCATGAACGGCTGTTCTACGGGCGCAAGGGCACGCCGACCAGCTGGAGCCTGGCCGATGCGCTGACCGAGATGGAGCCGGGCGCGGAGGGCACGATGCTCTTCCCCTCGGGCGTGGCGGCGATCGCCTGCGCGCTGATGGCGGTGCTGCGGCCGGGCGACCAGTTGCTGATGGTCGACAGCGCCTATGACCCGACCCGCAATTTCTGCGAACAGGTGCTGAAGCCCTTCGGCGTCGAGACGCTCTATTATGATCCGACCATCGGCGCCGGCATCGCCGAGCTGCTGACCGATCGCACCCGCGCCATCTTTCTGGAATGCCCCGGCAGCCTGACCTTCGAGGTGCAGGACGTGCCGGCGATCACCGCCATCGCGCGCGATCGCGGCATCACCACCCTGCTCGACAATACCTGGGCAACGCCGCTCTTCTTCCCGGCGCTGGCCCATGGCGTGGATATCGCGATCCTCGCCTGCACCAAATATATTGTCGGCCATAGCGACGTGATGATGGGGTCGGTCACTGCCACACCGGCGCTGTTCCCCAAGGTCCGCCAGTCCGCCTATCTGTTCGGCCAGATGACCAGCCCCGACGATGCCTGGCTCGCCAGCCGGGGGCTGCGCACGCTCGGCGTCCGCCTGGCCCAGCATCAGGCGAGCGCGCTCACGATCGCGCAGTGGCTGACCGAGCAGCCCGATGTCGCCCGCGTGCTGCATCCCGCTCTGCCCGATTGCCCCGGCCATGAGTTGTGGGCGCGCGATTACAGCGGCTCGACCGGCCTGTTCAGCTTCGTGCTGCAGGGCGGGGACGAGGCGGCCCGCGCCGCGCTGATCGACGGGCTCGCCCATTTCGGCATCGGCTATAGCTGGGGCGGGTTCGAGAGCCTGGCC
>Ga0172367_10007501_pt1 | contig 12466 bp, 11 predicted proteins | sample Lak10m_FD_114542 | JGI IMG/M metagenome (GOLD analysis project Ga0172367, IMG submission 114542) | Freshwater microbial communities from Kabuno Bay, South-Kivu, Congo - kab_022012_10m | ecosystem: Environmental > Aquatic > Freshwater > Lake | place: Democratic Republic of the Congo: South-Kivu...
ACCATCGATGCTCAGCCCGAACGTTCTCTCTGACATACCACCACCTCGACGCTTGACGGTCCGCCGTGCACGAACCTGTTGAATTCGACGGTCCGCAGGCCCTGCCGGACCGCCACCATCGGTATCCGGGGCGGGTGGCGATGGTGGCGGAACGAAGCGCTGCACAGACCCGACGAGGCGCTGTAGTGGGGCAAGTTGAAGAACCCGACGGGGGCGACACAGTCGCGAGCCGTGCGGCGGCTCCTGCTCCTTCTCCTCCCTCTCGTCGCCGGTGCGCTCGTCCTCGTCCCGGTGCTCACCCCCGAGCGCGGCATCGACCTGAGCATCTCGCTCTCCGGATGGGAAGACCGCTTCGAGGCCTGCATGGGTGAGACCCCGGAGGCGAAAGCCGGGGAGTGCATCCAGGACCTCGCCGAGGAGGCCGGAATGCGCGGCGAGATCGGCGCCGGACTCGCCATCCTCCGCGAAGGCGTCACGAAGAACCAGACCCTCACCGGGAAGTGTCACAACGCCACCCACGGCCTCGGACAGGCGACCATCGAACAGGGCGGTACACTCGAGCTGGCGTACGGCGTCGAGTTCCCCGACTGCCGCTTCGGGTACTACCACGGCGCACTCGAATCGCACACCAAGGACCTCGACCTCGGGGAGCTCCGCACCCAACTGCCCAACCTCTGCGCCCCGTTCGGCGACGAGAACTCGGCGGCGACCGGTGAATGCGTCCACGTGCTCGGCCACTTCGTGTTCGACCGGGTGAAGCCTGACATCGAAACCGGTCTGGCGACCTGTATGATCCTACCGCAGGTCCGCCTTCAGGGTCGCTGCGCCGACGGGCTCTTGATGCAGGGTGTCGACCTCGTCCGCTCGGCCGTCGGAGACCCCGACCACGAGCGCTACGAGGACCTCGTCACGATCTGGGGCGAGGACCGCGCGACGCAGCAGCGGACCGTCGACGGCATCTGCGCGAGCAGCCGTGAAGGCCAGATTGTCTACACCTGCTACACCAACGCCTCCCAGGCGCTCGCCGTGCTCTGGGAACGCGACTACCCGGCAGTACACACCTACTGCGAATCCGTGGCCACCGAGTGGCAGCGCGCATGTTTCGAAGGTATCGCCGCGAGCGGGTTCCAGTCCCTGGACTGGGACATCGAGGCCATCGCCGAGGCGTGCCACGCCGGCGATAACGAGAACACCCGCTACTGCATGCAGACGCTCGCACTGACCTTCGCGCTCCAGGGAACTCCCGAACAGTGGTCCGCGGTGTGTCCGCTTGCGCGGCCGTACGAGCGTGATGCGTGCGCCGAAGGGCTCAAGCAGGGCCTCTCCATGCGCGAATCGATCGCCGGTGGTGCCGGCGGCGTGGGGACGAACCGCGACGACTACGAGATCTTCAGCCAGTGAACCCCGTCCTCGGCATCGTCATCGCCCTGCTCGGCTGGCTCCTCGCGGCCCTCGTCGCGATCGGGGCGCTCGGCACCGCACTCGGAGTGACCCCGGGCCCATTCGCCGCCGCCGTCCAAGGGTCCGCACCCCGACTCATCGTCCTCGGAATCCTACTCGGGACCGTCCTCCTCGTGCTCGACCGCGAACTCGGCACCACGATGCTGCCGGGAGGGATCCTCCTCGCTGGGGTGTTCGCGTGGACACTACAACTGCTCCCGATCGCCGCGGTCGAGGGCACCGCCACGAAGGACGGGTTCCGCATCTTCTCGACGAACCTCCTGCTAACCAACGACGACGTCGAACACATCGCCGCCGATGTCCTCTCGGCCGATCCCGACGTCCTCGTCACCCTCGAGATCGAGGCCGAGACCCGCGACGCCCTCGCCCGTCGGCTCACGACGTACCGACTCGTCTCCGTCGGGGAGGGTGAACGGGGACGCTGGGCGGGCATCTGGGTACACGAACGTCTCGATGCGAACGCCGTCAGCGAGAAACGCCTACCGGTCGGCGACGAGATCCTGCCCGGTATCGAGTACCGAGTACAGGACTCCCACGGAGGCGGGCACCGGGACGTCCACGTCGTCGGCGTGCACCTGCACTCGCCGACGAGCGACGACGGCAACGTGAAGTGGCGAACTGAACTCGCCGATCTGATCCGGTACGCCGAGGAGCACGGTGATCGCCTCGTCCTCGCCGGTGACTTCAACGCCGGCAGTGCGCATCCGGGGTTCGCGGCGCTCCTGGCCCACCTGCGTGACGCCGGGCGCACCCCGTGGGGTACCGGGACACCCACCTGGCCGGTGCTCGGACGAGGGCACGGCGTCTACCGCGCGATGCCGCCGACCCTGGACATCGACCACGTCCTGACCGGGAAACACCTCTCCGCGCGAGGCCACCGCGCCTTGCGCGTCCACGGCAGCGACCACAAGGGAGTCGTTGCTGAGATCGTTTTTCGACAGGCACCCCACGACGCCGAATCGCGCTGAGGACGCGCGAAACGAGGAGGTTGGCGGTCCGTCGGACGCACCCACGGTCGAAGGCGTCGGCACCTATCAAGGCCGAACAAACTAACACAAACCCCGGAGAGATCCGGAGAGGAGGCGCCTGTGGCGACCTCAAACACCCCGAAGAACAGCGTCGGGAACTGGTGTTGCAAATCCTGCAGTACCACCGACGAAGCCCTGCGTTACAAATCTGGCATGATGGAGAACTGCTACATCTGCCAGGCGTACGAAAACATCTGTACGAACGCCCGGCAGAAGAAGAAGAAACATGCCCACAAGGGACATGTCGTCGACTTCACGCACTCCGAGTTCCACGACTGGGCGAAGAAGAACCCGCGACGATGTCGCTACTGCGACATCAACGACGCGCAGTACCGAGCGGTCGGCTGGGAGACCCCCAGCGGACGCAAGCTCGAGGCGCTCGGCATCGACCGTCTGGTCGACTCCGACTACGACCTCGATAACATCACCTGGTGCTGCTACCCCTGCAACCGCAAGAAGAACACCGATCTAACCCCTGAGCAAATGGACCGATTGGGTCCGATCCTCAAGGAGTTCTGGCAGGAGGCGCTCGCCGAACTGTCGATCGATCCGCTCTTCCCCGAGTTCGGGTCCGTGAAACGCGCACGCGTCATCGGACCGATGCCGGGAGAAACCCAGCAGCCGCTCCGCATACGCGGACGCCGCAAACTGACGCGGCGCAGGTCAACCCGCAAAGCAGTACGCATCAAGCGTCCTGTCGGCTCACGTTAGAGCGAGCGAGCAGGCAGGCGCAAGCACGAGAGAGGCACCCCGTAAGGGGTGCCTCTCTCTGCTTTCCCGGTTAGACTCGGGTACACAGCGGTGCCGTGCGGGTCCGGCGGAAAGGATGCTCAGAAGCCTTCGTCGAAGACCACGCAGCGATCCTGGTGGCGACCGAACTGGGCGCAGAGCTCGTCGGCGAGCTCCTGGTCCCAGTAGATGGACGCCGGGATGTCCTGGGAGGCGCGCTCGAGACACGCATCGACCCCTTCATCCCAGGTGTGAGCCTTGCAGAGGTTCACCACGTCGAAGGAGAGCTCCTTGAGCTTCGCACGCTGCTCGGCCGTCAAGGTCTCAGTACCCTTCGCATCGCCACGGACGACCGAGTCGTAGGAGAAGAGCGGGCGCGAGTAGATGTAGCCCGCTCCCGCGTAGCAGCCGTGACGCGTCGAGCCGATGTTCGGCCAGTTCGAACACAGCTCCTCCATTTCGAAGCGAGCCTGCTCGACCGGGCGGGTCGGCAGCCCATTCGCCGGCTGGTAGAGCTGCATGATCACCCCGTCACCACAGTTGATCTGGCCGCTCGGGGTCGCGAGAAGCCCGCAGCGGGCGGCGGCCTGGTCGATGAGGTTCGTAGACTTCCACGCCGCGTGACCGAGAGAGTGCTCACACATGCCGCGCAGACGGGACGCGAAACCAGGACCCGACATCGCCTCGCAGGCCTGCGCGACGCGGAGGAACTCCTTCTTGTCCGGCTTCTGTGCGCCGAAGGCGTCGACGCCGCCCATCACAAACGCCGTACCGCAGACGTCGGAGTTGTTCTTGAGGATGAGGTCGGCCATGTCCTTGAACTCGTCGAGGGCACGTTCCCCGACCCTGTGGAGCACGTCGTGGCACGCGAAGTAGAAATCCGGCACCTCCTGACTCTGCAGACGCAGCGCCTCCCAGAGCTCGTTGTTGAACCCGCGGCGATAGAACTCGTACATCACCTCGACCATGCAGGACTGCTCCTGCGCACTGGAGACAGGATTCTCCCGGGAGAGGTCGGGATCGCAGACCAGGATCGCCTCACGTATCGAGGTCGAGGTCGCCTCATCGCCGAACGAGGTGAGCGATAGCACACCGGCGACAGAGCCGGCAAGAAGGAGCGCTGCAGCGACTACGCGGAGTTTCATCGCCGAGGACTGTGCCGGCAACAAAAAAGGGGTCAAGCAGCGAAAGGGGGGTACAGCGCCTCCGAAGGTGGCGGGATCGGGAGATCAGCCGAGACGGGTCGGGGCCGCCGGATCGATCGATAGCACCCTACCGGCGAGATCGATACCGAAGTACGCCGACGCCGAACACGTGCCCGAAGGCACCACGGCAGTCGCCCTATAGACGTCCTTGACGAGCAGCCACGCGGAGGAGACCGGATCGGCGGTCGTGTCGACGATACCGAAGATACAGTCGTTGCCGTCGAGGACGGCGAAGACCCGCTGAGAGCCCCCACCGCTCACCGTCTCCACCGAGAGGTCATCGACGCCGCGCGAGGCACCGATCGAGGTGCTCATACCCAACTTCGCGGCTTCGTCGCGCACGGCGACGAGCGAGAGCGGAGCACCGCCGTCGGCGGCGGCACGGTCCATCTCGACGATCGGGGTGAGGCGACGCAACGCATCAGAATCATAAGGCTTCCCCGACGAGCACGCCGTCAGGAGGAGCAGGAGGGACGCGACGGGGTAGAGACGCTGCGTACGCATACCCCTGTACTGTCCGCCCCGCACGGCGCTGTCAACGGGGCGAGGTCGACGCGGACCTGGCTGACAGGCTCCCCCGCGGACACACGGTTCCCGACATGCGAGGCAGACACGCGACGACGGCTTTCCTGCTGGTCTTCGCGACCCTCCTCACCGCGTGTGGCGGAACCAACGAGCACCCGGGCGGGACACGGTTCCGTCAACGCGAACTGCCGCGGCCCGAGTGGCTCGAATCTGCCCTCTCTAGACTCTGCCTGGTGGGGGTGCCCGACAGCGGTATGAAACCCGGGAACGGCGACCTGGGGTGCGCCCTCGAATCCGACGCCGTCGGCGGCGGCGCCGTCTTCGACTTCAGCGACGACGGACGACCCGACATCATCTGGACCAACGTCCTCTTCGGTGCGCCCGTGTTCCTCGAGAACCAGGGCAACTGGCGGTTCCGCGACGTCAGCGAGATCATCATCGGCGGCGCCGACTGGGACGGCGTCAACGGTGTCGCTATCGGCGACGTCGACAACGACGGCGACGGTGACATATTCTTCACCCGACAGAACGAGAAGACCGCACTCCTCCTGGTGAACCGGGGAGGCGGGTACTTCGTAGACGAGGCCGGTGCCCGAGGCGTCGCCATGGACGACGGATCTCCCCACTTCGGGGCGTCGGCCGTGTTCGGGGATTACGACGGGGACGGCTGGCTCGACCTACACACCACCGAGTTCCGGCTCAACGAGCTTCCACCTAGTGACCGACTCGGACATTCACGGTTGTTCCGCAACCTCGGCGGTGAAGGCAAGCCCGGAGTGTTCGAGGACGTGACGGTTTCCGCAGGAGTCGACGACCGGCAGGCGCCGGAAGTGCTCATGAATTTCCAGAGCACGTTCTACGACATCGACCGGGACGGGAACCTAGACCTGCACGTCGTGACCAACCAGAACCTCTCCATGGTGTTTCTCAACAACGGCGACGGGACGTTCCGAGACGGAGCAGGCGAGCAGCCGTTGACCACCGACGAATCCGGCATGGCCGTAGCCGTCGGCGACATCAACAACGACGGGATCGCCGACGTCTTCATCACCGGATCCTCACAAACCCCCGCCGCGATCGGGGAGACACGCACCTGCGCTGACATCAGACCCATGGAGGTGCCGTTCGGTTCCGACATGAACACCGGTAACCGGCTCTTCATCGCCGAGGGTGGCGGGTACACCGATATGACCGACCGCTACGGGGTGCGCGACGGCGGGTGGGCGTGGGGCGCCGTGATGGTGGACTTCGCGAACACCGGAAGGCTCGGGATCATCGAGGTCGCGAGCCGCAGCATGGCCACCGACGCGCCATACCTCTACTGCATGATGCCCGGCACCACGCTCCCGGTCGTGCGATACTGGGAACAAGGGCCTGACGGCAAACTCGAGGAGATCTCCCTCTCCTCCGGGATCGGCGGCATAAAACGACCCAAGAGCCCGGGGAGCGCCGACTTCGACGGTGACGGCGACGAGGATCTCATCATATTCGAATCCGCAGGCACACCGCTGCTCTACGAGAACACCACGCAAGGCGCCGGGGAGCGCGGCCTGAGAATCTCCTTCGGGCCCGGACGTCACGCGGCGAACGCCGTGATGACCGTCACCTTCACCGACGGATCCGCCCCGATCGTTCGGATCGCCGGCGTCGCCAACGGCGTCTACACCGCCCGGTACACCGACGAGATCATCGGACTCGGCGAGCGCGCCGGGCTCGTGAAAGACCTGCGGGTCGAATGGCCCACCGGGGAGACCGTCACCGTCCCAGCACCCCGACCCGGCGAGAGGATCGACGTACCGTGAAAAACCTGCGACGCGCAATACTCCTGCCGCTGACCGGCGCAATCCTCCTCACGGCGTGTGCCGGCAGCGCTGCAGAACCCGAGGCGGCCACAACACCCGGTCTACCCTGCCTCGAGGATCCGGCCGCGCAGTGCCGCGGAATGGATTTCGAAGGCCTGGACCTCACCGCCTGGAACCTCGCGGGACGCGACCTTGCGTACTCCGACCTCGACGGGGCGATCCTCACCGGGGTGGACCTCTCGACGACGAACCTCTTCGGCGCAAGCCTCCGCGGCGCGAACCTCCGCGGCGCGAACCTCAACGGATCGGAGCTCTACGCCGCCGACGTCCGAGACGCCGACCTCGCCGGGGTGGACCTCACCGGGGCGAACCTCACCGAGACGAACTTCTACGGCGCCGACCTCACCGAGGCCGACCTGGACGGGACGCTGCTGCTGCGGACCTCGTTCGGGGACGCGAACCTCAACCGGGCATCGGTGGAGAACGCCGTCGTGACCCGCATCGACCTGCGCGGCGCCGACACCAGCGAATCCGCCTGGACGAACTCCGTCACCCGCAAAGAGTACGCACACGCCGAGGAGCTCGAAGCACTCGGCGCGATCGTCTGCGGATTCGCCGAATGCTCGAAAGAAGTCACCACCACGAACACCGGCGAAAAGGTGGCTATCGACCCGGAGATGTTCCGCTTCGCAATGATCGCCCAGATGCGCACCGCACTCGCGTACCTCGCCGACCCCCCGGGGCTGTCGCGCCACGTCGCCACCAGCATGCTCGGTGCGAGCGGCGTGTACGAGTTCGACATGCGCGTCCAAGGTTGGGAGGATCCCGACGTCACCCTCCCCGAAGGGCTCCAGGACATCGCCGCGCTCTACGCGCTCAACAACGTCTCCATCGCGCAACGCTTCAACACCGAGGACCCGACCCGCAACACCATCCTGCAACCCACCGAAGGACCCCGCGACACGATCCTCTGGCGGGCCACCGAGACGGTGCCCGAGGTCCGCGCCGCCGTCGTGTACGCCGCAACCCTCTCTAGCGTCGCGGCGCTCGCACGGTCAGCCAACGACGGCTTCAAGGAACGCGTCACCACCTACGACATCGAGAGCGGCCAGTGGCAGCCCACCCCACCCGGTTTCGCGCCTGCGCTCCAGCCCGGCTGGGGTCAACTCCGCACATTCGGTGAAACCTCCCGGCAGTGCCGTGCCGGAGCACCAGAGATCGGCGCGGATGACGTCCAGGAGGTCATCGAGATCGCCGAGAACCTCACCCGCGACCAGAAAAACTCGGCCAGGTTCTGGGACGACGAGCGCATCCGCACCACAACCCCCATCGGACACTGGCACGACATCGCCGCACAGCTCGTGCGCACCAAGATGAAGGCCGGAGAGATCGTTCCCCGGGACGCCATCCGTCTCATGACCGAAGTCCACATGGCGATGGCCGACGCGATGATCATGGTCTGGTACGAGAAGTACACGTACCGCACAGCCCGACCGATCACCGTCATCCGCGAGACCGACGAGTACTGGAACAGCTACCTGGGGAACCCTCCATTCCCCGCGTACCCTTCCGGGCATGCGGCCGTCTCCGCCGCGGCCTCCGAGGTGCTCGCCCGAGGACTCGGCGAGTTCGAGTTCACCGACGACCGCTTCCGCGGGAACTCCGGAGCCGTCGAAACACTGAACTCCGCGCCGCGAACCTACCCGAACGTCCGCGTCGCCGCCGAAGAGGCGGCCCTCTCACGGGTCTGGGGCGGTATCCACTTCCTGGCCGACTCGGAAGGCGGACGACGCATCGGGCTCTGCACCGCGGACGTCCACACGGAACGCTAGGTTCGTAGCGCCGCCCTCGTTGCTGCGGAGCGTCTCCCCGTGAACCGTTCACACCATGTCACGCGGACGGGCCAGCATACTCATCTCCCTCGCCGCTGCGTTCGCCGTCGGCGGTGGGTGGCTGATATCCCAGTTGACCGGTGAGAAGGACGTCACTCGTCTGGAGGCCGGCGCACCGGCACTGCTACTCCCCGCCGTGTACGCCGCGTGCGGTACGGACGAAACCTGCGTGAAGAACGGGATCGCGGAGACCGTGAACGCCGACCCGGCCGGATCGGTCGACGCCGTTCTCGCCCTGTTCGAAACCCCGCAGGCACCACGCGGCGGGTGCCACTGGGCGATGCACCTACTGGGTCAGACGCTCAAACCTCGCACCCGGGCCGGCGAGGAACTCGGTCTCGACGGACGCTGGCACGTCTGCGGGTACGCCGTCCTCCACGGAGCGTTCGAAGACGTCCCCCTCGAAGGCGACACCCGCACGATCGGACGGGCGGCGTTCGACGTCTGCCTTAACGGCGTACTGGAAGGCCCGCTCGTCGGGCAGTGCTTTCACGCGATCGGTCACACCATCGAGATGAACCTGCCCGGAACGACCGGAGAGCCGTACCTGCGGCGCGCCGAGGCCGCCTGTATCGAGGGTGCCTGGCACGCCCGGGCGCGCATGGACACGGCGGCGGCACTCAAGGCATGCGTCTCCGGCGCACACATGCGGCACCGCGACACCGTCATCAAACCGAGAGGCGGACGGGTTGTGCCAGACGGGGAAGATCCGGCCGCACTGCTTCCACAGTGCGCGAACTCGCTGGTTCCTTACGCGTGTATGACCTTGTACATGGAGGACGCGTTCAACGCGGGCGAAACGAATGCAGCGGCGGAACTACTCACATGGTGCGCCACGACCAGCCCTTCGGCCACCGAGGTGTGCGGGTACTTCTACGGTCTAGCCGCCCGCGGGATACCAGGACGCGACACGAGCGCCAGTGTGTACACGTGCACCCGGGACACGGGCCTCACACCCGGGACGCGACTCGCCTGCCTACGAGGCGTGCTCGAGCGCAGCGGTGACGAACCCCTCACCACGTCAAGAGACACCCCGTACTGCCGGGCCGTCGAGGCGCTCGGACCGGCCTGCACAGAGATCCTCTCAGTAAAGCCGACGTATCCGGAGATCGCACCCCTCGAAACGGCGCTCCGCCACGCAGGGACAGACCTTGCACAACTCGAGACAACATCCTGACACCCGTGGTTCCCCGAGAGAAAACTACGCTACTACCGCCCTTGCCGTGAGTTCGCATCCGCGTAAGGTATAGAGGAAGTTACTCAACCACCTCAGAAAGGGGCACTGCTATGTTCACCACTCTAAGTTACACCGTACGCGACATGCCGCTCGGCAAGGCGGGGGTCAGAATCATGAAGTTGTCCACCGCGGCAATCTTCCTGACGATGATCTTAACCACCATCGCCGCCGGTGTCTCGACGGTAGCGGGCGGAATCGACCACACGATCAAGACTGTCGGGAACAACCCCGCCGGCCTGGCCCTCTGGGTCGTATTCGCCATGGTAGTCGGTAACCTGTGGACGTTCTTCGACGAACTCGAAGAAGCGTCCCAGGCGCGCGCCAACAAGGCACGATACGTCAACCAACCGGCGCGCAAGCGCTAAAGGTTGACACGGACGGCGGGGGTAACTCCCCGCCGTTTTCGTATCCGGGAGAACCCCAGGTGGCGCACCAAGCGCACCAGGCGCAGCAGAGCGACCCCCGGTCGGATATGCACGCAGTCTTGCAGACCCTGTTTGACCCCGGCGCGACCTCGCGCCAGCGGCAGCGTCGCGATACAGCGCAACCACACTGACTCCCACACCGGCTCCCGCACCGGTAGCGCGACAGCAAGTCTGGCAGACGCACGCTCGTCTACGTGAAGCGGAAACTCATCGTTGTGCTGCTCGGGGGTTTTCTTGCCGCGCTCCCCATGACGGGTGACGCCGAAGCCGAAGGGCGACGGAGTACCGCCACAGGTGCAGCACGACCGCTTCGTGTGGCGTTCGCAGGCGACGTGCACTTCGAGCGGCACCTCAAAGCGCTCACCTCCCCCGACCGGTTGGATTACTTCGCAGAGCTCCTGGAGGCGGACCTCGCCTTCGTTAACCTCGAGACCGCGATCGGACCCGGAGGTAGACCGGAGAGAAAGTCATACACGTTCCGTGCCGGAGTCGACCATGCGGCCGCACTCGTCGCGAGCGGCGTCGACGCAGTCGCGGTTGCGAACAACCACTTCCTGGACTACGGGCCACAGGTCGCCGTCAAGGGCCTCGCTATCCTAGAGAGTGCCGGACTACCCGCGGTCGGTGCGGGCGCCGTGCTTTCGCGGGCGGTGACGCCGCTGGTGCTCGATGCCGGTGCCGGACGACGTCTTTCCCTGTTCGCAGTCACCACCCGGGAACCGTTTGCGGACTTCGACGAAGCACACTGGGTGGCCGGCGAAAAGAACGCCGGACTGCTGTTCTGGGAACACCACCACGACCGGCTCCTCGCAGCGGTGAGTACAGAACGCGCAATGGGTCGCCACCCAGTGGTGATGGTCCACTGGGGCGAGGAGCTCCGCGCATGCCCGACGGCGCTGCAGCGGCGCGTCGGCAGGTTGCTCGTCGATGCCGGAGCCGTCGCGGTCGTCGGGTCCCACCCGCACGTCCTGGGACCGGTCGAACGCTACCGGGACGCCACCATCGCGTACTCTATGGGGAACTTCGTCTGGTACAACAGGAGACCCGCCGAGACCGCCGCGCTCGTACTACGCATCGATGCCGAGGGCAGAACCACGCACCTAGTGCGGCCCGCCCTGATCGGCGGCGACGGCGTACCGAGACGCGTCCACGGTAACGAGGCGGCGCGCATCGTCGCTCGGACGAACCGCTCCTGCTGACACCCGCAAAAGCGACACCAGGGGTCGCGAAACGCTCCCGGTGTGACGCGCAGAAGCACCACGAGAACGTCAGAACCCACGAACCAGGCGACCTGTTGAAGGTCCCCGACCGGGAGCACTGCGTAGTTCTCCACAGTGTGCATGTGGGGCTGCTATGGTGAGCATACCTCTATGGGGCATGCGCCTAACACGGGCAGCCCTACCCGGGGCGGGCTGCGCGATGACCCCACGTCACCTCCTAAGCGAAATTCGGGCGATTTCTAAGCGGATCGCGAGCCCCATAAAACTCAACGCCCCCGGCCACTTCGTGTGACCGGGGGCGTAAAGTGTTAAAGGGCTGAAGTGTTAGAAAGCCCGCACCGGGCGCACCCGGCCGTCGTCCGCCTTGTAGCCGTCGTTGAGCTGGAGCCCGGTGCCGAAGTGCTGGTACCACGCGTTGGTCGCGTTGGTCTCCGAGGAACTCCAGTAGGAGGAGTTCGCAAAACCACTCCGCTGCGACCCCGAGGAGTTGCACGCAACCGAGGTGTTCCCGGTGGTTTGCTGACGGGCGTACTTGCACAGCTCGTTCAACTCGACCAGGGAAGGCAGATGCCAGTCGGATTTGCCGTTGTTGCTGTAGTTCCATGCGAGCGTGATGGCCTTGTTAGCGGTAGCGTTCTGTGTGAACGCAGCCGAAGTGTTTGCATACCCGGTCCCGAGAGCCGTGCCGGTGCCGCCCACCAAGGTGTCGGTGTTACCGGACCAGTTGCCGTTAGGATCGCCGACGTTGGGGGCGTTCCAGTCGTTTGGTGCAGCCTCGAGATACGTGCAAGTCGTGTTGCAAGCAGAGCCGGTCGACGCGAACGTACCGCTCGAGTGGACGTAGAACACGATACCGCCACCAGGGCCGGTGTCACCCACCACACAGGTACCACCTGTGGCGCATGTCAGTGCGACAGTCGTCGTGGTGGTCGTCGAAGCAGC
>Ga0172367_10007502_pt1 | contig 12465 bp, 14 predicted proteins | sample Lak10m_FD_114542 | JGI IMG/M metagenome (GOLD analysis project Ga0172367, IMG submission 114542) | Freshwater microbial communities from Kabuno Bay, South-Kivu, Congo - kab_022012_10m | ecosystem: Environmental > Aquatic > Freshwater > Lake | place: Democratic Republic of the Congo: South-Kivu...
CATGGATGAAGAGAAGAGCATTATGAATTTGATGGCGCGCAAGCTTGATGTCGAACTTCAGCAAATTATCGGGCGCGAAGAACTCTTTAAAGCTAGAGAAATAGTCGATAAGATCTATCTCGATGAGAAAGTGCAAGACTATATAGTAGATATAATCTTCGCTACAAGAGCTAATAATCTCAAACACAGTATAGAGCTGAAGAGTAACTCTAAAGCACGTATCAAAGAGCTTGAGGGTCTTTTGGAGTATGGTGCTTCGCCGCGCGCATCTATAGCACTTAATCTTGGCGCTAAGGTTCATGCTTTCTTGCAGGGTAGAGCTTATGTCACGCCGCAGGATGTTAAGAGTGTTGGTTATGATATTTTGCGTCATCGTATTGGTGTGAGTTTTGAGGCTGAAGCTGAAGACAAGAGTTCTGACGATATCATTAAGATTATTTTTGATTCGATAGAGGTGCCATAGTTGCTGATTAGTAAAGAGCTACTTGCTCAAATCAAAAAACTACAAATCAAGACCGATAGGCTTGCTAGTGAGATACTTACTGGCGAATACAAATCTGCTTTTCGCGGTCGGGGATTGAATTTTGACAAGATCCGCGAGTATCAGATCGGTGATGATCTGCGTATGCTCGATTGGAAGGTCACAGCTAGGATGCGTCAGCCCTTCGTGCGCCAGTATAGAGAAGAGAGACAGCTAACCCTGATGCTAGTGGTGGATCTTAGTGCTTCTGGTAGTTTCGGTACTCAAGCTAAGACCAAAAAAGAACTGGCTACTGAGCTTGCTGCTGTACTGGCGGCACTGGCGATTAAGAATAATGATAAGGTTGGGGCGATATTTATTACGGATAGTATCGAGCACTATATCGCTCCTAAACAAGGCAAGTCTCATGTCTTTAAGCTTATTAAAGATCTACTGACCTTTAAGCCTCGATCTAATAAAACAGATCTTAGGGCTGTGCTCGCTGATAGCCTCAGGCTGATACCAAGGCATTCAGTGGTGTTTTTGATTTCAGATTTTCTGCCGGAAGAGGCTTCTCGAGGTGGTTTTATTGAGAATTTTGATTGCGAGCGCGAGCTTAAAATGATACGCCAATCATCAGATCTTATTGCTGTGTCAATAAGAGATCCTAGGGAATTCAAACTGCCTAATATCGGTTATGTCGAAGTGGTAAACCCAGAGACTGGTACTAAAGCGCTGCTTAATCTTAATAAAAAATCTGTGCGCAATCAATTCGAGCGCGTGCAAACCAAATACTTAGAAGATTTGCGTAATAAGCTTAGGTCGATGGCTATAGATCTTTTGGAGCTGAGTACTGATAGACCTTATATCACTCAGTTGATGAAATTGTTCTTGATGCGGGAGAGACGTAGATGATAGCAGCCGGCGGCAACCCTGAGTGCGATAATCCATCTCCGCCAGACGATTTAAGAGATATCCAAGGCTTCCACGCTATTGAAGTGCCAGACTGGCTTTGGTGGCTACTGGGATTACTAGCAGCAGCGGCTCTGGGTTACTGGATATATCAGCGTTTTATTAAAAAGCCGCCGCCAGAAATACTGACTAAATACCAGCAAGTGGTTAAAGCCTTAGCAGCGCTAGATCCTGAGATGGATAGCAAAGAATATTATTTGGCGCTTACAGAGATTAGCCGTAGTTATTACGAAGAAGAGCTAGCTGTGCATGCCCTAGACAGGACTATAGAAGAGCTGATGCCAGAATTAAAAACACATGAGCTTGTGCAGACTTCTCAAGCACTGCTTATTAAAGATATATTCGAGCGCGCTGATTTGGCTAAATTCGCTAAAGCTGAAATCACATTAGAGAACAAGAAGAAAGATCAGGCAGCGATAATATCAGTGATAACTGAAATAAATACAGCTAAAGAAATTAAACTAGCTGCAGAAAAAGCGAAGTTAGAAGCTATGGCGCTAGATCAGGAGGACGAAGAGGAATGAGTTTTGCTCATGGCTGGGTCCTAGCTCTTATTCTAGTAGTGCCGCTGCTACTGTGGATGCTACTTTATAGAGGCAGGCAGGGCTCACTTAAGCTGCCCTTATCCTCTCAGGATCAGGGTTTCGCCACTATCACTGATAAGATCGGCTTCTATCTACCACTAGCTTTAAGGTTAGCCTGCATCATCATACTTATTATTGCTCTAGCGCGCCCGCAGCTTGGTAGCGCTTATAGCTCAAGCAAAAACAAAGGCATAGATATCATGATGGTGGTGGACACATCAGAGAGTATGATGGCGCTTGATATGAAACTTAATGGCAGGCAAGTCGATAGGCTTGAAGTGGTTAAGAAGATATTAGAGGATTTTATTGTGAAGCGCGGTCACGATAGGCTAGGGCTGATAGTCTTCGGTGAGAATGCGTTCACTCAGTGCCCGCTGACTACAGATCATGGTGCAGTTGTGGATATGGTTAATCGCATGTATATAGGCATGGTCGGTAAGATGACTGCTATCGGTTCAGCTATGGCGCTTGGTGTTAAACGTCTTAAAGACATCAAGGCTAAGTCGAGGGTGATGATACTGCTTACTGACGGGCAGAACAACGCTGGTGAAATCTCGCCGGGGACAGCGATTGACATCGCTAAAGAATATGGTGTCAAAGTTTATACTGTAGGCGTGGGTAGAGAGGGTAAGGTGCCTTTTGCCATCAATACACCTATAGGCAAGCAAGTGATAATGGCTGAGTTGATGATGGACGAGGATACTCTAGTCAAGATCTCAGAAGAGACTGGCGGGCAATATTTTAGAGCTGAGAGCGCAGAAGATCTTCAGCGTATATATAACCACATAGATAAACTCGAGAAAGTCCAGATCGAAGTTAAAGAACATACAGATCACAAAGATATTTTTGAAGGTTTTCTCTGGGCAGCTTTGGTCCTGCTGCTCTTAGAACTAGGGCTGGGTAACACTATATTGTTTAGATTGACATGAATATTAAACACTCAGAGTTTTTATTTTTGTTACTGCTAATTCCGGCGGCGATATTTTTCTTTTATTGGGCTTATACTAAGCGTAATCTTATTCTTAGTCGTCTGGGCGACTGGAAGCGGGTCAAAGAACAGTTCCCAACTAGTTCTAAGACTATGATACTTACTAGGTATTTTCTTTTGATGCTGGCGCTCACTATGATAGTGGTGGGGCTAATATCGCCGCGTTGGGGTTATGACTGGCAGGAAGTCGAAACCAAGGGCGCTAATGTCTATATCGCAATAGATGTCTCTAAGAGTATGCTTGCTGATGACATCAGCCCTAATAGAATAACTAGAGCCAAGTTTGAGATGTCGAAGCTGCTCGATATTATGTCTGGAGATAGAGTCGGGCTAATAGTATTCGCTGGAGATGCTTTTATGCAGGTGCCACTGACTCATGACTACACTCTGGTGCAAGAATGGCTAGCTAAGGTAGACGTGAGTGCTGTGCCTGTGCTTGGTACTTCTATACGCTCGGCTGTTGAACTAGCTAGTAAAGGTTTCGAGCATATAGAGTCGGAAGCCAAAGTCCTAATACTTATAAGCGATGGCGAAGAGTACGATAAAGCTACCATGGATGCTGTCGCGCGTGCCCGATCTAACGGAGTCAAGATCTACGCTATAGGCGTCGGCACCGAGAAGGGCTCGCCGGTGCATGATGACCAGACTGGAGAGCTGATTAGAGATAAATCTGGCTCTGTTGTGGTCTCTAAGCTTGATGATAGTTTCTTGAGGGAGATAGCCAAGGCCTCTGGTGGAGTGTTTCTCCGTTCTACCACCGGTGATTTCCAAACCAAATCACTATACTTCGATCATATCCGTAAAGAACTGCCTGCTGAGCTACTTAAATCTGGTAAAAGCAAACGCTGGTATGAAACTTATCAGATATTTATTACTATAGGAGTTCTGGCTTTGATTTTAGAACTCTTACTAACTGTAGATTTTGCTATTGTTGCGACGTTGGAGCGCTTATGGTTAGAACGCAAACGTAAGCCAGTGATATTGCCGCTGCTAGTCTTTATGCTAGTTTGCGCGCAGCCAGTCTCAGCTAATATCTTCGATCCTAATCTCTGGTTTGGTGATCATCAGCTCTCTAGTGATAACTACGCCCGCGCCCGCGAGCACTACATCAAAGCTCAAGTCTCAGACCCTAAGAACACTAGGCTAAGTTATAACCTCGGGATAACTAGCTATAGAGGCGCTATGGCTGAGATCAATGGTACTACTACAGTAGCTAAGCCTGAGTTGATGCAAGAAGCCGCGCAGTTATTCTCGGCAGCCACTAGAGCCAAGTCAGCGAAGCTAAGACTTAAGGCTTACTATAATCTAGGTAATGCTCTTGCTTATTCTGGCAAACTCAAAGAAGCAGTAAGTGCCTACGAAAAAGCTCTAGCTATAGACCCTAATTATGAAGATGCTAAATATAACCTCGATAAAACCAAAGCTAAACTCAAAGAGCTAGAAGAGAAATGTCCACCTGATAAGAATAATGGTGGCGGCGGTGGCCAGAACCAGCAAGATAAGCAAGACCAGCAAAAGCAAGAACAGCAGAAGCAGCAACAAGAGCAGCAACGCCAAGATATGGATAGGTTAATGCAGGGGGTGAATGACTCGCCGCCGCCTAAGATGCAATCAGGTAAACCCAAACCGCCGCCAGATCCTGAGCATTGGTGGTAGCAAAATCGAGCCTGACGGCTCGATTTTGCGCTGGCGTAGTTGAGTGTAAAAATTACTTGGCTGCTAATGCTTCTGCATTTGATCTTGCTGGTACTTTGTGACGTGACTTTTTAGTAACTTCTTTAGGTCTGCTAGAGATGGCAGTATGAAGTTCAGCATAGAGATCTGCTAATTTAAGCCCATCTTCTAATAAAACTTTTTTTACTTCTGGTTTTAACGTTATGTCTGCATGCTTTTCTAATGTATATAGAAAATCATCAGGAGCAAGGTGTTGGTCATGTGTTTCTTCTGCTTTAATTTTATCGGCGATTGTTTCGCTAGCATTACCAATTGTGAAATTATAACTAAGCTCTTTAGTAGTGGCGATCACAAAATCTCGTACAATGCCCATCTGATCAAACATTGATCGGCCAGTCCACGGAGTTCCAAATAGTTGTTTAGTGATAGGTGTCATACCAGTCAGATAATATCACAAGTGCGGACTTCTTTGATAAATTAAGACAGTTCTAAAGAGTAGCGTAGTGCTTAAGTATCGCTCAGCCAAGCTATTTTTTAGAAATTAGAGAAAACCCTTGACCTAATGCGTATAGATATGTTATCTTAATTGCAATGCCTAGACCTCTACGATTTCCTATGTCATTACCAGGAACTGTTGGTGAATACCCCTCAGGGGTCTTGGTAGTACCTCGTCGTCCTAGAAGTATTGGCGGTGTAGCTGATGTAGCTATAGGAGAAACAGTTCGTGACTTACGTAATAACCCACCTGCTTTACCTGGTAAAAATGAGCCATTTGATGCAGCAGACTATCTAAGACGTTTGTCGGCAGCAATTAAGCCTTCTGAACAAAGTGAAGGTCAAGTAGCATAAGTTCTTCTACTTCAAATTCACCTGCTTCAAATAACTAAAATAATTAGTCGCCAGCTCATGCATACTATCGCCGCCGAACTTAGCTAGGAACGCTTCAGCTATACTTAGTGCCATCATTGCTTCTAATACTACGCCAGCAGCTGGAACTACGCAAACATCAGAGCGCTCAAAATGAGATGGTGACGGGCTTTGCGTCATCAGGTCTATAGACTCAAGCGCAGAGACTAGAGTCGGTATAGGTTTAACTGCCACCGTGCAAACTAGAGGCATGCCATTAGTCATGCCACCTTCGATGCCACCGAGATTATTAGTGCGGCGCGTGTATCTAAAATACCTGCTAACACTTTCAGCACTAGAATCAAGAATACCAAGAGACACAGTAGTGAAGAAATCAGCTTTATCTATATCATCTGGAATAACTGTGTAATCTGGATTGATATAGATTTGGTCATGAACTGCCGAGCCTAAGTTTTTAGAGACCCCACGCCCCATACCGAATTCTACGGATTTGACCGTGTGCGTGCTCATTAGCGCAGCAGCGATCTTGGCATCGATACGGCCATCCCACTGAGTGTGCGAGCCCAGTCCTACAGGGACTCCTAGGGCGAAGACTTCGATTAGACCACCGACTGTATCGCCGGCCTTGCGCACATCATCTATATATTTTTTGAGTTTTTTCTCACGCGGACTTTCTTTGTCGCCGTCTTTATCAGCGTCATAAATCCTAAAATCACTAGATTCTACTTGCTGAGCAAACTCAGCTAAAGCAAAATCCGACAAGGAGACACTAGAACCCGCCTCAACTTCACCTATGCGCAGCACATGCGAGAAGACTTGAATGCCGAACAGCGATAATAGCTTTTTGGCGACAGCACCAGCCGCCACGCGTGAGGTGGTTTCCCGTGCTGATGAGCGTTCTAGTATATCGCGCACGTCTGGTGCGTTGTACTTGATAGCGCCAGCGAGATCAGCATGCCCAGGGCGGACGCGCGAGATGAACTTCTCTTGTAGTTGCTGTTGTACTTCTTCGTCCTCAAGATCCACTGGAGCTGCGCTCATAGCATGGCGCCATTTATCGTGATCGCGGTTGAGGATTTTCATGCCTATAGGCGCGCCACCAAAACTCCTACCGTGACGCACGCCAGCAGTGAAAAAAACTTGATCGCGCTCTATCTTCATGCGCCCGCCGCGGCCGTAGCCACTCTGGCGGCGGCGCAGTTCTAGATCTATATCTTCAGCCAAGAGCGGCATATTAGCCGGTATCCCCTCGAGGATAATATTTAGCTCTGGTCCGTGTGATTCGCCTGCTGTAAGGTATCTAAGTGCCATCTAGTTCTTAACCCATCTTAGCAAATGAGTCCAACCCTTCAGTAGGCTAGAGCGTTTCTCTAGAGAATCCTCTAGATGCAGCTTCTCTAGGGTGCTGAGTTTACCGCGTTTAAGCTTATGTCTAATATAATCAACGCGCTTCATATCGTTAGCTATTTGTCTCTGGATGAACCTGAAACTAAACTGCCTGCGACGGCGCTTAGCGCCAGTACCGGACTGCGCTTCGTACTTCTCTTCTTCCTCTTCTTCAGCTTCTGGTTCTTCGTCGAAGTTGGTCTCAGTCACCGCGGCTACACTCTCAGCTTCATCACCAAGCTCTGCTTGTTGCATCGCTAGAGACACTGTGTCTTCAGCGGTTTCGCTAATTTGCTCAGCGAGATATTCGTTATAGTATTCTTCAGCGATTTCAGGTGCAGGCGCTACTCGCTCAGTAACTGCTGCTGGCTGGTTTTCTTCCACTGGAGTAGCTTCGACTATTGGCGCGGCTTCTGGCTCGACTGTAATTAGCTCAGCCGCTGCTGCATTAGCCGCTTCTTCTTGTTTTTGAGCTTTTTGCGCTTCCTCGAATAATTTTTTGATCTCTGTATTTTTCTTACCAGCATTGCGCAATCTGATAATTTCTTTGAGTATTTCCGCTGACTCTGTGCTTACATAGAGCAACTTCTTCTCGTAGACAGTTGCGATATCGAAGTCTTTAATAAACTTCTTCAATAACGAATCTGAAGTTTTAAGCTTAGAAGCAAGTTCTTTGACGCTTACTTGAGTTGGATCTGACAAAATATTCTCCTTAGAACTCTAACTAGTTCTTAGTATAGGCTTAGCTTTAGAACTAGTGCTTACTTAGCAGCGCGTTTTTGTGCTTTACGCAGTTTGCTGCGACCAGCCGCGAGCTGTTTACTAGTTATACCCGTTTTAAGCGCAGGGAAAGTCTTAAGTGCTTTAGCGCTAACTTTTATTTTGCGCTTCTTGCCATCAATCACCGCAGTGATAGTCTGCAAGTTCACCTGAAACTTACGCTTCGCAGTTGGGTTAAAGTGTGAACGAAGGAAAGAATAAGACCAACCTTTACCTGCTTTTTTACCTGTAATTGCACATTTCTTCGACATAATTATCCTTTAGTTTGAACTTAATAAGCCTAGTTCTCTTGCTTTTTTGACTTCTCTTTGAAGCTTGCGCTGTCTTTTAGCATCAAGGCCATTATATTTACGGCCCACGATTTTGCCGCTCTCAGAGAGGAAAGTCTTAAGTAAACCAAGGTTCTTGTAATTGATATCCTCGATTTCAACGGTGCTGCGTTTAGCTATTCTTTTCTTCATTAATGCCATACAAATCAAGTATTCTAGCACTAAGTCCTAGCCGCGCAGCAGAGCTGGGATAGGCCCTTAACAATAGCTTTAGCTCTGGCTAAGGCGCGTGGCTTATCTTGGGCCTCTGGGTATCATACCCCTTAGGGGGTATGATGGCTGTAGGATAATATTAGACCTGTTAAGAAATGTTCGAGAACAAGGCTTGCGAGAAGGAGTAAGCGGAGTTTACTAAAACGTAAATGAGCATTACGACGACGAGCGTAACGCAGTTATCGGGCATTTCGTAATGGGTCTATTGGTATAATCTGCTCGGTGGCGGCTCTATACCTTATCGCAACTCCCATCGGCAATCTTGAAGATATAAGCCTCAGGGCGCTAAGAATTCTTAAACAAGTCAATACTATATTCTGTGAGGATACTAGGGTTTCGATGAAGCTATTAAGCCATTACGAGATCAGCGGCAAAAAACTTATTAGCTGCAATGATGACAATGAAGCCCATCGTCTTAATCAGGTTTTGGCTTTATTAGATGCTGGCGAAGATTTGGCTTTCGTTAGTGACGCTGGCACCCCTACTATTAGTGATCCGGGTTATAGATTGATCGCTGGAGTCTCTGAGCAGCATACCGTAGTGCCAGTGCCCGGCGCTTCAGCGCTTACTGCTGCTCTTAGTGCTTGCCCGATTAACACTGAGAGGTTTGTTTTCGAGGGCTTCTTGCCGCATGGTCCCAAGCAGCGCCGCCGCGTGCTGCGTGAGCTGGTCACTGAGCAGCGCCCGATAGTTTTTTTCGAGAGCCCGCACCGGCTGATGAAAACTCTTACTGATATCTCAGCAATTTTTGGTGATGATGTTGAAATTTTTATCGCGCGTGAACTTACTAAGAAATTCGAGCAGTTCTATCACGGGACTATTAGCGTTGTGCGCGAGCAGCTCAGTGAGCAGTTCGCGTCAGAAGTGCAGGGGGAGCTGGTGCTTGTGCTTAGTTCTTCAGCCTCTTAGCACCCTGAGCTAGTTTCTTTTTCTCAGATTTCAGCTTGCGTTGTAATATTTGCGCGTCTTCGGCGGCTGGCAGCTCTTCAGGTTTAATGCCACTTTTGCCAAGTACAGCACGGATATTACGGTTGTTCTTAACATGCTCAGTGGTGATTTTAGTCTCGTTACTAAGCTGCTCATCTTTGCGAATATTGAAATTAGTAATCTCTGTAGCTAGGTCTTTAGCTTTAATGGTTACGGTTGGCAGAAAATCTGACAGAGCTCTTTTAGCCGACACTTTAAGTTTAGATTTCATTTGCTTGGTGTTCTTGCCGCCGAATAGTGCAGCATCCCCCTTACTGCGTATGCGCCCGAAGCCTTGCCCGTCAACACCGCGTTCAAAGGCTAAAGCGGAGAATTCTTTCTCAGAGAGCGTTAGCTTCTCTCTAGCTTGCAGGCGCTCCCATTCACTAATACGTTTCTCTAGTACTTCTTGCTTGCGGGTTTGCACAGCGAAGTAAGTCATAGCGAAGGCTATCTCTTCTTTGCGCGGATCACCATTCTGGGCGATCAGATAGCAAGCGTAGCGGCTGAGTTGAAGATCTACTACTTCTCTTTTGCCGCCTTTACCAAGATCAATAATTTTTGTTATTTCATGAAAATGATCAGTTATTTTTTGCTTGGAACTTTCGCAAGCGATTTGTGCCTTCTCAATAATTTTGCCAAAATTTTTCCAGTCTTCATAACCAAGTAATTTTTGCAGTTCTCTTGCCTGCCAAAACTCAATATCATCATCGTAATGTACGAATTCTTCGAATGTTTTATGCAGGCGTGTGATTACACTAGTGTCCATATTATCCCCTTTGTTTTTTGTTAGCGTCATCTACTCTTACAAAAATATTAGCAAGTTGGGTTGGGTTTTGCAAGCCCTAAAAATGAAATTTAATCTAAGTCTGAAAACCCTTGCCTAGAGCGGATAATATCATTTTTCCGGCGTCGGAAAAATGATCAAAACCCCCGCCCAGAGCGGATAATCAGGTTTGTCTAAAAATTACAAATCGACAAAACCCATGCAGCTATTAGCTTCCAAGTAAATGCCTTAACGCTGGCTCAAGCTCTGAATATTGAAATTTATAGCCGCTTGAACTTAGAGCGTTAGGGCTAACGTGAGCGCTAGATAGCAGTAATCCGTCAGCCATTTCGCCAAGAATAATGCGCGCAGCGAAAGCTGGCAGTGGAGCGATAGTGGGTCTGTGCAAAACTCGTCCTAGTACTCGCGTAAATTCTAAATTAGTCACAGCGTTAGGCGCAACTATATTAACAGCTCCGCTTAGACTTTCAGTGATCGCGCAGTGATAAAGTGCGCCTAGTACATCATCTATCGCAATCCAGCTCATATACTGGCGTCCATTGCCTATGATGCCGCCAGCACCAATTTGGAACGGTAGTAATAATTTAGATAGTGCGCCGCCGCGCGGATCGAGAATTACACCGAAGCGCGCATGCACTACTCGAATGCCAGCATCACTAGCGGCTTTAGTTGCTGCTTCCCAAGCTGCGCAAGTTTCAGCGAGAAATTTACAAGCAGCGTTGCCGCCACCAGCTGTGGAATTTTCGCTCAGTAATTCATCAGCTCTATCGCCGTAGAAACCAATAGCAGAAGCTGATACAAGAGTTTTAGGTTTAGTCTTCAGGTTCGCTAAAGTAGTTGCTAGTAATCTTGTGCCGTTCACCCGGCTCGCTGCGATTAGGGATTTTTGTTTAGTGGTCCAGCGTTTAGCTGCGATGTTTTCGCCGGCTAGATGTATAACCGCATCTATTTGTGCAGCTTCTAGTGCCGCAGTATCTATCTCACTAGTATCTGGGTTCCAGTATATTTCGCTAGCACTGAGATTTTTTTGGCGCACTAGCTTATAGACACTGTGCCCTGCAGTGCTGAGGTAGGCAGAGAGTTGTTTGCCGACAAGTCCAGTTGCGCCTGTGATTAATATTTTCATGGGTTTTCCTTTGTAGTTAGATTGGGTTTGAAGATCGCTAGCTGTAACTCTATGCCGGTATTTAAATAGGCGCCTAAGCTTGGCTTCAGTAAAGGTTTTCGCTAGGATATCACTAAGCGGCGAGAAAGGTAATTCGTAATCAATAGTATCTTCAAGAGTACCGTCGCTATGGATTATATGCTGGTGGTTCCAATAACTAAACGGTCCTTTGAGCTGCTGGTCCTCAAACTTAGACCCTTCGATATAACCATGATGTCTTATGGTCCATTCTAGTTTAGGGAAACTCAAAGGTGCGAGCGGGTAGAGATCAAGCTCTACGGTTGCGCCTTCTGCTATATCACTAAGGCTGTGCGGGCTAGCTATGCGCTTGCGCACGACTACAGATTCCCAATAAGGACACAAACGCTCGAAAGCACCCGGGGCTGCATGCCAACTCCAGATTGCTTTTGGGCTTACTGTTAGTTGGGTTTTAAAACTTAATCTATGTTTCATGCTAAGAAATTAAAACTATTTCTTAGCAGGCGTTGCAGCTTTTACTTGTGCTTCAGCAGCAGCTTTAGGTGCTTTTTTCTTTTTGCATTTGCATTTAGAGCAGTTAGCAGTAGCAGCGCTAGTAGCTAGGGCAAGAGCAAGAATAAGACTTAGAATTTTCATTTTAGAACTCCTTAGGTCGCTAATTATAGCAAGCCTTTGGTAGTGCGCAGACCATCAACACGATCATCAAGTGACTTAGCAACATCGAACGCTAGCGCAAAAGCTTTAAAGCTACCTTCAATAATATGGTGAGAGTTCTTGCCACTGAGTTTATGGATATGAATGCAGATGCCAGAGTTATTACTCAGTGCGCGCCAGAACTCAATACAGAGCTCAGTCTCGAAGGTATTGATGCGCTCTTTAAGAACTTCAAGATCATAGACAAGGTAAGGTCTAGTTCCAAGATCTACGTCACAGGTAATTAGCGCCTCATCCATAGGCACTCTGCCAGAACCATAGCGGCGTATACCTGCTCTGTTACCGAGAGCTTGTTTGATCGCTTGCCCGAGAGCGATGCCGGTGTCTTCAACACTGTGGTGATCGTCGATCTCGTGATCACCGATAGTTTTAACTGATAAATCTATAAAAGCATGCTTCTTAAGCTGTTCGAGCATGTGATCGAAGAAAGGCACTCCGGTAGAGATGCTGCCTTGGCCACTGCCGTCAAGATCTATCTCAACCTCGATCTGGGTTTCTTTAGTGTTGCGCACCACGCGAGCGCGGCGACCTGTTTGTTCGGTTTCTGATAGCACCATACATATTATACCCAATTCAGCTGCGTCATCGCGAGGCGCGAAGC
>Ga0172367_10007503_pt1 | contig 12461 bp, 18 predicted proteins | sample Lak10m_FD_114542 | JGI IMG/M metagenome (GOLD analysis project Ga0172367, IMG submission 114542) | Freshwater microbial communities from Kabuno Bay, South-Kivu, Congo - kab_022012_10m | ecosystem: Environmental > Aquatic > Freshwater > Lake | place: Democratic Republic of the Congo: South-Kivu...
TTATTTGTCCCTTTAAAACTTTTTTGATTATTTTGGATAAAATATTTACAAATTCATCACAGAAGCTAAAGACTTCTGTGTTTTCTTTGACAATACATATAAAAATGCTAATCCGATTATTACAACTGTAATCACTACAATATAGATATCTTTCTTTTCAAAATACATCATATTATTTTCGTTTTATAGTTTGACAAAATAGTTGTTCTGTATAAGTAGAACTATTGTCTAATTTAATATCTTCACATTCGATTCCTAATTTATCAGCAATCTCTTTCATTATCTTTGATTTGGATTTAATATTTTCAGACATATCTCTTACTTCTTTTGATTTCATCTCTAAGTATTCATCCATTGAGAATCCCTCAGGTAAGTTTTCTAAGTCGTAACCGTATTCGTTTTGTAAATCGATAACTAAGTCTTTGATGCGTCCCATAATATATGTTTTAAGTTTGTTTTACAAATATAAGAACAATATTCTATTTATACAACTTTAATCCGGCATCAATTGAAGAAGAAACATCCATTTCGCAATAATTTTTTATTTCTTCTAATCTACCTGTATTTTTTTTGGTTTCACTTATTTTTCTTTTAGTTTCTTCAGTGTGTTTAAATCTCTTTTTAGGTTTTCTATTTTTTGCACTTTCACTTAACTTCTTTTTGGTTTCTTCACTATGTTTTAATCCTTTATTCCAAAGGAATTTTTTTTCTCATCTTTTCTAAAGTCTCGGCAGTTGGGTTAATTCCTTTGTTCCATGCGGGTCCTTGTTTTCTACCTTTATTAGATTTACTTATTTTATCTTTAGTTTCTTGTGATAATACTCTACCAACATTCCAGGTATCGGGCATTTTCATACCTTTATTCCAAGGAACTGATCCAATAACACCATCACCACCATCTGTCATATTTACTAATATACCACCATTATCCAATCTTCCAAATTCTTTAATATAGTGTTTTTCTAGTTCACATGCTTCTTTATTAGTAAGAGACTCCGTTATTATAACAACTTTTAATCCGTGTTTATTAACAATATTTGACCAATAATCATTACGACCATGTCTACTAAAGGCTCTTTTATTTTTACCCTTACCAACATAAAATATTTCACCGGTATCTTCTTTTAGATGAAAATAAACATAAAAAACATTTTCATTTTCCATAAACAAACTTTTTTATAGTATATATAAAAAAGTTCTACTCCCCTATGTAAATTTTATTAATTAAGATGTTTATATCTAAGGTTCCCTCTCTATATAAAAATTCTTTTAATCTTCTATCCGGAAAAGAATTTTTTCTCCAGTTTGATGCAACTGATTTATTTACATTAAAGTATTCTTCCAACTTTTTGAAGTATTTTCGTTGTATATAAAATTCTATAAAAAAAATATCTATCATAGATTATATATTTTTTTTGATATTTCGATAGATGTTTCAATATCTTTTTCACAGTAATCTTTTATTTCTTCTAATCGACCACTATGATAATATTTATGTACATCCGAACCATTTATACAATCTTTTGGTGACTTAATATCTAATTCATATGCAACCTCATCAAGACTATATGCGTATGCAAACTTTTGTTTCCAATCATCTGCCATATCTACAATTCTCATATCCCAGGGTTTCTTTTCGTAAGGACATAGAATATTTGCAGGTGTAATATCGTATTTGTGTAGTTTGTGAAGTACCCAGGGGATGTCAAAGTAGTTGATTCTAAATCCGGATAGTTTAAAGTCTTTCTTTTCAATTTTTTTTAAAAGGTCGTTAAAGCTTTCAACAATATATCTTTCATCTTCGCCATAGAAACTTCTAATCTGTTTTTGTCCGTTATTATCTAAATATCCAACGGATATACAACATATTCTACCATAGGTAGACATTATACCTGATTGGTCTAAATAAGAATCTTCTAATGAGAATTTTTGATCCCAACCCATTCTTTTCCATTTACCTTCAAAAAGGTTTGCACCACGTTCATCGTTTTTTTTAAACTCACCAAAGTTTTTATATTCACCGGTGGTTTCTATGTCAAACATAAATAAATCTTCCATACTTTTATTTTATTTTGATATAAAATCATTTTTAATACATAGTTATATGAGTTAGAGATGTAAAAGTCTAAAAATTATTCGTTGATTTCACAAATTTTAACGTGAATAATGTCTTTAACTTTTCTCTTTTTTTCTATATAATCTATGTGGTAATATTTAAATAAATACAAAAAAGTATGAGTAAATTTATAAGATATATTGGATCAAAAGAACCAATAATTGATTTTCTTATTGAAAATTTTAATAAACACTGTGAAGGTTTCTCCAGTTTTGGAGATATGTTTGCAGGTACAAATGTGGTTTCAAGTAAGTTGATTGGTTTAAATCAAATTGAATCTGTTGAATCTTTTGATATGTCAAAATATTCAGAAATATTAAGTTCTTTTGTAAATCCTATAATAAATGAAGAATTTATTTCGTATATCACAGAACTCGATAAACTTGCCTTAATCGAAGGTGATATATTTAACGAGTTTTCTATAAACGGTCATCCAAAAACCATAGATCATTCTAAATTCGAATCACAAACAAGCAAATCAAGAATGTTTTTTACTGAAATAGTTGGTAAAAAAATAGATACTATAAAGACTCGATTAATAAAAGACTTTAATAATAAAAAAATTGATAGAAAAAAACTTAATCAGGTTTTGGCATTATTATTAAAATATGCAGATTCAAACGCACACACAACCGGTGTCTATGGTGCATATCTTAAAAACGAAAAAGAAAAGAATAGAAGTTTTATAACGGATGAATTAATATCTGAATTAAGAAATTTAAAAACATATGATAAAGAATATAAATTCACCAGAGGAAGTATATTAGATTCTATTAATAATGTAACTAAAAAAGATATATTGTATATGGATCCACCATATACAACTAGAAGATATGAAAATAATTACCATGTATTAGAGTATATCGCAGATATTGATTTTAGTATTGATGTTATCAAATACAATACAAAATCTGGGACACCTGACTTATCACTTATTGATAATCCATTTGGGAAAAAAAAAGATACCTATACTATATTTGAAAGTATGATTAAAGAAGGAATCGAAAAATGTAATTGTTTATTTATAAGTTATAGTAATCAGGGTTTATTAAAAGAAGAAGATGTTTATAAAATATGTGTTAAATATAATTTATCGCTTGTTACTGAAAAAATAAAACATAAAAAATATAAATCACATGATGTTTCTGTTCAGGGAGATGTTTATGAAATATTGTGGGTAATAAAAAAACAAAACTGATATGAATATAGATACTAAATTATTTGACTGGATTGGTGGTAAAAAATGGTTATGTGGTAAATTAAATGATAGATTTACAGATATATTAAATAATAATAAGAATATTAAATATTATGCAGAACCATTTTGTGGAAGCCTTGGATCATTGATTGGTGCAATAGAAACATTAAAAAATAATAATATAGAAAAAATATATCTCAATGATATAAATAATACTATTATTAATACTTTTAATTTTGTTAAAAACGATCCAGAAAAATTGTTTGAGGAATATTGTAAGATTGAAAATGAGCATATAAAACTTATGCCGGAAAAATGTTTTGGTCTTAATAAAACTAAAGATAAATTAGAATTAAAAATTCTAATGAAAGATTCTCAAGAATACTATAATAAAATGAGAGTCGTTTTTAATTCTATCAAAAACGACAGTACTAAATCTTTAGAAGCTAGTTCAACTTTTCTATTTCTTATGAGTAGATCCTTTAATGGTATTTATAGAGAAAACTCAAAAGGAAATTTTAATTCACCATATTGCTGGACTCCTAAAAAAGTAAATTTTGAAAACAAAAAAAATACAATACTCAATTTCAACAGATTCTTCAATGATATGAAAATAGAATTCAGTAATATGAGTTGTTTTGATTTTTTAAATAAAATGGAAAGTCAAAAAAATGATACTTTGTTTTATTTCGATCCTCCCTATCTAAATAAAGATATAAAAGAGAATAACTATAGTAAAGATTCGTTTGGTTTAAATGAACAAAATAGACTTCTTGATTATATCAAAGGTTATAATCATATTGTTTATAGTAATCACAATTTGGATATTTTTCAAAATTTTTTCTCAAATTCCAAATATTCAAAAGATATTGTTTATAGAAAAAATAATATGTCTTCTGACAATAATAATAGAGTAAATGATGTTGCAGAAATATTGGCTTATACAAAATAAAAAAAAGAGAACTTAAAGTTCTCTTTTTTTTTATTTAATTGGTGTTGCTTGTTCATTTAAATTTATTTTAAAATCTTTATCTAAATTAAATAATACCTCTGGTTCATTATTGTAGTCACCAAATGTGCATAGATATTTTTTAACAGAAGTATTGTTGGGCAATCTGGAAATAAACTCTCTTTGTATAAAATCATCAAACTTTTTATCCAAAACTTGTTTTATTCCTTTTTTATAGTTTTCAGTAGTCTCTCCTTCAATTACCAATAACTCGTTAGTTTCTTTTTTATAGAATACTATATCTGGAATTCCTTTACCTTGTTTTGAAGTATAATATTTATCAAAAATATTTATATAGGATTTACCACAACCAGCATGATTTGTAAACAAAACTTCATATCCTTTATTTCGAAATTCATTTTCCATAAAAATACTTGCCATTTTTTCACCAGTATTCGCAAATTTCCAATATGATTTATTATAAACATTTTCATCTTTTTTGATAATAAAAGATTCACCGTTTTTTAATTTTATAGTAACACCTACTGTTTTTAAAACATTTATCAGTTTGTTGTTGCTTTTTTCAAAGAACTTTTTATCTCTACCGTGATCAACCAAAACAATTTCAATATTACTGTCTAATTTTCTCACTAAATATGATCTACTTGCTACATAACCCTCTCCTGGATCATGATTACCTTTCTTTTTAAATAGATTGCATTGAATCAGAATTTTTCCATCTTCTAATTTAACTCTACTTGGTACTCCTCTACTTAGTCTTTTTTGTGATTCTCGTTTAATAATTTCACTTATAGAATCATATTTAAAATCATTTTCAAATTTTTTATAACCTAATTTACCAATTTCAGAAATTATTATATCTGAATGTCCAAAATTTTGCATTGTTGCAAAATCACACTTATGTGTATGTGTAAATGATTCGTAACAATTTTCAATTGTTTGAAAATTAGTTATAAGATAAGCAAATGGTATATCTCCCCATTTTTCAATAACTGATATTTTTTTAGAACTTCTCTGTGAAGTCATATTTCCTGCTTCGTTACCAGTATTTTTTGTAGCCTCTGCCACTGCAATTGGTTTACCATTCTCTTTTGGTTTATCATTTCCTTCATAAAAAAGATAATCTACAAATCCATTACCATCTCTTTGTACAATGCAATAAATAAATTTATTATATCTAGATGATTTTAATCCTGTTATTTCAATTGTTTTTTCGTGTTTGATATATTTTATCTCATCAACTATTTCTATATCAGAACCATGTATATTACAAACCCACTTATATAGATTTATAATCTCATAAGATATTTGTTCTTCCCCTAAACACCACAAAGTATTATTTACCATTTATTTTTATTTTTATTTTATAAAGATAATAAATTAATCTTAAATATTAATCAAATAATTGATTTATTTTATGTTCTCTAATATCAATAAAATGTTTATTGAAATCTGTCACGGTTGAATAGACCCTTTTACCCCTTTCATCAAATATGATTGCATCATCTGTACCAAAAAAAGAATCGTATATAATAACATAGTTGTATTGTATGTTCTCATAAAAGTCATAACTATTTCTGGCCCTTTGTTCTTCATTTTTAAACCTTTTTATACAAACACATATTCTAACATCATATGTTTTTCCTGCAGTTGTATATTTCTCGGTTTTTAACTTTCTTTTCTTTAATAGCTGTATTTTATTAAAATCAATCAGTCGATGATGTATTAGCTTTCTTTCTTTCTGAAACTGTTTTACAAATGACTCAGTATCTAATCCTTTTGACTTGGCGAACTTCTCTGGTGAGAATTTAAAAATCATATTAAATAAATCAGTATTACTCTTACGTATCTCTACGGTTTTAAGCATCTCGATCCATTTGTTATAGTCTTCTAAAGTCATAGTATTTATATATGAAAAAAACTCTTATGACTAACATAAGAGTTTTAAAATCTGTTCTTTTATTCCAAATTGTTTAATACCTTCTTTCATTCTCTTAGTATGAACAAAACATTCTAACGCACTAAGATCTAAATCATCGATGGCTACCCATTTCTCTACGTCTGGATGATTCGAAAGCCATTCTGTTATTTCACTCACTCTTGTACTTTCAATCTCGTCCACCGACTTTAAAACGTGATTTGGTGTTGTTGCAATAGGAGCTTTTAAAACTCCATATTTAATAAACATATCTTGTAGTTGTTCCAAAGTACAATGAAGCTTCCAATCAGAAGATACTACAATCTCTGCATCAGTTTTTAGTAAAATCTCATTTAAGACTTTAACTGCCTTAGAGTTGAAGTTGTCCATCTTTATATGAGCAGGAATCTTTGGATCATTGACATAACCTGCTTCACCTGGATTTGCAAGCTTCCATTTATTGATTTTTTTATCGCGACCGCCCCACTCTGTAGATAAGCACATTACGCCATCATTATCTAAAAAAATTACTTTCATAATATAAATATAATAAATTATTTCTTTTCTAACAACTTTTTAAGTGATTTAAAAATGTTTTTCTTAACTTTCTTTTTAGACTTTTTCTTTTTCTTTACGGTTCTAATTATATCGTAGCTTGATTCCAATTTTCCGCTTATTACCGTTTTACTATTTATTTTTTCTGTCTTTAATTCCATATCTTTTATTTTATTTTTTAAATCGTTGAATACAATATCATTGACGCAGCCATAAATGACTTTGTTCTATTATTAGTTTTTCGTTACGTGTTCTCATATCGTATTTATTTTACAAAGATATATATTATTTTTAAAAAAACAAAAAAACCCTTTCTTTAAAGTGAAAGGGTTTTGGGCCAAATCTTTTAAAGATCTTTGTTTTCGGCTCCACCACCTTGTTTTATGACTACAAGGAAAACTTACTCTTATATAGTTATCTATATAATAAGTTTATTACTTTGCCGCTTTTTCAGCTTCAACTGAAGCAGCTCTGTAAGAAGTAACTAACTTTTTGATTTCACCTAATGCTTTTCTTGCGTCAGCGTTAGATTTTTTAGTTGTTTTATTATGGTTAGTATCAAATTGTTCCCATAATGTTTTCAAGTTTTCGTAGATTTCTTGCATTTTGTTATATTTGTTTTTTTAGGGTTTAAGTACCCTTAGACTTTAAGTCCTTTATTATATTAAATATTTTTGATAAGTTTAATTTTACCCAAAAAGATCTTCCGCGTCTGACGCATCTGTGAATCCATTTGTATCATCTTCTTCATCAACAATTTCATTGAATTGTTTTTCAACTTCTTCAATTTCATCTAATGATTTAAAACGGAAGTAGTCATTAACGATTGGTGCCATCTTTTCTAAAACATCCTGTGTAAATATCTCCTGTGTAAATAGTTGTTTAGTTGTAACTGATTTACCTAAGTGAGAAACAAACCATCTGTTTCCTCCTGGTGTGAAAGTAATTTCACCTGTAGATTTATCAACTTCTTCTTTCCCTTTAGCAATACCGATTTGATTAAAGTATTCTGGTCTACAGAATGCATCTAATCCTGTATATGGATTCATACCGTGTGCAAAAGAAATATCAAAACGTATTTTCTTTGGTTTGGCCATACGATTCTTCATAGTTTTGAAAAGAACTGAAATACCTGATGAACCTAAATCCATATCATCTTCTTCACCGGTTTTAAGTTTTGATTTACTCATCATACCGATTACTGAAGCAGAGTATAACAAACCATTACCACCTTTTAGTTTTTCTTGACTGAACATATCTAAAGTCATGTAGGTGTGGTTACATACAATCATTGGAATATCTAAGTATCCTAAGTCAGTATTGATTGAACGGAACATAGAACCTAATGCTTTTGCTTTAGTCATATCTTGTTTGATATTACCTGCCAACAAATCTTCTTTCTCTTTATTACTTGCCATTTGTCCTAAAGAGTCTAATACAATCATCAACTTAGGTAGTTCAAATCCTGCCATCTTTTGCTCTTTTAAATCGTCTAAAAGTTGAGTTAAAAGCATGTTTACATCTTCTACTTTGTTTGATCTAATCAATCTGAATTTTTCTAAAGAGTTATCAACTCCAAATTTTGGAATATCTTCTAAATCGATTGCTTGTTCTGTATCAATATAGATTACTGAATATCCTGCTCTTTGTGCATGTTTAGTACATGAATAAGCAATAAATGATTTACCAGCACCAGACTCACCTGCAAATGCGGTGATTCTATTATTTGCAACACCACCACCTAATAATTTACCGGATAAGGCAGCATCTAATAAATAAACACCTGTTGTGATAAACGTTTTTTCTTTAATTTCTTTTTCAATTTGAACGGGTACTGATTTAGCAATGTTGTCTAATATAGATCCAACTTTACTGAACTCGAATCTTTTTGTTTCTTTTGTTTGTTTTGCCATCTTAATAAATTTCTTTTTTATGTTTTATATATAAAGACTTTATTCTCCTCCTTTGATAAAACGAGTATATTTATTTCCAAGGAGACAGATAGTATTATTATATATACATAAAAGTATAGAGTATTATATATGACTAAAGAAGAACTAATTGAGATTTCGAAAAAAATTTACAATGCCAAATATGACTATTCGTATTTACCGGAAAATTTTAAAACCAATGACTATGTTGATTTTATGTATTTGGGTTTAATTTTTAAACAAAAAGTATCCGAACATTTGAAGGGTAAAGAGCCAGAAAAAACCAGAATAAGAAATACACAGGATTTTATTAATAAGTCGAAGTTATTTTGGGGTCATAATAAGTATGACTATTCACTTACTGAATTTAATGGCTGTCGAAAAAAAGTTAAGATAATTTATAAAAATAAGATATATGAACAGAATGTAATAAATCATCTTTCAGGGTTTAAATGTGAAAATTGTTGGGATAGTGAAAAGTTTATAATAGAATCAAAGAAAATTTTCAAGAATAGATATGATTATTCTTTGGTTGAATATGTGAATTTCAAAACACCGGTGAAAATTATTTTTAATGGTGAGGTATATAATCAAAATCCGGAACATCATCTAAGAGGAAATAAACCAGAAAATTCTAACCTTAGTAAAAAATTAGATAAAGAAGAGTTTATCAAAAGATCGATTGAAATTTTTGGAAAAAAATATGACTATTCATTGGTTGAATATGTAAATACAAGAACACCTATAAAAATTATTTTTAATGGTGAAGTATATGAACAAAAGCCTCAATATCATTTATCGGGATTGTGTCCAGAGGGTTTAAATGTCAAGGATACAGAATCTTTTATTTATAAATCCAAAGCTATATTTAAAGATAGATATGATTATTCTCTTGTTGATTATAAAGGAAATGATGAATATATAAAGATAATATACAATGGGCAAATTTACTTACAAAAACCTTATTATCATTTACGTGGTGATAAGCCAGAGAAGAGAAATTATAAAAAAACAACAACTGAGTTTATATCAATTTCAAATATCGTACATGATTTTAAATTCAACTATGATAAAGTTAAATATATTGGTGCCAACTCAAAAGTCATAATAACTTGTCCCATACATGGTGATTTTGAGCAAATTGCAAACTCACACCTTATGGGTAATGGGTGTGTAAATTGTTCTGAATCCAGAGGGGAAAAATCTGTGGCTAAGTATTTAGATAAAAACAATATCTCATATTATAGACAACATAAATTTTCTGACTGTAAGAATATATTTCAGCTCCCATTCGACTTCTACCTGCCTAAATACAGAACCGCTATAGAGTTTGACGGGATCCAGCACTATGAGCCAATACCTCGCTTTGGCGGCTTAGAAGCATACAATCGTTTGAAAGTAAACGACAAGATAAAGTCTGACTATTGCGAGGACAACTATATTGATTTGATAAGAATCAGATATGATCAGATTGATAGGGTGTTCGAGATATTGAAAGAAGGCTTGAAGAACAAGATCTAGGAAACAAGCTGATTTTTGAATCGGCGCATTCTTTCTTGGTCGTTTTGCGACAATTCGCTGAAGGCCTTCGACTCGTATGATACGAATTTCAGATCGTTGGAAAATATCTTGTCGAACAATTTAGAAAGCTCTTCTTTTGAGATAGAGATTCCTCTTTCTCGGGCGCCAAGCATTATTCGCTGCTTTGTATCCTCTGTCTGATATCCTAGCCTGTCTCGAAGGTGTTCTCTGTCCGTTTTTTAAAGATCCTTTGATTCTTCTATGCTTTCGCTAAACTTCTTCAGATGCCTCATCTTCGTCTTCTTCTTTGTTGGCTGCTTCCCATTCCTTTCTCATCCTCTCTGCTTCCTGCTCTTCGTCCAGGTATGCCGGGAGCTTTATCTCGGTAGGAGAATCGCTGTTCCACTTCTTGGCGAACTTCTTCGGAAAGTTCTTGTACGTCTCTAGGTATCTCATCATCTTTTTGACTGGTTTTTGCGCCGCTTGCTATCTGAATTTGTTTGGATAGATCGATCTCCATTCATGCCCTTGCGGCACGTCTGAAGCCCTTACTCCGAATATCTTTTTCTCAGGGCCTACGTCCTTTCCGTCCATAAGGAACCCGTTGTTGCTGGCCCATGTTTCGAGGTTCCTGTTTAGAGGCTGGCCTACCGAAAACGGAAACCTTATTCCCGTCTTGTTGTCTATGGCGGCGATCCTCCTGTCCGGAGATATCTCCACGGCGATCCTAAGCCTCGGATTCCTCTGGCTTACGAACTCTATCCTTTCCTTTCCGAAGGACTCGTCGAATCTCTTCAGGTGCTTCATTTATCTGAAGTCGCTGAATCTTTTGAGAGACTTTCTCTCATATTGCTCTTCGTCTTGGGTCGAGTCGTCTCCTCCGAATTCTTCATGACCTTCTTCATCATCATAACCTAAATCATCGGAACCATCTGCTCTCATTGCACCAAAATCTTCGTCATTTTCTGGATCATAATTATCATCCTCTTCTTCTTGAGATTCTTGTGCTGCTTGGAAGTCTGCCAATACGGCCTTCACCTTTTCTCTCTTCTCTTCTTCGTCGCAGTCTTCTCCGCACTCTTCGATGGCTGCCAATACTCTGTCTACGACTTCGTCTAGTTCTATGCCCTCCTCTTCTTCAGTCTCCTCGCCGCCGAAAGCCTGAGCGTCTGCTAAGTCTTCCGCTTCTCTGTCAGCGAATATTTGGTCGTTCTTCATTTGGTCCGCTTCTTCGTCTGCAGCGAATCCGTCGAAGTTTTCGAATTTTCTAAGATTCTTCATGTTTTGTTTTATTTTTTTCTATCAGGTATATATTAAAAAGCAAAACCGCATTTATTTTAGCTATCTTTGTAAAAAAACACATGAACAGGATATTGACATTCAGAGAGTTCAGCAGGATCGACAGCGCGGTGTTCCGCCTGAAGTCTGCCAAGGACTACGGAGACGAGATAGTATACGAAGGAGTCCTCAGCCTAAACGGAGAGAAGATAGCGGGGCAGATATTCGCCGACGCGGACGGAGACCTCGAGTGCTACCAGTTCTACGACAAGGACGGAAGAGACATCGCCGAGACATATGGTCAGGAGGCGGTAGACTCGATGGTCAGGAGCAAATTGAAAAGACTTATAAAAAAAAATATAGAATGAGACACGAAGGACAGAACATATTCTTCATAAGCGACCTGCATGTAGGCCACGCCAACGTGATAAGGTTCGACGTCCGGCCTTTCAAGGACACGGATGAGATGCATGCCGAGATGATAAAGAGGTGGAACTCGGTAGTAGGCGACGACGACATAGTCTACTTCCTCGGAGACCTTTCTTTCGCCGGCAGCAGCCTGACGAAATGGTTCGCCTATTCGCTGAAGGGAAAGATATGGGCGATAGCGGGAAACCACGACAAGATAAGCCAGCTCAAGTCGCTTGGGCGCTTCGAGGACGTGCACGAATATGGCACCGAGATCGGAGTCAAGGACGAAGACAGCCTCGCGTCTAGAGGATCGCAGGGATACCAGAAGATAGTCATGAGCCACTATCCGATACTCTCTTGGAACAAGTCGCACTACGGCAGTTTCCATCTACACGGACATTGTCATGGTTCTTTGATGAGAGATCCAAATTTTGATTGGTTTTATATGTTCAGTCAAAGAAAACACAGAAGTCTTTAGCTTCAGTGATGAATTTGAAATTATTTTAGTAAAAAGCTTAAAGGGAGAAAGAATATTTAATATATAAACTATAAGTGATAACCAA
>Ga0172367_10007506_pt1 | contig 12459 bp, 13 predicted proteins | sample Lak10m_FD_114542 | JGI IMG/M metagenome (GOLD analysis project Ga0172367, IMG submission 114542) | Freshwater microbial communities from Kabuno Bay, South-Kivu, Congo - kab_022012_10m | ecosystem: Environmental > Aquatic > Freshwater > Lake | place: Democratic Republic of the Congo: South-Kivu...
CAGAAAAACCAGACCGGCCCAAAAAAGCGGATTTTGATAAACCATCGTTTAATAATCGCGAATAATCACGAAGTTGAACACGTTCAGATATTAAATTAAGTAATTTCGTGGCCATGTTCGTTTTAATTAGCGAATTTTATTTGCTATAAAGCGATTATACCGCTAAAATGGAAATATGTCAAAACAACGAGTAGTCTTGGTAATCTTGGACGGCTGGGGCGAAGGAGCGCAAAACGAAACCAACCCCATCTACATGGCCAAACCCGAAATTTTCCCTTATTTAAAGCAAAATTTCCCCAGCGGTATGTTGCAAGCCTCGGGCATCAGCGTGGGCTTGCCATGGGGCGAAGAAGGCAACAGCGAAGTCGGCCACTTGAATTTGGGCTCTGGAAGAATAATCTACCAATATTATCCGCGCATTACTCTTACCATTCGCGACGAAAGCTTTTTTGAAAACCCGGCGTTCAAGGCCGCGTTCGACCACGCGAAAAAAAATAATTCCGCCGTTAATTTAATTGGGCTTTTGGGCGACGGAAATGTGCATTCGTCCATCCAGCATTTAAACGCATTAATCGAATTCGCCAAAAAAGAAGGCGTTTCAAAAATAAATCTCCATCTTTTTACCGATGGCCGCGACAGCTCGCCCACTTCGGCGCCGGAATTACTGAGCCGTCTGCCAAAAGACGTTAATTTAGGCAGTATTAGCGGCCGTTTTTACGCCATGGACCGTGAAAACTACTGGGACAGAGTGCAAAAAGGCTATTCCGTTATTGTCGGTGAAGGCCCGGTGGCCGGCGACGCCGAAACTTATATTAAAAATTCCTACACCAAAAAAATTACCGACGAATTTATTAATCCGACGCGCGTAAAAGAAGGCTGCGAAGTTAAAGAGAATGACGCCGTTATATTTTTCAATTACCGCGAAGACCGGATAAAAGAATTAGCGGCGGCTTTTATCGACAAAAATTTCCAAAAATTTCCTGCGAAAAAATTCAATAATGTTTTTGTCGCCACCATGACCGAATACGATAAAAACCTTAAAGCGCCGGTGGCGTTTCCGACCGAAAATATCAGCAACTGCCTCGGAAAAATTTTATCAGACGCCGGAAAAAACCAATTAAGAATAGCGGAAACCCAAAAATATCCGCATATCACATATTTTTTCAACGGCCTCAGAGAAACCCCATTTAAAAACGAATATCGCGCGCTGATTCCTTCACGGCCGGTAGTACGCCAAGACCAACACCCGGAAATGATGGCGGCTGAAATAACCAGCCGGGCAGTCGAATCAATAATGGAAAACGCTTTTGATTTCATCTTGATAAACTACGCCAACGCCGACATTATCGCCCACACCGGCAATTACGACGCCTGCCTTAAGGCCGTCAAAGTCATCGACGAACAAATCTCTAAAATCATCAAAGCGGTTTTAGAAACCGACGCGGTTCTATTGATTACATCAGACCACGGTAATATGGAAAAAGTCATCAATGAATCCACCGGCGAGGCCGAAACAAAACACGACACCAGTCCGGTGCCGCTTTACATGGTGGCCAAAAAATTCGCCAGAAAAAGAACCGATGCCGAAATGCTCGCCGCCACAAAAGAAAATCTCGGCATTTTAGCCGATGTCAGCCCAACAATCTTGGAATTGATGGAACTCCCCCAACCGCAAGAAATGACCGGCCAAGGCCTGCTTAAATTTTTCTCTTAAATTATCTTCCTAATCCTGCCGGAGTATGGTCTCTTGGCTCAAGCTCCGATTCTTTAACTATTGCCGGAGGAGCAATTAAATTCGGCGTAAGCAAAATCAAAAGCGCGCTAAGAAGCGTAAACGCGCCGACCGTCAAAAAGACAAAAGAAAATCCGAACCAGTTAGCCAAAAGTCCGCTGGCGAGCGTTGCAAAAAACGAGGTTAAACCGACAACCGTACTGTCCAATGACCAATCAAACGAAACTTTTTTTGTATCCAAATGCCTTGAAAAAATCGCGTTCCACGAAGGAATGTAAAGTCCCATTGCAATCGCGTAGATGAATTGCGTAAAAAACAAATGCCATAAGGTGCTGACCGTGGCGAAACTAAAAGAAGCGAAAGCCGCTAAAAACAATGCCGTAACAAGCGCGTAAAAATCGTCTTTTTCGCCATCGGTCTTGTCTAAATAATTCGCTATCGGAATCTGGAGAAGTGATTTTACCAACCAATACAAAGCGGCAACCGAACCGATAATCGCCAAATTCGCTCCGGCGACTTTTTCAATAATAAAAATCGAGAAAATCGGCTGAATCATGCTCCAACTGCCAAGAAAAAATAAATCGGAAACAACCAGATGTTTGATAACTCGGTTTATTTTTATATTTATATCAATTTTAATTTTCATTTTGAAATAAATTTGAAAGCATTATCTTCTCCTAAAACAATTGATAGCTTCGCGCCTTTTTGAATTTCGCCGCGGAGAATTTTTTCCGCCAAAACGCTGCGGAGTTTTTCGGAAATCACACCGCGCAAAGGCCGAGCGCCGAAAACCGGGTCAAACCCGAGTTCGGCTATTTTTTTAATTGCCGCGTCATCGAAAGATAATTCTATGCCCTGCACTTCGGAAATGGTTTTTCCCAAATCAGCCAAATTCAGCCGGCAAATCGCCTCAATATCGGTTTGCGACAAAGTTTTAAAAACAATTATATTCGAAAACCTATTCAATAATTCCGGCTTGAAATAGTCGGTCAATTTTTTCTTTAACTGTTCGGTTATGTCTTCAAAAGGCGTGTGCGCTTCAAGATGGGTTTTAATGAAATCCGAATGGGCGTTTGAAGTGGCGACAATTATCGTATTGGTGAAATCAATGGTCCGGCCCAGATTATCGGTCAATCTGCCTTCGTCAAACAGCTGCAAAAACAAATTCAAAATATCCGGATGCGCTTTTTCGAATTCGTCAAGCAAAATAAGCGAATACGGCTTTTGAATAATATATTCCGTCAACGCGCCGGCAATTTTCCCGTCGGGCGAACCGATAAACCGAAAAATGCTTTGCTTGTCTTGGTATTCCGACATATCAAAACGGATCATCATGCTTTCCGAACCGAACTGGATTTTTGTGAGAATTTTTGACAATTCGGTTTTTCCCACTCCGGTCGGACCGACAAAAAGGAAAACGGCAATCGGCCCGCCCTTGCGCGAAAGCCCGCTGCGATATTCCCGTAACGACCGGCTGACCGCTTTAACGGCGTCTTCCTGGTCGATTAATTTTTCGTGAATTATGCTTTCAAGATTAAGCAATTTTTCCGCTTCTTCTTTGGTGGCTTTGTGAATCGGCACATTGGTTCTTCTTTCGGCGATGGCGGTAACATCATCGGCGGACAAAAGCGCGTTTCTTTTTTGGCTTGCGTCGGCAAGGGCTTCTTTTAATAAATCCTCCGCGCTTGAGGGCAAAAGTTTTTGGCGGAAATATTTATGCGCCAGAAACACCGCCTGTTTTATGGCGCCAAAAGAAACCAAAACATTCGTCTGATTTTCCAAAATAATGGCGCTATAGGTTAAAAGTTTTACGGATTCGTCTTCGGTAATTTCATCCACCCTGATTGTTTCAAAAGCGCCGGTAAAATCACTTTTCGATTCAATGAATTCTTTATATTCCTTCGGGTAAGTGGCGGCGATAACCGGAAATGCATCGCCCGCTATTACGGGCACTAAAATATCGGCCGCGCTCATCGATTGAATTCCGGAAGTTTTATACAAATTATGCGCGTCAGGAATATAAAGAATTATATTTCCGGCGGAAACTATTTCCTGGATTATTTTATTAACCCGATTGGCAACTTCTTCATCCGAAGCGCCGGAAACCAAATCGCCAAAAGACAAAGAAACAAGACGTTTATCGAAAAGCTTTTCTGTGGACCTGTCTTTTATTATTTCAAACGCCAAGTGGCAAATTAAAGTTTCTTTGCCGCTGCCCGGCTCGCCGATCAAAAGCGCGTTAGGCTTGTTTTGCCGAGATAAAATATTTACCAACCGGGTGTATTCTGTCTGATGACCGACTAAAAATCCAACTTTTTCCTCGCGCGCTAAGTCTGTAAAATCAACACCGTATTTATCAAGGGTGGGCGTAGGCCGGGCGGTCCAAGCGCGATTCATCACCCTATGCCTTAAACCGTAAGGCCTGCCCGCGAATCCGCCCAAAGAGGCCGGCATTTTTTTAAGCCAGCGGAATTGATTTTTAAACCGGCCGAAAATCAGAGCGTTTTCCATATCGCCCGCGGCAATCGAGAATAAATTAAACAATTTGGCGGCTGCCGATTCATTTGCCGCCACCAAGGCTGAAAAAATATTTCTCGGCTCGATAAATTTTTCATTATTCGCCAGCGCGTTGTTAAAAGCGTTTTTAACGATATTTTCGATTTTAACAAGTATGTCTTGTTTGGTTTGTCCCTCCGTTTTGCCGTCTTTTAGCATGTCGGAAATTTTTTGCCTGAAATCTTTCGGCTGAACGGACATTCTTCTCATGCCTTCTTCCACATCCTTGTTCCGCGACAAGAAATCGGCGAGATAAAGCGAAAAATCTTTGTTTGAAGTTGTTGATTTTTCAAGCGCCCGCTCCAAAACTGAAACGCTCGCCGGCGACATATATTCTGCCATGTTTATTTTATTATTTTGGCCGGATGTTTTTAAATCTAAAAGCGACTTATCCGCTTTATTAAAATGTATTGCCCTGTGAAGTAAAAACAGCGCGCCAAAAACTCCCAGCCAAAACAAAAATTTAACGTCTGACAACAAAAGCGCGGCCGTGGCGGCAACAAAGACGGCATAAAAACAATAAACAATAAAACGCACGATGATTCTTTCAATCGTCGACATTTTCAAACGCAATTCATTTAAATATATATCCATTTTTTAAACTTTTATCGCAAACCCCAAGTTTTTCACGATTTCATAAATTACCAAAATCGGAATCGCCAGCCAGAATAAATAAATAACCAAGGCAATGGCGGCAACAATTAAATAAAAAATTCCGCCGAAAAACAGGCGGACACTGCGGAAAATAAAACCCAAAACATAGCCGATAAAACTTCTATCTTGGTAGAGCGGCTGGAAAATATTTTTCGCGGTTATTTTAAGGGCAACTGACTTGTCCAAATTTTCCAAAAAGGAAATGAAAATGTGGCTTCCAATCTTAAAACTGCCGGCATACCAATGCCGCCAAAACTCAACAAAACGGAAGAGAAAACGATTTATTATGTAAATTGCGGCATTCATTGTCGAGTTTTATTAATATTATTCATCATAATATTAATTGCCCGATAATTCAAACCACTTTTTCACCATCTTTTTATTTCCAAATTTTAACGTAAGGATTTATAATGTATTTAATGACCAACCGGGAAATCGCTAAAATTTTCAGCAAAATCGCCCTTTATTTCGAGATGGACAATGTGGACTTTAAGCCGCAGGCATATGAAAAAGCCGCGATGAATTTGGAAACGCTCTCGGAAGACGTTAAAGATGTTTATGAAAGAGGCGGCGATAAATCGCTTGAGGAAATTCCGGGAATCGGCAAAAATATGGCCGATAAAATTATTGAATACATCAAAACCGGAAAAATAAAAGAGTATGAAAGATTAAAAAAGAAAATTCCGGTAAACATCGACGAGCTTATTTCAGTGGAAGGCATTGGGCCGAGGGGTGTTAAATATTTATATGAAAAACTTAAAATAAAAAATCTTAAAGACCTTGAACGCGCCGCCAAGGCCGGAAAAATCAGGAATTTGCCGAATTTCGGCGAAAAAAAAGAGCAAAATATCCTGCAAGGCATAGAATTCGTCAAACGGAGCACCGGCAGATTTTTACTGGGGGAAATTTTGCTCAAAGTCCAAGAAATAACCGCCAATCTTAAAAAATTAAAAGAAGTTAAACAAATTTCCGAAGCCGGCTCGGTGCGCCGCAGAAAAGAAACTATCGGCGACATCGATATTTTAATAATCTCATCGAGTCCGAAAAAAGTAATCGATTATTTCGTTAAAATGCCGGGCGTGGTGAAAATTTGGGGGCAGGGCCCGACAAAAGCGTCCGTGCGGGTAAGCACGGGAGAAGGCTTTGACCCCCACACCAATTTTGGTGTGGGGGTTGACGTTGATTTGCGCGTGTTGCCGGAAAGCCAATTCGGTTCAGCTCTGCAATATTTTACCGGCTCAAAAGAACACAATATAGTTTTGCGTAAAATCGCCATTGATAAAAAATTGAAACTTTCGGAATACGGATTGTTCAGCGGTTCAAAAATCATTGCCGGCAAAACTGAAAAAGAAATTTATAAAACTCTGGGCATGGATTATATGGAACCGGAAATACGCGAAAACACCGGCGAAATCGAAGCGGCTTTAAAAAATAAATTGCCAAGGCTTATCGAATTGAAAGATATTATCGGTGACCTGCACGCGCACTCGAATTTTAACGGCGGAGACAATTCCGTCGAAGAGCTTGCCGCTGCGGCGATAAAAATTGGCTACAAATACATCGGCATAGCCGACCATACGAAATTTTTGCGCATCGAAAACGGCCTAAACGAAAAACAGCTTATCGATAGAAATAGAAAAATAGACAAAATAAACCACAAACTACAAACTACAAACAAAAATTTTAGAGTTCTTAAGGGTTGCGAAGCCAATATTATGGCTGATGGCTCGATTGATATAAACGACAAAACCTTGGCGCAAATGGATTTTGTCATTGCCGGCGTGCACTCGCAGATAAAAATGCCCAAAGCGCAAATGACGGCCAGAATTATCACCGCGATGAAAAACCCGAATGTGGATATAATCGCCCATCCCACCGGAAGACTCTTAAAAAAACGCCCCGAATACGAAATCGACTTCGATAAAATTCTCGAGGCTGCAAAAAAAACAAAAACGGTTTTGGAGATAAACGCCTTTCCGTTAAGATTAGACCTAAACGATGTTCATATTAAAAAGGCCAAGCAAGCCGGCGTAAAAATGGTTATAAACACCGACGCCCACGACAAAGAGCACTTAAATCTGATGCAATATGGAGTTTTTCAGGCTCGCCGCGGCTGGGCGGAAAAGAACGATATTATAAATTGTTGGCCGGCCGAAAAAATGCTAAAATTGTTGAAATAAATTTATGGCAAAGGAAATTTCAGCCGGAATAATTGTTTACAAAAAGACCAGACAGGGTCTTAAATTTTTACTTCTTTATCACGGCCATGACTATTGGAATTTCCCGAAAGGGAAAATAGAAAGCGAAGAAAAAAACATGGAGGCGGCGATCAGGGAAACTCGCGAAGAAACCGGATTATTTTTGCGCGATTTGAAATTATTAAGGAATTTCAAAGCGTATGAAAAATTTTATTTTTGGAAACGACCGGTCCAAGCCGGAGAAAAATCCCAAAGAGTTTTCAAAATAGTTATTTTTTATCTTGCCGAATCAAAAAATTCAAATGTAAGGATTTCGGATGAACATGAAGGATATGCCTGGTTTTTATATAAAGACGCTTTAAAGATTTTAAGCAAACACAAAGACAGCCAAAAAGTTCTTATTCAGGCAAACGATTTCCTACACAAACGCGCGAACGCAAAAAAAGAGGGCTGATGCCCTCTTTTTTAATTTCCGATTATTCAAATTAAACCTTCTTCGCGATTTTTTCGAAAATGGCGGGTTCATTTTTCGCCAAGTCGGCGAGCATTTTCCTGTTAAGACTTATATTGGCTTTTTTCAGGCCTGCCATAAATTTGCTGTAAGAAAAATTTTGAGCTCTTGAAGCGGCGTTAATTTGCACCTGCCAAAGCTGGCGATAATTGCGCTTGTTTTCTTTTCTGCCGCGATAGGCGTGAGACCAAGTATGAAGAAGGGCTTCTTTGGCCGCTCTCTCTTTGGACTTTCTGCCCCACTTAAAACCTTTCGTATATTTAAGAGTCTTCGCTCTTTTTTTGTTTGCGGTCGTGCCGCGCTTTACTCTGGTCATATGATTCAGCTGACAGCTGTCAGCTTTTAGCTGATAGGAATTCCTAAAAGCTACAAGCTATAAGCTATAAGCTCATTGGTGGTATTTCGTTAATATCTTATTTCCCAAATCGAGGTCGCGATAAACCTTTTTTCTTTTTTTGGCGGCCGTTCTTTTCTTTGCCAAATTATGGCCTTGGCCCATGGCCCGGCTCAAAATTTTGCCTTTTTTGGTTATTCTTAATCTTTTTGATACTGAGTGTTTCATAATTATTTTTTAGCTATTTGAGCTGTCATTCCCCTGCCGCCGAATTTCGGCTCGGAGACTATCTTATACTCAACCGTTATCATTTGCAAGAACTCGTTCAATTTTTGCTTCGCCCAGTCCCTATTGGCTTTTTCCCTGCCCCTAAGTTGAAGCGATATTTCCACATTGCTGCCGCTTGCCAGGAATTTTTCCGCCAAGCGCGCTTTTGTTTTTAAATCGTTTTCCGCGGCGCGCGGACTGACTCTGACTCCTTTCAATTCGCCGGTTTTCTGCGAAGCTTTTTGCTTTTTTAATTCCTTTTCTTTTTGAAAACGAAATTTGTCGTAGCCGATTATTTTTCCTATCGGCGGCTTGGCCATGGGAACGATTTCTATCAAATCCAATCCCTTTTCTTCGGCCAATTTTAATGCCGCTTCGCGCGACATTACTCCGATGTTTTCTCCCTTTTCGTCCACGACCCTAAGCTCGGCGGCGATTATTTGATTGTTTACTCTGTAATTTAATTGCAAATCTGTTGATTTATTTAATTTGTGGTGGAGATGGGGGTATCGAAACCCCGTCCAAAAGTTTTCCCAAAAAATTTCTACAAGCTTAGCTTGGTTAAATTTAAGATTTAAGAAATAGGAACCAAGCGAAAACTTCTTAAATCTTTTGCCTAAATGTCTTCCGATTTTCGGCAGAACCGGAATAAGCTCAAATTATAACACCCAGACCGCCGCTATGAGCCCTCGGCGAAGGATGCCGCATTAAGCAAAAGCTAACGCGGGAGCAACATTTCTGTTGGCAGTTATGTTTTTTTTGACCAGTTTTACTCCGACCGTAGTCGGAGTCCGACTTTTGGTCGGACGAGTTAATCGGCTCGGCTGCTATTTTTTAGTAACGAACTTTCGTCGAAGCCTGGCATCCCCTAAAACATCCTGCGGGATGTTCGGGCGATCAATTCACTTTAGTGAATTGATTTAGCCCATGTAGATATTTATTCAAAATTTTCTTTTTGAATCTTCCGCTCCAAAGACTTTTTAGGAACCTCTCGCGATTAAAAGCATCGGCCTTGCTTTCAAATTCTTCATCGTGCATTAACGCTAGTGGCCTTCTATTTTTGGTAGAAAGCACCTTTCCGGCATTATGACTTTTTAACCGTTCCGCTATGTCTTTTGTACAGCCGACGTATAAATTCCCATCCCTTTCGCTATATAAAATATAGACGTGCCATACAATCATAGTCTATTCCTTATTTCTTTCATGGCTTCTCGCTTCCTAAGAAGCTCGCGTTTATCCGCTTTTTTGCGGCTTTTTGCCAGTCCAATTTCAATTTTTATCCGATTGGACTTGCCCTTAGTATAAACTTTAAGAGCGAGCAAAGTCAAGCCTTTTTCGCTGATTTTACCTATCAATTCCTTGATTTCGTCTTTTTTCAAAAGCAGGCGGCGGGTACGCTTGGAATCGTAATCAGCCGGCGCGTTTTTGGGCTGGTACGCCGGAATGTCCGCGCCAAGAAGCCACAACTGGTTATTTCTTGCCGTAACATAAGAACCCGCCAGATTTATTCTGCCGTTTTTTATCGACTTCACCTCAAATCCTCTCAATTCTATTCCGGCTTCGTACGTTTCCTGAATTTCGTGCTCAAAATGCGCTTTTTTATTTGTGGTAATTACCATCAATTTCAGTATAATAAATCTTATGATTAAAGCAAAAATCGACGGCCACATTACCGAAATCATGGAGAAATTTTTCCGCTGCAAAGCCGGCTTCGAGATTTTTGTTCCGGAAAACGAAAATTTCGGGCATTACTCCACCAATGCGGCTCTTAAAATCGCCGGCGTCTTGAAACAAAACCCAATGGAGATCGCGGAAACCATAAAATCGCAGATTTTAAAAAAAGAGCCGATTTTTTTTGAAAAAATCGAAATTGTGGCGCCGGGATTCATTAATTTTTTTCTCTCGCAAGACGTTTTGCAAAAAAATATCAAAGAAATTCTCCGTGAAAAAGAAAATTTCGGAAAAGCGAAAGCGAAAAATAAAACAGTTATCGTCGAGTACTCTTCGCCGAACATCGCCAAACCGCTGGGTATTCATCATTTAAGTCCGACTGTTTTAGGACAAGCGATAGTTAATATTTTAAGATTCGACGGATATAAAGTAATTTCTCTTTCTTTCCCCGGCGACTGGGGCACGCAATTTGGACTGCTTATCGCCGGATATAAAAAATGGGGGAATAAGGAAAAAATAAATTTCAATCCTATCGACGAATTATTGGATTTATACGTTAAATTTTCCTCGGCGGCCAAAGAAAATCCCGACCTGCTCGAAGAGGGCAGAAAAGAATTTAAAAAACTTGAAGATGGTGATAAAGAAAATCTAGAACTCTGGAAATGGCTTTCTAAAGTTTCGATGGACGATTTTGAAAGAGTTTACAAAATGCTGGGTGTAAAAATAGAAAACACCATTCCCGAAAGCTATTATGAACCGGAATTAAAATCCCTCGTAAAAGAAGCAATTAAAAATGGCGTCGCCAAAAAGGGCGAAGATAATTCCGTGATAATTCCAATTCCAGACAGCGGAACACCGGAAATAATCCAAAAATCCGATGGTGCGACTATTTACACCACACGCGAATTAGCAGCAATCAAACACCGGTTTAAAAAATGGAACGCGGATAAAATTTTATATCTGGGCGATAACAGACAACAAGCATTTCATTTAAGCCAAGTTTTTAAATGCGCGGAGTTGCTAGGCCTGGCAAAACCCGGTCAACTGGAGCACATAAAATTCGGCATGATGCTCGCCGAAGGCGGAAAAAAATTCGCCACCCGCGAAGGCAAATTAATAAAACTCGAAGATGTTTTAAATGAGGCAATAAAACGCAGCGAACAAATCGTTGAAAAATTAAATTCAGATCTTCCGGAAAAAGAAAAACAGGAAATTGCCAAGATCGTCGGCACAGCCGCTTTAAAATTTTTTGATTTATCTAGAACCAGAAATTCCGACATTATTTTTGACTGGGACAAAATGCTTAACCTGAAAGGCGCGTCCGCTCCTTACATTCAATATGCCTACGCCAGGCTTAAAAGCATTTTAAAAAAGGTCCCAACTCCGGGATTTTTTGGAAGAAAATTTGATGCATCGCTGCTAAAAACAAAACCGGAATTAGACCTGATTTTTCATTTGTCGCGGTTCGGTGAAATAATTGAAGATGCCGCCAAAACTTATGAGCCGAACAAAATTGCCGATTATCTTTTACGCTTGGCGGAAAAAATTAACGCATTTTACGAAACAACGCCGATTTTAAAATCCGAAAAGCCGCTTATGCGGGCTCGTTTGGCGCTAATCGAATCAGCGACAATCATAATCAAAAACGGCTTGAATCTTTTAGGCATTGAAGTTTTGGAACAAATGTAAGGTATTTAAATAAATGTACCAGCGGCCATACAGCATTAAGGAAATCAAAAAACATTATCCCGATAAAATGGATTTTTTACTTAAAGACCCTGCCCATCTGTGGCGAGCGGAAACCGGAATAGAATTAGTTCACAAAGAACCCTCAATAGAAGAGCAAAAACGAATTTGGGAAAACTGGAACGAAATGGCCGACGATATGAAAAAGAAAAGTGATGAGAAAAGCATAGAGTTGTTTGGCGTAGATAATTTTTCTCATAATGAAGAGATTGTGCGAAACTTTGATAAATAAATTTATATTATGGTAATTATTTTTACCGGCAATGGAAAAGGCAAAACCACCGCGGCTATCGGCCAAGCGATAAGGGCTTTAGGGAGGGGCAAAAAAGTTTTAATTCTCCAATTTATCAAAAACATTGAAACCGGCGAACATCTTTTCTTTAAAAAACTTAAGAATAAAGATTTAAGGTTTAAGATTATTCCCGCCGGAAAGGGCTTTGTAAAAATATTGGGCGACAAACTTCCCCTTTCCGAGCACAAAAAAGCCGCTCAAAATGCCCTAAAACTGACAAAAAAAGAAATTGCCGGCAAGAAATGGGACTTTATAATTTTAGACGAAATCAACGTGGCGGTAAATCTAAAACTCATTAAAGCGTCCGATGTATTAAAAATTATAAAAAATATCCGTATAAATCCGCAATATCCGCATAAATCAGCGTCTAAAATTATAATTTTAACCGGCCGGGGCGCTCCAAAAAGTTTTATCAAACTTGCCGACTTGGTGACAGAGATGAAAGAGATAAAACACCCGTATAACAAAGGCGCGAAAGCGATGGCGGGAGTGGAGCTA
>Ga0172367_10007508_pt1 | contig 12454 bp, 9 predicted proteins | sample Lak10m_FD_114542 | JGI IMG/M metagenome (GOLD analysis project Ga0172367, IMG submission 114542) | Freshwater microbial communities from Kabuno Bay, South-Kivu, Congo - kab_022012_10m | ecosystem: Environmental > Aquatic > Freshwater > Lake | place: Democratic Republic of the Congo: South-Kivu...
ACGCAGTCCGCGCTGGCTTGTCAAGATGGGCAGGATCGAAGAGGCAAAAGAAACCATCCATGCAGTCAATCCCGAAAGCGATGTCGACGGAATTCTTTCGGAGATAAGAGAATCCATCAGCAGCGAGGTGATGAACAGGAGCATCTACCTCTTCCGGAAGCCATATCTTAAACTTGTGCTGACAGGTATTGCCGTCGGAATGTTCAACCAGTTCACAGGCATAAACATCATAATGTATTATGCAACCGATATATTCCGCTCGGCAGGATTTACCACCGGATCGGCCATCGGGCAGACTGTAATCATAGGTTTGACAAATCTGGTTTTTACAATAGTCGCCATGACTATCATCGACAAGGTCGGAAGGAAGACTTTGTTACTTACCGGATCAATAGGCATGACCCTTTTCCTGGCGATCTTTGCTGTTGCATTTTTATCGGGTCATACGGGGGGATTCCTGCTCCTTGCCTTACTTGTAGGATTTATCGGCTTTTTTGCAGCCTCACAGGGAGCGGTTATCTGGGTGCTGCTATCGGAAATGTTCCCGAATAATATCCGCGCTCGTGGTTCTGCCATCGGATCGTTTTCACACTGGTTCTTCAATGCCCTTCTGTCATTTCTTTATCCCGTAATTGCCGGGATGATAGGGGTGGGATACGTCTTTATCTTTTATGCTGCAGCTACTTTTTTAAGCTTTTTCTTTTTCAGGAAATTTCTCGTTGAGACAAAGGGAAAATCATTGGAGGAATTGGAAAAACATATGCTGAAATAAGTTAGTTTTGCCCCGGAGTACAATTAATCCGGAATTTAACAATGCTGGACCAGGAAACCTTCGAAGTACTCTTTAAAAAACATTATAAAGAATTATGCCTGTTTGCGATCAGGTATGTGAAGGATTATGAGACATCCAGGGAAATAGTCCAGGATTGTTATATCAGGATGTGGGAGAAAAGACATTCCATGGATATGTCGAGACCCCTCAGGGCATACCTGTCTACGGCAGTCCGTAACAAATCTCTGAACTGGCTCAGGGACAATAAAAAGTTCAACAACGACCTGCTGGATATTGAAGGATTAAACTCGGATCCCGATTATCAGCAACCCGATAAACTTGTCGAGGCCGAGATACAGATCAGGATCACAAAGGCAGTTGAAGAGCTTCCTGAGAGATGCCGTGAGATTTTTGTACTGAACAGGTATGAAAACCTTAAATACCAGGAAGTAGCCGACCGTCTTAATATTTCGATAAAAACTGTTGAAACCCAGATGTCGAAGGCATTACAACATATGAGGTTGCGGCTGAAGGAGTATCTTACGATTTAAAAAAAGATGGCTGGACAATCAGGGGAAAAACAAAATTAAGTGTATAAAGTACAGTTAGTTCTATGGAAAAAGATTCAGCATATTATCTTGACCTTATCACACGGTACTTTTCAGGGGAAGCTACCCCTGAAGAAGTGACCGTTATGGTTGACTGGATAATGGCCGATCCTGCCAACCAGAAACTTTTTGAGGAATACCAGCTTACCTGGACTCACATAGAGAAGTCCATGATCGCCTCTTCTGCCGATCTTGACAACGACTGGAATAAGATAAATACCAGGATCAGGCACATACAGCAGATGAATTCGCTTGAAACAGAAGCCGCAGAACAACCTTTTAAGACGCTGCCTCTTGAGCCTGAAAGAGCGCCGGTTCGTTACAATATTTATACTTACCTCAGAGTTGCCGCAGTTATCCTCTTACTTCTGATACCCGCCTGGCTTATCTACAGGAATTTTACCGGTAAGGGCACTGAACGCCTCGTTGCCGGAGATTCAATTGTGGAGACAATACTTCCCGACGGAACATCAGTTTCACTGAACGCCGGTTCCACACTCGATTATCCTGCCCGTTTTACAGGCGGTATGCGGGAAGTCACACTGAATGGTGAGGCTTATTTTGATGTTGTACCCGATGCTGCTCAACCTTTTATCGTTTCAAATGGAAATGTGAGGATCAAGGTGCTGGGTACAGCGTTCAACGTGAACACAAAAGCCGTGGACGATATGATGGATGTGATTCTGACCAGAGGCAGGGTTGCAGTTTATTTCGAGGACCAGCCCGTTTTAAGGGTTGTTCTTGAGCCCGGAGAAAAAGCGGCGCTTTCGGTTACCCATCAGAATATCATCAAATCGGTCAACCCCGATGAAAATTATATGGCCTGGAAAACCCGGAAGATAAGTTTTACTGATCAGTCGCTGGAAATGGTAGTGGCTACGCTTAACCGGGTATATCACAAAAGCATATCCATCAGGCCGGGGGAGTTGAACAATTGCAGGCTGACGGCAACCTTCGACCATCAATCGCTTGAATCGGTTCTGAATGTCTTAAAAACAACCCTGGATATTACCATTAACAATATTGACACAGGTATTGAGTTATCCGGTAAAGGGTGCAATTGATCCGATATGCCGAATGCATTGAGAGGTAAAGGGAAAACATTCCGGTTCTGGGTGGTTTCTCTTTTAATATGTATCCCGTCACTCTCATTTGCACAGGATCTCGATCAGAAGATTTCATTAAACATTAATGCTAAACAACTCGGAGAGGTCATAGCCATTATCAGCGAAACGGGTCACCTCTATTTTTCCTATAATCCTGCGTCGATCCCGGTTGATAAGAAGATTACCCTCACCGTGACTGATATGTCAATCCGGGAAGTACTGCAGGAGGTGCTGGTGAAGAACAATATCAGTTATTCAGTAGTGGAGAACCAGGTGGTGCTTAAACCGCTCAATGATGCAGAAAGCCTCACGGGAAGTGAAAAACCTGCCAGCCAACGCAGATTCACGATCCATGGTTATATAAACGACTCCGTAACCGGTGAAATGCTTATCGGAGCTACAGTACATGTTAAAGGTACCTCAACCGGGGCAGTTACAAACAGCTATGGTTTTTATTCACTTACCCTTCCGGCCGGAGAATACAATCTTATCTTCTCGTTTCTGGGCTATGATTACAAAAATGCCTACATCACCCTCGATGATAACATCAATCTCTCTGTGACTATGAGTGAAAGCCTGCTGGAAATACCGGGGGTGGAAATACTTTCTGCCGGAGATGAATCTGACCTGAAATATGCACGACTGAGTGAAATCAAGTTGTCGCCCAGGACCCTTGCCCAGATGCCGGGTTTTGCAGGAAACCTCGATATCATCCGTGCATTGCAGGCGATTCCGGGCATACAGACCTATGGGGACGGCTCAGCCAATTATTATGTGAGGGGAGGAGATAGTGACCAGAACCTGTTGCTGATAGATGAGGCTCCTATCTATAATCCCTCCCATCTGTTCGGTTTCTACTCAGCTCTTACCCCGGATGCCATCAACGATGTTCAGGTCTATAAAGGTGATTTCCCGGCAAGATTCGGTGGCAGGCTTTCATCAGTGATAGATGTAAAAGGCCGTGAGGGAAATATGAAGCAATTCGGATTTTCCGGGAATGTCGGTCCTTATGCTTCCTGCCTTTCAGTTGAAGGACCAGTCGTCAGGGAACGTGCTTCTTTTTTTATCTCCGGAAGACTCTCTACCCTGAACTGGCTGAACAGCATTATCCCGGGAGTGAAGGATTTTGATTTCACATTTTATGATATAAATGCCAAACTGAACTTCAGGCCGGACGGGAACAATCGGTTCTTTCTAACCTTCTACACGGGGAATGACGACTTCGCCCGTATTATCAATTCGGTTTACCGGACGTATGGCATAAGGTGGAACAACCTGGTGGGAACCTTCCGGTGGAACCATGTGTTCAACAGCCGTCTTTTTTCAAATACAACCATAAACTTCAGCCGGTACAGATACTGGCTGTTCATTTCAGAGGCACATAACGACTACTGGATGTCGGAAATATCCAATCTCACCCTGAAGTCGGATTTTACATGGTTCCTTAATCCCGGTAACACACTGAAGGCAGGATTTGAGGTCGGCATGCACAATTCGAATCCGGGTAATGTTGCCCTGGTCAACGGCAACGGTCAGGAGCCGGTACCGGAAGTTGCCAGATATCATTCGATGGAATACGATTTTTATCTCGGGAATGAACAGCATTTAGGCAGTAGACTTACCCTGCGTTATGGTATCAGACTACCCGTGTGGCAGGATATCGGCCCGACGACTCTCTATTATTTTAATGAAGGACACCAGGTCATCGATACTGCACAAATTGCAAATTTATCAACGTATGCCTGGTTCGTGAGTCCGGAACCCAGACTGGGATTGACATGGGCAATAACACCCGGATCGGAGTTACACTTCGGATATACCAGAACAACACAGTTCCTGCAGCTCCTTTCCAACTCCACGGGACCATTCACTTCACTCGACATATGGGCGCCGAGCGGACCGAACATCGAACCGCAAAAGGCCGACCAGCTGACCTTAGGTTATAGCCGTAAAGTGGTAAAATCGAAACTGAACTTTTCGGCGGAGATTTTCTATAAATATTTTTATAATCACCTGGATTACCGCGATCATGCTAACTTACTTTATAATACTCTTATCGAAGGGGAGCTTCGCCAGGGGAAGGCGTGGTCATACGGACTGGAGATCATGCTGAAGAAGAATACCGGTAAACTAACAGGGTGGATTGGTTATACCTATTCAAGGGCTTTTATCCTGACGGAAGGGATCAACGGCGGCAACATCTATCCTGCTGCCTATGACCGGCCTAATGATGTGTGTGTGAACATCTCATTTAATGATAAAAAGCATTGGGCATTTTCTGCCAACTGGATATATATGACAGGAGGTGCCATCACAACTCCCATAGGATTTTATGAGTTCGACGGTTATTCAGTGCCTGTTTATGGTGATAAGAACAACGACCGTCTTCCGGATTATCACCGGCTGGATCTTTCGGCAACCTATACCTTCAGCAAACCCGGAAACCGGTTCCAGCACAGCCTTATGGTGACTTTATACAATGCTTATGGAAGGTTCAACCCTTTCTCGGTAAACTTCAACAAGATCATGGATGATAACGGGAACTTTGTAGTTCCATCCAACCTTGATGGTCAGTATGAGCGTATCCCGACCACTATCTCGGTTGCAGGTATTATTCCTTCGGTTAACTATCTGTTTAAATTCTGATGAGAAAAAAAATCATATATCTGATTTTATTTGTTTCCCTGACGGGATGCCAGAAACAGGTATCATGGCCGATTGCCGACCGGAATCTCAGGCTTGTCATTGTCGACGGGATCATAACTGATGAAAACAAACTGCAATCGGTAAAAATTTATTATTCTGTGAACCAGCTTAATGAAGTTCCGGAGCCGGTCGACTCGGCTATTGTGACGATCTCTAACGAGGATTCCACCTGGGCGTTGACCGAACAGCCTGGGAATCCGGGGAACTATCAGACTTCAAGCGCTTTCCCGGCTTTACAGGGGAAAAATTATTCCCTGCTTATATTCAAGGATGAGCAGGTTTATTCGGCGAAAGCTTCAATGGTACCCGGAACTGAATTCAAGGAATTGACCTATACTAAAAATGAAAACGACAGATTTTATCATATCGATTGGGTTGCCGAAGCATTTAACGCCGACAAGCCTGCCATGTGGGAGATCATCATCGACTGGTCGATGGTGCCCGGGTATGAGGAGACCGATCCGGCCTTGTGTAAGGTGCGGCTGAAATATTACACCCTTCCGACACTTGACGTGAGCGAGATATTTGCCCCGGAAATGGAGAAAATCTCTTTCCCTGCAGGGACACAGATAACTGAACGGAGATACTCCCTGACAACGGAACATGCACAATTTCTCCGGACACTGTTGCTGGAAACCAACTGGCAGGGGGGATTATTTGATTCGGCTCCCTCGAACGGAATTACAAACCTGAGCGAAGGGGCTTTCGGATTCTTTGGGGTGTGTGCGGTCAACTCAGTCTTCATTACCGTAACACCTGATTAAATCATTGAATGGAGAAGAAAAGCTTAGAAAAATTCAAAAATAAGTTTATTTGTATCAGGGTAGGATCAGGATCGTGTGTATAATGAACAAGTAATCAAACAATCAATCAGAATCAAACCAAAAAACCTTAAGTCATGAAAACAACCAGATCATTAATCATTCCGTTTCTTATGATCGCCGCATTCGGATTTTTCCTTTCGTCCTGCAAGAAGGACAAGCCAAATGATCCGTCAGGTGATTCAGCATCAATGCAACAACTGTCGAAAGATGAAATCCAGATGGAAATGGCTTCCGATGAGGCCATGAATGACGCAGAAATTATTCTTTCCGGCGGATCTCTAAAATCAACGACTCTTTGGCCATGCAATGCAACCATTGACTCCACGGGTGTTGTGAATGACACCATTACATTTTATATCACCTATTCCGGTAAAAATTGTCTTGGAAATCTTGAAAGATACGGACAGGTAGAGGTAAAAAGGAGAGTCGGGGAACATTGGGTTCAGCCGGGCGCCACTGTGACAATTAAACTGATCAATTTCAGGGTAACTGTTGTCTATACAGGGAAATCCATAACGCTTAACGGTACCAAAATCTTTAAGAATGTATCCGGGGGTCATATCTGGCAGCTGTTTATGGGAGTACCAGCAATTGTTCACCGTGTTTACGGATCGGTCCAGGCTACCTTCGATGACAATACCACCCGTATCTGGAACGTGGCACGGCAGCGTACTTTTACTCTGGATGCTCAACAGAAGTTTGTGATGACTATCGATGGTTTCGGCAATGCAGATGAATATTCTAACCTCGTTATCTGGGGGACAAACCGTGCAGGTGAGAATTTTTACACCCAGATCACACAATCGATCGTTCATAAGCAAAGATGTAACATGGATCCGTGTTCCGGGATTAAGATCCATCAGATCCCTTCCATGGAAAAAAGCGCAACCATTACTTTCGGCTATAACGACCAGAATGAACCTATCCAGGGTGATGAATGTCCTACCCGTTTCCGGGTCGACTGGGTGAAGGGCAGCCATTCCGGAACCATATATCTTGAGCTGCACTGATAACTTACAGTACCCGCCCCCTGAGAAACTACAGTGACAGGGAGGAGTAGAGCCGGGTAAATTTACTTTCAGGCGGGGGCGGCTCAAAAGGTCGCCTTCTTTTTTTTTGTGCCCTCAGGCCAGGCGGCCTCGTTACCGTAGCGCGACTGCGCCTGTTGCTATCTAACTTCGTTCGATCCGTGCCTTTAGCACGACCGCAACAGCCTAAGGTCGCTTATGTGGTAACTGGTGCTTAAAAAACCAGATGGGGAGAAAAGACAAAGTAGTGGGTTAACAAGACCACTTTTTCAGGTTGTGAGCTATGCTGAGCAGCCCTGCTTCGATTTCGACATTCTCACATCCTTTGAGCATAAACCGTTTGAAGCCCTTGTTGTATTTGACATTGCCAAAAACAGGCTCTACATCACAAGGGCGTTTCTTTCGGTGTTTGAGACCTTCTTCACTGAGTAAAAGATCCCGGGCCTGCTTTTTTAATCGCCAAAGTTGATGATTAACTTCAATGACACGATTACCGGATGTTTTATAACACATTCCTCTGAGCGGGCAACCCTGACAGTTCTGTGCCTGGTAACAGGTATACACCTGGATCAGACCATCCCTTCCTGTTCTTTTGCGATTACCTTGCCGTGTCATGGGCTGTCCCATTGGACAATAGTAACAGTCTTGCTCCTCATTGTAAAAGAGATGATCCGCCACAAAGGGATGCTTTTTGTCCACCCCTTTCAGATCCTTATCAAAGTAATTGTCTTTGACGAAAGCACGAATGAAGTTTTCTTCCAAAAACAAGTAATTGCTTTCGCTTCCGTATCCCGCGTCAGCTGTTACGGTTCCGGGCATGTACCCGTAAAGTGCCTTGAACCCCTTAAGATGAGAAGACAAGGTTTTTGTATCCGTTGCTGTCTGATGTATGCTGTAATTGAGAATAAACTGATCAAAAGTTGATATCTGCCAATTGTAACCGGGTTTTAACTGACCATTGAGCATATGGTCTTCTTTCATTCGCATGAATGTCGCATCCGGATCCGTCTTGGAGTAACTGTTGCGACCACCAAGGATCTTCTCCTGTTGATCATACTTCTCAAGGTTCTTGGGCCAGTTCTTTTCGGCATACTTCAGTTTCTGACTCACCTTTTTGCTCACCGGTTTGTCTTTCAATGCCTCATTGATCTTGTTAACCGTTTCGGTGACTTTTTGCGCATCGATCTCTCCAAATGTCGTTGGGCTGGGATCTTTGAGCTCTTGCTGAGCTACACCCTGTGTGTACTCCCACAACTCCTCTAATTGCTTTTTAATCCGTTCCTTGCTCACTTTTATGGATTTGCCCCAGACGAAGGTGTACCGATTGGCTTTCGACTCGATCTTGGTCCCATCTACATACACCTCCTTGAGGTTGACCAACCCTTCTGCAGCCAGTAACTCTACCACCTGACCAAATACCTGCTTGAGAACACCCTTCAGTCGCGTACTTCGAAAACGGTTGATTGTATTGTGATCCGGTTGGTTCATCCCCGATATCCACATGAAATGAATATTCTCTTTCAAAGCAGCTTCCAGGCGCCGACCCGAGTAAATGTTGCTCAAATAGCCAAAAACCATTATCTTCAGTAATATCCTCGGATGATAGCTCGATGTTCCTCCTCCTTTGAACTTGGCAATTAGAGGATCTATGTCGATCCTGTCAAGAACTTGATTTACTATACGCACCGGATGATTGGCATCGATCATCTCATCAAGCGTTGGAGGTATCAGCATGACCTGATTCTGCGCGTATTCCTTGAACTTTATGTTCGATCGTTTTATCTGATTCATACCGCAAGTTAATCATATCTTGCAGATTATCAGATATATAACTACATTAGTTATTAACTAATCTATTAACAATCAAATCGTTAAATAAAAAAAAGAAGGTAGCTCGACTTTTGAGTCACCTTCTTTTTATGTGCGCCCGGCATGTGCGGTAACTATAGGGTGCAAGACCCGAACACACTTTGCAGTAGGAAGTGTAGCCAAAGGCAAGGGTGTCCACCGTGAGGTGGAATCTGAAGGAAGCCGGAGGCAAATTTCCAGCCTGATGAACAAGAACTGCATAAAAGAAGGCTTATGAGGGGCGGACGAGCTTGCATAACAAAGCGAAGTCCAATACTGCCCGAACCCCTTGGAGTAAATGCAGCAGGTATATGGGATGAAAGTTATCGTACTTACCCAGGGAGACCTGACCAATACGTTGGGGATTTTTTTTCAGAACCGACAACTTATGCAGTGATGTATAAATGAATGGTCAGGAGTCAGCAGAGGCCATAGTACCAGAACAGCCATGTATGAACTGGGAAGGACTGAACGTAAAGATGTCTTTAAATTTTGAATGACTTGTGAGCAAAGCAAAGAGAGCAGCCAATCACGCTATCAGGCGTGACTACCCGCAGTAAGTAGGAGTGGAACTCCGAGGCAATGAGGGAGAGCGGAGCTATGCACCAGCGTTAGCAGAAGGCAAAGACGGAAACAAAGAGAACACCAGCCAATTGCTGGAGGAAGTTCTTAACAGGGATAACCTGAATGTTGCCTATAAAAGGGTAATGAAGAACGACGGTAGTAATGGGGTTGATGGGATGAAGGCAGATGAATTTCTGGCTTACCTCAAACAACACGGCGAAGAACTCAAGCAATCGATACTGCAAAGCAGAACTTTTGTAATTAATAGTGCTTTCATTTGTAAGCCATTCCCTTTATTTAAAATTATAATAGAATTTGGTAATCAAATCATCAAGTTAATTATTTATTGTAACAATACCTAAAGTACAAATATCTTTTTCATGATTTCTGATATACTTGTATTCTCATAAAATTAATAAATTTAACGATCATGAATACCTTTTTTTCAATAGACACCTAAAAATGAGAAAGGTATACATTTTTTGATGATTTCTTCGTTTCACCCTCCGGTCAGAACATCCGGAAGAGATCCACAATAATTCTCCAGTGCAACTGCAAAACAGTAATCGACAGGGGAAGGTGATTTTTATCCCCCCCGGAATTGTACCTCACTTCCTGAAAACAAGAGGTGAGATTGGTGTACACTCAACAGGTAAAGTGAGAGTGATTGGATTATAAATCTACCTCAGCTCGAAATTCTGTCCAAGGTAAACTTTACGCACGTGCGGATCCTCTGCGAGTTCCAGTGAAGTGCCTGTTCTCAGAATTGATCCCTCAAAAAGCAGGTAGGAGCGATCTGTAATGGTGAGGGTTTCATGGACATTGTGGTCGGTGATCAGAACGCCGATATTTTTCTCCTTGAGTTTTGTTACAATTTGCTGGATATCTTCTACTGCAATCGGATCAATGCCGGCAAACGGTTCATCAAGAAGAATGAATTTCGGATCAACTGCCAGACTTCTGGCAATCTCGGTTCGCCTTCTTTCACCCCCGGAAAGGGTTATACCCTGGCTTTTACGAACATGCTGAAGCCCGAATTCATCTAAAAGCTTTTCCAGTCGTTCTTTCTGTTGATCCTTAGTGAGTCCGGTAAATTCGAGGATGGCTTTGATGTTATCTTCAACACTCAGTTTCCTGAATACCGACGCTTCCTGGGGCAGGTAACTTATGCCCCTCTGGGCACGCCTGTACATAGGCTCCCTGGTGATATTGATCTCGTCCAGAAAGACTTCTCCGGAAAAAGGTTTGATCAGGCCAACGATGATGTAAAAGGATGTTGTTTTCCCCGCCCCGTTCGGACCAAGCAAACCGACTATTTCACCCTGGTTTACATTTAAAGTGACCTCATTGACGACAGTGCGTCTCCTGTATTTTTTAATGATTTTTTCAGTCCGGAGTAGCATACGAATCTGGATTATACAATATGGGTATATACAGGCAAAGGCAGAATGTTATAGAATTCCTTCTTTCAGGATGTCGTGAAGATGGATGACGCCTTTATATTTCTTTCTGTCCATAACAAGGATCTGTGTTATATTATTCTGCCGCATCATATTCAGGGCGTTAACCACCAAAGCTGACGGGTCTATCGTTTTAGGATTAACCGACATTATATCGGAGGCAATAAGCCGGTTGAATGAGATATTTTTTTCAAGCATCCTGCGTAAATCCCCGTCGGTAATTATCCCCACAAGTTTTCCCTCATTAAGAACTGCCGTTGCTCCAAGCCGTTTTGAAGATATCTCAACGATCACCTTTTTTACTGGATCGTCATGCCTGACTTCCGGAACCTGGTTGTGAACATAGAGATCCTCCACCCTGAGGTATAATTCCTTCCCAAGCATGCCTCCGGGATGAAACCTGGCAAAATCATCGGAGGTGAATCCCCTGCTTTCGAGGAGACACATAGCCAGTGCATCGCCCATGACGAGCTGTGCAGTAGTGCTCGAAGTAGGTGTCAGGTTGTTTGGACATGCCTCTTTTTCGACAGAAGTGTCAATTATATAATCTGCTTGCCGGGCAAGGTAGGAAGCTTTATTCCCGACCATTGCGATCAACGCACTTCCTCTTTGTTTTAACAAGGGAACAAGTACTTTGATCTCAGGTGTTTCCCCGCTCTTCGACAGACATAATACAATGTCATCTTTCTGAACAATTCCAAGATCGCCATGAATGGCATCGGCGGCGTGCATAAAAATTGCAGGTGTGCCTGTTGAATTCAGCGTGGCAACAATTTTTTGGCAGATGATGGCGCTTTTTCCGATTCCTGTAACTATCACCCTTCCTTTAGCCGACAGGATCAGGCGTACACATTTTATAAAATTATCATTTACCGAACGTGCCAGCCCGGCGACTGCCAAAGCCTCATTATTAATGGTGTTTAATGCAATTTTTTTCAGTGATTGAAAGGTTTTCAATGCACAATTTTTTTAAGAAAAATTTGTTTATCAGTGTTGATTTACTATATATTTGTATATAGAGGTTAGTAATTTTAAAAATAAGTTGTCCTGAACAAAGTTATAAAAATAAATCCAAGCCAAAAAACGGCTCGCAGGAAGGACGGATATAATCTGCACGAAATACTGAAAAAAGTATTTGGTTATGACAGTTTTAAGGGGAACCAAGAATCCATCATACAGAACTTGCTTGACAATAAGGATACGTTTGTCATAATGCCGACCGGTGGCGGAAAATCCCTTTGTTACCAGATACCTGCGTTACTGAAGGAAGGTACCGCTATCATTGTATCTCCTCTGATTGCCCTTATGAAGAACCAAGTTGATTCCATCCGGAGTTTTGGAACCGAAACCAATATTGCTCATTTTATGAATTCTTCTTTGACCAAACAGGAGATCATTCAGGTTAAGCAAGATATCATCGACGGAAAGACAAAGTTGCTTTATGTTGCGCCAGAGACTATCACCAAAGAAGAAAACATCGATTTCCTGAAAAATATCACGCTATCGTTTTATGCTATCGATGAGGCCCATTGCATCTC
>Ga0172367_10007509_pt1 | contig 12453 bp, 9 predicted proteins | sample Lak10m_FD_114542 | JGI IMG/M metagenome (GOLD analysis project Ga0172367, IMG submission 114542) | Freshwater microbial communities from Kabuno Bay, South-Kivu, Congo - kab_022012_10m | ecosystem: Environmental > Aquatic > Freshwater > Lake | place: Democratic Republic of the Congo: South-Kivu...
AATCCGGAACTCTCTGGACGAGATAATATCTATCTCAATGCTACTGTTCTCGGTCTGACGAAAAAAGAAATAGATGAAAAATTTGATTCTATCGTCGCTTTCTCTGAACTGGAAAGATTTATTGATCAGAAATTGAAGAATTATTCCTCAGGTATGCAAGTGAGGCTCGCTTTCTCTGTCTCTATCCATGCCAATCGTGATATTCTCCTTATGGATGAAGTCTTGGCAGTCGGGGATAGTAATTTTCAAGCGAAATGTATCGAAGAATTTAATAAATATCGAGATAAGGGAAGAACAGTGATTATCGTTACTCACGATATATCGATCGTGGAGAGATATTGTGACCGCGCTCTTCTATTTTCGAATGGAAAGATGGTGTGTATCGGAAATCCGTTGGAGGTAATGGAAACCTATATCAGTAACAATATTCGAGAGGAAACTATAAAAAGCAAAAAAATCCCTCTGAATAATATAGATGAAAATATAACTAATAGACTTGCTTATAGAATTGGTAACAGAGAAGCAATTATAAGGAATGTATCTATTGGTAATGAATCAAATAAAATACCGATAACAGAAAAAATAAATATTTGTATAGAATATGATTCTTCTAATATTAAGAAGGATGTTTTTATTGGTATTGCTATATATCCAAGAGCTAAGAAAGAACACATATTTTCATTTGAAAAGAAGATAGATAATAAGAAAAACACTATAAATATAATGATAAATGGTGGCTATTTAAATCTAGGACAATATTTCCTTACTGTTGGATTAGTTGATGAGAATAGAAATTGGAATAATCCGTATGATTTACGAGAAAAAAATTTCAATTTTGAGATTACAGGAAATAATTCAAACGATGAATTTAAAGATTACAGTACTTGCAGGATTCCATTTGAATTTAAATATTTGAAAAGGTAATTTTTTAAGTTTAAATACAATGAATATTGATAAGTGTGTATGGTGCGGTTCAAATGAATTGATTGAGGTTGCAAAAAGAAAAGATACTCTCAGTGTAAATAAATGTAATATTTGTGGACTCTACTTTCTTAAAGATGTTCCAGCTGATTTTGAAAAGTATTATTCTGGAAAAGAATATTTTCGAGGAGATGATGTAAGCGATATTGGTTATGCTGAAGTTTATGATTTGATTTCTCCTTTATTTATTTATTGGCAGAGTGTTTTATTAAATAATATTGTTCAGAATTATGAATATCCAAATACTTTAGAAATTGGTTGTGCAACTGGAAATTTGTTAGAAGTTATGAAAGAAAAAAATATTAAAGGCATTACTAAAGGAATTGATATTTCGAAATATGCAAGTGAAGTAGCTCAGAAAAAAGGCTTAAATGTTGATAATATAACAATTGAAGATTTCTTTGATGAAAAAAAATATGATATCATATTCTCTTCAGAAACAATGGAACATGTTTTGGATCTTAAGGCATACCTTGGGGGAATTAAGAGAAACTTAAGTTTAAATGGTTCTTTTATTTTTTATATTCCTTCTATTAAAGATGTTCTAGTAGAAAAACTTGGGAATAATTACGGACAATTTCAGATGAATATGGAACATTTATTATTCTTTACAAAAAAATTTCTTGAAGTAGAATTTAAGAAATTTTTTGAGTGTGATATTTTTATTCATGAGTATGATAGAGGAGATGATTCTTGTATAGTGGGTATAGTTTCTCGTGATTCCAGTAAAGTAGCTAAAACGAATAAAATTCTAGCATATCTAAACAAAGAGAGTGTTGATGAGGAAATGAGTAAGAGTTTATCGAAACAGGAGCTCTATGATATGGCAATAATTGCTTCTAAATTCTACAATTCTACTTTAGCAAAAAATGTTTTGAATAAATTAGAAAATGGCATTAATCTAAATGAAAAACTTTTTTTAAAAGGAATTATTTGTTATCAAAAAGGTGAATTATATGAGGCAAAGAAAGCATTCTTAAAATCCTTAGAAAATGAATTTTTAACTAATGTTGATTTGAAATTATTGTATGCTGTTGAAAAAGACATTGCTAAGTATTTAGAGAATAAGAATGCGGAAGCGGAGGAAAGAATTATCGAAAAAGAAAATCAAATAATTGATTTAAGAAGTGAAATCTCAAAGCTACATGATTCGAGGATTGTGAGAGTTTCATTTTTATTGAACCGATTGTTTAATTCAGTATTACGTAGGAAAAATCATAATGGAAATGATTGATAATAATGTATTTGATTAATTTTTTCAAAATTTTATCTTTCAAATATCAGATTATAGTGTGTATATTAGTATGAAAAATGTTTTTTCGAGTAAAAAAAATAACTTACCAATAGTTTCGGTTATTATCCCTTGTTATAATTATGGTAAATTTGTTGAGGAAGCTATTGATAGTGTTCTTTTTTCAACTTATAAAAATGTTGAAATAATTGTTATTGATGATGGGCCAACTGATCTATTTACAATAAATTTACTTAAGAATTTAAATAAACAAAGAACTAGAGTTATTTTTCAAAAAAATCAAGGACTTGCACGATCAAGAAATAACGGTATTTTACAGGCAAAAGGAGAATTTATTCTCCCTCTTGATGCTGATGATAAAATTGATCCAACGTATATAGAAAAAGCACTTAATATTTTAATGAAAAATCCAAAGCTCGGATTAGCTTATGGATACGTACAAGTTTTTGGAAGTCAAAATTTTTTTTGGAAAACTGGAGAATATAGTATTAAAAATTTAATAAGAGAAAATATTATTCCATCTTGTAGCCTTTTTAGAAAACAAGCTTGGGAAGAGGTGGGTGGATATGATAATGATCGACTTCAATATGATGATTGGACTTTTTGGTTAAAGCTTGCTTCAAAGGGTTTTTACGGTCAGCTTATTCCAGAGGTACTTTTTTTTCATAGAAAACATCGTAATCAGGATAATATGACAGATAGACTTCATAAAAAGCATGAAGAATATTACAATAAAATTAAAAATAAATTTCCAGAATTTTTTGAAAAGAAATGCAGATTGTACAATCGTTTTTTTAGTATTTTTTCATTGGTATTGCATTATATTTTACCAAAAAGTATAACGAGGATCTTATATTTTGTGAAAATTTTTTTATTTCGACTCATATTTGACAGAAAAAATAATTTAAATACCGATTTGATTGTTTGTGAATCATTTTCAGAAAAAAAGAATAAACTTTTGATTTTTCTTCCATGGGTCAGCAGGGGTGGTGTTGAAAAAGTTACTCTTGATTTGATTAAAAATTTTAATGATTATGATATTTTTCTTGTAACTACAGTTAAAAATGATTATGATTCTGTTGTTGATTTGGAATTTAAATCTTTAACAAAAAATGTTTATCATTTGCCAAATTTTCTTAATCATAATGATTATCTATTTTTTATTAAAAAAATAATTTTAGTAAATAACATTAATACTATCCTTATTAACCATTGTGCGTGGGCATATGAGAATATGGAAGAAATAAAAAAAATAACTCCAAATGTTAATTTTTTTGATCTCCTTCATAATACGGCAGTTGAAGGATATAAAAATTATTCGTTAAAATATAATGAATTTATTCGTAAAACAATAGTTATTAGTGAGGAAATTAGATGTCATTTAATTCATGAATTAAAAATACCTCAGAAAAAAGTTGAGTGTATATTGAATGGGATTGATTTGGATGGTGTTTTTAACCCTTTAAATGTATCAACTTATAAAATAAAAAAAGAATTTAATTTTCCAGCTGATAAATTCATTGTTTCATTTATTGGAAGAATGAGTATTGAAAAAAATCCCTTAAAATTCATTGAAGTGGCTAAGGAGATGAAAAAAGAAAATCCTAAAAAATATTTTTTTATTATGGCAGGTGGTGGAGAACTGATCGATGATGCAAACAAAGAGATTCAAAATAATTTTAGTAATAATGAATTTGTTCATTTGGGAAATTTTCACAACCCTGAGAAAATATTAGCTCTTTCTGGTGTGCTTATGAATACTTCTAAAATAGAAGGTATGCCATTAACAATTTTGGAATCACTTGCTATGGAAGTCCCGGTAATTGCGCCGGATGTTGGTGGTATTAGAGAAATTATTAAAGACGGTGAAAATGGTTATTTGCTATCAAGAAATCCTTCTATCGCTGAATATATTATAGCTATCGAGAATATCTCAAATTTTGAAATTCATGCTAAAATGAAAAAAAATACAAGACAATCCGTAGTTTCATTTTCTTCTGTTGAAATGTCAAAAAGATATAAACAATTATTTGAAGATAAAGATATATAATATTAATATGATAAAAAAAAACAAAGTATTAGTGTTAGGAGCTGATGGTTTTATCGGTAGCAATCTTGTTGAAAATCTTGTTGTAAACGGATTTGATGTCAGGGCTTTTGATCTATTCAGAAATGGAAAATCTTTAAATTTAGAGCATTTGAAGGATAAAATAGAATTTTTTCAGGGTGATTTTTTAAATATATCAGACATAAATAGAGCACTTATTGATGTGAGAGAGGTTATTCATTTGGTTTCACTAACAACACCTGCTTCATCGATGAATGATCCTATAATTGATATTGAAACGAATATAAAAGGTAGTGTAAGTTTATTTATACAATGCGTCGAGAGTGGTGTGAAAAGAGTTATATATGCATCATCAGGGGGAGCTATTTATGGGAATAATAATAATAGTACTAATTCTGAAAATGACAATACTAATCCATCATCTCCGTATGGAATAGCTAAGCTTACTATTGAGAAATATCTTGAATATTTTAAGATGAAGAGCGGACTTAATTATGTCGCATTTAGATTTTCAAATCCATATGGTCCAAGACAAAACATTATTGGAATACAAGGTATAATACCTATTTTTCTTAACCTGATTCGCAATGGTAATCCACTTAATGTATATGGTGATGGAGAAAATATTAGGGATTATATTTATATTGATGATATGGTTAATGTTATTGTTCAGACAATAAAAAATGAAAAAATTACTGGAATTTATAATGTGGGTAATGGAAAGGGGATTAGTATTAATGAATTAATTTTAATTATGAGTGAAGTGACTAATACTGTTCCTATTATAAATTATCTACCATCACGAATCAGTGATGTTAGGAAAGTTGTCTTAGATACGAAAAAAATGAAAAAGGAAATAGGGTGTTTTGTTAAGACTGATTTGCGCGATGGAATTAAGAAAACATGGCAATGGATAAATAAAAATGAGAAAAAAGATGAATAATATTAAAATTAGCGTAATTATCCCTTGTTATAATCTTGGAAGATATATTAATGAGGCAATAGATTCTGTCTTAAAACAATCACTTCAGAATTTGGAAGTGATTGTTGTTGATGATGGTTCCTCAGATGAAGAAACAAAAAAAATTCTAGATAATATAAATCATCCTAAGGTTAGGCTTATAAGAAAGTTTAATCAAGGACTTTCAATTACACGCAATATAGGGATAAAAGAAGCAAGGAGTCCGTACATTTGTTGTCTTGATGCTGATGATAAAATAGCACCTACATATTTAGAAAAAGCTTGCATGATTTTGGATAAGGATATAAAAAAAGAAATTGGTTTTGTGACACCGTGGGTTCAACTATTTGAAAATTCAAAAAATATTTGGGAAACTTCTGAATATAATCCAGCAAAATTAGCGCTAAATAATGAAATTGCTGTTGCTTCAGTATTTAGGAAGGAGTCTTGGGAAAGAGTCAATGGATATAATCAAAATATGAAAGAAGGATATGAAGATTGGAATTTTTGGATATCGATTTGTTCGGCTGGTTATATTTGGAAATGTATAAGAGAACCTCTATTTTTTTATAGAGTGAGAAACAATTCAATGATTTCAAAATCCCGTCTTTATCATGAAAAATTGTATAGGCAAATTATTCTTAATAACCGGGAATTTTTTTTAAAAAATCTTGATCAAATAGTGTTTGAATTGAAAAAAAATAAAAATTTAAAAAATCTAAATAATAAGAGAGTGCTATTTAGATATGCAATTAATATTCTTAAGAAGAATGGTCCGATATATTTTTTTCAAAAAGCAATAAATTATTTTAAGAATCCGAGTGTTTCAATAGATTCAAAAAGTTTTATTGAGGAGTGGTTTAATGATGAGAATGATAACCTGAATAAAAATGATTTACTTACATATTCTTCAAATGATCTAGATATTTTATTTATAATTCCTGGAACTAGTATATCAGGAGGAATTGCTGTTGTCTTAAAACATGCTAATATGTTAAAAGAGAAAGGATACAATGTGATGATTGTGTCTCAGGATGAAAAAGAAAAAATTGATTGGTTCCCTAACCAAAATGTACAAATAATTCCCTGGAAAGAAGAGTTGATACCTGTTTTTTCAGTATTTAATTTAGTCATTGCAACAAGCTGGACAACAGCACCATTTTTAGATAAATTAGAAATTAAAAAAAAGATTTATTTTGTACAGTCAGATGAGCGAAGATTTATTTCTGAAGAACATATAAAAAATATTATAAATAAAACATATAAGATGGAGGTTCTTTATATGACTGAAGCAACTTGGATTCAGCGCTGGCTTAAAGAAGAATTTGGACATAATGCGTACTATGTCCCAAATGGTATAGATTTAAATATATTTCATAAAACTAAACCATTGGTTTTTAAAAAAAACAAACCTAGGGTATTAATAGAGGGTTCAATCAATGTGCCTTTTAAGGGCATGGATGATGCTTATAGTGCAGTGAAAGATCTTGATTGTGAATTATGGATTGTGAGTAGTAATGGGAAACCAAAAGATGATTGGAAATATGATAAGTTTTTTGAGGGCGTTCCTTTTGATAAAATGAGAGAAATATATTCTTCATGTGATATTTTCTTAAAAATGAGTCGGGTGGAAGGTTTTTTCGGTCCGCCAATGGAGGCTATGGCTTGTGGATGTTCTGTAGTAGTAGGGAAAGTTACTGGATATGATGAATATATTGAAAATGAAAAAAATGCATTAGTCGTAGAGCAAGGTGATGTTGAAGGTGCTAAAAAATCTATTCGGCGATTACTGAGTGATAATGATCTGAGAAAGAAATTGATTGTTGGTGGCTATGAAACTGTAAAAGGATGGGATTGGGAAAGATCTGCGAGAGCTTTCGAATATTTAATTTGTGAAAAAAATGAAAAAAATAGTGCAAAATTTATTAGATAAAAAATACGCGCCATATTTAATATCTTTTATTCTTATTACCCCAAGCTTATTATGGGTTTTTATAGATAATCGTGTTTGGCCCTGGGATCAGGCATGGTACGGAGAAGTTTCAGTAGATTTGTATTATAAATTTTTAAACAATTCTTTTTTTGAATGGACGAAGTCTATGGGAAGTGCTTTTGGAATTAAGGCGCCAGCTATTGCATGGTTTGGGCAATTTTTTGTTCCATTATCAACTATTGTAGGAACGATTGACAGAGCACTGATGATTCAAATTATTTTTATTCAATTTTTATCATTGGTCTTTATTTATAGAATTGTTTTATTGTTAACTGATAAAAATAAAAAATTAGCATTACTCGGAACCGTGATTATGGCATCCGCACCTTTATTTATCGGAATGGGTCATCAATATTTTGTTGAGTCATTGCAACTTTTTGCTGTTATTTTTTTTATTTTTATTATTATAAATATTGGTGTTTGGAATAAATACAATTCAATAATTGCAATTTTTATAGTATTTGCATATGCAATGCTAGTCAAAATAACTTCCCCATTATATCTTTTATTAATGATGATATTGGGACTTTTTTATTTCATGAGAATTATTCGAAAGAATTCTGCAAAAGAATATTTTAAGAAAAAAACTAGTATTTTTTTATACTTAATAGGCATTTCTTTTTTATTCGCAGTATTTTCTTGGTATGTGATCAATTGGGATAATATATATCAATTTATGAAACTTGCCTCCTCTGGATCTGCAGCAGAATTATATGGAACAAAATCTGATTTTTTGACTAAATTTAGATTATGGTTAGTATTTTTTCAAAAAAGTTTCTTTATTTCAACTATTGCGTATATGATATATTGTTTGTTAGGATTCTTTTTGTTTCAATGTATTTTAAAATTTAAGCAAGTGATGACAGTAAAGAATTCGATCGTTGTTTTTTTAGTTTCTTTAGGATCAATCTTTCTTGTACTGATATTTTTTTCTTTTCAAATTAATGAAGAAACTAGGTATTTGTTACCGATACTTCCATATATTGTAATAGCCATATGTTTAATACTTAATAAGATGAAAAATAATTTCTTAATTATTTTTTTCTTGTTGATATTTTTTTTACAGTACTTTCTTGTTAATAGTGTTGCATTGGGGATAATAAAAAATACCCCACAAGGAATAAGCTCATGGGTAATGAAAAAAAATTCAAGTAAAGATGATTTAAAAAATATAAAAGCTCTCGTAAAAAAAACATGCGTAAAAGAGAGTGAGTTTAAGATAAATATTGTAGGAGTTGAATTTCCATGGCTTAATGCCAATTCTGTTTCATATTATGCAATGCAAGATAAATTAAAAACACATATAATTTGTTATTATACTTCTCTTGGCTACGCTGAAAATAATGTAGAAAATGCATGGAGAAGATTTAAATCAATTAACCCACCATTTTTTATTATTTCAGATAATGAGGTGACTAAAAATCTAGAAGCATTCAATGGTGTCTCTTCTCGGATAATTGAAAAAATAAAAGTAGATCCAGATTTTGTACAACAAGATTTTTCTCAATCTAACATTATTAAAATATTCAAAAATGTTCCAGTTTTAAGGTAATTTTATCTACTAGGATTTTGTCAGTGTTATTACTCCAATAATTATAAGGAGAATAGCTGTATATTGTATGTTAGAAAGTCTTTCTCCAAATAAAAAATAAGAGGCCACTATAACAAGAACAAAATTTAGACTAGTTATTGGATAAACAATACTTAATTTCAATTTTGATAAGACAATAAGCCAGAGTAAAAAGCTTATGCTATAAAAGAATAAGCCAGTAAGTAGATACGAATTTTTTATTATATCCACAATAAGTGAAACTATGTTTGCTAGTGAGAAATTTATACTACCAAGCATTATCATTCCTTGTTTGAAGAGGAGTTGACTTAGAACCGTTGTAAGTATGGCTATTCCTAGAATAATGTAACTTTGCATTTATTTTTTCTTTATAATTATATATTCAAGCATTCCAAACTTTTGCAAGAGTGGAATGTGATGGAAAAATGAATTTATTGGATTTGAGATAATAGGTATGTTTGCAGGCAACAAAAGTCTCCAACCTCTTTCGATCGTTGCTAATCTATTTGCTGCTAGAATTTTTTTGAATTTATAAAAAGGAATACGATAATGCGGTCCTTCAGGCATTTTCAATCCAATTTTTTCGAGTAGCATTAGAATTGGTTCCCATAGAGGATTTGCATAGGTAAAAATAATTTTTGTTTCACTATTACTGATACTGCTAATTGCTTTGATAGTACTAGGAATATCTTCAAGGTGTTCAATTACATCTGCAAGGAAGATATAATCAAATTCTTTATCAAATTTAAAATTTTCTATCGTAACAGCCTCAAATCTTATTTCTGGATGTTTTTGCATGGCAATCTTAATCATTTCTGGACTAATATCTATGCCAAATGCAAAACTAGCTTCCATTTCTGATATCAAATCACCTGTTCCACAGCCAATTTCTAAGACAGATTTTTGTTTTGGAATTAAATCTCTATATAATTTTTTTAAATTTTTATAATAATACCAATTTTTTTTCTTAAAATAATCATAGTCTTTTGCGATCACATCAAAATGTTTTTTTACTGGAGTATTCATTATATTTTTACATAAATTTAATTTTTTTAGAAGCAAATATGCACATGCGCAGTAGAATTATTCCGTGCTTGAATCGGCTGATATTAGTTTCTCCATATGTTCTTTGTTTATATCTAATTGGAATTTCTACAATTTTGAGATTAAGCTTGGAGGCTCCAAAAATGAGATCAAAGTCTCCAAATGGATCAAATTCTCCAAAGAATTCACGACCAGCTTTTAAGTATTCATAATCCGATTTAAAGAGTACTTTTGTTCCACAGAGAGTGTCTTTAAATCTTTGATCGAGTAGCCATGTGAACATTATGCTGAAAAATTTATTTCCCAGAAGATTGAGAAACTGCATAGCCTTTTTATCCATATTGTATACAAGTCTACTTCCATTTATAAAATCACCTTTTCCTGAAGCAATTGCATCATAGAATTTTTGGAGATCTTCTGGTGGGACAGTTAAATCAGCATCAAGAATCATTAATATATTTCCTGAGGCGATATCATACCCTTTGCGAACTGCATCTCCTTTTCCTTTACCGTTTTGTTGTGTAATTTTAATATCGTGAGTGTTTTTGTATTTTTCGGAAATTTTTTGGATAGTTTCCCATGTATCATCAGTTGAATTTCCTTCAATAAAAATAATTTCAGTATGTTTCCCCATTTGAGGAATACGTAATATTGCATTTTCAATGTTTCCGCTTTCGTTGCGTGCTGGGATTATTACCGAAACTGAATATTTATTTTTCCATTCAGATGTACTGTCTTCTAGTAAGGGTTTTGCGAGGAAATAATTAGTAATGCAAAGCTTTCTAAAGAATGGCATTTTTGCAATATATTTATTTAAAAAATAGGAAAATATTGGTATATAAAATGGAAAAATTAACCGCTCTCCTTCTTTGTAAGTATCAAAACCTGAAAGATAGAGAAGATTTTTGATATCTGCATTAGATAACCAATTTTGTTCAGGTTGCTTCATTCTTAATCCTAAAAATTCTCCAAAAGAAAAAAAAGGTTGCCAGAGAAAATTATAGTAAGTGATAATTATTTTTGTATGTGAATGTGAAATTTTTTTTAATTCCGAGAGTACTTTCTGAATGTCTTCTAAATATCCGATAGTGTTTGAGATTATTATATAATCGAAATGTTCTTCTAAAATTATGTTTTCTGCATTCATTGTATGAAAAGTAATAGATGGGTATTTCTGTTTTGCTAATTCAATCATTTTTGGACTAAAATCAATACCAGTTTTATTTTTTGTTTTCAAATTTGCTAGTAAATCTCCTGTTCCACATCCAATCTCTAAAACAGAGGCATATTCAGGAATTAAATATGCCGAAAATTTTTCTAAATCTCTCCAATAGTAATTATTTCTCTTTTTCCATTTATCTCGTTGAGGAGCTATTTTTTCAAAAAATGCTAATTTTTTTTTCATGAGAAGTTTTATTGTATTCTAATTAAAAATGTAGTGTGGGTTATATGTCATTTATTTTTTATTATCTAAAAACCATTCGTATGTCTGTTTGATACCATCTTTTAGAGAGGTTGAATGTTTCCATCCGAGGTTGTGCAATTTAGAAACATCAAGGAGTTTTCGAGGTGTGCCATCTGGTTTTGTTGTATCATTGACTATCTCACCTTCAAAGCCGACAATTTTTTTGATGAGTAATGCTAAATCTTTGATACTTATGTCTTCTCCTGTTCCGATGTTTACAATGTCAGAACTTTCATAGTTATTCATCAGATATACGCAGGCATCTGCAAGATCATCGACAAAGAGAAACTCTCGCATAGCCAATCCTGTTCCCCACATCACGACCTCTTCTTTGTTATTTATTTTTGCATCATAGAATTTGCGCAAAAGTGCTGGGAGTACATGCGACGAAGTGAGATCAAAATTGTCATTTGGACCATAGAGATTCGTTGGCATCACAGAAATAAATTTTGTTCCATACTGTTTGTTGTATGCTTGGCACATCTTAATCCCGGCAATTTTTGCGATAGCATATGCCTCATTTGTTTTTTCGAGTGGTCCAGTCAGTAAGTATTCTTCCTTGATCGGCTGAGCGCAATCCCGAGGATATATACAAGAGGAGCCGAGGAAAAGAAGCTTTTTTGTTCCATTGAGATATGCGTTAGGGATAATATTATTTTGGATTTGAAGATTTTGAAAAATAAAATCAGCAGGAAGTTCATTGTTGGCATGAATTCCACCGACCTTTGCTGCAGACAGAAAAACATATTCCGGTTTCTCTTCTTTGAAAAAATTTGAAACTGCATTTTGATCAAGCAGATCGAGAGATTCTCTCGTTCGTGTTATCAAATTTTTGAATCCTTGCGATTCAAGATTTCGAACGATGGCACTTCCAACGAGACCTCTATGCCCAGCAATGTAGATTTTTGAATCTTTGTTCATAACTATTTTATTTCAACACCCTCATTTTTGAGATCATCTTCAAGCATTATCTTGACGAGTTGCTTAAAAGTTGTCTTTGGTTTCCATTTGAGAATTTTTCTCGCTTTTGTAGGATCTCCAAGTAGTTGCTCGACTTCAGCTGGGCGAAAGTATTTCGGATCGATTCTAATAATTTCTTTCTTTGTTTTCTTATCGATA
>Ga0172367_10007514_pt1 | contig 12446 bp, 16 predicted proteins | sample Lak10m_FD_114542 | JGI IMG/M metagenome (GOLD analysis project Ga0172367, IMG submission 114542) | Freshwater microbial communities from Kabuno Bay, South-Kivu, Congo - kab_022012_10m | ecosystem: Environmental > Aquatic > Freshwater > Lake | place: Democratic Republic of the Congo: South-Kivu...
AAACCTTTTTTATTGTCATTATGATAATAGTTTTTTTTATTACCTAATAAATATTTTGAATCCAAAATATCAACTAAAGAATCAATACTAATTGGAATAAATTTTGGAGTTAAATTTGTTCTTAAAGGTATTATTTGGTATCTCTTTTTTGAGTTATTTAATTCTAAATTGGTATTCATAAAAAGCATAAAAGGAATAAACATAAAAGGATTTTTTTTAATTTCTTTTTCTAAATCAATTTTATTACTTGAATTAAATTCATTAATTATAATGTTTTTATTTTGATTAATCCAATCATTGTATTTATCATAATCATTATCTAAATTATTGATTAAACCATCTGTTATTTTTTTTAATATATCTTTTTTGTTATCATTGTTAATGGTAATTAAATTTAATAAATTTTGATTTTCATTGATGTATTTTTTAATAAATTTAATAAAAACAGAATAATGATTATCAATACCATCTTTAAAAGATATAATTTTTATTTTATTATTAAAAGAAGGAATAATTTTTTTAATGTGTTCTTGTATCCATGAATGATATTCAACATTGGAATATAATGTTCCTTCAATAATATCAAAATAAATTTTATTAATTTGATTGTCATCAATATTTTTAAATTTTAATTTAGTATTAATGGAAACATATTCTTTAATGTATTTAAAATAATTAAGTTCAATATTGTTAACAATATTAGTTTGAATATCTCTTGATAAAGCATCAGTAATATGTGTAATAGATGAAACATTATCAGGTTTAATAAATTTTATTTTATTATCAGTATTTGTATTATAATCATTGTAAAATTTAATAACTCTATTTAAAAGTGAATTTTTATTATCATCATCACAATCTAATTCACCTGTTTTAATAAGTTTAAAACATTTTCTAATGAATAATTCATTAAAATTATAATCCCAGCTTTTATGAGTTGGTTTATTTTTATTAGTTTCAAAGTCATTTAATAAAAATAACTTGATTAAATAACATACTTGTGTATATAGCAAATTACAATCTTCAACATTTTTAATTAAAACACCTTTAATATAGTCAAAATTATTATTATCAATAATGGAATTGTTTAAAAGTTGTTTAACAGTAATAATATTATCAACATCAGAAGCCATTAATATAATGTATATATATATATATATATATTCTTATATTTAGATTGTTTATTTTTAAATTTTTTTTTTGAACAAAGAAAAAAAATTAACATAAATAAACGCATAAAAAAACATATACTTATGTGTAAAGCCAATTTAATGTAATCATTAAACTGATTTAATTTCATTTAAACATTTATTAAAAATATTTTTAATATGATTTTTATTAATATTTTTTTAAATGAAATAATAGTATCAATTAATTGTTCTAATGTTTCGATATTGGAATTGTTTATTTTTTTTCTTAATAATGAAAAAACATATTCAATAGGATTAAGATGTGAATGGTAAGGAATATTACAAATAATATTCCATTTGTTTTTTATAATATCATTTTTAAATAAAAGATTTTTATGAATAGAAGCATTATCTAAAAATACAGTTTTATTATTTTTAGAATTTATTTTTTTAATAAATTTATTAAATTTTAAACTGTCAAGTGCTTTTTCTTTAATGGTAAAATCAATGTTAGAATTAATATCAATAGACATACCTAAAGAAAATCTTTTATTCATAATGGTTTTATTTTTAGTTTTGATAATACATTTGGTTCCAATTAAACTCCAGCCTTTATAAGGTTTGGAATTTAAATAAATACTCATTTCATCATATGAAATAAATTTATTAAGATCAATATTATTGATTTCATTTTTTAAGTTAATTTTAAGTTGATTTAATTTATTATCATCAATAGGTGTATTTTTAACAGTAATTTGTTTAAATGTAAGTTTATTTTTATGTAATACAAAATAAATAGTAGATTTAGATAATGAAACATTAAATTTATTTTTAATATTATTTTTAATTTTTTTGATGTTAAAATTATTATTGTTGTCGATGGAATCAATAATAAACTTTTCAATATCAACAGTAATCTTTTTATTGTTATATTTAAATTTAGTTTTAAAAGTGTCAAAATTAAAAGTTTTTGTATTGAAATCAAAATATTTATTAATCCAATTGTATAAAGTATTAATATGTATATTAAAAGTAGTTTGAATATATTTAATTCTTTTTTTACCAAAAATATCATCATCCTTAAGTTTAAAATATAAGTTAATAGAAGACTTAATAATATCAATTGAATACATATATATATATATATATATATATATATATATTAAAAGTATTAATGTAAATAAACACAATTTTAAACTAGACTTACTATAATTTTATTTTTATTTATTTGTTCAATAAAAATATTCTTCAATTCATTTGTTGTTTCTATATTTGTCAAAATATAATATAATAATTCATCATATTTTTTTTGTAATAACTTTTTGAAAAACTTGCAAGTTTTTTTATGTGAATTATTGATTTGTTTAATTTGAGTATCACCAAGAATATCAATAATTAATTTTTCATTCATATTATACTTTTGAATAGCATTGTATAGCCAAGTTGAACCATTAGCATTAATTATGTTACAATTTTTTTTATCTGAATTAATTATTCTCAAATAATTTTCACTGGTAATATATTTTTTTTCACCCATAGTGTCAAGTAAATTATGTTTAATATTCCAAGTTTGACATTTTTTTGTTTGTAGTATTGATATTTTAATATCATAATTATCATCATATCCACCATTAAGAATTAAATCATCAAATATATCATAGTTTTTGTCTATTAAACTTTGTAAGGTAAATTTATGTAAATCTCCTTCAAATGCATAATTATTGAATTTTAAATATTTAATAGTTGATTTTTTAAATATTTCTTCAAGTTCGTTATATTTTATGTTTAATGGATCCATGGTTTAATATATTTGATATTTATGATTAATAATTTTATATCAAATACAATAAATTAAAAAAATTGAAAAATAATATCAATACATTATATTGGTATTATAAAAATAAACTTAGATATAATAGTAATGTCAGGAAGTAATAAAATTATAGTATCAATTGAAGGTAATATTGGAGTTGGTAAATCTACCTTTATTGATATTCTTAAAACAAAATGGAATTATGAGGGGGGGTGTGAAATAGTTCCAGAACCGGTTGATTTATGGAAAAATATTGTTGACACAGATGGTAAAAATATTCTTCAAACATTTTATGAAGATATTCATCGTTGGGCTTATTCATTTCAAAATGTAGCTTGTATTACTCGAATGATGAAAATGGAAGAAACAATAAGAAATTCTGGTTCTAAATATATCTTTTTGGATCGTTCATTGGGGACAGATAAAAATGTCTTTGAAGCAATGTTGCATGATCAAGGACAAATGAATGAATTGGAACATCAAATGTATAATCTTTGGTGTGATTTTTATCATAAGTATGTGAGATCTCAATCAAATCAAATTTATATCTATTTAAAAGCAAGTCCGGAAACTTGCGCTTCAAGAATAAAAAAGCGTGGAAGAGTAGAGGAAGAAACAATAGGATTAGATTATTTGAAGGGATTAAATGATTATCACGATTCTTGGTTATTATCGGAACCAAATATAGTGGTAATTGATTGTGAAGAAGAATTTGAAAATGATATAAATAAACATAATTGGATGATAAATCAAATTAAATCAAAATTAGATTTGATTACCAATGAAAGTAAAAATAAGATTGAAATTGAAAGTGTCGCAGATAATAAAATATGTTTAAGAAAAAATATTGTTTTAGAAGATATTTAATATATTTGTTTATTTATTTTTAAGTGATAAATATTTTTGTTTATATTTAAGATATTTTTTAAGATATGGAACATATTCTGAACCTGTTTCAGAAATATCATCTGGAATTTCTTCATGGACGAACACATTAAGATTTGATAAAAATATTTGTTTAATTTTATCCATATTTTTAACAAATTCTGGATTATTTGATGATTTAACACGATTGTTGACATCTGATAAATATTTAAATATTTTATCATATAACTTATCTTCTGATATATCTTTATCACCATATGTTTTGAATGTTAATTTGGACTTGGATATATCAAAATTGTTATTAAAATATTCTTCTGACTTTGTTTTAATTTCATCCCAATTTGAATATGAATTATTTAAATATATTAAAAAGAAATATACAAGTCTATTAATTTTTTTTTCAAATTTAAAATCATCCCAAGGAAATTCATTTTCAATAAATATTGCTTTACAAATATCATCAATTAATCCAAAAATACTATATGAATAAAATACCATATTTTTATTATCAATAGTATTTTCATATTTTTGTATATGTAAATCAAAATTTAAATTTTTTTTAAAATCATCATATGTAGAAATTGGAATATCAATAAGTTCAGAAGGAGCTTGAAAAAATCCATAAGCTACATTAGTTTCATATTTACTCCAGGTTTTAAAATATAAAATTACATTTAATTTAACTCTATGAAGAGTAAAATAATTTATTTCAGTTCCAACATTACTAACAAATCTATTTGTTTCATTATAATACTGATAAAGTCCAGTATTTAATGGAACTTTATCAATATTACATAAAGCTTGATAATATTTTTTAGATTCTTCTTTTATAGTAATATAAAATGGGTTTCTTTGAATTGGGATTTGTTTATTTTTTTTCATAAATTCACTTTTATCCACATATTTATTATTGTATTTAATTGTTGAATTATCTGTAAGAGATGTAGATTTTAAAATTTTCAAATGAAAATTGTCAGGTATTTTTTCTTTCATATATGTTTTATCACCTATACTGATGCCAATAAATTCTTTTACTCCATCAAAATAAGTTAATCTTTTTTGTTTTTCAACTTGTTCTCTATCTCTATCATCCCATAATAATTTATTAACTTTTTCTAATTGATTTTTTAAATCTTCTTCTTTAATATCATTAATGGGTAAAATATCGGATATATTTTCATCAATAAAACTTGTTATTTTATTTAAAATGTTATATGTCATTACATTCATCCAATAATAATGTTTCATATATTCATTTCTATCAAATTTTGGATTAATTAAAAGAGCATAATCAGAATCAGACCTTTTAAAATAATCTTTATTCATTTTCATAAATTGTTTATTTGATTTTAAAACATCATCGTACTTTTGAAATAATATTTTCATAAAAGTTCCTCCTTTGTAAATAAATAATAAATCATCTGTTTCAAGATTATTTTTTTTTATGTATTCATTTACATATTTATTAAAAAAAATATTTATTAAATATTGATATTTAAATATTAAATCTTGTTTGGAATCAACAAAAATTTTATCTCTTGAAATGAATTCTGTATTTAAATCATAAAATTTTTTCTTTTGATTAAAATCATGTAATATTTCACTCGAATTTTTATTATCTTCTAAAAGTCCTCTGTCTTTATTTAATTTTGTAATATCTGTATTTTGAGAAAAATGCATTAATTCAGGTGGAGGTTTATTATTGATATATGCTTGAATATTGGTATCATTAAAATCAAGAAAGAAATCTGGTTTTGCGAAAATTTCTTCATATATACCATTATCAATATATTCATCAATTTTATTAATAAATTTTACAAAATTATTATCAATATCTAATTTTGAAGGTTGTTCTAATTTATACGAATATATTAAATTACATCTTTTTAAAACCAATGTTAATAATTCTAAATCTCCTAAAGTAATTGTTGTTTCAGGCGGAAATATTAAAACACCTTTTCTTAATTCATTAAAAGATTTATATTCTATGTCTTTAATTGACGATATTCTTGTTTCTGAAGCTAACTTAATTCTTTGTTCAATATTTAATTTCATAAAATATAAATTTTGAGATTTAATTATATTATTTAGTTCTTCCCAAAAACTTTTTGTATTCGATTCTTTTGAAAATTTTAATAATAAATCATAATATGAATATTTATTCATTATATATATATATATATATATATATATAATAAAAAATTGAATTATTAAATTTATGTAATTATATTTAATTATATTTAATTATAATTTTAAATATTTATTTCAAATAATATGGAATTTGCAACTATAGAAGACAATATGGCAGAATGGGACCTGATGTGTCCTATTTTATTAGATTGGCTTGAAGATCCTATTATTATGCCTTGCTGTGGTAAAACAGTATCAAAAATTCCCTTACATGAATGTGTAAAAGATATTGGAAATGGAGAAAGAAAATGTCCTAATTGTGCTAAATTATTAGGTAATTTTGATATTCTTAATGCTCCAATTTCACTCAATATTTAAAATATTGTTAAAAGATTTAAAGAATTTAATTCTTTAAATCTTTCTAATAAAAAAAATATCCAATCAAATTAGTTCTGAATGGACAAAAGTTTCATTATTATTGAGCTAAGAGAAATATAATAATTTAATAATGATATTACAAAAAAAAATTGATTTTTATATCATATAAATAGACAAATAAATAATACATTGTTAATTGTTTAACATATATTTAACATGGAACATAAAATAAGAATTAATGAATTGGAACAAAATCCATTATATATGTATGTACTTGTTAATGATGATTTGAAAATGGGTAAAGGTAAAATTGCTGGACAAGTAGGACATGTTGTTGGTTTGATAACTGAAGAAATTATCCGTAAATCTTATGAAACAGCAAAAGGAGTTCCTAATTGTTATGCTAGATATATGGTATGGAAGGCAACTGGACACGTAAAAGTAATTCTTAAAGCAAGTCAAGAACAAATTGAATCAATGATTGGAGAACCCGAAACAATGTATATAAGAGATGCTGGGCGAACACAAATTGCTCCAAATTCTCTAACAGTATTAGGATTTTATCCATCAACTAATTTAAAGGAAAAATTCAAAGATTTCAAATTACTATAAATTTTTTTTAGCCATTAAAAATATATACACATTGTGATTGATGGAAAAAATTGCTTGGTTATTTGTATATTTAAGTGCCTTTGGTATAACTGAATATGTTTTTTCAAAATATTTTTCTGACAATGAATTATCATTTTACATAGGATTAGGACTTATTGGAATATTTTTATTATTTTATTATAAACAAATAAACTAAAAATAAATTATAATTAAGTATAAAATTTTTTTATTTATATAATATTAGAGAATGGGTGAAATAAAAAAAATTAATCTTTCAACATTTTGTTCTTCAAAATCAAATTTGAATTCTAAATATTATCTTCAAACTCATCAATTAGTTTCTAATCTGGATCCTTCAAGATATAATATAGTTTATGGTGGTGGAACAGTTGGTATTATGGGTACTGTACGAAAGTCTTGGTTAGAAGTTGGTGGAACAATTATATCATCAAATGTTAATTGTTTTGTTGAACCTGGAATTACAGATGATTATTTGTTTGATAATATCATTGATAGACAAAAAAAGCTAGTTGATTTAGGTGATGGTTATTTAGTTTTTCCTGGTGGTTATGGAACACATTATGAAATGCTTGAAGTTATTACTAAAAATGATATCGGAGAAGCATCTAAACCAGTATTTATTTTAAATATTGACGGTATATTCGATAATTTTGTAACTCAAATTAATTTATTAATCAGCGAAGGATTTATTACAAGAAATTTTACTAAATTAAATGTTTTTATTGAATCTGAACCTGAAAAACTAATTGTGATAATTAATAATTTTTTTAATAATAAACAAAAAAATTGAAAAAAATTATTATTGAATAACTTATAAGAACAATATACATAAATACATAAATACATATATTATGAATACTGAACAACTTGAGAAATTTTTATCAAGAACACCAGAAGACATAAAAAACAAAATTCATTATGAACTTGTGAGACCTGATTTAATTTTAATAGAATTAAATCAAATTTTAAAGTCTGAAGAATCGCAAGAATTAAATTGCGAACATCTTTATTTTTATTTGAAAAATATTGTACTGACAAATCCAATTGTTGTTGAAAATCTTATTTCTAATGATGAAATTTTTAAATATATATATAACAAACACATAACAAAACAAGAAAAAAATTTTGTATTAATCAAAGATCCAATTAAATCTATGGCTTTATCTTGGTTAATGTATTTATATCATTGATTATTTTTGTAAAAATATTCATAAATTTATATGTTTAATAATGAAATATAATAAATATAAAAACTTTTTTAGTTATAAAATAATATCATATAAATTTATAAATGCCTAATTGTAAAAATGATGTTGAAACAAAATATATTGGAACAGAACCAAGTCCTAAAGGATTATGATATTGTGCGCATGCTGAAAAAATTAGCACAATGAAAAAAGGTAAAGATGGAAATAATTGGATTGTTATTGAAACTAAAAATAACATAAAAAGATGGAGTAAAATAAATGGTTCTATTAAAAAAGATAAAAATGGAAATGTATGGAAATCTGTTTAAAAATATTACATCCATGATAATGATGGACGACCTTTTGAAGTTGTTATAGATGGCAAAAATGTTAGTATTTATGTTCAAACAAATGATGATGATGATAAAGAAATATATAATAAATTATTTAAAACTTTTTTTGATGTTAAAAAAATTTATATTGGAAAAGATAAAAAAAATAATACATTTAATGGAAATTCTATTTTAATTGACACAGGAATCAATAATAAATTTATTTGTATAACAAATTATATATTTGAATTTGAATTTGAATTAGGTCTAGATGATGAAGTTGTAAAATATTTTTCTTGAGTTGGAAATAATGATGTTCCATATCCTGTTTTACTTGGCAAAAAATATTTATATTCAATGATTGAAAAAACTTATTGTAAACGTGCATTATTTCCATCATCTTATAAAACTTTAAATTTTGAAGATGCACATACTTTTTATTATGGGAATTTTGTAAAAAATAAATGGATCAGTGAAATTAAAGAAAAAGATAAAAAAAATTACCCAAATTAAAAATTTTACATAAAAGATTATGGTATTAAATTAAATGTTTTTATTGTACAATATTATAAAAATTTACAATTTATAATATGGTTAAAAAACTTTTATTTATTTTTTAGAAGTTTTTTTAGATGCTTTTTTACTTCCTTTCTTTGAAGCTTTTTTAGATGATTTTTTAGATGATTTTTTACCACCTTTCATAGTTTTAGAAGCTTTTTTAGAGGCTTTCTTAGAAACTTTTTTGGAGGCTTTTTTAGAAGCTTTTTTAGATGATTTTTTAGCACCACCAACCATACCTAAGGCTTTACCTCCTTTTTGTGTTTTAGCAAAATCTGCAGCAAATTTTAATTTTTTATTGGATTTTAATTCATCCATTAATTCAGATTTGGATAAAGTTTTTTCCCCATCACCAGATTTCATAACAAAACTATCACCTTTAGAATAAATAACAATTTTTTCAACTGAATTTCCAGATTTTTTGTAATAGTTAATTTTTAATCCTCTTGGTCCATCAACAACCATTTCTTCCATTACTTCAACTTTACCATCTTTGACAGATTTTTGAGTATTTTGATATAAATAATTCAAATTTGATGGAGTTTTTTTAGAATCTTTTTTTGAAGACATTGAACTTGTATATATAATTTATATAATAAAATAAAAATTTACATAAAAAAAAATAAAAAAAATAAATTATGTTATATTTTTACTATATTAAATAAATTAAATAATAACATATATATCATATTAAATGAAAGCAATAAATAATATAAATTTAGAAGAAAGAATAACATGTGGAAAGATAAAGTCAAAAGCAAAAACATTATTAATGGGTAAAAATAATAAAAATCTAATATCTAATAAAGATATGGAGAATATGTTAATTATTCCAACAATAAAAATAAATAAAATAATAATAAATTATGCAAATTCTACAGATTATGATAAAATTTGTTCTTATTTGCTAAATTCAACAATTGTGGTTTCAAATTCTTCAAATCCAAAAGATTCAAATTTAATTTCTACACAAATAAATAATATTTGTATATATCCATATGTATCAAATAAATTAATTTGTATGAATGATAATTTTAAATTAAAATTTATTGATGGAAAGTTAAATAAAACTTTTAATGAAAACGAAAAAATAACAATAAATAAATTTTCAAATAACATTGATGCTTTGAATGATGCTATGAATAATTATATGTGTAAAATTAATGTAAAACAATCACAACTAAAAAAAGATGTTAATGAACATTTTGACAATATTGAAAATAATGTTTATAGAGAATTTATTGTGAGATATATTGGATGATTTATTATTTTTTAGAATATTTAACCAATTCTTTTTCAAATTTATCCAATTCTTGTTGTTTTAACCAAGAATAATTTCTTAAATACAAATCAACAGACATCATTTGACCATCTTTCAATTCAAGTATATATTGAGAAGTAATTTTTTTAATATTTTTGTATTCATTTGGTTTAATTGCATACAATCTGTAAATTGTCACATTACGTTTTGATTTAGATAATGATTCGTGTGATTTATATCTTACACCACGCCCGATTATTTGTTCCATGGAATTTTCATTCCATCCTGATTCCATAATTATAATATTGGATGTATTTTTTAAATCCAAACCTTCTGAACCTGCTTTACTTATAAATAATACTTTAATTTTATCAGTATTATAAGCAATAACAGATTCATCACGTTCTTGAATTGTAAGGTCACCTGTCACATGGGCATATGGAATTTTTACTTTATTCAACCATTTCATAACTGGAACAATACCCATATTGATAAAATGTGAAAAGATAACATATTTTGATTTAGGGTCTGAACTAATTTTTTCTTTAATCCATTCAACTTTTGGTGATTTTTGTTCTATTATATTTGAAGCTCTTCTAAGTCCATTATAAAACACATGAATATTTTTTCCTCTAAAATCATGTATTTTGTGTTCCTCCCCTTGTTCTATTGCTTCATATGTTTTAAGATATCCTGGTTCCATTGGTAAAAATATTTCTAATATCTTTTTGGATGGAAAATTAGAATCAGGAATATCAGAATCTTTGAGATAAAAATTAAATATACCTTGAATATATTTTGATAATTCACCTGTTTTTGGATTTGATATCATTTGATTAAATTTATCTTCACTAATTGTCTTTTCTCCTGTAGCTAATCCAACTAAATTAATGATATCTGATGGATAGTTTATTAATGGTGTTGCAGTTAAAAGTAATACTTTTTCGGCTTTTTTAGCATATTTGTTAATTGAAGCAAATCTTGACCCACCTATTGTTCTTAAATTATGAGCTTCGTCAATTATAATTAAACTTTTATTTGGACTTGATGCTTTACCTTGTTCTACGGCATTTGATATTCCTTGAATTGTATAAAATGTATAATATATATCTAATTGTTTTTGTGTTAGCCCATATTGTAATGCTTGAGTTATAAAATTTTTTTGTAGTGATGTTGGAGTAATTACAATTACATGTTCTACTACTCCTTTATTTAACAAACATTGAGATGTGGCAATTGCCGTAAGAGTTTTTCCTGTTCCTACAGAATGAACAGCTATAACTCCATGCTCATTTACTAATTGATTTGATACACTAAGTTGATGTTTTTTTAATTGTATATCTGTTTCTTTATGAAGGGCAATTCCACAAGGATTAATTTCATTTGCCACACGATTTATTTGATTACATATTCTGTCTTTGTTAGTTGATGTTATTTTTTCTTTTAATTTAATATTTAATTTATCAGCCATCAATTCAATTTTATCATTTGGCAAATTTTTACATTTTGACATATTTTTTATACTAAAACTCATTAATCAATATTTATTATAATTAAAAATAATGAATATTTTATTTTAATCTATAATTAAATTTATCCATCTTATTTTATATTAAAATTATATATTAAATAATATTCATCTATATAAAAGTATATAATAGTATATATACATATTTATTATTTTACATATATTAAAAAATTGAAAAAAAAACACAATAAACAATACTATATAATTATATAATATTATAATAAAAAATGATTAGCACTAAACATTTTACAAAAACATTAAAATTCAATAATATAATAAGAAATATTAGTAATATAAATGATAAATTGATTAACACCACTATTAAAAAGAATGTATTGACCATTAAAAATTATGAACAAAAAAATTTTTTTTGGAATACAGTGAAGTTTATAATTGGTGTTGGTATAATTTTTAATACATTGAGTTATTTGTCTGAAAATCATAAAAAAAAATATAAATATCAATATCAAAATGAACAGGAACAGAAATATGTTTTTACACCTAAAAGAGGACATTTAAAATGCCGATTTATTAGTCATATAAACTAGACGGTTAAATGAGTGTAAAAATTTGGTTATATCATGTCGTTTAACATGAATGAAGTTTTTTGA
>Ga0172367_10007515_pt1 | contig 12445 bp, 12 predicted proteins | sample Lak10m_FD_114542 | JGI IMG/M metagenome (GOLD analysis project Ga0172367, IMG submission 114542) | Freshwater microbial communities from Kabuno Bay, South-Kivu, Congo - kab_022012_10m | ecosystem: Environmental > Aquatic > Freshwater > Lake | place: Democratic Republic of the Congo: South-Kivu...
CGACCAGTTGAGGACGCCCTCGGGGGTGAAACCCAAATCCTGCATATCCTTGATGAAAATCGAATAGCCGTCCTTCATTGCCTGCGCGCTTTCGCGTTTGCTCATCTTGCCCTTGCCGCTGGGCTTGAGAAAAACAGAAAGGTGAATCCAGACGGGCTCCTCCCAGCCAAAAGCGCGGACGATGTTGACATGCAGCGGGAAAGTCCCAAGCCATTCAGAGCCGCGCAAGACGTGGGTGATGCCCATCTCATGGTCGTCCACCATTGCCGCAAGATGATAAGTCGGCAAGCCGTCGGTTTTGATCAGGACGTAATCGTTGAGCTGCCTGTTCTCGGTGACGATATCGCCGCGCAGGTGGTCATGAGCAATGGTCGAACCTTCGTGCGGCATCTTGAAGCGGATGATGTATTTCTCGCCATTCGCCACGCGGCGGGCGGCTTCGTCGGGATCGAGGCTGCGGCAGGTTCCATCGTAACGCGGATTTTCCTTGCGCTTCATCTGCTCCTGGCGAACTTTTTCGAGGTGGTCGGGAGTGCAAAAACACGGATAGGCATGTCCGCTGTTCACGAGGGTTCGAGCGTGAGTCGTATAAATTTCACGGCGGTCAGTCTGGCGATAGGGTCCGTGCGCCCCGCCCACATCGGGACCTTCATCGTACTGCAATCCGAGCCAGCGCAAGCCATCCATGATTTCCTGTTCCGCGCCGGGAACAGTACGCGAAAGGTCGGTATCTTCGATACGCAAAACGAATTGTCCGCCGGTCTTTTTGGCGAGTAAATAATCATACAACGCAACGCGGGCTGTACCGAGGTGCATGTGTCCCGTTGGAGATGGGGCAAGACGGGTTCGGGCAGGTTTGATCGACATGAATGCTCCTAAAATTACATTGTGTAACGCATGATTCAAAAAACTAGAATTCCATTTGTTTATGGCGCATGGCGACAGATTCTACCAGTCCGATGCCAAGCATGAGCGCGGTGAGACCGCTGCCGCCGTAACTGATAAACGGGAGCGGCAGACCCGAAACAGGCAGGATGTTGAGGTTCATGCCCATGTTCACCGTTGCCTGAAAAAAAATCAGGGTCGCCACGCCAAAACTGATCATCGAGCCTGCCACATCGCGCGATTTCTGCCCCGCGCGAATACAACGCCAGACAATGACGGCGAGCGTCAGGATGATAAAGGCTCCGCCCACTGCGCCAAACTCTTCGGCGCTGGCGGCAAAGATAAAGTCGGTGTGCCGCACTTTTAGAAAACGCAATTGGGTCTGCGTTCCCTGCCCGTAGCCCTGTCCAAAGATGCCGCCCGAACCAATGGCAATCAATGCCTGTTGTACATTGTAGCGGTTGCCATAGGTATCATTGGGGTCGGGGACGACAAAGTTGACGATGCGTTCCTGCTGGTAGGGTTGTAAAAACGGAATGCGAACGCCAATGACCGAAAGGATGATCAGACTGACAAGCACCACCGCGCCCGCCGCGCCGGCAATCGCCACATGCTTAACCCGCACCCCGCCCACCCACAACATCACGGCAAGAATCACCGAAAGCACCAGAACGTTACTCAGGTTGGGCTGGAGCAAAATCATGACAATGATTCCCGAAGCCCAAAGCACCGCGCCCAATGCCCAGCGCAGGTCACGCGGCTGATATTGGGCAGAGTCGAAATACCGCGCCAGGACGATAATGGCGATAATTTTTGCGAACTCGGTAGGCTGCAAAAAAAGAACGCCCACTGTAAACCAACGCTGCGCGCCAAATGCCGATTGTCCAAAGCCGGTCAACGTCACCAGAAATCCCATGATGACGATATAAATCGGGCGGTAGAGCGCCAGCCAATAGCGGTAATCGATGGACGCGACGACAAAGATAACGGTCACGCCCAAAATGGCAAAATAAATCTGGCGCGCCACCAGCGGCAGCAGAACTTCGTTCTCTGCAATGGCAGAGCGAATCATAACCGTGCCAAAGGCAGATGCAAGAATCACCGCGCCAAGCAGGATAAAGTCGAAGTTACGCCAGGAAAGTCCACGAGTCATAATAAAAACACGGATGCAACCCGCAGGCTGAATCCGTGTCTCCGGGAAAAAGAATCAACCTGAACGGCGGCGCGAGACGCTGCGCAAGGGAATATCTGCCACCAACCGCTGCGACCTGCCATCGCGCTCCAGCCCAATCTGCACCGCTTCGGGATCGATCTCGATGTAGTTCGAAATCGCCTTGAGCAGGTCATCCTTCAACGCTTCCAACTGTCCGGGGGTCAGGTCGGTACGATCGTGAACCAGAACCAGCTGCAAGCGCTCTTTTGCGCTTTCGGCGCTTCGTTTCCGCGTGAAGAAGCCCATCGTTACTTCCTCCCGGTCAATCTTTGGAGCGCGCCCCAAAACCCGCCCTGCTGGTCAAGTTCCATGAATGGGATATCGTGTCCTTGAATACGTTTGGCGATATTGCGGAAAGCCTGTCCCGCGCGGCTCTTGGAATCGGTGACAACCGGGGCGCCGCGATTCGAGCCGATGATGACTGATTCATCTTCGGGCACGACGCCAATCAAATGAATGCCGAGCAGGTCAAGGACATCGTCGGCGGAGAGCATGTCGTTGTTTTTGACCAGGATCGGGTTGAGACGGTTGAGAATCAACGACGGGCTGCCTTTTTCCTCTGCCTCCAAAATACCCACCACACGGTCGGCATCACGCACGGCGCTGACTTCGGGGTTGGTCACGACCAGCACGCGGTCGGCGGGGGCGATGGCGTTACGGAATCCGCGTTCGATGCCCGCAGGCGAGTCGATGATAATAAAATCCACATCGGGCTTGAGTTCGTTGCAGATGCGCTTCATGTCCGACGCCGAAACCGCGTTTTTGTCCCGCGTTTGCGCGGCGGGGATCAAATACATCTCGGGATAATGCTTGTCGCGGATCATGGCTTGCTTCAATTTACAACGTCCTTCGATGACATCCACAATATCATAGACGATGCGATTTTCGAGTCCCATGACGACATCCAGGTTGCGCAAGCCGATATCGCCGTCGATACAAACAACCTTCCTGCCGTCCACGGCAAGCGCGGTGGCGAGATTGGCGACAGCGGTGGTTTTCCCAACGCCGCCCTTTCCAGATGTAACGGTAATCACTTGAGCAGTCATGGCATGTCCTATAGATAAAATTTAATCGTCGTACCAGAGTTCAGATTGCAAGGAGCCTTCTTTATTGATTCTGGCAACCTCGGGTTTTGGATTCTTTTGCGGCTTGAGTACTGCGGAAACTTCATCGGCAATGCGGAGTTGGGTGGCGGAGAGGTCGAGGGCGCAGATGACCGCAGTACGGTCGCCCTTTGCCCCGGCGTGAATCATGCCGCGCACGCGTCCCCAGACAATCACATGCCCGTCTGCAATAATTTCCGCGCCGGCGTTGACATCGCCCAACACCACCACATTTCCAGAAAATTCAACACGCTTTCCGGAACGCAGTGTCTTGGTGATAAACAGGGCTGAATCTTCAGCGACGGCATCGCCGCGCTTCGCTTCTTCGGGGCGCGGCTTGGAGATGCGCGTCGCCAGCCCAAGCAATTGTGAAGTGTGTTCGGTGGTCGGCGATTCGCTCAACACTGCCCACAAAATCACGTTACGTTCCGAAAGGCGATCGCGCAAGACAACCAGGTCATTCACTTTCAAGACCTGCGAACCGACATCGAGCGCAAGTTTTGCGCCCTGAAAGAAAGAGGAGCGCTCGTCAATCTGGGAAAGCAGCGCAGAACACTGGTCTTCCCATGCCGCCTCGGAAAGTGTGGCAAGAAGTCCGTCGCGCACACCTTTAATTTGAACCAGGGAGGGTATCGAATCCATCATGAATTTTCTGGATTATACCTGACGCCTGACGCGAATCAGAATGATTGTTCTTTTTTCGCAAGGTTACTGACCCGCCGCCGGGTTTTCCAGTGCGATGTCGATGGCTTTTAATTCAAAGTAAGCCTGAATTACCCGCGCCACAATCGGGGCAGCCACACTGGCGCCTTCGCCGCCATGATAGGCAAACGCCGCCACGATGATTTCAGGATCTTCGTAGGGCGCGTAAGCCAAAGTCCAGGAGTGGGTGGGCCACTTGCCAAAATCACATTGATTGGCGGCGCGCGCCACATCGTCGCAGTATTCGGCGGTTCCCGTCTTGCCAGCCACAGCAATGGGAAACTCGTTAAAAACATCGTAGAGTGTCCCGAAAAATGGATCGGTCACAGCCATGCGGGTACCGGCGCGCACTGCGGCGATGGATTCAGGCTTGACGATTTTCATATCGTTTTCGTTCAGACTGCAATAGCCGTCTCCGCAGGAATATCCTTCGATTAGGGGAGTGACGGTCACATCCCATTTTAGGTTGGGCGTAAAGGGTGAAATCTTGTAACTGCCCGGCGTTCGCGAGGTAGAGACCGCCAACTCTTCTGGGTTGAACCAAAATTCCACAGACTTGCCATCACCGTCGGTAACATCGCGGACAACGGTGGGCTGCATGAGTTTACCGTTATTGGCAATCGTCGCACCGGACATCAGAATTTGCAGGGGAGTGGCAAGCACATAGCCCTGTCCCACACTGGCGATATAGGTGTCACCGGTAGACCAGTTTTCGCCGGTGTTAATGCGCTTCCACTGCGGAGATGGGATCAAGCCGTCGGCTTCACCCATCAACTGAATCCCCGAAGCCTGATCGTAACCCAGGGCGCGGGCATACTCGCCCAGACGCTCGATGCCAAGCCCCTGGGGGATTTCATCTTCGTAACCGCCGCCAAGTTTATAAAAACAGACATTGCTGGAATAGGCGATGCAGCGCAAAAAGTCGATTTGTCCAAAGCCTTCGGGCTTCTTTTCATAAATATGATCCACGAAGGGGCGGGTATTCAAATCGGTGCAAATATCGTTGGGGTTGAATTTTTCGCAAAGCAGCAATTGTCCCGGGGCATCGACAATTTCTCCGAGTGAGATAACGCCTTCGTTGATGGCGCCGGTAGCGGTGGATAATTTGAAAACGGAGCCAGGCGGAAATTCCGCCGAGATGGCGTTATTCAACAAGGGATGCCGCGGATCCTGGCTCAACTGCTCATAGTAATAGGCGGGAATGAGGCGCGCAAAACGGTTATTTTCGTAGGAAGGGTAGGAAACCATTGCCAAAATTTCGCCCGTCTTGGGATTCATGGCAATCACCACGCCGCTCGAAATGCGAATGGTGTCAAAATAGGTGTTCCAAAAATTGATCTCCTGCAAAAGCGAAGCCTCCGCTGCCGCCTGTAAACGGGTATCGATGGTCAGGTAAACGTTGTTGCCTGGGATGGTTGGGACGGGCGGCTCGAGGTTGCGAAGTTCCTGCCCTGCCACATCGATTTGCACGACCCGCCGCCCATTCCTGCCTGCAAGCACATCCTGCAGGGACGCCTCCACGCCGGAATAGCCGATCTTATCGCGGTTGGGAACGAAACCCTGCGCCCTCAATTCCTCTTCGAGAGATGCTGGAATCGGTCCAAGAAAGCCCACCAGGTTGGCGGTCAACGAGCCAGTTGGGTAATCGCGGATTGGATCCACCTCTACTGTAACCCCAGGCCAATCCACCGATTTCTCCTCGACGACGCGGGCAATTTCTTCCGAAACATTGCATTTTATCTTTACCGGGCTGTACGGAGCCAGCGAATCCTGCAAGGCGACCAATTGGGTAATCCCCGGTCCTGGGACACAGGGACCAAACAGTTTCGCCTCTGCCAACAAGGCTTCATCATCTGCCCGTCCGCCAACGGGGACTTCGAGAAGTGTGGCAAGTTCCCGATAAATTGATTGAATATCCGAATCGTCATCGGGCAGGTTGGCGGGGGTAATCACAACATTGTAGGACGCAAGATTGCGCGCAAGAATATAGCCGTTGCGGTCATAAATAATGCCGCGCGGCGCAGGCATACTGACTTCGTTGGTGTAATTATCGACGGCGCTTGTCTTCCAGTCGGCGCCCTGGAAGAGTTGTAAGTTAATCAACCTGAACATCAAGACGGAAAAAGCCAGCGCAATCACGATATAAATGGCAACCAATCGCCAGGTTTCGAAACGAACGGGGTGTGGCGCGGAACCGGAACTCATTCAAACTCCTCGGCAGGGTAAACCCAGCGCGCAAGGTCGCGCATGAAGGCATAGATCGGAATTGAAAACAGGATATTAAGCAATAAACTCGGCAGGATAATCAATCCCAGCACATCGGACAGCGAGAAAGGCGTGCCCAAAATACTCAGAACAGCAAAAGACAAAAGATGCAGAAAAAGCGTGCCGATAAAGGTAACGCTGAACATTGCCAGCAGGGGCGCCTGCCAAACGCGGCGCTGCAGGGTCTGCGCGACATAAACAACCGCAAAATATCCAACCGCCAAAACGAGCCAGGGTATGCTCGAAACAAAGGCAACCAGCGCACAGCCAAGCGCCGCCCAATGCCAGGCAGTTCTCACGCGCTTCTGCAATGCCCACGCCCCCAGCATCAGCAGGGGCAAATCGGCATAGCCGGAAAGCAGCTTTACCTGGCTGACCACGGCAGATTGCAGAATAACTGCCAGCAAAAGCAGGGGAAACGCAACGACATTTCGCATCTGAATTGGGTGGGGAAGGTTAAGGCACCAGCGGAGAAATATCCACGGGACGAAAGTTGGTGATGACGAGGACAATTTCAAGACGGGTAAAATCAACGGCAGGCTGAACCGTTGCCTGCTGAAAAAGTTCGAATTCGAGGGTACGCAGCGTAACCACCTGACCGATGATCAAGTCGGACGGGTATCCCCCGCCCAGCCCGGAGGTCAGGATGAGATCGCCGGGTTCGACAGAAACATCCTGCGAAATCATATCCAACGATACGTCGCCCGTCACAGAACCAAGCAGCATGGCGTCGGTCTCGGCATTCTGCAAATAGACGTTAATCGAAGAAGCGGGGTCGGTGATGAGTTGCACGCGGGCGGCGTCGGCGATGACCGAATCCACGCGCCCCACCAGCCCCTGGTTGGTCACAACAGGCATACCGCGCTGGATCGCATCGTTCGAGCCGCGATTGATGATGACATAATGGAGGAACGGGCTGGGGTCGCGCCCAATCACCGACGCAGCCTTGTAGGTGCTTTCGGGATTCGAGCGGGAAAAGTCCACCAACGCCGCTAAAATATCGGTCTCATTCACGCGCTGTTGAAGTTCGATGACCTGCGCTTGCAATAGGGAAACCTGGGATTCCAATTCATCATTGCGGGCGCGCAAGGAGACAATATCGCGCGGCGCGGTGACAAAATCCTGGATGCCCAAAAATCGGGAGGATACCCATGTTTGGAGTTCGATCAACACCGCGCTAAACTGCCGCGAGGCAGAGCCAAAAAAGCCGCCAAGCGCCAGCGCAAAAATCCCACCTATGACAAGAAAAATGATCGTCGTCTGTAAAGAACGGGAATTCATACGTTTTTAGTCCGTCCGACACGGGGGAAAATCCCGCGCAACGAAGAAGGGGAACTAGCCAAGGATATGGCGCGTGCTGCCACGCTCCAACCCGACCATGTAACGCCCGAGCACATCGAAGTCCTCGAAAATCATTGCCGCGCCGCGCGCCACACAAGTCAACGGGTCTTCCGCCACCCACACCCGCAGTTTTAATTCGTCGGTCAGGCGTTCTGCCAGCCCCTGCAACAATGCGCCGCCACCCGCCAGGCAAATTCCCAAGTCCATTAAATCGGACACAATTTCCGGCGGGATTTCATCCAGCGCATCACGAACCGTGTCGATAATCACCTGCACAGAAGCTGAAAGCGCCTCGCGAATTTCAATGGATGAGACCTCGACAGTTTCAGGGAGACCGGTAACAAGATTGCGCCCGCGTACTTCCATTGTTTTTTCAGGCTGCAACGGATAGGCGGAGCCAATCTGCCATTTGATTTGTTCGGCATTTCCCTCGCCGATCAACAGGTTATATTTATTGCGAAGATATTGAACAATATCCTGATCCATCTCGTCGCCTGCCACACGCAGGGAACGGGATGCAACCACCCCACTCATGGAAAGAACCGCCACCTCGGTCGTGCCGCCGCCGATGTCCACCACCATCGAGCCACGAATTTCGCCGATGGGCAGACCCGCCCCCAGCGCCGCCGCAATCGGTTCCTCGATCAACATTGCCTGGCGCGCGCCCGAAGCCATCACAGCATCATACACGGCGCGTTTTTCCACTTCCGTTACACCAGTGGGCAAGCCCACAATTACACGCGGACGAGGAAGCGGGACCATGCTTTGTTCATGCACTTTGCCAATGAAATATTCAAGCATGACCTGGGTGACATCGAATTCCGAAATCACACCATCACGAATAGGACGCACCACCACCACATTGCTGGGCGTACGTCCGACCATTTCCTTGGCTTCGAGACCAATTGCCAGGGGCTGTCGCAATTTTTTATCAACAGTAACCCAGGATGGTTCATTGATCACAATCCCCTTCCCGCGCACGTGAACCAGGGTATTTGCAGTGCCAAGGTCGATGGCAATATCCAGTGAAAAAAGGCCTAACAGCCAATTGATGGGGTTGAAGGCCAAATTGGGCTCCTAGAAAAGAAATCTTTGCTACTCATGGAATTCGAGTAAATTATACCATGAGCACCGAAAACCGATTTTTACTCGCGCAGCAAACCCTACCCCTTCAACCACTCCGCCTCGCTCTTGTCCTGCGAAGGGAGGTAGGGCATCTTCTCGCCGTCGATTCCCAAAAACTCGGCAAGCGCGGCGCGCATGGCGGTGCGGTCATCCCACAGGTATTCGGTCTTGCCAAAGCACATGGATTGCTCGTGACCTTTTCCGCACGAGAGGACGATGTCGCCTTCCTTTGCCAGCCGCATCGCAAAGCGGATCGCCTCGCCTCGGTCTGGGACTCGCCAAAAGGTCTCCCCTTCCACCCCGCCCTTCGACCTCGCTCCCGCCGCCATCTCTTCGAGGATTCCATCCAACGATTCGGTGCGCGGGTCTTCGGCAGTCAACACTGAAAGGTCAGCCAACTCAGCGGAAATCTCTGCCATCATGCGGCGCTTTTCTTTGTCGCGCAGTCCTGCCGAGCCAAAGACTGAAATGACTCGTCGGTTGGTCATCTTCCTTGCGGCTTCCAATGTCACTTTCAAGGCATTGGGCGTGTGGGCAAAGTCCACGACGGCGGTGAAGTTCTGTCCGAGGTCAATCGTCTGCATTCTGCCTGGGATTCCGTCGAGAGAGGAGATTCCACGTGCGGCGGTGTCGGGATCGATACCCAAGCCGTAGATAGCGGCGGTCAACGCGGCGAGACAGTTCGAGACGTTGTATTCGCCAACCAGATTACTTGGTGCGGCTACACGAAAATCCTTTGTAGACACTGTGAATGCAATCCCCGACGGGCTGTATTTCACACCCTCCGCACGGACATCTGATTCCGCGCCCAAGCCGTAACTCAGCTTCGGGGTTTTTACGAAATCATCGAGGAACTCGAACGAACGGTCATCGCGGTTGATGACTGCCAGACGCGGGTTCCCCATCGGCTTGGGGCGCGTGATTTCCAGGCTGGAAAACAAGCGGGCTTTGGCGGCACGGTAATTTTCGTAACTGCCGTGTTCGTCGAAATGTTCATGTGTGATGTTCGTGACCACAGCCACGTCGAACTCGCAGGCGTCCACCCGATGTTGCGACCAGCCGTGGGAGGTCGTCTCCAGCACAACGTGAGTCAAGCCCGCGCCCACCATTTTCGCCAGATAGCGTTGAACGTCGTGCGCGTCGGGCGTGGTGACGTGAAATCCCGTATCCAAAACTTCATCCCCAATCACCGCGTTGACGGTTGAAATCATCCCCGCGCGAATGCCCGCGGAAACAAGGATTTTATAAAGCAGGTTGCTGGTGGTGGTTTTGCCGTCCGTGCCTGTCACGCCGATCACCGTCAACTTGCGGGCGGGGAAGCCGTAAAACGCCGCCGCCAGCCAGGTGAGGGCTTGGCGGGGATCATCCAGTCCGACATAGGACGGATGATCAAAGCGTCCCACCTCGCCAATCACCGCCGCCGCATCATTTTCGAGCGCCTTCGGAATGTAGGCATGTCCGTCTGCCGAACCGCCGCGCATGGCGACAAACAACCAGCCAGGCTTGACAGCGCGGCTGTCGATGGCAATGCCTGTGATTTCGACATCGGGGATATTTTGAGGGATAGGAAAGGGAAAGTCAATGAAGAGGTCTTTGAGTTGCATGAGGCTCCGTCAATTCAGACTTCGGAAGTTTTGAAGACTTCCGAAGTCTCGTTGATTAAATCAAAAAGGGTCTTGGTAATTTTACCAAAACCCTTTTGAAAGCGAATTGCCTGTCTTATTTCATCGCCTGGCGCAGACCTTCGAGTTTGCCTGCAACCGAGCCGTCGAGGACTTTGTCGCCGACTTTGATGATCAGTCCGCCGAGGATGGCGGGGTCAACCTTGAAGGAAACTTCCTTGACCGTTACACTCTTCTTGACAGAGTTCTGTTCGTCGCTGGTGAGCGGGAGGGCGCTGGTGACTTCGGCGGAGTCGCCTGTCAAACCGTCAGCCACGACCACCTTGCCACCTTTAACGCCAGAGAAAAATTCGTCGATGAGGGCGCGCTGTTTCTTGTCATCGAGAGTTTCGCCAACCAGTTTGTTGGTGGCGGCAATCGCGAGGGCGGCAACCTGTCCGCGCAAATCGCCGAGAATGCGGTTGCGTTCGGCTTCCACTTCGGCGAGTTTGGCGGCTTGCACCTTGGCGGCTTCGGCTTCGGCGGCGGCTTTCACATCCTTGCCAGCGGAGGCGGCGCGTTCAGTCGCTTCGCGGACAACCTTGCCTGCTTCAGCCTGGGCTTCAGCAAGGATCTTAGCGGCTTCCTTTTCGGCATTCGCGCGGGCGTCAGCGGCGACGCGGGCGTCTTCCAAACCCTGCGCGATTTTCTGCTTGCGGGATTCCATCATGTCCAGCATGGGCTTGTAGACCCAGGCGTTCAGCGTGAGAAAAACAATCGCGAACGCGATAATCTGGACGATGAGGAGACCTAAGTTAATACCTAATGCTTCCATTTTTCAGGCTCCTGAATTACACAACTTTGAAGAGCATGAGGAACGCGATGACCAGACAGTAAATGGCGATGGCTTCGGAGAACGCGATACCCAAAATCATGTTGGTCAGCAGGTTGCCGTAGGTGTCGGGGTTACGAGCCATGCCCGTAAGCGCACCCTGCACGCTCAAACCGATACCGATACCCGCGCCCGCCGCGCCAATCATCGCCAAGCCTGCGCCGACGTAGCGCATTGCATCCAAAAGAAATTGTCCATCCATGTTGCAAACCTCCTTAGGTTTATTCTGATAATGTAAATATTCCGACGAGTATCTGTCGAAATTGAAATTAATGCTCAGCGTGCTCTTCGCCGCCGTGACCCTGCGTCGCCTGCGCCATGAAGACCATGGTCAACATGCCGAACACAAATGCCTGAATAACGCCGACGAACAACTCGAACATCATGATCATCGCGGGCAGGATGGAGAATTTTCCAAGCAAGCCAGCCACGATGGCGACCAACACGATCCCTGCGAACATGTTACCGAAAAGACGGAAGGCAAAGGAGAGTATCTTGGAAAGTTCGGAGATCAACTCCAGCAAGCCGACCAGAAAGTCCATCGCGCCGAAGAACGGGACTTTGAACATGCGGCGGGTATTGAAGAACTTGCTCAGGTAGCCAATGCCCTGGGCGCGGAAACCGATCACCTGAATCATCACCACCGCAATCAAAGCGAGAGAAGCGGTGAAGTTCAAGTCCACAGAGATACCGCGCAGGAACGGGGCGAGGATGTAATCATGGCTCAGTTCGGCGTTGTAGATGAACCAGCCGTGAAGTTCGCCGCCGTGTTCGCCGCCGTGCGGGTGCAAAACGCCGATGGATTCAAAGCCAGGGATGAGTTTCAGCAGGTTGGCAAACAGCACGTAGATCATGATGGTTGCAAACCAGGGGAAAATCATTTTGGCATATTTGCCCGCCGAGCCTTCGGTGAGATTGTAGAGCATTTCGAGAATGGCTTCCACAACGTTGCCAATACCGCGCGGCACAAGATCGGTGTTCTGACTCTGTTTGAGTGAACGGTTGGCAAAAAACGCAATCACCACCAGCAGGATGATGGTTATCACCAGGGTGGGAATGGTATTCACCAAATACAGGGGACCCATGCCGAGGAAGTTCTCAGCAATCGGTTCCTCGATCAATTTTTCGGCGGCAACCGTGATTTCAGGCTGAACTGGGGCGTAAATTCCTCCCAGAATAAAGCCTGCAATCATCAGCACCAGGACAATCCAGCGCCGCCAGGGTCTTCGTTTTTCATGTTCCAAAGTCCGCCTCCTAGACAATATCTTTCTCTTCGGCTTCGTATTTTTCCTTCCACCGCGCCAGCGCTTTACGCTAG
>Ga0172367_10007519_pt1 | contig 12444 bp, 9 predicted proteins | sample Lak10m_FD_114542 | JGI IMG/M metagenome (GOLD analysis project Ga0172367, IMG submission 114542) | Freshwater microbial communities from Kabuno Bay, South-Kivu, Congo - kab_022012_10m | ecosystem: Environmental > Aquatic > Freshwater > Lake | place: Democratic Republic of the Congo: South-Kivu...
CCCTGGATTTGTCGCCGCTGATCAGGAGGTCGTACAGGTCGAGTTCGGTCACCACCTTGTTGCCGCGCTTCAACTGGATGCCGCGCATCGAGCCTTTCGCCGAAGGGCCGCCTGCGGCGAACACGGCGTTGACCAGCGAACTCATCGAGCTGACGGTGTAGGAGCCGGGGCGGCGCGCCTGGCCCACCACGAACACCTGGATCGCGCGCAACTGCCCCAGGTTCACGGTCAGGTCGAAATTGCGGTATACGCGGCCGATCGCGGCCTTGAGGTGCGACTGCAGATCCTGGTACCTGATCCCGGCGACATTGATGCTGCCGACCTTGGGAATGTTGATCGTGCCGTTGCGCTCGACCAGCGCGGCATAGTCGACATCGAGCTGCCCCCAGGCGAGGATCAGGAGTTCGTCGCCCGGGCCGATGACGTAATCCGACGTGACCGGCACATCGTCCACCGGCGCGAATGTGGACGGGACGTTCCTGAACAGGTCGGCGCCGAAAATCGGCAGGTCGCGCCCGGTGGACTGGGCCACGAAATCCTGGAACTCGCTGCGCTCCAGCGGCGGCTGCAACTCGGACTGAAGCAGTTGCTTCGTGCGGGCATCGATGGATGGATCGCCGGGCCGGCCGCCGATCTGCGGGCGCTGCAGCCGGTCCTTGCGGATCGACGGCGACACCACGCCGGTCGAAGGCGACGCGGCGCCGGAAGACAAGCCGCCGGGTTGCCCCTGGCTGAGCGCCTTTTGCAACAGGGCCGAATCCTGTGCCCCGAGTCCCTGCGCCTGCGCAGCCGGCGACAGCAGGCCGAGTATCAATGAAATCAGGAGATAACGCAAAGCCAGAACCATGCGGATTTGTCCGGAAAAAAGTCTAAAAGGAAAAGACCGATCGGCGCCCAAAAAAGCCAGTGGGATCATAGCGTTTTTCGACTTTGTCGTCCATGAGGCCGTGGGTCGTCGCACGTGGATCGCAGTTCGCGGCTCGTCAATTGTTTTCGCAGTGATTTTCAAGCGCAAATACGGCACCGATCGCGGCGAGGGCGCCGCTCCCACAAGATCAATCGCGGCGAGGGCGCCGCTCCCACAAACCCTGCCGTTTCGGCACCGATCGCGGCGAGGGCGCCGCTCCCACAAGATCAATCGCGGCGGGGGCGCCGCTCCCACAAACCCTGCCGCGGCTGCGGCCTTTCGGGCACGATCGCCGATCAGGCACGCTACCGCCCTGCAAAACAACAGCGTGTTTCGCATAATGCATTGCACAACAACTGCTTACGCCACTATCCCGGGCGAACTCGCTTTTACAGACCCCGCTTGCATTCGCGAGCCCCCCCAGGAGGGCTTCCTTCGCGGCGCAAGATCGCTCCTGCAAACCCTCATGCCGCCCTGGCGATCCAGTCGCGGTTCACGCTTACTCTGTTCGCCTTGCCCAGCAATTCCAGCAGCAGGATCACGCGCTGCTCGCCGTCCTGCTGGGTGAAAACAGCTTCCATGCCACTGAGCGGCCCATCGACCAGTTTGACCGCTTCGCCCGAACGAAACAGAGGGCGCCGGTCCTGGTGCAGGCCCGAGGCCGCGTCTTCGCGCCGCAACAGCGCCTGCATCACTTCGTCCGGAACCACGGCCGGCTGCCCGCCGAAGCGCACCAGGCCGAGCACGCCGCGGGTGGATCGCACCGTGGCCGTGCTGCGCCGTTGGGGATCGACGCGGATGAAAATGTAGCGCGGAAAAAGCACCTCGACCGCGTCGAGCCATTGCCCGCGCCGGCGTTGCCGCATGCGGATGCGCGGCAGGTACACCTGGAAGCCCTGGCGCAGCAGGTTCTCCTCCGCCACCGCCTCCTGGCGCGGCTTGCAGCACACGGCATACCAGCGTTCGCCGCCTTGGATTTCCATCACTGGCTTCCCGCTTGTCGTTCGGAGCGTACGCGGGACTGGGGGGAGCGGTTTTGCAGGTCGCCGCGCAGTTGTTCGATTTCCTTTTCCAGCGCTTCGTATTCGGCGACTTTGCGCTTGAGGAAGTTCAGGGTAATGCGGGTCTTCTCTTCCACTCCCGCGGGCGTGAGCAAGTAGGCGTATTGCCGCTTGTCGGGGTTCTTGCGGAAATTCTCCAGCTTGACCAGGCCCTTTTCCATCAGCGCCTTCATGCAGTAATTGGCCTTGCCCAGGCTCACGCCCATGGCTTGCGCCAGGTCGCGCTGGCTCATCTGCGGCTGCGCCTGCAGCAGCTTGAGCAGTTCGAGGCGTTGGGGGTCGGTGAGTACCGGCATGCCAGGCAAGTCCCGCAGTGAGTTGGACGGCGTTCAAAAAGCGGCAGTAGATTGTACACACCGGAGGGGGGCGGTGCAAGCTCGTGGTCCGCGGGAGTCGTGGCCCGTGGGAGGCCCGCCCGCGGGGAAACTCGCGGAAATGGTTGATTCCTCTCTCGCCTTACGATAAAGTAAGGATTCTGTTGAACCGAAGGATTCATTTCATGACCACCGCCACCATGACCAGCAAAGGGCAGATGACCATACCCGTCGAGGTGCGGCGAAGGATGGGCCTGGGCACCGGGGATCGGGTCGAGTTTGTCGAGCTTGAAACCGGGGGTTTCGCGATCAAGCCGGCAATCGACGATGTGCGCTCGCTCAAGGGCGTTCTGCGCAAACCGGTAAAGCCGGTAAGCGTGGACGACATGAATGCCGCTATCCGCAAACGGGCCGCGGCTGGGGGCGGCCGGTGATCGGCATCGACACCAACGTGCTGGTGCGCTACTTCGCCCAGGACCATGCGGCCCAATCGGCACGGGCGACCCGGCTCCTCGAACACGAATGCAGTCCGGCGGCGCCCGGCTTCATCGGTCTCGTGGTCCTGCTGGAACTGGTCTGGGTCAGTGAGAGCTGCTACGGAGCCAGCCGGGTAGAGATTGCCGACATGGCGCGGCGGATTCTGAGCATCCGGCAGCTGGTGGTTCAGGACGCCGAGATCGCATGGAAGGCATTGCGCGTGTTCGAGTCGAGCAAGGCGGATTTCGCCGATTGCCTGATCGAGCGCATGGCGGCCGCGGCAGGATGCACCGCCGTGATGACCTTCGACAAGGTCGCCGCGAAGGCCGGCATGACCCTGCTCGCGTAGGACCGACGTACCGCCTGTTCTGCAGGAGGCCCGCCCCCGGGCCGACCGGTCCTCTTGGAGGACAAAACCGATGAGCAGCCGAGGGCGACGACAGGCCGTGGGTTCAGAACCTGGCGTATTCGCCGCCGGCGATCTCCAGCGCTTCGAACTCGCGGTCGGCGCGCTCGATCAGCCCGGTGATGGGCTCGATGCCGATGAGCTGCTCGTCGGAACTGTATTCGCGCTCGAGTTGATGCGGGGCACGCTTGTCCCACCAGGGCAGTATCTTGTAATAGTCGCCGCGGCTTTCCACCCGCAGCAATTCTTCCTCCGACACCAGGATTTCCGCGAGCTTCTCTCCGGGCAGCATGCCGATGACCTGGTAATCCAGTTTCCTGCCCGCGGCTGCGCACAGCGCGGCGGCGATGTCGGTCACGCGCGCGGCCGGGGCTTTGCGCACGAAGATTTCCCCGCCCGAGGCGTGTTCGGCGGCGTACAGCACCAGGTCGATGGCGTCGTTGAGGGTGAGCAGAAAGCGCGTCATGCGCTCGTCGGTGATGGTGATGCGCTCTTTGAGCTCGAGCTGGCGGCGGAAATGCGGGATGACCGAGCCGCGCGAGCGCAGCACATTGCCGTAGCGCACCGCGGCGAAGCGCGTGCCGTGATTGGCGCGCGACTGATTGGCCTTGATCACGAGGCGCTCCTGCAGCGCCTTGGTCATGCCCATCACGTTGACCGGCTTCACCGCCTTGTCGGTGCTGATCATCACGAACGCCTCGAGGCGGTGGCGCATGGCGGCTTCGATCAGGTTGTTGGCGCCGAGCACGTTGGTGCGCACCGCTTCCATCGGGTGCTGCTCGCAGGTCGGCACCTGCTTCAGCGCCGCGGCGTGAAACACGATGTGCGCGCCGCTCATGGCTTCGTCGAGCTGGGCGGTGCTGCGCACGTCGCCGATGATGAAGGCGAGGTCCGGGCGCCGGCGGTAGAACACGCGCATGTCGTACTGCTTCTTCTCGTCGCGCGAGAGCACGCGCACCTCGCGCGCGCCCAGGTCGAGCAGCCGGCGCACGACGAAGTTGCCGAACGAGCCGGTGCCGCCGGTGACCAGCACGGTTTTTTCAGCGTAGGGATTGGCGGGCATGTCGTGTCTTTCGTCGTGGGCCGGACAAATCAGGATCGCTTGATGTCCCGGTAAAAGTTTTCGTGAGGGCCGACGACTTCCAGATAGATCAAGCGCACGGTTTCCTCAACTGTATATCCGAGCAGGTAAAGCTGACCTTGACTGCGGAATTTGTAAACATATAACCCCGCCAGATCTGCCTTCTTGCGCTCGCCAATCGACGGTTTGGCCGAGACCGCGTCGACGGCGCTATCAACATCGACGACGATATTGTCCTGAAGTTTCTTGTATTGCCGGGCAAAGCGCCTTGTCTGTAAGACTTCGTAGTTCACACCTTACACACCTTGCGGCTCCGCCGTACGAACGGTGTTGCATGTTCGCGAGGCTCGGACAAGGAGAGCAGTGATTCGGCTAAAAAAGTGACCGGCAAATCGGGATTGTCGAGCGCGGCCCGTCCTACCATGGCCCAGAATTCAATCTGGCCTGCAATGGTGCGGCGCTCGACCTTTGCCTCGGCACGGGCCTGGTCGTAGAGCGTGTCGTCGATTCGGACGGGCATTCCCATGGCATCACCTATACTCTGCTACAAATGTAGCGAAAGTATAGTCCTTCGCAGTTCGCCATGCAAACGCGCGCCGATTTCGCGGAAGGAGCGCCCTCGCCGCGATTGATCTTGTGGGAGCGGCGCCCTCGCCGCGATTGATCTTGTGGGAGCGGCGCCCTCGCCGCGATTGATCTTGTGGGAGCGGCGCCCTCGCCGCGACCAGCACCATTCGCGAAGCGCAGTCGGCCCGAGGGCGGGCCTCCCACAACATCACATGCCGATCCTGTGGGAGCGGCGCCCTCGCCGCGACCAGCACCATTCGCGAAGCGCAGTCGGCCCGAGGGCGGGCCTCCCACAACACCACATGCCCAACAGGACGACGGGAACAGCCCGTGCGTGTTCGAGAATCCTGCCGATCCCGGCGAGTTGATCCAGGGAGAACGCCGCCTCGAACCGGGCTTCGGCCCATGCCGCGACGATGCGGGCGGATGCTCCCTCGGGAGACATCGGCCCCGAGAGCGGGGCGTTGGTCTTTGGGCTAGTATCGAGACGCATTGAATACTGCGGAACGTGATTGTCGCGTACGATTCACGCAGAACGGTGGACGAAAATCATGTTGCCCAATTTGCTTGTCGCAATGCCAGGCTGGTCAATTGCCGGGATGCTGTCTGTCGCCACGCTGGCGGCAACGCTCGTCGCCGGTTGTGCCGGCGTGACGCTTCTATCCGATAAGGAATTCCAGGAAGCGGTCTCGACCGATGTGAAGCGGAAAACCCTGGCGGAGTTGGATCCGCAAATTTCGGATCATTACCGCAGGTTCTACGGCGACAGGTTTGCGAATCCCAATTTGACCTATGTTCCAGATGTCCTTTTGGGAAATTTGATCGCGAGAACGAAGGGCCCGGCGTTCGCTGCGGCCGCCGCCTGGAATGTGCCGGCGGTTTTGGATTGCCGCTTCCCGGCCCTGACGAAGCCGATTTTGGATCAACTAAGCCGTGGGGATAGATACGTGATCCTTTTACCCGAACGGTTTGCCAATGCTTCATTGGGAACACAGGAGAAGTTCATCCTGGTTCACGAGGTGTTTCATTTTGTTCAGTTTGAGCAGGATCAAACGCCTCACGAAAGGAATTGTTCCGAACCTTCCGTTCTGGAAGCCTATATTGAACGCCCTGAAGAACGGGAAGCCTATAAGGCCGAAATGCGTTATGCGCAGGCTGCCCTGAAGATGACATGGGAGCGGTACGTATATAGCCGGCTCGGGATATCGACCATTCTTAATACGGTCTTCCGCGAGACTTTAAGAAGGTTGTGGGATGAAGTTGATGCCGAGACGGGCCGTCGCCCCAAAAGATCGGCAAGTGTTTTCCAGAACTTCTGAACGAAACCGGCGCGGCCCGCGGGCGGGCCTCCCACAACACCACATGCCGCTCTCGTGGGAGCGGCGCCCTCGCCGCGATTGATCTTGTGGGAGCGGCGCCCCCGCCGCGACAATCTTGTGGGAGCGGCGCCCCCGCCGCGATTGATCTTGTGGAAGCGGCGCCCCCGCCGCGATCGGCGTGACGCGTCGCGCGCTATCGCTCGCGCCCCGCTTCGTGCAAGGTCTTCTGCACCGGTGAAAGCAGGTATTGCAGCACGGTGCGCGTGCCGAGCCTGATTTCAGCGTTGACCTGCATGCCCGGCGACAGGCGATAGCGCTTTCCCTGCGCCTGCATGAACGGATCGGGCAACTCGATCAGGGCGCGAAAACTCGAAGCGGGCTGATCCTGGATGCCGGCATTCTTCGCGTTCTTCTCCCCCGCCGGCTCGCTCGCGTCGGGGCTGATATGCCGGACGCGGGCAGGGAGCATGCCGTATTGCTGGAACGGGTACGCGGTGAGCTTCAGCATGGCGTCCTGCCCGGGCTCGACCAATCCGGCGTCGAGATGCGTTACCCACACTTCGGCCATCAGCCCGTCGCCGTCGGGCACCAGCGTCATCACCACCGTGCCCGGCGCGACCACGCTGCCGAGGGTATGCGTGGCGAGGTCCTTCACGATGCCGTCCTGCGGCGCTTTCAGTTCCAGCAGCGCATGGCGGTGCGCCTGCTTGTCCCAGTCCTGCCGCAGCTTGTGGAATTGCGCCTCGGCGTCGATGCGCTCGTTCTGCAATTGCTGGTGATAGCTCGAGCTGATCTGCGCGATCCGCTTCCCGACCTGCGCGATCGTGGCCTTGAGGCTGGCGATGTTGAATTGCTGCGCGCGCAGGTCCTGCTCCTTCTCGATGCGGTCGCGCTGTTTTTCCAGGTGCATCAGCTTGCCGGCGAAACCGTCGCGGACGAGCTGATCGTAAGCCGCCTCCTGTTGCGCGAACAAAGGAATGGTTTTCTGCAGCTTGGCTTCGACTTCCTGCGCGCTCTTCAGGTCCTGCTCGGACTTGATCAGGATCGCGCGTTCGATATCGAGCGCACCGAGATGCGCCTGGCGGCGCGCGTGGAGCTGCGCCTCGACCTGGGAAGCGAGCTCGGCCGGATCGTCGGCGAGCCGCCGCCACGGCGCACCGCCCAGTTCGGCATCGATGCGCCGCAGTTGCAGGCGCTTGAGCTTCAGTTCGTTCTGCAACTGCCGGCTGTCGGCCTCGGACACGCGCGCGTCCATGCGCGCCACGACCTGGCCCGCCTTGACCTGCGCCCCTTCGGTCACCAGGATTTCCCTGATCACGCCGGATTCAGTCGGCTGCACGATCTGCAGGTAGCCCTGCGGGACGATCTTGCCCGGCGCGACGGCAATGATGTCGAGCGGCGCGAAATAAGCCCAGAGCATGAGCGCGCCGAGCAAGCCCAGGCTGCCGTAGAGCACCGCGCGCGGCAGCGGCGCGGGCGCGGCATCACGCAGTTGCAGGAAGTCCGAGGCGAAGTGGGTCGAAGAATTCATGATCCAGCCTTTCCTTAGATGCCAGCGAGTTCATTTGTACTGTCCTCCAAGAGGACTTGCTTCGCGGCGTAGGAGGCCCGCCCACGGGCCGACCACTCTTCGCATTTTCACCACCTTGTCGCGGCGGGGGCGCCGCTCCTACAACTCCCCACAATACCGTCAGTCGCGGCGGGGGCGCCGCTCCTACATTAGACCGAGCAGGCTGTATCCTTCTTTGATGCCCTGCAGGCGCTGCAGCGCCTGGCCGCCCAGTGCGGCCAGGCCCGGAGTCTGGCCGAAGCCCTGCATCGATACGAGACTTGTTTCCATGCCGGAACCTGCACCGACGTAGGTAAATGGATTCCTCTGCGGCGCAGAACCGCTTGCGCCGGCACTGCCCTCCCCGATCCGGGAATTCTCGGCCAGCCAGATTTGGATGTCGTTGTAGCGCTGCGCAATCTGCTCCGGCGTCAAAACGTCCTCGGGCTGCGCCTCGGGGATATCGCCGGGCGGATTTGGCGGCGCGGAGTCCTGCGTCGACGGCGCTTGACCGTCTTCATCAGTTGGATTTTTGGGAGACCGCTGAGACGTCTCCCGCTCGCCACCGAGTTCCCTGGCGCGCGGCCCGAGCCATTCATCCAGCCAGGTCTGCAAGTTGGGTTGCGCCGGTTGCAATGCGGTAAAGAAGGAAGCCGGACCAGGCGCAAGCGCCGCCTGCTCGCCTCCGGGCTGTGCCTTGAAAATTTCCTCCGGTCTCGCGCTATTGCGCGATGGAACCGGTGCGGCCGCTGCATCGATGGCGCCGAGCACCAGCGCCGCCGCGGCAAGCGTGTCTTGTTCGCTTTGGACGGCGCCTGTCCCGGGATCTTGCGCTGCCGTCGCGCCTCCGCTAGGTGGCGTTCCCGCTCCTCCGTCATCGCCGGCAGGCACGCCCCCATCGTCCACCGCACCCGACCCGAAATCGGCCTGCGGATCAGGTACAGCGCGGCTCTCCAGCATGGCCCTGTCCCAAAGGGTGCCGTCGGCAAACTGCACGCGCTCGACCGCATAGCCGTCCTGCACTTGCCACTGGATGGCCAGCCGGTCATCGGTGTCGGCGAGCGCAAGGGTCAGGCGATCGGCGCTACTGAAAACCAGAACATTCTCCGCCGTGATTCCGTTGCCGAGGACGACCGTGTCGATATTGTCCGCTTCAGTGTCGTAGTCGAGCACAAGGTCGCAACCCGAGCCCAGGCCGAACTGATAGAGGTCGTTGCCGGCGCCGCCATCCAGGATGTCATTTCCTGCTCCACCGATCAGCGTGTCGCTGCCGGAGGCGCCGATCAATACGTCGTCACCGGCCTTGCCATCGAGGGTATTTCTGAATGCCGTGCCGCCAATTAGATAATCGTCTCCGCCGGAACCGAGTTGCCCCAGGGCATTTTCCGAGAATGGGAGAAATTCATCGTTGAGGAATTCGATCCGGACATCATCATCGTCTTCGTTTTCGCTCCGGATGTACGCATACCCGGTCAGATGCCTGAGGGTCAGCCCCTGCAAGGAGGCGAATTCGGCGGCGCCCAACACAATTTCATCCCCGCGATCTCCGTAACTTATCCGGTACTGGCCGCCTTCAAAAGACAAGCGGACGCTGTCGCGCAAAATCGGTTCCGGAGACCATACGGGGATTTCGGACGAATAGAGCACAAGCTGGCTGGACCCGTCGTTATCGACAATGGTACTTGTACCCGCGCCAAGTCGAAACAGATAGACATCGTCGCCCTCTCCGCCTTCCAGTAGGTCGTTCTGAAAACCCTCGCAGACATCGTTTCCCGCACCGCCTATCAGGACATCCGCACCCGCCCCGCCACGCAGCAAGTCATCCCCTTCGCCCCCGTCGAGATGACTCTCGCCCTGTCCGCCGCGGAGATTGTCATTGCCCGCTTCACCGTACACTTCACTGTGCCCGGACGCCGTCGCCCAAAATTTGTCGTTACCCTCGCCGCCAAAGGCAATCGTGGCACCCGTGCCGTTATAGAGGGAGTCATTGCCCGCGCCGCCGAACATCAGGTTCAACCCGGCCCCGCCCTCCAACGAGTCGTCCCCGTCCCCGCCGTCGAGCACATCGTGGTCTGCAGGCGAGCTGTTGCCGAACTGATCGCCCGCGGAGAGGAAATCGCCGTCGCCATCGCCGAACAAGGTATCCGATCCAACGCCACCGACGAGCCTGTCGGTGCCCTCTCCACCCGACAGCCAATCGCCACCCCCGTCGCCATAGATCGAGTCGTTGCCGTTGCCGCCGAAGAGGATATCGTTGTCGCCTGCCGCACTATCGTAGGCGCCGGGCTTCGCCGGATACCAAAGCCTGTGGGGGCGTGGATCATTCGGAGTCTCGTCGACCGGTTCGTAGCTTGCATCGCCGCCGATCAGATCGTCGTCGCCACCACCGGCGAGCAGGTCCCTGCCCATTCCGCCCATCAAAGTATCCCGATAGTCGCTTCCGGCCATTAAATCGTCACCTTGCCCTCCGGACAAAACCACACCGACAAACCAGGAGCTTTGCTCGCGCAGCACTCCGGCGATGACCTCCTCGGAGAGTTCGGCCTCCTCATACGCATATAGCCTGTCGTTGCCGTCACCGCCGACCAGCACTTCGATGCGGTAACCTCTCTCGATCGAAGCATCCGTGCGCCCCTCGATGATGTCGTCACCATCGCCGCCATCGAGGTAGTCGTTGGCTCCGCCTGCCTGTATTCGGTCCGCGCCTCCTCGTGCAAAAACCACGTCGACCCCCGTCCCGGCGGAGATAAGATCGTTTCCCTCGCTTCCCCACAGGCGATCATCCCTTCCCGCAACGGGCAACCACAGATCGGTAATTTCATTGCCCAAATCGTCGAACTGAACGGCTTCGGCGGGATAGGGAAAATAGTGGGTCGCCACATCGCCGAGTATCGTCCGGTCGGCGACCGTGTCTGCCGCAGAGGCCAGCAGGCGGATGCCGCAATCCCCGTCGCGGAAGTCTTCGATATTGACTCTCGCGCCGTCCGGCAAAGTGGCCGTCAGCCCCGCGTCTCGCGCAAAACTAACCGTGCCGCCGTCGGGAAGCCGGCCGCGCCACGTATTGGCTTCCACGGCGTCCGCAAACGCCGTGACTGCGAGGACGGTGCGCCGGCCGCTCGCAGCCTCGTAGACGATAGTGTCGTTCCCTTCGTGATCGAGGATGCTGTCTTCGCCGTCGCCTGCCCGGATGATGTAGACGTCGTTCCCTTCACCGCCCTGAAGAACGTCATTGTCTTTGCCGCCGTCCAGCGTATCGTCGTCCGCGCCGCCGGTCAGCGTATCCACACCCCCGCCGCCGATCAGCTTGTCGTTCCCGGCATCGCCCGTGAGCGTATCGCCCTCCGCGCCGCCTTCGAGGTAATCGTCTCCCCCGCCTCCCGCGAGCGTGTCCCTGCCCTTGCCGCCGTACAGGTGGTCGGCGTAATTTCCGCCTTGCAGGGTATCGCCCTGGTCGCCGGCAAAACTGATGCGGATTGGATTGGTCTGCTGCACGACATTGCCGCCCGTGACCTGGATGCTGTAGTCCTGGCCTTGCGAATTCTTGAGCGTCCTGTCCGCGTAGAGATAACTCTCGGCGCCGTTGTCCCTGCGCAGGATGGCAACGTCGTCGGCGATGCCGTTGGTGTTCTTCTGGTTCTTCCAGGTGAGGAATTGGGCGCGGTCTCGCAGCCACTCGTTCGTCAATTCGCCTTGCCCTGTGGCTGGATCGTACATGGCCAACTCGCCGTTGCCATTGCGCTGGTCATACAAGCCCGGCGCACCCGTAATCGCAAACGGAATCAATTCCTTGAGCGAATACCGATACGACATATCGCTTTGGGCAAGCGATGCCACTGCCTCGGCTGATTGGGTAGCCAAGCCGACTACGCCAAGCTGCCCGGTCCACGCTTGAAACGCGGCGCTTTCCCGAAGCCCGACTACGTTCTGGTAAAACGCCTCTCTTGTCGCATCGGTATCTTCCGCACCAGGAGCCTTCGTCACCGGCACTTGCAATCCCAGAAAGATCTTGCGCAATCCGTCGAGCGCGGACTCGAGTCTGTCGGCGTCGCGGTTCGCATTTGCGCGGACGATGTCGCGAACGTCGCCGGACTTCAAATTCGGATCCAGTTCCCCGAAGAGCGAATAGAGCGCAAGCGCGTCGACAACCGATTTCTGGCTGTGCGCATCGCCTTCCTCGAAGATCCGCACATTCTGTCCGCGACGCCCAGGTACGGACGAAACGATGTAATCGCCAACAAGGTTGGTTTGCCTGCTTGCGTCCAGGAAATTGCCAGGCGTACTGCCAAGTAGCCGCGCGATATTGTCGAGCAGACCGAGCTTTCCAAACACCCCCGGCGCATTGAATGTATACGCCGCAGCAACGTTGCCGCTGAATACGCGCCCGAATATTGTCGCAAGATAGCCGCCGAGCGAGTGTCCTGCGACAACCAATTGGTCCAGGTTGGGCCCCGAACCCACGCCGTAAACAATTCTCGACTGATCCCATTCCACGCCATCGGACGGCAAAATTGAAGAAGCCCTGATTTGCCTCGCGACGTTTCCCTCACCAGCCTGCAGGCGCAGAAAGTAGTTGGCCATGCTGATGATCTGAGAGCGAGCGGTCACGCCTATGGCCAATGCGCCATCGGCAAGAAAGTCGCCGGAATTCTCGGTGCCGCGGGTGATGAAATAGATCTGTCCGCTTTGCTTATTGCGAAAAACCGTGGCGGAAAAGCCGTTCAGTAGCAGGCTGGGGTCGATGTATTGATCGATGACTTCAAAGC
>Ga0172367_10007521_pt1 | contig 12442 bp, 12 predicted proteins | sample Lak10m_FD_114542 | JGI IMG/M metagenome (GOLD analysis project Ga0172367, IMG submission 114542) | Freshwater microbial communities from Kabuno Bay, South-Kivu, Congo - kab_022012_10m | ecosystem: Environmental > Aquatic > Freshwater > Lake | place: Democratic Republic of the Congo: South-Kivu...
AATCTAAATCTTCAATGAATTTGTGAAGAATAATTTGATTTCCTTTTCTTCTCCATTCAATTGAATCAAAAATAACTTCATCAAGAATTATCTCGACAACTACCTCGTCAAAAGTGATACCAAGATATTTGACTAACGAAACTAATTTTTTTTTATCATAATGATTTAACATAAGCATCAGAAATTACTATTATATCAAATTTTAAATCTTTAGGTGGTGATAAAAGGATAAAATTTAATCCTCTACTCTTTAAATAACTCTTTAGCTCATTGATATCCGATTCAAAACCTTCATCTCTGTTGAAATTGAAAGAATCGATACTTGGATTTTCAACTTCTAGTTTTACTCTGAAACAAGGAGCCAAATTCCCTTTTGACTTTATTTTATCATCCTTTACTTCAAATTGCATCAAACTAAAAGATCTCCATTTTTTAACAAACCATTCATCAAATTCTTTTTTTGGATACATTAATTCTTGAAGAAATAATTCTTCCAATTGAGACCTATCTCCTGTTTTAGATAGATTGAAATAATGAACATCATCAATTATCAAACCACTACACCAGGTTTTCCAAATCAATCCAGAACTTTTATAAAGACTTGGAGTTAAATGTTTTAACTTAAAACCATCAAGTGTTTCGAAGATATCGATTAAATCCTCTAACTCAGGAAATAAATTAATTATTTCAACTATTCTTTCTTCAATCGGTTTCAGAGAAGAAAAGTCATCATATCTTTTTATTTCCATAATTTATATATTATATTTGTGAGTTAATATATAATTAAGATGTGACTTTTGAGATCCGTATATTTATCTGAAATATATAAATAATGAGAAACCTGATATTATTTGAGAATTTCAATACTATGAAATATTTCATACCAACATATAATGAATGTAGAAAGATATGTGATGCTAATGATAATTTTCTATTTTATGAATCTAAATCTGTAATAGATAATTTTAATATTAGCATTTTTAATTACAGACTTTCCCAGTATAGTGATTTCGTTAATCCGGTTAAGAGTGATAAGAGGCTTAAAGCCTTCGAGCTCAGGGGTTTAACATTCATTTTTAACTCCGATGGAACTCTTTATAAAAGATATCTACTACTTGATAAGTTTTTCAACTTAGAGCAAACACCTTGCTCTATGTATTCAGTTGTAAAAGATTATAAAATTAAGAACATCTACAACAAAGAAGATGGTTCTATTGCTTCATTTGTTAGATTGCCAAATGGAAAAGTTCTTGGAAGAAGTAAAACATCTTTTCAATCTGACCAAGCTATTGAAATTCAAAAAATCTATGAAAAAGATGTACAAATTAAACAATTTGTTGATTTTTGTTTAGATTCTGATATAGTGGCGATATTCGAGTATGTTAGTCCAACCAATAGAATCGTAGTTCCTTATGCTAATACTGAACTAATTCTTCTTAGAATGAGAGATAATAAAACCGGTGAATATCTAAATATTAATGACTATGCTCATAAGTTAGATGGTATGTCAGTTGCTGCTTCACTTGGAGAACACACTCTTGATTCTATAAAAGAAGTTGTTTTGAAAATGGTTGGTAAAGAAGGAGTAATAGTTCAATTTGAGAACGATAAGATGATTAAGATAAAATCACCTTGGTATTGTGATTTGCATGGAATCTATACGTCCGATTTACAGAGAGAAAATACTTTAATTAAGTTTATTGTTGAAGAAACAATTGATGATGTTTTGGCACAACTCAATGATCCAATCAAAGAGGTAGAGGTTGAAAAAATGACTGGTGTAATAAACAGATATATTAAGAAAACATCAGATGATGTAGATGATTTAATTTCAAATTATTCTGGTGATGTTAAAGAGTTTGCAATTAAATATTCAAAAAATAAATTATTTCCAATTGCAATTGGTGTTATCCGAGGTAAAGATAAAATTAGTATGATAAAGAGTAAAATACTTCAGGAGACAAAAGATTTAATGGCAGCTAGAAAGTGGATATCTGAAAATTCCTAATCTAACTCTTGACATTGCCAACCAATACTATTTAATATTTCTTGTTTATAGTTTTTTCTTATTGTCATATCTATAATACCTTTATTTTTGAAAGTGTTGAAAGTTCGGTAAGATAAATGATAGTCTTTACAAAATTTTAGTAAGTTGGATTCGTAGTATATCTCATTATTGGGAGATGTTATTTTCCAGCTTACTTTTCTTTTTGATGTGAAGTCGTGTTCAGCATGATTATTATCTATGAATTCCCAACCTTGACAGTTTAATGAATCTTGATTTTTACATTGTTCTTTATTTCTAAATTTGATTTTCCCCTTATTTCTATAAAGTTTGAGTATTCTATAATTAAGATTTAATTTCAAGCAAATATCTTTAGCAGATTCGTATGTAAATATTTTTATTTCTTCTCCACCGGGACTTATAAGTGAATACTTAATATCTCTTTTCGGTTGTTTTTTATTTAGTTTATTGTTTATTATTTCCCAACCTTCACAATTTAGAGTTTCAAGTTTAGCTAGTGATTTCAGTTTTATAAATATTTTTCCTCTATTTGTAAATTTTCTCATCTTTTGATAATCTAGTTGATTTTCTTTACAGAATTCATTTAACCTGATATTATTAAATATTTCACCAGATGGTGAAATAATCGTAAAAAAATTTGATATTCTATTTTTAGATTTAGTTGATATCTTTTCTTTCGTCTCTTTGGAATGTTTGTAGTTATCTTGTGGTTTTAAACCCCCATCGTTTAGATTAGTAAGTGGTCCTTTTTTCAAATCCAATCTACCAATCTTTGTTATAGTTTCTCTTTCTAAAATTAAAGATTTATCCTCTTCACAATTTTCAAAAATTCTGATTATTTTAGGTTCTAATCCATTATCAAGTATTTCTTCTATAATTCTGAATTTTTCTGACTTTTTGTATTTATTTTTATTTTTGACTTTATTAAGATGATAAAAATCTCTTTTACCAAATCCTTTACCAACATAAAAAGGTTCAAATTCAAATGATATATCATGATATTTGAATTCACCTATTTTCAGAGGATTTAGATAGACATATACAAAGTACTTCATATATTATATATCATATTTCATTTTGGTATTTTGGACGACATGGACTTTTTACAGACATAATAATATACTAAGAACCTTATGCAAGCTCTTGAGTGGATGAACAAGGCAAAAGAAAGATTTGAAAATAATTCATAAACTTTTCATAACAGAAATTCTATAATAAACAATGTCAAACAAATTTGACAAAATGTCACAATATTATTTTAATAATAGTTTGGCACTATTATTGTTTATATAAAAATAAAAAAATTAAAATTATGAAAAGTGAAAATGTTATCATTGGTATAGATCTCGGAAGTTATAACTGTGCCGTATCTGTTTATGAGGGAAACGAAGTCAAAATAATTCCCAATTCAGAAGGTGGAATGACCACACCTTCATATGTTGCTTTTACTAAGGATGGTATTAAAGTTGGAGATTCTGCTAAAAGACAGGCAACTGTAAATCCAGAGAAAACTATCTTCAATATTAAACGACTTATGGGTAAAACATACGAGCAGGTCAAACACTTAAAAAGACCTTATAAAATTGTAGATTCTAATGGTAGGGCAGCCGTTAAAATAGAGGATAGAGTTTATTCACCAGAAGAAATATCTGCTATGATACTCCAAAAGATGAAAAAAACAGCAGAAGATTTTTTAGGACATGATGTAAAAAAGGCTATCATTACGGTACCAGCACACTTTAACAGTGAAGAAAGAAATGCTACTAAAATTGCAGGTGAAATTGCTGGATTTGAGGTAGAGCGAGTTATTGCTGAACCTACGGCCGCAATTCTAAATGTTGACTCTAAATCCGAAAAGAAATATGCTGTTTATGATTTCGGTGGTTGTACTATGGACTTATCAATCGTTGATGTTGCTGATGGAGTTTTCGAAATTCTATCTACCGACGGTGACCTTGATTTAGGTGGTTCACTTATTGATGAAAAGATAGTTAATTGGTTGGCTGATGAGTTTAAAAAAGAAGTTGGTGTTGATTTAAGAAAGGATCCTATGGCTTATCAGCGACTTTTTGAAGGAGCTGAAAAGGCTAAAATCGAACTTTCTGGATCGACTGTTGCTGATATTAATCTACCATATATAACTTCTGTTGATAATGTACCACAACATCTAGTTAAGCAATTAAGTAGAGCTAAGTTCGATCAGTTAATAGATGATATCGTTGAGAGAACAATAGATAAGGCTAAATCTGCATTGAAATCCTCGAACCTCAAAATAGAAGATATCAATGAGATTTTACTTGTTGGTGGATCTTCTAGAATACCACTAGTTCAGACCAAGTTAGAAAATTTGTTTGGAAAAAAACCATCTAAATCACTTAATCCAGATACTTGTGTTTCAACTGGGGCAACAATACAAGGTGGTGTATTATCTGGAAATACTGATATACTTCTTTTAGACGTAACCCCTATCTCACTTGGGATTGAAACTATGGGTTCAGTTTTCACCAAGTTGATTGAAGCTAACACTACTATTCCTACTCGTAAGTCAGAAACTTTCTCAACAGCTTCTGATAATCAACCATCAGTAGAATTACACGTTCTTCAAGGTGAACGTCCGATGGCTAAAGATAACAGAACTTTGGGTAGATTCCACTTGGATGGTATACCAAGTGCTCCTCGTGGTATACCCCAGATAATCGTGACATTTGATCTGGATGCCAATGGTATACTTTCTGTCACAGCTCAAGATAAGGCAACTGGTAAACAGAATTCAATAAGAATTGAGGGCGGATCACAGCTTACGAAGGATGAAATAGAAAGAATGAAGAGAGAGGCTGAAGAAAATAAAGAAGCAGATGATAGAGAAAGGGAAAGAATTGATAAAATAAATTCCATCGATAACTTCATTTTTCAGACAGAAAAACAAATTAAAGAATTGGGAGATAAAATTGTAGAAACTGATAAAATTGAAATTGAAGAAAGTTTATCACAATTAAAGAAACAATTTGAATCCAAAAACTTGGATGATATAGATAAGATTGTGGACTCTATTAATCAGAAATGGCATAGTATCACCACCAAACTTTATCAAGATAGTCAAAAACAACCAAATACAGAAACTTCCGAGACACAGGATGTTCAATATGAAGAGGTTGATGAAACAAAATCTTAAATCAAAACCCCCATTATTTGGGGGTTTTCTTTTTTACATTATCCGTTAGCTTTTCAACTTTTATCCATCCTTTGTGTTTTTTCATTCTCCCATAAAATATATCCCTCATACAGCTTGGATTTAGATTGTTTTCCAAACAAAATTTGGAAAGATTATTGATAATAATTTGATCACCGTTCTCATTTGTTAATCTCCAAGAATCGTAGGTTTTCTCTTCCTCCTTATAGACCCTTCCGAAATTTGGATTTTCTTCTCCAAATTTCTTAACTCTATTTGATGACATTTTTTGCTTAGAATCATCTGTGTGATTTTTACCAAACATGGAGTTTCTCTCTCCAGTTCTTTTTGATGCGGCTTTTGACATTTTTAATTTGATTAAATTTGACTTTTCATCACCATGTAAATCATATAGACTTATTCCCCTTAATTTGCTAGGCTTTCCTATTTTTGATAGTGATATTTTCAATTTAGATTCGTCCGATAATGGATTTCCTTTTCTTCCTTTCCTTGCTTCTGACATTTTCTTTTTACTTTCTTCTGAAAACTTGAATCCAGATTGACCTTCACCACCATCACTAAGATTGGTTAAAGTTCCACCTTGTTCGATTCTCCCGATAGTTTTTATAAAAAATCTTTCACAGTCAAGTGATTCTTGTTCAGTTAATCCAGAAGACAATAATATAAATTCTGGTTTATTACCAGATGAAATTATTGAATACATCTTACTGTAAAACCTTGTATTATATCTTTTATATAGAGTAAAGTGTCTCTGTGGTCTTATACCCTTTCCCTTACCGACATATATAGGCTCAAAATCAAACCTATAATCCTCGTAAATGTATTCACCTGGTTTTCTTGTGTCCAAAAAACAATAGACAAAGTAGATATTATCTAAGCTTTCATAGAATTTGTTTATCCTCATAAATTATATATTAGAAAACCCTCTGAGAAATCAGAGGGTTTTTTTTAATCTTCATCATCCGGATCGAGTTCCTCGTAACCACCACCAGTATCATTTAATTGTTTATTAGCATTAATCTCACTCCGATCATTAGACAATTTTCCATTATTATCATTTAAGTAACAAAGAGTATCTAAATAAGGATATTCACTATTATAACGTCTAAGTAATTGAACTACATAAGTTGGATTTTTGGATTCTGAACCCCTGACCGCTGTAAAATTCGTAGAGGAATTTTGTGCTTTTTTAGCCCACCAACCATTAGTTTCAGCATATTTTTTAAATAATTCTTCATCAGAAGAATCTATTGTGTAGATTCTATCCATAAACATATCACCTGATGTAGTTTTCCAAAGAATGGCCCTTCCTACTATTTTATCTGATACGAAATTACCATCAACTATCCGACCTTTATCAGACCATTTAACTACCATTTGACAAACTTCTGAATTATCTGTATAAATCTCCAACATATCACTTGAAGCTTCTGCCATACATGAATTGCCTAAAGTTCCATCTTCACTTTCATAGTTATCAGATTGGTAGAGTTCGTAAATTTGAGATCCTTTGACAACAGCAAATTTTGCGAAAGCGTTATTCATAACACCAAGTATAGATTTCCATTCTGAAACAAATTTCTCTTTTTCAGAATCGGAATGTGTTTTTCCTGTAAAAACTAACATAGCGTTGATAAATCTACCTATTTTAAGAGGATTTCTTGAAGTAGTCCAAAGCTTTTGATAAACTTCAGTATCTTCTTGAACACCGTTAATGTTTATTACCGCCTTTAATGATGGATCTGTTGCCGATTCGTAAGCAACATAAACTTTACTAGAATCATAAGGTGAAACTATTTTTCCTAAAATTCTGATTTTCGAGCCATTAGTAGCTTTTTTAGCTTCTTCAATGTTCAAACCAAACAACTCATAAATATGAGTGTTTTGTTGACGACCTTCATCTGTTTTAAAATCAGTTATTTTTAGGTGATTATTTGAGTTGGTCAATTTATAAAGATTCTCAACATCTTGAACCATTCTTTGTGCCCTTGCATCTTGAATGAAAGTAATTTCATCATTGGATTTTAAATTGACATCTATATAATTATAGTTGACTTTTTTATCTTGTGATTGCAGTGCAAGTATATCCTGGGCAATTGGATGCTTTATTGAACCAAGAATCCCTAAAAACGATTTAGAAAATTCTATCTTACTTTCTAAAAGTAAATCGTAGATAACTTTTTCTAAAATGAAATCTCCATATCTGAGCATGATTTAAAATAGTTTTACTTATATATTAAAACTATTTTCTCAAATTTTTGAAAGTTGATTGTTTTAAACTTATAAATTCATTGGCTTGAATTCCATTTTCTGTAAGTAAAGTATCTAAATTACCAATACGTTTATTCAAGAAAGTTTTTGTTTTTGGATCGAAGATTTTAGCCATCAAATGACCTAATTCGGTGAAGTAGATTTTTTCGAGGATTCTTTCACCTTCTTCGGTGGTGATTTTGATTTGAGTAGGATAATCTGCCAATTTGTTTAAGATTAGTTTTTAGTTAAAAAAATAATAACATATATATTAGCAAATATAATTAGTTTTATCAAAAATTTGAAAAATTTTCAAAGTTTTTTGGATGACATAAACCTCCAATGAATCAATTTCATACTGAGCTTTCTACTGTTTTTCTTTTTACCATAAACTTTAATTGTTTTTTTCTTTATAATTCTAAAATTAGATATTAATATGCAAATACGAGTTTTCCCCAATGATTTAATTGTAAGATGCCTATGGGATTCTTATGTTTATTATGTGCTTGGTTCTGATAGGGATGCAGAACAATTGTTAAAAGAAAATGTAGAGTTTGAAATCTCTGAAAGAGATGCTCTTGTTATAGGACTTCTTAAAGTTATTGAAACTTCAAATTTAGTTCATAAGTTCAATACTTATGTAGTTGAATTCTTAACTAATAAATCAATCAATCAAGGAAAAGATGTTCTTGTAAGAAAAAAAGGATTAGAATCAGTAATTGATAAATTTTTAGATAAGTTTCCAGATTATTGGATTCCAAATACTGAATATAAGAAATCTTTGACTGAGTTAGTTGATTATATTGAAGTTTTTAAAACAGGTGTTGAAAAAATTGATATCATCAAAGTTACCGACCAGTTTGGAACTCATGAGTATTTAAACTCAAATAATGTAAAAAAATTGCTTAGTTTTAATTATTAATAATATGGAAGAAAAAGAATTACAAGTAGAAAAAGAAATCCAAAAAGAAGAACCAGATTGGAAAGATTCTTATTTGAGATTATTGGCTGATTTTGATAATTTCAAAAAAAGAACCGCTAAAGAAAAAGAAGAAATTAGAGTCAAAACTAAACTTGACACTCTTTCTTCTGTTTTAGAATTAGATAATGACCTTCATTTAGCCCAGAAAGTTATTAAAGATCCAAAATCTTTAGAAGCCGTTAAAGTTGTTACCGATAAGTTATCTTCATTCCTAAAGTCAAAAGGTTTTGAAGAAGTTCAAACTGAAACTTATGATGAAGATTTACATGAAGTCATTTCAGTTTTAGAAACTGGTAAAGAATCAATAGTTGATGTAGTAGCAAAAGGTTGGAAATTGAATGGTCAAGTGGTTAAATATCCTAAAGTTATTATTTCAAAGTAATGAAAAAGAAATTTTCTTCTCTACGTGATTTTAACGATGAATCTGTGTTTAAAGTTCTTCTTAAAGGAATCGAATCAGATAAAAGACAACATCTTTTAGAGCTAATGATAGATTCTTGTCAAATTTATTCAAACCTATTTTCTGATGATTTTTGGTTTGAACAATTAGATGGCGATTATCCGATAGAATATGTTTTGCCTGCACTTAGAAGAGTTTATGCTTCTTTTTTCATACAAATACCAACTCTTTTGCAAAATGATGAGAGGAGAGTTGAACTTTTTCAACTCAATTTCAACTTAGAAGAATTTCTCACAGAAGTTTCAACCAAAGCTCAAACTGTAAAAAATTTATCTGAGTTTGAACACATAGATAAGACATCAACTATCTTACAACTTATTGTGGATAACTATGTTGGAGGAAAAATCAAAATGACAAGAGTTGATAATTTAACTCAAACTATTAGAGAAATTAAACTAGAAAAACACTTGAAGTTATAAATATTACTATGAGCAAAGATTATTATAAAATATTAGAAGTCGATAGAAGTGCATCACAAGATGATATCAAAAAAAATTATCGAAAATTATCTAAAATACACCATCCAGATAAAGGAGGTGATGAAAATCGTTTTAAAGAAATATCAGAAGCATATGATGTACTTTCTAATGAAGATAAAAAATCACAATACGATCGATTCGGATCAGTAGGTGGAAATCCCGGTAATGGTGGTGGAAATCCATTTGACATGAATGATATTTTTTCTCAATTTGGTGATATCTTCGGAAGAAGAAATAGTGCACCACAACAAAGAAGAGGTTCAGATTTGAGAGTTAAAGTTAATGTTACTCTTCATGATATAATCTTCGGATGTACGAAAAAAATCAAATATACTAGACACGACAAATGTAATGTTTGTAGTGGTAAAGGCGGTGAAGAATTGACCACTTGCCTTCCTTGTCAAGGAAGTGGACACAGAAGTGTAGTACAAAATACTCCTTTCGGAACGATTCGACAATCAGCCGTTTGCAATCACTGTGGAGGAACTGGTAAATCTATAAAAAATCCATGTAAATCTTGCTCAGGAGTTGGAACAGGGGTAAAACAAGAAACTGTTGATATAGAAATTCCAAAAGGTGCTGTTAATGGTAGTTTTATGTCAATGCCTCAATATGGTAATTGGGTAAGAGGAGGAGTTCCTGGAGATCTTCAAATTGTAGTAGAAGAAATTTCAGATCCACTTTTCAAAAGAGAAGAGTTAAATCTTATCTATGATGAAAATGTTTCAATAGTTGATGCTATCTTAGGTTCTGAAAAAACACTAAAAATTCCACATGGACAAGAAATCAAATTCTCGATTACACCTGGAACAACTCACGGTAAATTACTTAGAATCGGTGGTAAAGGTATTCCTGATGTTCATTTTCCAGGACATACCGGTGATTTGTTTATACGAGTTAATTTAAAGGTTCCAAAGTCGGTTTCTAATGAGGAAAAGCAATTACTCGAACATTTAAAGAAAAGTCCTAATTTTAATTAAACATTTAAAAAATTATTTATATTTATATGAACACACTTTTATGGAAACAACTCGACATCGAATGGACAGATAAAGTTGTAGCGTCTGGTACTGGCAATCCAAAAGACTTGGCTACAAGAGCTGATAACTCAGGTAACCGCTTTGTTGCTGATAATTGGAAACCTCAACCGCAATCTCAAACCACTGTTAGAGGTCGTATCGAAATTGGACTACCATCGACTGGAGTATTAGAGGGCACAGAAAATCGTCATTGGAAGTTAGCAGACTTTAGTAAAAATCATTCTATTAGACTTTGTAATCACTTTATTCCTGATGAGTCTTCTGGTAAAGAAACATATTTTTATGGCGGTAAAGTTCCGATGAGATGGATATCATTTTTAGGATGTGCTACAGAATGTTACGGTAATCCTCTTAAAGTCACGGTTGAAATAAAGTTCGTTGATGATACCGGTGAGTATAGAGGTGATTGGGCTCAATACGTGATGTTTCTAAATGACTGGTATCAAGAAAATAATACAATCAAAAAAAATATTGGAAGAGTTTCTGAAAGTGGAAATGTCTCTGGTGAGCCTGGAAGACCATCATTGACTGAAGTTATGGTTGACTTAAATAAACCAGTTTATTATAAACTACCTGATGGTAAAACTTATAAAGATTATTATTTCTGTGATAAGCCAGTTTATACTATAACTCTTAGAGTTGAAGATGAAAAGGCATTCTGTCACATTTTTGCAGTTAGTTATGTTGATGGTTATCCATCTGACTTCACATTTGAGTATGTCGAGGGTAATAGAAAAAAATACAATGATAAAAGAGTTGATTTAGCTTACCAAAACTTAGCACTTCTTTCAGAGTTCATTGAGGCTTGTAAGAATAATGCTACTAATTCTGCTATTGTAACACGTTGTATTGAAAAGATATTAGTTAAAAAAGACGATTCTAAATACAGTTTTGGTTTAGAGTTTTTGATGAATATTGCTATCGGAAGTTTTGAGTTTATGGAAAACGCAGAGTTTCCATTCGGTGGTGAAATCGGTGGAAAAATTGCCGCTTGGTTACTTGCAGGATCAGCAGAAGCTTGGAGAGATGGATTTGAGCCAACTCCGGAAGACTTGCTCGGAGAGTTTAATACTATAAGTGCTGCTATCTATCAGACATTACAATCTCTTAAAGAAAAAGTAGATGAAATTTCCTCAGATTTAGAAAAACATTGGTCTGATACCTATACAATGCCTAATACAGATAAACAAATGTTTGTGTTTCAATTTGCACAGGGTATTGGAACCGCTGATGAAGTGAGATTTCCATCTGATATAGATCCTCGTTGGGATTCAGGAATTGACGCTTTTGTCAACAAGCTTCAATACTTTATAACTAAATACTTACTTCCAAAAGTTTGGTCAATCTATCAAAACTCACCAGATTTCGAAGATGTTTTTTGGGCACAACAATGGTATTGGAAGTATTGGAAAAACGACCCGTGGCAAGGCCCGATTGATGTGGACGGTGATAACTGTCTTTACCATGGCAACTTTCAGGAAAAATATTGTTCAGGTATTTGGGATATTAAATCAGCAGCTGTCAAAGCTATGTCGGATAACGAACGGCCACATTACGACCACGATAGTATGTTTATTTGGTGGGAACCTTATCAATCTGAGCAAGATAATTGGATTTCAAATGACCATCTTTATGTCGGTCAAAAAGTACATTTTAGTGTTTTAAGAAAAGGTTACTGGGATGAAAAACCTGAATCAGAATTTTGTGAATGGTTATTTAAAGATGATGGATTTGGAAATCTACGTCCTAAATCTGAAAAGAGTGTTGCAATGAGAGAAGATGTGTTTAAGAATTGGGGACTCACAGTTCATGTTGTAGATCCAACACCTCTGGGCGGAAACGTTCTTGATTTTAACAGACCTGGTTTTATAGAAAGATTTTTCAAGATTCTCTTTTACAAAAAACGATGTAAGTGTAAAAAATGAATTATTGAATACGATGATATTTTTGGAAAAATGAAAATAGATATCTTTTAAAAGAACGAAACTTAATTATTAACAAACAACATTTATTTG
>Ga0172367_10007522_pt1 | contig 12440 bp, 18 predicted proteins | sample Lak10m_FD_114542 | JGI IMG/M metagenome (GOLD analysis project Ga0172367, IMG submission 114542) | Freshwater microbial communities from Kabuno Bay, South-Kivu, Congo - kab_022012_10m | ecosystem: Environmental > Aquatic > Freshwater > Lake | place: Democratic Republic of the Congo: South-Kivu...
AAATCAAAATAAAGTGAACCAAGCCTACTACATTTGTCGATATCCTTTAAGTCATAATGCCAAACGGAGGTATACAAACCAATATTGTTGTGTAGTTTTCTATATTCACCAATGTCGTCAATGTCATAAAAGGTGGGATTGTCACCCACCTTATCTCTTATGACCCTATCAAGCGATGACACATATCTTGCTACTTCCACATACCTCCATTTGTTAAGGAATTTTGTTTTATCATTGGGAAGTCTCATTTTAAGATAACCTTGTTGGATTTTTGACTGTAATTCCAGATAACATATTTTTGTACAGGATTCATTTCTTTACCGTAAGCCCTATAGTACACTGACTCTAGGATTAATCTTTCTAAATCATTTAACAGGATTAACCTTTTATTTAATGGATTTATTGTTTTCTTCATTTTGTGGTTTCCACCTGTGTTCCATTATAGCCTTACCGTCAACGATATTGTGGAGATTTGAGGCAATATTATCCGCCAGATGCACGACCATCTCGACGTTTGAGGTCGGATATGTTTCTGGGATTGGGGACCACGGACCCATGTGGCATCTAATAAGCCTAAGAATTATCTCAATTGTCGGTTTATCTAGGTAAAGGCAGGTTGATGAACTTTCAGACGCATATTTTTTATCTTCCTCTATACACCATTCCACGAATGCATCAACCGTGTATGCGTGTAAGTCATCGTAAATATAGTTTGCATTTTCGTCTTTTTTTGCTTTAGTAACATCATGCAACAAACATGCAGCGTAAACCAAATCTCTTTCTTGAACATCCAACATATAGGAATCACATATATGTTGAGCCAATCTCATGACTCTTTGAGTATGTAGGACGTTTCCACCAATACCGTGTTCGTCAATGGGATTCTCGTCTACGGACATGCTTGCGGGTATTTCCCAAAAATCTTTAGCTTTTAAGAGAATAGATCTTACAAAACTTTTTATATTAGTTGTTTTTATTAAATTTATTTCTTCTAATAAACTAGAAAGTATTTCGTTTTCTTTTTCATTTTTCTTAAACAAAACATCCTCATCCAAAAGTTTATCAAGTATTGTTTTTTTCATTTTTTGTCCTCGTCATAAGAAGAGCCATATTTTTTTATTAACATTTCATATTCTTTATCTATAAGATAATAGATAAATTTAGCTGGATCAAAGAATCCAGTCATATTGCTCATGTAATTTATTTTGTAACTTGATTCATTAGTAAACAAAATTCCTAATCTAGCTTGTTCACGCTTTTTCGACATCTTTCCATCCCTTCCACTTTGAACATGGTTTATCAAATGGACATTTTTTACAATACCAGGTTAAACCTCTTCTTGGGGCAAAGATCTCTTCCTGTGAAGCTTCTTTGGACCAAAATTCTAAAGCAGACAGGTCCTCATTGTTAATCGTGCATGGTTGAAAAATAACATTTGGTTGGGCAAAATCTATATACCCAAATTTTGTATCTTTTAATCTATCTGGATTTCTTTTTAAGAAAGCGTATTTCATTGCACTAAAGTCAGTTTCGTACATATAGTGATGATTATTTTTATAATTAAATAAAAATTTAATAACGTAATATTTTTTATTTTTATATAAGATTAAATCAAAATTATATTTTAAATTAATAACTTTATCAATTGGAACTACAACTGAGTCATTTATGGATATTGGAATATATTCCTGATCACTATAGTTTTTATGAAAAGAACGAAACAACGCCGCTGCTCTTGTGGTTAGGCTGGCGGTATTACCATATGCCGTTTCGTGCTGCTCTGTTATTATATCGTAATCGGAAACATCTTCAGCAAACCATATCTTTTGCCACCTGTTCAACAGAGAATCGTAAGAGGGAGTTAATCCATCTTTCTGCTTTTTGTAAAAAAAATAAAAAACAATCTGTTTAATTGTGTTTTCAAACTTTTCCGAGACTAGATCTCTGCCGTTTATTTTTTCTGGCAGTTCATCTTTATGCCTGTATTTATATAATAATGCACAAGTTTGATAATCTTTTATTCCTTTTGGTGTAATAATATTCATTAAGAAAAGTCTCCATTGCTCAGTAGGTCATCCAATATGGAAGACGCGTCATAGGATTGATTTGTAACTATTTCGTATTCTTCGTATATCTTTTTAGAATCTACGTACCTAACCAGGGGTGGCTCATATGCAAAAGTTGAACCAGTTATTCTGTTTTTTGGTATCTGCAGTTGCATTATACTTTCGTCTTCTGAGTCATCTCCGCTAATTAATTTTTTCTCAGTAATAAAGATTGTTATTGCGCACTTCTGCTGAATGGCCAGCGATCCGCCAGTGTCAGACTGCATAACCACTTCTCGTCTTTCTTTCATTCTGTTTGAGTTTTCTTGTGCGGTAATAATTAAGACGCAGTTCATATCTCTTGATAGCTTCTCTAAGCGAACCATCATTTCCTCAAATTCACCCCATCTAGCTTTTCCTTTGGATCTGGTAAACATAGACTGTATAGTATCTATTACGATGACATCTGGAATATCTTGATTCTGCAAAAGGATTTCTCTTAACCATTTTTCAAGATCTTCAAAATAGGGAGTATCAGGGTCGTGCTTAACCATTAATCTATCGCCCCACTTAAGTAATTTTTGCATAAAGGTATTCATATGCTTTTTCTTATCTTCCTCATTCCAGGATCCCGCTTCGGCATAAACGTTTTTTCCTATAATCTGAGTCATCAATATTCTCTCCCAATGACTTCTGGCTTCTTCAAAATTTATATACAAAGCCCTGTACCCGTTGTCTAACCAGTTATTTACAAGGCATTTTGCAAATGTGCTTTTGCCTTTTCCAGATGCGGCTATGATTGCATGAACAGAGCCTCTGTAAAAACCACCATCGTTGGTGTATCCCATCGCCCTATTTAATGATTTGTATTGAGTAGAAAGAAAATCTGGAGTATCCAATAACGAGTCAATTTTATCTATCATTTCATTGGCTGTAACAACCCCATCATACGGATTGTAATTAATCTGATTTTCCAAAGTGGTTATCTCTATTGCTAAAGACGTCATCTTTGAAAGATCTTCTTCTGACTTTAACCCCTTTTGACCTAGGATAATCTCAAGTTCTTTTAATAAATTACGTTGTTTTAGTTTATTATATTTATGTTTTATTACTTTAGTTACGGCTTCTGGAGTGGACAATTCCATTTTATTTAATACGTCCATAATTAAATCAACACCATTTTGACCATTTAGAGCTTGGTAAAGGTCGCTTTCATTTTGCATCCAGTCTCTGAATGCGATAGGATCAACGATGCCCAACTCAGTTGAAGTCGAGTATGAAATCAACGCTTTATAAAACTCATTTATGCCATTTTGGTTCTCAAGAAAACCAACCATTTCTGGTTGAAGATTATCTTTAAAAAACCCAACCGCCCCCTGACACCTAAAGGATAATGCGAAAAGCTGGTATTCAATCGGATACGGTCCTGCAGATTCTACGAGGTTGATATTATCTGTCATGATAGTTCTTTTTATTTTTCATTTTTTTATATAGATCTTTTTTTCTTTTGTTATATTTTTTCTTCTGCTGTTGATAGTATGGATTATCTACTAAATTTCTTTTTTTAGTTTTTTGTTTTATTTCTGGCTTCGCGATACGTATCGCCTGCAACATTCTATCATATACCGCTTCTTCCGTAAGAAGATCATTATATCTAAAAACAACCAAAACTATTCCAAGCTCCTCGCACTTTTGCAATTTTGTTTTATCTCTTTCTACAGCTTGATCAAAGTCATACTTTGACTCATAGAATCTTTGTGTATAATAAAAGTGCTGTCTTCCATGAAATTCTGCCGCCAACTTATAAGAAGGACAATATACATCTAATTTCATCTTGTCACCAATATGATATTCGTTAATAATTTTTTGTCCTGGCAGAAGTTTCTTCATTAAATGCGTTAGGGCATTTTGCCCTCTTGAGGATTTTTTCTTTTGCTCTTTTATCCAAGATAGGCCTAGAGAATTTATTTTTTTGTTTAGATCACTGTACTTTAACTGCATCTCCTTTGCTATTTCGGAGATTGTTAAATCAGAATCAAACAAAAGATCTATTAAAAATAAATCGTCTTCTTTATCTGTTTTGATTTGAGTTTTTTTCATTGAACTTTTTTTCATTTATGAATTTTGATTTAGAAAAACTAATAATCTTTCCAAAATCTAATATTGATAAATTGAAATTGTTCCATATTCTGTGAGCCAGAGCAGAAGAAAGTACTGAACAGTCAAGCAATATCATATCCGACCTATCCTTTATAGCATCTATTTTTTCACATATATTATCTAGTTGATTTTCATAATTATTATACGGAACGTGAATATGTCCTGCTGGAAAACCTAAAAGCTTAGTTATTTGTTTTTTATCATTGAAAGAAACAATGATATATGGTGTATTTTTTATATAAAATTCTACAAAAGAATCAAAGATTACTTGATTGTTATAAAAATAACTTTCTAAAGTAGATGAATTAAAATAAATTGAATTATCCTTAAAGATGGATATATCTATTTCTTCTTCTTTTTCCGAATTATACACATAAGATGCCGGAATCGCTTTCATGTAAGAATCATTCTTGACGTCGAACGAACTTTGAATCTCCGATACAAAGGTTTCAGAAACGATGCCCTTCTTGTTATTACCCAAAGCCTGGAGAGATGTTTTGGGAAAACACACATAGGCATATTTATCGTTGGATAACATTTTCTTAGTCAATGCTTGTATTGTTTGCGTTTGTGTTGCTATCTTTATTTTATTTTTCATATTATACTCCAAAATTACCCCATCTTACTAGTACTGGATTTTTATCTACTATTGATTCTATGTGATTTATGTCGTGAAATTGACCATTATCTATTTTTACATATCTTTCATACTTAGAAATTTTATCTTCATTTTTTTCATATCCCATATGTTTCATGATTAAATTTGAATTTAACCAATAATTTCTTTGCCTTATCCAATCTATAACGTAAGAGGGTTCTGATCCACAGGCAAGTTTTTTATTTAAAAATCCGCCATTTTCCTTAAATCTAAAGATTCTTGAACTATTATTTGGCGCCCAAAGCTTATCAATCCTATAGTGAGTGTTGTTCCACATGTGATAAAATTTTACGTTTACTACATCAAATTCAGATTTACTTAAAACTTCTTTAATATTTAAAGAAGAAAGATCATTTTTTGTATACAACATTTCATCACAATCAATAGCTAGAATCCAATCACCAACTTTTGCATGCTCCGAAAGATTACCCCAAGCAGCTGCCCTAAGATGGCCTTCATGTTTTGAAAAAAGTGATTCTTTATTTTGATAGGTTTGGCAGTATTGTTTTGCAATTGAATAGGTAGAATCCGTAGAGCAATCATCCGTAAAAACAATTAGGTCAACTTGTTGAGATAGTCTTTCAAGAACATCTTTTAAATATCTATGTTCTTCATTTTTTCCAACCACTTGTGCAATTAACTTTTGCATTGTTTTTCCTTGTGTGTAAAAGCGGTGTCGACACTTTAGATCGACACCGCTTCACGAATAGATATTAGATTTCTAACATCTCCCTAACGTCTACTGCTGAAACTCTTTCCACGTCTGTATTTGTGGAAAGGATTTCGCCCTTAACATTCTTGCGTCCAAGGGCAATCTTCTCCGCCTCCGACTTATTTCTTGCCTTAACAAGAAACGAGGTCTTAACTTCAAAGTAGTTGAATTTATTATCTGACATATTTTTTCCTTTATGATTGAATTGGTTAATTACAGATAGATATTATATCGACCCAATCAAGAAAAGTCAACCTGGAAAAGGCAGAAAGGTCTGCACTAACTGTCCTTTTTGAATTCCGCCCAGGTTTTATCACCTACACCATAGTATTCCCTTGCAAGGCCTGCGGCAACGATGTCTGTATTAAGACAGTTGCCAGTTTCATCCCAAACCTTAGCTAATACTCTGCCGTATTTTTCATTCTTATCCAAAATAGTTTCTATCTTAACTTTATGGTTTGCGCGAGTAAGCCACTGATCAGTAAATTCTTTTGCGGCTAATCCCTTTTGCTTTTCAGCTACATCTTTAGTGCGACTTTCTGGCGTATTAACGCCATAAAGGCGCACTCTACCTTTCCTAAGAGTGTCAAAACCAAGATCAATTACGATATCAAATGTATCGCCATCAACTACCTTTTTAACTTCTGCATTGTATATCCATGGATTTAATTTATCTTTCACGATTATATCCTTCTTTTTGATTGTTTGACACCCATTATAACAGGGGGATTAGTATTTGTGCAATCCACGTTGCAACAGGAGAGGCCACTCCGTTTCCACATTGTGTGTATCTGTGTATGTCTGCTTGTCCGCAAGTCCAATCATCCGGCCAACCCATAAGACGCTCACACTCAATTGGGGTAAGCTTTCTTACAACAGGATTGTTGTTTTGCATCTCCGCAACTATTGGCGTACCCCTACCGTATCCGTCTTCACTGGAATCCATTCTGGACGTTAATGTATGGGCTGTAGTCCCTAAAACAGATACGGCGCTGCGTGTATCTTTTTGTTTGTATAACACTATTTTTCCCTCATAAACCTGCTGTTGCTGCGGAAATTTCCAATCCGAAGCTGCTAACGGTCCAATTATTGAGTTGTAGTTATCATACTGGACCAGGGTATTACTGTCTTCGTTGGATCCTACTGTTGTTTTATCTGTGTAGCTACCCTCTGTAGGGCTTCCATCAAGACTGTCGGAAGGATTCTTGATCGACTCTGAGCCCTTCTCAATATGCCCTGACATGCCTTCGGGGAAAGGGAATAGCGGATCGGGACATCTTTTGGCGACTGTAGGATCAAAGACAGACACGAGGAACACTCTTCGACGTCGTTGTGGGACTCCGAAGTATTGCGCATCCAAGACACGCCATTCCTGCTCCAGCGCCCCTGCTTCAGCCATTTCGTAGAGAACTTGGTTAAAGTCGGCTCCTTTACTGGAGCTAAGCGCTCCATAGACATTTTCCCAGATAGATAATTTGGGGTACTTTCCATTTGTTATCTCCCTTATTTCTTTGATGATTCTTACGCCCTCGTAGAACAATCCTGAGCGTTTTCCACTCAGGCCTACTCGTTTACCTGCCGCAGAAAGGTCTTGACACGGAGAGCCCCAAGCAACAACATCAATCGTCGGTGCATGATCCAGAACATATGCGCCAGTCAGGGTGGAAATATCCGTCCATCGCGGCACTTCGGGCCAATGACGCTCTAATATCTTTATTGCATGCTTATCCCACTCGCATTGAAACACTGTTTTCATACCCGCACGTTCTAAACCAAGATCAAAACCACCTACTCCAGAAAACAATGAAAGTACTTTAGGAATAAAAATTGAATTTTTGCTTTGTGACATAGGATATTTTAGTCTCTTCCTATTCCCATATAATCTCTTTCTTTCTTTGTTTATTATACTTTTACATTATACTTGAATCTTTGTAGTCTTTCCAATCTGGTATTGGTTTAGTATTAGGATTTTTGGGAATAAAATTTGCACTTACAACAATTCTGGTTTCTTTTGAATTATGCCTATTGGTCATATGCGGAATATAAGAGTTAAAGATCATCATTTTTCCAATTTTTGTTGGTATATAAACTGGGTGTACTATTTTATTGCAAAAAGTCAAGTAAAAAATAAAATCTGAACTGCCTTCTGGCACCTTGGTGTAAAAAGATATTGACCAATAATCGAGCGGATGCATATGGGTATTTGAATCGTGAGTATGGTAATTAACGCTTTGGCCCTCGCTAAGTATAATTGTCCATATTCTTTCACATATCATTTCTTGTCCTATTGTTTTTTCAACTTCTTCTAAAATTTTATTTTTTAAATCTATACAAGCAGGTGTATTTGGAAAATTACTATCTTCATATATAGAATTTTTTATATCTGAAGTTATTTTAGAATTACGTAATTCTTCTATATCTTTATTAATTTGATTAAAATCAACATTGGAGATTTCTATCACAAAAATAGGAACCTCAAATATAATTGATCTTTCTGCTTTAGGATATTTTGAAAAAAAACTTGCGTTTTTGTTTTGTGACATAAAATGTCCTAGTCTCTTTCTATCCCCATATAATCGCAAGCATTACGAAATAATGATTGACTTGTTTTAAACTGTGCATCAGCGTGACTGTATCCTTCTCCCGGTTTAGGGGAGGAAGCATGCCAGCTGTGACCAATGGATACGGAACCATCATACACCACGTTATAACCCAAATGTCTAGCGAAGTATGAGCACCAAGTCTCCTCGTAATAATGAGGTGTTGGAAGAAAGGCTCCGGTTGCATTCGGATATAATTCTCTATATTTAGTATTATTTGTTAGTTCATTCCATACCGATCTTCTAACAAAGTATGCGGAACCGGATACGGTCACGCAATCGATCCTGTCTCTATAAAGAGAATCTGTTGGATCTGGCTCCATCCAACCCCTGTGTCTAGGCTGTGTATTGGTGCCAACAATTCCTGCGTGCCTTATAAGACCATATTCATCTCTTTGTTTTGGTCCAAGAATATGAACATTTTTTTCTTGATTAAAGATTTTACAAATTTTTGTTATATCTTCATTTGTAAACCAAACATCGGCATTAAGTAATCCTATAACACTATTCGACCCAAGGGCCGCAAGCTTATTGCACGCAGCTGAATACCCGATGTTTTTGTTTAAGCGTACCCTATCTATTAGATAGTCATCTTCTTTAGATCTAAAGAAATCAATTGTGTCATCACTGGAGTCATTATCGGCTATATATAAATTCCAAAATTTTTCTGAATGATTTCCAGTGAACAATTGGTCGTGAAGACTATTTAACAACCTTTCCAGTAGCGGCCTGGTATTGTAGTTAACAACACAAAGATCAATCATTTTTCTCAAATTTATTTTCTATTACGCTTTTAAAGGCGTTGTCTTCACTCATTCCAAACTCAAGATATTTTCTATACTTATCATAGGCCTCTTGAACATTTTTAGAATCGTAATGTTCTATAAAAGAATTATATGGTTTATATTCATGAGAGTTAGAGAAATATTCAAACTGCGGAAAAGGATTTTTGTTTCTTTTCCAAAGAACATAAAAACAAGCAGATACTATTACTACAGCGGTTAAGTATTTAGTCCCAATAGTCTTCATCGGAATCTTCCTCTCGTGCAATGTATACGTTTTTTATTGCAGAATTGACAGCAAATAAAACCCTATTACATAGCGCTTTTTCGTCGTCCGAAATGTGACTGCAGGCTAATGAGGCGTATGTTTTTTGAATATGCATGAACGCCTCTAGGTCCTCTATTGCATAAGTTTGACCAGGCTCAAGTTTAATTCCTTGTTTCTTTTTCTTATTTGTTTTCTTACTCATTGCTTTTTACTTTCTTTTTAGTTTTCTTTATTTCTATTTCTTCTTCTGCTATATCTTCTTTTGATACAAGATATGCACATAGATTATCGGTATCTGGCTCAAAGGATACAAATAAAATCTTTTTATCATCTTCCGAATACCCTTCTGGTGGGGGAGATTCTATGGCTATTTTCTTTGAAGAGCAGCCATATACTTGACTATGATTTTTATATACGACAATATAATTTAATTTTGAAGCTGGCATAGCACTATGATACTACCACAATACCGATAAACAAACTAAGCAGGAGTGCAACTAAAACTGTAGTTATTTTTTGAGATTTAGTATTAACTCTAGCATTTAGTAAATGCATGCTGATTGTCCAATTAAAAAAAACTACAAATAAAAATATCTTAATTAAGTTTATAGCCATATTAACTCACCAATCTTCCAATCGTAATTGGAAATTTTTGTTCTGCAAAAACGCGTACTGCCCTTGCGTACTCCTGTATTTCTACCTGAGAATCTTCCGCTAATCTTTGAGTTAAAAAAAGACATACTGACTGAACGCTGCATGACCACCTGTAGATAATATGCATACCGTAGGCTGGAAGAAACAGTCTAGCCTGCTCCGGTGCCACACCCTGCTGTATTGCCATGTTATAGAGGGCCTCTCCTTGCTTAACATAGTTATTAAGCTCATCCGTTAATACGGCACCCTGCCATGGGCCCATCGGGCCGCCAGAGCCCTGCTTTTTGTCTTCTGGTGCAGTTCGCCATTCGTTACTTTTTGGAATATAAAATTCCGGTTCCATCGTTATATACCTTCTGGATGATTCGTTCCAAGAATCCATTGTATGGTCAGAACCAACAACATACTTCCAGTGCTGCCTAGCAACCATCAATGGAGCCTTAATCTCAAAAGTCATAAAAGCATGCCTAAATGGAGACATGTGATTTTCTCTTATTAAATAATCAATAAGGCGTGCGTCTCTTGCCTCCATGGTTTGTGACTCTTTTGCAAAAGACGCTCTTGCGGCGTTTACGATTGACAAATCACTGCCCATACAATCAACAAATCTAACATACCCATTCCCTAAAACAGGTATAACATTTGTATCTTTTTCCACTATTCTTCCTCTGGTAAATCTATATGATCCTTCTCTATCAAGTCTAGCATAAAATTGTTGAAATCACTAGTTTTTTTGTATAAAGATTTTAAAAAATTATTTATCTCTGGAGGAACCTGATAGTATTCTTCCCTACATTCAAATAAATTCTTTATAATAATATTTATTTCTTGAATAGTGATTAATAGTTCTGCGTTAAGATTACTGCAAAATTGAATGTACTTATCTGAGTTAATTTTATGAAGATCTTCTATTTTTTTATATTCAAAATTAGAAACTATTTCCTTAAATGCTTTATTTATAGATTCTTCATTATTACCGATGACTGTTCATGTTAATTTACATTAGTTTTTATGAATTTAATCTCACAAGAATCTGTTGTGCAGTAGCGTTCTCCTATTGCATCTGCCGCCATTCCGGCATAAACCCCAGTAAGATCAATTGGAAATAATTTACTTGCCTGCTGTAAGTATTCTTCTTCGGTAATTTGCGTATATGGCATTTGTGGATATGTGTCATTGCCGCTAGGCAAAAAGGAAACTGTTTTTAGCTGACCATCATGCATATGCAGAACCGTACCGACATACTGGGATTCAGTGTCCTTATTAAATGACACGGTTACGGAAACAGAATTGTCAGACCAATATCTTTGCGCAGTAGTAGCAAGTGCAATCTTCTCAAAAATTGTTACATCTTTTTCCGATCTAATAGCGTTAGATTTAATTGGAAAATAAACAACCGATGTAGTATCTGGTGACTCTGCGGCTGGTTCAATTTTGTAATTTGCCATCTTAAAAAGCGGAAGCATTGGGTCTTCGTTGGAAAAACGAATCGTTCTGTTGAAGTATTTGCCGCCGGGAGTCCAGTGAACTCCTGGGGATTCTCCAGCCAAAATCGATACAGTTCCAGATGGTTTTACTGTCGTCGTCTTAATTGACTCTCGTATACCCAACCATTCGGAATATACATTGTCGTACCTTTGCACTGTTTTATAGCCTTGATTCATCCAATCTTTAAGAATTGGCATTCCTAATCGATCAGCAAAATCCGCAACACCCGACATTGAAGTGCCAATGCGGCGGTTGCGCTGCATGATTGCGTTTGTTTCTTCCCAGTGTGTTGGAAGAAGGGTTACTGTTTTGGCATATAGATAAGCAAATTTTAATGTTCGCTTATAATCCTCTAATGAGTCATGCCTGCCAAGATACGTTTCTACCAACGTGCAGCATTCATAGGACTCAAGAGATTGTTCTGCGCATGGATTGTATCCTGCGACCCTGTGATCTTTATTATTGGGCGGATCAATTAATCTTCCATACTTTCTAGAAACGTCCATCCAAATAACCCCAGGCTCACCATTAAGAGATATGCCGTCTATGACTGAAGACAAATCTGCCCCAACTTCTGTTTCTACAGAATTATTAGACATCCATCCCCATCCTGGAGCTAGAGGATCGTACGAGTTTCTTTCTGGAAATTTTTCTTTATTTTTTAGATTTAAAAATTCCTGATCGTCCAGTCTTCCTATTAGAAGTTCCGCAGAACGACGTACGTTTCCAGAAACAACACAAACTCCGATTAAATTACCTATATCAGCTATATCCGTTCTTGTGAGCTTAGATCCAGCCCTACCGTCAAATATTTTACGGATGTACTGATGCAGCCTCAATAACGGCTCATGACCAGCCGCAACACCACCAAATGTTTTTATTGGAGTTCCAGATGGTCTTATCTGCGAATAGTCAAAAGAATACTTTGATTGATGTTCTTTTAGGTAGGAATTTAAAATGAGCACAAGAGACTCCACCCAGCCTTCTCTGGTGTCGGGAATGACATAGGTAGTATTTTCATCACCTGGTTTATAGATTGTAAAGTCTTTATCCGCACCTTTGTCGTCGAATCC
>Ga0172367_10007523_pt1 | contig 12440 bp, 6 predicted proteins | sample Lak10m_FD_114542 | JGI IMG/M metagenome (GOLD analysis project Ga0172367, IMG submission 114542) | Freshwater microbial communities from Kabuno Bay, South-Kivu, Congo - kab_022012_10m | ecosystem: Environmental > Aquatic > Freshwater > Lake | place: Democratic Republic of the Congo: South-Kivu...
AACAATGAAATTATTAGTCTGTAGTAAGCCATTAGAAACTCTTCAAATGTAAATTAATAATGCCGGATTATAGCGCATTTTATGGTTTTTCTGAAGAGGAAAAGATAAAAAAACATGCAAACTCTTGATAACAAAAGAAAAATTTCTCTTAGTCCATGAGGGGATAAGACTTTTTCAGGGTGTGGACAAGCTGAAGGAGTAGCAGCCTCTTTAGATCCACCTCCGCCATCAGCAGCAAAAAGAAGAGTTGAGAAAATAAGAGTCGTTGTAAAAAATAAAAGTTTTAACTGTTTCAGATTCGTTCCTTTTTTTTGAGGATATTCTTGAGGAGGGGGTATACCGCTGGCCCTAGGTTCAATTCAAGAGGTTTCTTGTAATCACTTGATGCTAAAGGGGATCATTTGGTTTTATTTTGAAAATTTGGATCAGGATCGTTTGTGACTCTTTATCCCCAATTTGTATGTCGAGATTAGTTCTTCTGTTAGGAGGTATAAGTCTTGTCTCATTTGGTGTGGGTGTTGTTTTACATCCAAGGTTTAAAGCAAAGAGTAGTATGAGAGGCATCAAAAGAATAAAATGTTTCCTCAAAAACCTTTCGAGCGTAAGCGAGAAAAGAAAGAGACCTGGTCCTTTAGCTCCAGGTATTTTAAAGAGCGAAGAGGGGAGTCTAAACTCCCTTCTGAGTAATGAGTGAAAATGTTTTAGTATTTCATGAAAGCCTTATTGGTTGTGGTTAAGGTCTTTTAATACACTTGCAATCATGCCTTTGAAGAGAGCTTGTCTCGTCCCAGTCAACGCTACAGGCTAAAATCTTATTTTTAGAGTAGGGGCAATTTGCTTTATCTTTTTTTGTTATTTTTAAAACAGAAGAAAGACTATCGCTAGGGGTGCATTGATCGCCTGTTCCTTGGGTGTAAATAATTTCATATTTAATATCAGTGAAAACAGGAAGCAGGATCATTGAAGATAAAAGACTGGAAAAATTATTTGTATCTCTTTCTATAAAGTTAAAATCATGACGAAAATAACCTGAATAAGAAGCATCAAACATAAATTCGTCAGTTATAGTATAAGATTTATCTTTATTTTTTCTTAAAAAATAAGGTTTTACTTGAATTTTATTGGGAGTTGATCCTGCTGATTTAATATCTGAACAAGAAAATGGAAGTGTATTAAATTTATCTTTATTGTGTGTAATGAGAACATATGCAAAGTTATCTACATCATCATAAAAATTATCTGCTTTTTTGAGATTAGAACTGGTTGCATTTACTGGCAAAAGAGTTGATGCTGTCAACGTAATATCAAGGTCTGTTGAATTTAACTCGGTGTCTGAAAAATTCGATTCCCCTGAAAACATTACATTTATAGGCTTTCCTTTATAGCAAAGAGAGTAAAATCCATTCACAAGAAGTGTCAATTCTTTAACAGAAGAGTCTAAAGAAATTGAAGCAGGACTGCTCCAAGCATTCATCATATCTGTTAGTGTGACTTTTTCACCTTGGTTTAATTTATTTATCAGTGGGTCTAAATTTAAAATTCCTTCTGCATAAAAAGGGATGAATGCCTCTTTGTCACCAGAAATACCGGATATAGAAAAATTCATTTTTAAGCAATCAAGATCACTTATACTGGAGTCATTAACAAGCTTTAATGCGGACTCATCAAACAAAGAGGCTCCTAGTACGTTTAATTTGTAATCTTTAGTATTTGATCCGCAGGCTGTTAGAAGAGAAAAAATTAAATATAAACCACAGAAAGACTTTTTCATCTTATATCCTCAAGATCTTTTACAATTGACTTAACAGAAGTTTTTAAATTAATAAAAAGAGACCTTCCTTTATCAAGTTGATCTTCTTTCGACTCAATGGCTGTAGCATTTTGCTTCACAGCATCATTAGACGCTGTAAGCTCTGAAACTTCTTCTTTAATAATACCAACAACTGCTGCAACTTCATTTGAGCTTGACTGACTTTGAGCTTCATTGGATGATTGAATAGAAGCTGCTTTTTCTTCAACTTCCTTCTGGGCAATTTGTGTTTTTTCTTCAGCAGAAAGAGGGGTTACATTTTTTCCAGATGATATTTTTTCACCTGCGCTAATATTGAGAGATTTTTCTTGGTTTATAGTTTTTTTATCGTCTGCAGATTTGTTATCGTCTGCAGACTTTTCAAATGTAGAAGTTGGTTTTACTTCTACATTGCCCTCAAAAACAGTAACTTGATACTCTCCTGAGGTGTTGAGACTTACCTGTAAAGCTGTTCCTCTAATACCTAAGCTGACATCTCCGGCTTCTATTTCATATTTTTGTGTTTCTTTTCTTTTTCCAACAACAGATTTTAAAGTTCCAAATACTAGGGTAAAATAGGAAGATCCTTCATCTATATCTGAGACAGATTTAATTAAAATAGCAGTTTCACTCGCTATACTTTGGAGTGAGTTATCATCGTATAGAATATTAAGCTCAGCATTTTTTTTTGTTTCTATTTTGTCCTGTTCATAAATAGTAGAGCCTTCAACAAGAGGAATTTTTTTTTCTGCACGTGTAACAAAGCACTCTCCTTTTAAAGAAGAAACAACACCAACTTCTGTGGCTCCAATAGCTTGAATAGGAAAAAATAAAATACTTAAAAAATAAATTTTATTCATAACTATATCTCATGGAAAGCTTAATTGTTTTTTTATCGTAATCATAATAATTTTTAACCGTTGTATAGCCAAGGCTATTATTTTTTTCATAGAAAAAAGTAATATCACTAAAAATTCTTTGATTATGAGAGATAAAGAAGTTTTTATTTAAAGAAAATGCTACATTATAATTTTGATCAATTCTTTCAATATCTCTTTCAGAATAAACAGATCTTGCTAGCTTTGAACTCACTTGAAAGTTAAATGTATTAAATAAGTTATTAAAATTGATTCTTGGTTTGAACCCATATGTATTTGATCTGTGTTCAATTCCACTAGCTGTTTTGTTTGCAAAGAACACATCTCCGCGCACTTCATTTCTCCCAAATGAATAACCATAAGAAACTGTTGGAGTTATGCTTACGTAATCTTTATCCTGATCGGGATCTTTTCTAATTTCTTTATAGTTTCCGTAAGCAACGGTAACAGATCCACCCAGAGTATTTTTGTCATCGAACTTATACTCGACACTCGGTGTTAGTTGGTTTTCCATTAAACTGAGCTTGTAATCACTTTCTTTGTTATAAGAATAAAAACCATGAACTAAATTTGTTAAGACAAAAACTTTATTTGTACCTTCTTTATATGTATAGATTCCCATTAAACCAAAATCGATATTATTAAAACTTGTGAAGACTTTGTTTTCATTGTAGTTAAAAGCAAAATATTTTGATAATCTTAAATCTTTCTTGTCTTTTAAAGAAAAAACAAAGTCACCTGAAACTTTTAAAGGGAAAGTATAACCTTCTAATTCTCTTTGGTTTTTGTAGGTTTTGAGAATATTAGAATCAATATTTTCATTTAATCCAATGTTAGAGTCGTACATAGCAGAAATGTCTAAAGCCACTTCATAAGAAAAGAATTTCTTTTTTTGCTGTTTATAAGTTCTTAAGAAATCGGCGCCAATACGACCTTCTAGGAGTTCTTTAATTTCTGGATTTTTTTCAGCTAAACCTGCTACATATAGAATTTTTTCTTTAGCTTTGTTTTCTTCTTTTTTCTTTTTGAAAGCTTCTGATAAATTCATACTATAATAAGCTTTGTAAAAATCATCTTTGGTTAGGCTGATAGCTTTTTCTATATTTTTTATAGCATCATCATATTCGCCTAATCTCATGTTAAAAACACCTAGAGTGTTCATAATCATGTGATCATCTTTTTCTTGAGAAAGAAAAAGAATAGAATTTTTCTTTCCCACAATGTTGTCTTCTTTTTTTAAAGAGAGCAAAATTCTTTCTTTTAAGATGGTTAAATCACTCTCTCCGAGCTTTCCTTTTACAGGGTATTCATATGCGTCATCTTCTGCGTTTCCGCAGTCAGAGTCTTTAGCGTATAATTTTTTATTTTTAGGACAATAGTCAGTTGCCGTTAAATAGTAGTCATACCCTTTTTTCCCAGATGGGTTTTGACAAAGCACGAGTTGTTTTCCATCCACATCACCTAGGGAGTCTCCATCTTTATCTATGTACCAAATGGCTGGATCTTTTCTTGTAACTTCATAAGGACATAATTCCTCATTATCTTTGAAACCATCACAGTCAGAATCATTTGTGAATGTTTTAGCAGAATTTGGGCATTCGTCATCTTGTGTTTGTACATAATTTTTATTCTTCATTTCACGAGGCGAGCTGCAAACACTTACACCAGCAACACCTAAATCACCATGGCCATCTCTATCTTTATCTTCATAAAAGACTAGTTTCTTAGAATATCTAGCATCATCAGGGCATTCATCTTCTTTGTCTTCAATGCCATCGGAGTCTCTATCTGTTGTGATGTAAATATTTTCAATAATTTCTTCTTTTTCTTCTTCTTTTGGTTCATCAGGGATTTTTTTTTCTTCTTCTTCTTCTTTCGGTTCATCAGGGATCTTTTTTTCTTGCGTCATGTTAGATTCAGAGTTAGAGCTTTTGTTTTCTGTGATTTTTTTTTCACTTATTTTTTCTTTTTTAGTTAAATCAATTTTGAAAAAATCCTGTAAATTTGAAGATAATTTTTCATCTTCTTTAGACAATTTTTCTTGAGTTTCTTGTGTGATTTCTTCTTTTTTAGAAAAATCATCGCAAGAATAAAAAAAAGGTAAATAAATAATTATTTTTAAAACTTTAAAAGACATGAGCCCATCTCTCTTTTAAGAAAACTAAATTACCATGGCTAATTTAAAGCTAATCATTTTAATATCATCTATCAGAGAAAACTCACTTCCAACTCTCAAAATCTTGTAGTTAAACAAAGCAGAGACATTGCCATGAAAGCCTCCTAAAATCAATATTGGAGTTTCCTGTTGCATCTTCATAGATGCATCTGTTTTTGCGTACCCCAGACCAAAAAACAAACTAAAATAAGTCCATTCTTTTCCAAGTAAATGTACAAAACCGAGCATAGTAGATTTGTAACCAAGAGCATCATCTGAATCAGAAATATCTGTTTTATTTACATATCCTTTCAAAGCGGCAGAAAATGGTAGTTTTTCGAAAACGACATCCAAGTAGGACCACTGAAGCCCAACACCCATATTTGTGAAAGTGTAGTTCTTAAAACTCAACATAGGAATAGTTTGAAAGTGAACACTAAAACCTTTGAAATTTCCAATAGAAGCTTCAATGAAATTTGAACGAATAGACCCAAGAGAATCCACTAAAGAGCTAACTATACCTTTTGCAGAGGAAGATATATTTTTATCAAAATCGGATTTATTTGTTACATTTGTTCTGACACCAATATTGAATGTAAGCTTATCCTTTTCGTAGCCTATGTCATGTATATTTTTCATAGAAAAGTGAGAAGATGCTACTTTTCCTAGAAATCTTAAAGAAGGATCTTTATCTAGTTGAGAAGCGCAAAGTGCACTTCTGCTAAAAAATAAAAACAACACAATACTTAAATAGCTATTTTTATTTTGATTCAAGCACATAAACGCCATTCCATTCTTTAGAAGGTGGATTTTTCTTAAATTTTTTACATCTATCAATATAAATTTTCGAAGGGTTTGTTTGTTCAGGGTCAAATGATAATCTGTGTTTTTCATAATCAAGCGATTTTTCAAAGCAATCTAAGGCTTCGTCCCATTTTTTACTGTTGTAAAAGTCGATGCCTTTTTCGAAGTTTGAGCAAAGTGATTCTAAATTTTCGTTTTTACTATCTGCAAAATCTAATAACTCATAGGTTTGAATTGGGTCAGAAACTCCCATAACGAGAATTAGATCTATTCTTCTCACAAGAAATTTACCTTCAACTTCTTTTTTGGTTGTTTCTGTAATTTGAACAAAGATCCCATATTGTTTAGCAGAAGATTCTAAGCGTGATGCTAAATTCACAGCATGCCCCATCATAGTGTAGTTCATTCTTTGTTTAGAACCTACGTTTCCTGTAAGCATATTACCTGTATTTAAACCAACACGAGCTCTTGTTTGTCTTATGAATTTTTTTATTAAATCTCCTTTGTGAGAAGTTAAATCTTTTCTCATTTCTTGAAGACGCATCTGCATACGTATAGCAACTCGACAAGCTCTCTCTGCGTGATCTTGATATTCAACAGGAGCTCCAAAAAAAGCTACTATGGCATCTCCTTCGTATTTATCAAGTGTTCCCATTTCATCAATAAGAATATCTGTCATAGCTGTTAGATATTCATTAAGCCAATTGACAAGTTCTGCAGGTGTTAATTGTTCTGAAAAAGTGGAAAATCCCTGAACGTCAGAAAAAAAAGCTGTCATAAATCTAGTTTCCCCTCCAAGAGAGGGTAATTCTTTTGCTTTGTACATAGAGTCAATAAGTTCAGGTGAAATATAACTCTTGAATGTGTTGATCAAAAAGCGATTGTCTTTTTCTTCTATAAAATACCTATACAGGAGAAGGAAGCCATAGGTTGTTAAAGCTTGGATAAAGATAAGACTAATATTAGTCACAATGCCTTTTGCAAGAAAGAAATAATAAAAATCAGTAACAGCTATCAACAAAAACATAATTATAAATACAAAAAAACTATATGAGTAGGAAAAAGAAACAACAAGAAAACAAAGCAGAATGGCTAATAAGAACATTAAAAAAAACTGAATGATATACTGGGATTCGTTTTTTTGAAGATAATCACCTGTAATCAAATTGTCTAGGACTGTGGCATGAATTTCAACTCCTGGGTAGTTTCTTTTGTTAAAGGGAGTTGGTCGAATATCAGAAAGAAGACTTGCTGTGGATCCAATAAGAATCGCTTTGTTCTTAAAAGCGTCTTCTTTTTTCAATGAAAATGATTCAACAGCACCTGTTTCTCGGTTGAATTTTTTTCCTGTGATAATAGCACCTTCAGAGAAAATATCTGCAATGCTGTAGTGTCGGAATGAATACTTAGGACCTCTGTAGTTCACATAGAAAGAGCCTTGCAAGTCAACATTAATTGGTATTGTTTCTTTAGGGTTTGATCGAATTAGAGTTAACTCATCAAAAACAATTAAATTTTCTAAAGATTTTGTTTTAATGGAAGTTATGTCAATATTTTTATAAAGAGAAAACATTTTAAGTGAAATGGAAGGGAATACTTTGTCTTTAAATTTATAAACAAGATGAGCTCGCCTATAAATAGAGTCACTATCAGATTCTCCATTCAAAAAACCTTCGTGTTTTAAAACACTTGAGTACTGAGGGATGCTGTTTATTACATTGGTATAACTTGTAAAAATAGGCAGAAGGGAGGTTTCTTCTTCTTTTTTTCTAAGGAGTAAGTTTGATTTTAGAGTGCTTCCTTCGTACTTTTCGCTTTTTCTGAGTTCATGTGTTAGTAAAGAGTCTTGAATAAACATGTACCCAAAAATAAGTTTGTCACTTGATTTTTTTATAACTTCAGCAAATTTAGAATCACTATCATTTTTTTTCACAGATTCTTCAAGTTTTTCATTAATAACTTCTGTCAGAGGTGTTTTTTGAGTGGAGAAAATTTTCTTTATTTCATCACTCACATTTTTAAATTCATTTCTTTCTTCTTCTGAAAAAACAATATCATAAGCTACCATCTTTGGTTCATAGCTAAGAAGTTGATTACTCAAGTCAACAAACTTATCACGAGACCATGGCCATCTTCCGATTTTAGCAATACTTTCTTCATCAATTCCTACAATAACAATGTCATCATTGGCTTGAACGGGACCTTTAAAAATGGTTTTTATGTCGTAAAAAATATTTTCAAAGTCACTAAAAAAATTGAATAATGCATTCTTTTTGTAAATAGGATTAAGAGTTGGAAGTAAAAGTATACTTCCAAAGAAAGAAAAAACTAAAAAAGAAATCAAGAAAGATACTTTTTTACTCATGAGTTCTCATCTTTCTAGAAACTCTTAGAGAAGTCTTTTTACAAGCAGGGATTACCTATTGCTATCTTATTTAAGTGTATCACGGTTTAGGAGTAATGTGAAAATTGTAAAGGCTCTTCTGTTTTCGAAGAGGCAATTTTTTCTAGTTGTGGGTGAGAGAAAGATTTTATTTTTTTAAATCAAAAGAATCTTGCTTTAGGATATAGCCTTTGAAGCCATCTTTTTTAGCATCCGGTAATGATCCTTGATTATAGTGATAAAGCCACATTTTTTTCTTTATATCAGAAGGCAAAGTGACAAGGTCACTATAGTGACAATGGACTCCACTTTTATAAGGAGCTGTTTCGCATTCATGAAATATTAGGTCAGCTTTTTTATAATAAGGCATAAGAGTGTCAGGGATGAATCTTGTGTCAGAGGTGAACAGGAATTTTTTTCCTCCTACTGTAAAAAAAAGACCAAAGCACGGTTGTTTTTCTTTACCGTTAAAAATATGTGTCATTTCAATAAGTTCAAATTGAATAGTTTCCCAAGTAAACTTTTTTTTAAGAGGGGATACTTTGAAATAGCTTTCGAGTGTAGCTTCTTTTTCATCCAAGCCAGCCATACCACCAGATAAACAATTATTCCATAGTTTATCCACTAAGCTTTCATGTAAGAAGAGCTCAGGTGTCTTAGCTCTTGAATCAAAAAAAGTAGAAAAACCTAACCACTCTAACCCACCCACATGATCAGCATGCAGATGGCTTATATAAACAGCGCTGATATTACTATACGTATACCCAAGAGCATGAAGAGAGTTTCTTACATCAGAGCCACAATCAATCAAAAGTCTATTCCCATTAGAAGCTTCTATTAAAACATTTGATTGAAAATTATTTTGTGTCAAAACAAAGGCATCACCTGAGCCTAAAAAAGTTAGTTTCATGACTGTTCCTAATATAACAGTTATAGCTAACTTCCAGTATACACTTTATTTTTTTTCCAGGCAAAAGATTCTTTTGATTTTTTTAGACTAGGGTTAGTTGATAGGAAAAACTATCTCGCTAAAATTGCTGAGTATTTATGAAATTTTATAAGAAAAATATTTTTTTTGTAAAAAAAACTAAACCTAGAGTCTTTTTCAGCCGATGAAAATCTTAAGTCTCTGACTAGAATGAAGAAACTTAAAAAAATAAGGAGGTTAAATTTTTTTGATTATTTAATTTTTATTTTTGTTGATCTCTGATTATTTAAAATAAGGTGATATAATGAGGATCTATAATAAAAAATTCAGAAAGCAGAGGGTAGGAAAAAATCTAACCACTCTTTTATCTGTGTTTCTACTTCAATTAAGCGTTGCTAGTTGCGGTTTAGACTTGGGAAAAAACACAGACGCAAATAATGCAGCTACAAACTCAGAAAAAAAAGAGGAAACTGTTTCTACTAGACCTGGCTTTAGAGCGATTACAGGTCTTGTGGGAACAACAGATACAGGATCTAGCAAAGGTTTAGGGCTTGTCGCTCAGGAAACAGAAGCAAGTGCTTGTGATGTTTTCTGCTGGCTTTTAGATGAGCCAAGTACAACAGAAGATGGGGTTACAGCGCTTACAGAAGGTGAGTCTTTACCACCTTCTTCAGATTCAGAAGCACCAGTAAGTTCAGAGTCCCAAGCAAACGCTACAGATGTGACAGGACAAGCAGAGTGTTACTGTAATGAAGAAACAAATGAATATTATTGTGATATTCCAGAAGGAGCTAATTTTGAGTGTGGTCTAGCTCCGCAAGGTATTCCTAGCTGTACGATGAATTTTGCTATAGCAGAGAACAATACTCCTGTGATGGAAATGGGTACAGCAGCAGACGGTTCAACAGGTGATGTCGTTCATCAAGAGATGAATTGCGTAGACGGTATTGCTACTGTTGAAAGTGAAGGAGATAGCTTTAAAAAAGCCGTGTCACCAGACTTCCTAACAGCTCTAGAAACTGGTCTTCCTGAGTCAAAAACTGTAGATAATCTTAGCAGCGAGTATGGTTTTGATGGTCATTTTATTTCTGCTTTTGATCAAACAAGAAAAGATGGTGAACAAGGTGGTTGTTATACAGATCACTGTGGTCGTCAAACTAAGCCAGCTCTTGGTTTAACAGAAGAAAACTTAGAGCAATATAGTGCTGATGGTTTCACACATGGTGGTGGAAAAGAAAACTTTGATAAAAAGCCACCAGAAGCTTTCAATCAGGGTGGGCAATTCTTTGATAATAAGATTGGTGAGTTTAATCCAATTCTTTGCCCACGAGCAGGTTATAGTATATCGGATTTCTATTTTGAAGCTGCTGCTGGAAAAAATGGTGGAAAAGATTTTAAACAATCAGGTGCTCACTTTGCATTTGATTTTGTTAATGAAGAAGATTGTAAGCTTGAAACAGCTACAGAGGACTCTGCTTGTCTTATCAACATCACTGTAAGTGTTGAAGGTGAGAACGGTGAGGAAGAAGTTCATACTTATGAAAATATACCATTCACAGGTGTGAAGAATACATTCATTATGCAAGGTGAAGAAAACCTAACAGATAAAGAAATTAAAGAACGTGCTCTAAAAGAGTGGGGACGTAGCTTCTTAAGTCAAAGAGAAGATTTCTTTATTCCAATGAATATACCTTATCCTGACAATTCTTGTGAACCAATTAACCTTGCAAATGGTATCAGACAGTATTTTGGATTTGACGCACTAAGTGAAGAAACAGATGCTGCCTATGCCACAGTTTTCCCTAATTCACAGTTTGGATATAATTATAATAATGTGTCTAGAGAAGATGGACAACTTTGCTCTGAAGTAGAAGAAGATCTCGCAGAAGGTGCTGAAGCAAGTACTCTTTTAACAATGAAAGATCTTTGCACAAATAATGATCCTGAAGATACTGATAGGTTTGGAAAAATTCGTACTAAAACTGAAATTTCAGAAGCTTACTCTGATTTCTTTTCAGCAGATGAAGAAGCAGGTGATGATGCTGTTACTTTCGTGTTCCCTGACACAAACCGTAGTGGTATTAGTGATAACTGGGATCATTTGTTAGACTGGGGTTGTTTTGATGACAATGACAGTGATGGTCTCATCAACATGTTTGACTATTATGCTGATTCAGAAGTTAACAATGATCTTGATGATGAAGCAGTTATTAATCTAGTTTATGCAACAGTGCTTGACAACACTGATTGGAATCATTCTTACAAATGGTGCTTGCAAAATTTAGAAAACCATATCAACGATGGTTTATATACTCTGGAAGATTCCTATACAACAGACACAGATTTAGATCCAGATCAACTAACACATGTACTCCATGATTCAGATGAAGATGGCATTCCTGATATGATTGATACATGTCCAGATGGAAATGGTGCTTTCAAATCTAAGCGACTTGGAGAAGAAGGACTTACTTGCGTTCAAAATAAAGCTTCTGGGTATTTAAAAGATGTGGCTCTTCTTCATGCTGATGCTCTTTGTCAAGCTTATGATGCAAAAGAAACTAGGGGCTTTTGGAATTTCAAAGCTAAGACAGAAGATGGTGAAGGAAAAACTGGTTGGTGTCGTCCTCATGGGGAGAATCTTGAGAATCTAGGAACATGTTCTACTTCAGAAACGAGTGCAGCCTGTAATAGTTCAGGATCTTGTTGGTGGGACAGTGACTATAGCTTTGATGAAAGTATGACTGCTCTAAAGTTTGTTGGGCTAGAAATGAATGCTTCCCTTTGGTCTGACGATTGGAGTATTAATCAACTATTTGACCCAGATGGAGAAATTTCCTTCAACTGGCCAGAAGGTATATTCCAACCTTGGAACTGGTGGTCAATAAATGTAAACGAAGCTGATGATGCTATTGCTGATGCTCAAAAAATAAATGAAGAATGGCAAGTTCAAGAACTTGAAAGAATTCATTCTGATATTTTAAGATGTCGTGAAAATTTTGGTGGTAACAAAAAAGATCTTGCAAAACGTAGCACTCATATCAGTGGTATCTTAGCAAGTGTTGAAAGATTAAACGAACTAGAAGATGAAGAAGGAAACAAAACTAGAATTTGTACCCAAACAGACTTTGATGTAGAAGCTTGTCTTGAAGAAAAAGATCTTTATGACAGCAACCGAGAAATAAAGTGTCCTCAAGGTAAAATGACACAGTGTGAGTTTACAAATCTTCAAGCTGTTCTCTCAAGAGCTAAGCTTAGAATTGAAGAGTGGTCTAATGCACAAGCGTCTATTGATGCTGCTTACAAGTATCTAGAAGATGCTGTTGAAACTTCTTCTGAGAAAGAGTGTCTTGATGACTCTCTTGTTCACGTAAGTGAAGACGATGCACAAGAAGGAACAGTGACTTTAGCTCAAACCCTTTCTGCTTTCTCTTCGGCTTACACCACAGATCTGAAAGAAGCTCAAAGTAAAAGTTTTAACCATCTAAGATGTATGGAGATGG